>Ga0194120_10010359_pt1 | contig 11544 bp, 9 predicted proteins | sample TA2MahCa65mmetaG_FD_148642 | JGI IMG/M metagenome (GOLD analysis project Ga0194120, IMG submission 148642) | Freshwater microbial communities from Lake Tanganyika, Tanzania - TA2015019 Mahale Deep Cast 65m | ecosystem: Environmental > Aquatic > Freshwater > Lake | place: Tanzania: Lake... | reverse complement strand
CGGGGTTGGGGTGCGACGTGAACAGGACGCCGAATTCCATGGGGTGGCTCCTCATGCCGTTCGTCGACGCAGGTTCCCATAGGCTCCGCTGGCGCAAAAGCCCCAACGTTCTCATAGTGAAACGATGAACGAGTTCGCCGACCTCATGCTGCGCTTCGCCGGCGCCCTGGCCATCGGCCTGCTGGTCGGCGCCGAGCGCGAACGGCGCAAGGGCGACGGCGAGGATCGCGCGCCGGCCGGCGTGCGCACCTTCGCCGTGGCCAGCCTCGGCGGCGCCATCGCCTTCCAGATCGGCGACGCGCCGCTCCTGATCGCGATCAGCGTCGCGATTTTCGGCCTGGCAGCCGTCGCTTATGTCCGCTCCAGCCGCGAGGATCCGGGCCTTACGACCGAGGTGGCGTTGATCACCATGGCGCCGCTGGGCGCGCTGGCGCTGCGCGAGCCCGCTGCCGCCGGCGCCATCGCCGTGGTGATGACGCTGCTGCTGGCCTTCCGCGGCGACATCCATCATTTCGTCCGTTCGGTGCTCACGGCCGAGGAGTTGCGCGACGGCCTGGTGCTGGGTGCCGCGGCCTTGGTGATCCTGCCGCTGATGCCCGACCGGCCGATGGGGCCGTGGGAGGCGATCAATCCGCGCACGATCTGGCTGATCGTCGTGGTGGTCATGGCGATCGGCGCGCTGGGTCACATCGCGGTGCGCGCCGCGGGACCGCGCTTCGGCCTGCCGATCGCAGGCTTCGCCGGCGGCTTCGTGTCGAGCACGGCGACCATCGCCGCCATGGGCGAGCGTGCCGCCAAGGAGCCGGACTCGCTGCGCCCGATCGTGGCGGGGGCGGTTCTATCGACGGTCGCGACCGTCGTGCAGCTCGCGGCCATCGTCGCGGCGTTTCATCGCCCGACCCTGGTCGCGCTCGCCGTTCCGCTGGCCTTCGCCGGCGTGATCGCGGTGGGCTACGGCCTGTTCTTCGCCTGGCGTGCCGCGCGATCGGACGCGCCGCGCGACGCCGGCGCCAAGGAGCGCGCCTTCAATCCGCTGACCGCGTTGCTGCTTGCGGTCATCGTGGGCGGCGTACTGCTTGCCTCCGCGGCGCTCAAGCAGTGGCTGGGTGACGCCGGGTTGCTGATCGCCGCCGCCGTCGCCGGCCTGGCTGACGCGCATGCCGGCGTGGCGTCGGTGGCGTCGATCGCAGCTGTCGGCGATGTCTCGCCGCGGGACGCATCGTGGTCGATCCTCGCGGCCTTCACCACCAACGCCGTGGTGAAATGCGTTATCGCGGTGGCCTATGGCGGCGCGACCTTCGCCTCGCGGGTAGTGCCCGGCGTGATCCTGGTCTCGGTCGCCGCCTGGGCCGGCATGTTCGTCGACCTGCCGCTGGACTAGGGCCGCCCACCGTCCTAGGCTGCGTCCCGCGCAGTCGAGGTCGTCCCGTCAGCGCTGCCCGGTACGGGCGCCGAGGGATGAACGCCGGGCAACCGGGCGGAAGGCGACCTCAACGCCCCGATCTTCATCGATCCATGAACACGCCCGCGCGTCGCGGCGGCCGGATGCCGCGCGACGACGCCTGGGTCATGAGGAGACAAGTCCATGCGACGTCGCACGTTTCTCGCGGCCTCGGCGGTGGCGCCCTTCGCGGGTGCCCTGTCCTTCGCCACGCAAGGCCATGCCAGCCCGGCCGCTGGCAGATGGCGCAGCTTCGACATGACCTATGCGGTCGATATACCGGCGAACAGCGGACCCACGAAGATATGGCTACCGCTGCCGCACGACGCCCCGTACCAACGCCTGGAATCGATGAGCTGGAGCGGCACCGCGCCGATCAGCCTGTACACCGATCTCGACTCCGGTGCGCGCGCGGTCCATGCGGCGTGGGCCGACGGCGGCGAGGCGCGCAAGGTGACGCTCAACGTCCGCGCCGGCATCCTGCCGCGCTCGGTTCCGCTCGCCAGCGGCGCGAGCGGCGGCGCCATGCCTGACGACGTGAAGAAGTTCCTGGCGCCCAACGCCATGATCCGCACCGACGGCATCGTCAAAGAGACCGCCGACAAGATCGTCGCCGGCAAGAGCGACCCGCTGACCAAGGCCCAGCTCGTCTTCGACTGGATCGTCGAGAACACTTTCCGCGATCCCAAGGTGAAAGGCTGCGGCATCGGCGATATCCGCGCCATGCTGGTGACCGGCAATCTCGGCGGCAAGTGCGGCGACCTGAATGCGCTGTTCGTGGGGCTCCTGCGCGCCGCCGGCGTGCCGGCGCGCGGCGTCTACGGCGTGCGCGTGGCGCCCTCGGCGCACTACTCGGCGATGGGCACACGCAACGTCGACATCAGCAAGGCGCAGCACTGCCGCGCCGAGTTCTGGACCGCGGCCACCGGCTGGGTGCCGGCCGATCCGGCCGACGTGCGCAAGGTCGTGCTCGACGACAAGCTGACGCTCAACGAGCCCAAGATGGCGGACCTGCGGCGCTTCCTGTTCGGGTCGTGGGAAGCCAACTGGGTCGCCTTCAACCACAGCCGCGATGTGAAGCTCGCGCCATCAAGCACCGTGGTGAACTTCTTCATGTATCCCGAGGGCGAGACCGCGAAGGGCCCGCTCGATGGCGTCGATCCCGATGCCTACGGCTACAAGATCACGGTGAGGGAAGCCACCACCTAGGCCGATCTTCCCTCGACGCGGGCAGGTGGTCCAGTATGGCGGCATGATTCAATCGATCGAGATCACCGCCGTCGAACCGCTCGCTGACGGCGCCTCCTTCGGCGATGCCGGCGCGTATGAGCGCGTCGTCGGCATCGCCCGCGGCGAGCTGGACCCGGCTCATCCCGGCAATCGCGGCATCGCGCTGATCGACAAGGCGCCCTTGAACGCACGCGGCCGCGTCGAGTACGCCACCGACTTCTTCATCCTGCGCCCCGCCGACGCCAAGCGCGGTAACGGCCGCATCCTCTACGAGGTCAATAATCGCGGCCGCAAGATGCTGGTCGGCAATATCTGCGACGGCCCGCAGGGCATGAACGATCCGCGTACGGTCGGCGACCTCGGCAACGGTTTTCCGCTGAAGCGCGGCTACACTGTCGTCTGGTCGGGCTGGGACCCCGACGCGCCGCGCGCCAATTTCGGGCTCGGCCTGACGGCACCGGTCGCAACCGACAACGGCCGGCCCATCGTGCGCCGCATCCGCGACGAGTTCGGCTGCGGTACGCGGCCCGGCGGCGCCGCCGAGACGTTCCGCCTCTCCTATCCCGCCGCGAGCCTCGATCCAGCGAAGGCGCGCGTCACGGTGCGCGAACGCGAAGCCGAGCCGCGCCGCGACATCGCCTGGGCCTTCGTCGACAACCGTACCATCAAGCTCTTGCCTGACGGCGCCAAGCCGACGCCGGGCTCGATCTACGACGTCTTATACGAGGCGACGGCTCCCAAGGTTCAAGGCATCGGCTTCGCCGCCACGCGCGACTTCATCAGCTACCTCAAGCACGACGCCGGTGGCCGCGCCGCGACCGGCGGTCAGATCACGCACGTGCTGGCGATCGGCTTCTCACAGGCCGGCCGCTACCTGCGCGACCACATCGGGCGGGGCTTCAATCGCGACGAGGACGGACGGCGCGTCTTCGACGGCGTCTATTCGCACATCGCCGGTGTCGGCCGCGTGTTCTTCAATGAGCCCTTCGCGCAGCCCTTCCGCACCAACACCCAGCACGAGGATCACGGCTTTCCCGAGAACGCCTTCCCGTTCTCGACGGCGACGCTCGACGACCCGCTCACCGGCGCGCGCGGCTCGCTCCTGCGCGGCGACGGCAGCGACCCGCTGCTGATCGAGACCAACACCTCGACCGAGTACTGGCAGAAGGGCGCATCGCTGCTGCACACCGATCCGCTCGGCAAGCGCGACCTCGCCCTGCCCGCGAATTCGCGCGTCTACATGATCGCGGGCACACAGCATGGCGGCCGCGCCGGTGCGCCCACTGACCCTGGCCCCAACCGCAATCCGCGCAATCCGCACAATCCGATGCCCGCCGTGCGGGCGCTGCTGGTCGCGCTCGACGAATGGGTCGTATCAGGGAAGGAGCCGCCACCCAGTCGCGTGCCGACCCTCGCCGCGGGCGCGCTAGTCGCGCCCGACGCCACCGGCTTCCCGACTATCCCCGGCGCCGCAGTGGCCAAGCGCACCAACACCGTCGCGCCACCGGGTGACTGGGTCAATTTCGTCGAGCCGTCGCGCGCCTACCGCACGCTGGTGGCGAAGGTCGACAGCGACGGCAACGAGATCGCCGGCATTCGACTGCCCGATATCGCTGTGCCGCTCGCCACCTACACCGGCTGGAACGAGTACAGTGCACCTTATCCCACCGGCGAACTCGCCGATCGCGACGGCAGCTATCTCACCTTCGCAACGACGAGGAGCGCGCGCGAGTCGAGTGGCGATCCACGCCCGTCCATCGCCGAGCGCTACGCGGATCAGGCAGCCTATGTCGCCGCAGTGAAGGCTGTCGTCGACGCGCTGGTGAAAGAGCGACTGCTGCTGCACGACGACGCCGAGGCCTATCTCGAGCGCGCAATGGATAAGACTCGCCAAGCCTGAAACGAAGAAAGCCGGTCATCAAAAGATGACCGGCCGCTCATTCGAGCAAGACAGGGCCGCGGGGGTTGGGGGAGTGCGACCCTGATCAGGAGAGATGTACGCTTGGGGGAGCACATCTCGACGCCAACCATGGCACAGCCTCCGCCGTGGCCGATGTGATTAAGTCGTCAATGGCGCAATCGAGGCGTGAGGAAAACAGGAAACCGACCGGCGCCAGAAGGTCACGGCGGTACATGCATTCGGCGCGCGGCAAAAAACCGACAGAGATGACGACTCAAAACGCCGCGGCGTCGAGCGCCATCATGGTCGAGGCGCCGGCCTTGATCTGGTGCGACAGCGACGTGGTCTGCGGCAGCACGCGCTGCACGAAGAAGCGGCCGGTGGCGAGCTTCGCGTTGTAGAAGTCGTTGTCGGTGCCTTTGGCCAGGCCGGCCCGCGCCGCCTTGGCGATACGCGCCCACATGTACGCCATGGCGCTGAGCCCCATCAGGCGCAGGAAGTCGGTCGCGGCGCCGCCGGCCTCGTCTGGATTCTTCATGCCGTTCTGCATCAACCATAGCGCCGAGTCCTGCACGCGGCCGATCGCCTTCTCCAGCGGCTCGACGAATTCCGCCATCGCCGCGTCGCCCTTGTTGGCGGCGATGAAGCCGTTGATCTCGCCCAGCAGGCGCTGCGCCGGCCGACCACCTTTCATCGGCAGCTTGCGGCCGACGAGATCGAGCGCCTGCACGCCGTTGGCACCCTCGTAGAGCATGGTGATGCGCGCGTCGCGCGCCAGCTGCTCGACACCATGCTCGCGGATGAAGCCGTGACCACCATAGGTCTGGATCGCGAGGTTCGCCGACTCGAAGCCCATGTCGGTGAAGTACGCCTTGGCGATCGGCGTGAGGATCTGGATCAGATCGTCGGCCTTCTCGCGCTCCTCCTGGCTCTCGTGGCGGCGCGCGACGTCGATCAGCGAGCCGATCCAGTAGGCCATCGCGCGCGCGCCCTCAGCGAACGATCTCTGGATCAGGAGCATGCGCCGCACATCGGGGTGCACGATGATCGGATCGGCCGGGCCCTTGTCGTTCTTCGGGCCGGTCAGCGAGCGACCCTGCAGGCGCTCCTTGGCGTAGCTCGCCGCGCTCTGATAGGCGGTCTCGGCGATGCCGAGGCCCTGCATCGCCACACCAAGTCGCGCGGCATTCATCATCACGAACATGGCGTTGAGGCCCTTGTTGGCCTCGCCCACCATCCACCCCCGCGCGCCGTCGAGGTTCATCACGCAGGTAGACGAGGCCTTGATGCCCATCTTGTGCTCGATGGCGCCGCAGCGGATGCCGTTGCGCTCGCCGGGCTTGCCGTCGGCGGTCGGCAGGAATTTCGGCACGACGAACAGGCTGATGCCCTTGGTGCCGCCGGGCGCGTCCGGCAGGCGCGCCAGCACGAGATGGATGATGTTCTCCGTCAGGTCGTGCTCGCCGGCGCTGATGAAGATCTTGGTGCCGCTGATGTCGTAGCCACCGTCCGAGCGCGGCTCGGCCTTGGTGCGCAGCATGCCCAGATCCGTGCCGCAATGAGGCTCGGTGAGGCACATCGTGCCCGACCAAACGCCCTCGCCCAGCTTCGGCAGATAGGTCCGCTTGATCGTCTCGTTGGCGTGCGCGTGCAGCGCTTCGTAGGCCCCGTGCGACAGGCCGGGATACATGCCGAACGACAGGTTCGACGAGGTGATCATCTCCTGCATCACGAAGCCCACCGTCGCCGGCAGGCCCTGGCCGCCGTATGACGGATCGGTCGTGACGTTGGTCCAGCCGCCCTCGATGAACTGCTTGTAGGCTTCCTTGAAGCCCTTGGGCGTCCGCACCACGCCGTTCTCGTAGTGGCAGCCTTCCTCGTCGCCGCTGCGATTGAGCGGGAACAGCACGTTCTCGCAGAGCTTGGCGCCTTCCTCGAGGATGGCGTCGATCATGTCGGGCGTCGCCTCGGCGTAACCCGGCAGCGCCGAGACGCGCGACACGTCGATCACTTCGTTGAGCACGAAGCGCATGTCCTTCAGCGGTACCTTGTAGGTCGCCATGGCGTCTCTCTCCTGAAAAGCCTTGGGGTCAGTCTACTCCGATTCCGAATCGGCGCCCTTGTCGCGCAGCATCTGCGCGGCGTGGCCCTCGACCTCGCGGAATTCGGCGATCTGCGTGCGCAGGTCGCGCAGCTTGGCCTCCAGCTCCGCGACATGCTCGCGGCTCTTGCGCACGATGGCGCGCAACTGCTGCACGCCCGAGCGGTCGGCGTGATAGAGGTCCATCAGTTCCTTGATCTCCGCCAGGCTGAAGCCCAGCCGCTTGCCGCGCAGGATCCAGCCCAGCCGCCAGCGATCGCCCTGGCCGTAGATGCGCGACATGCCCACGCGCGTCGGCGACAGCAGCCCCTCATCCTCATAGAAGCGGATGGCGCGCGGCGTGACGTTGTACTCGCGCGCCAGCTCGGCGATGGTCCAAGTCTGCGCCGGCGCCTTGGTCGCAGGGCGCACGGCGTCGATCGCGGGCGTCGATGTCATGGTGCGAAACTATATGCCGTTTACGTAAACGTCAATGCGACCTTACGTAAACGTCAAGAGATAATCCCGCTCGGCGTGCACTTACCCACGATCATCACCATATCAAGGAGATGCCGACGTCGCCCGCTTCCGACCCTCGTCCCAACGGCACCTTGCGCAAGGCCGTGATCATCGTGGCGATCATCGTGTGCCTGATATTGGCGACCTTGGGCGGGTTCCTGCCGATCATCCCGGGCTGGCTGTTCCTGGTGCCGGCCCTGTACCTGCTGGCGACCGAGTTCGAGAGCGGCCGACGCTGGATCACCTCGGGCCGCCGCCGCTGGCCGTGGCTGTCGCGTCAGGTCAAAGCGGCCTGCGAGAGTCGCTGGGCGCCACGGTTTGCCCGCACGCTCGACGAATTGACCGACCCGACGAGATAGACGCATCCATTCCGTTCGCTCCGGGCGTACCGCCGGCAAAGCGGAGGCGCCGCCATGACCGAGAGGCTGATCGTCGACTACGAAGGCCGCATCGCGCGACCACCCCGGGAGGTCGGCGCCCAGTTCGGCGACATGCGCCACCACGCCTCGCACACGGTGCACAAGGGCATCGTCTTCACCGTCCACGCCGACGACGGCACGACCTGCAAGTTCCGGCAGGCCGTACGCCTGCTGGGCATGATGCAGATCGACGAGGTGGTGCTGACGCGCAACGCCGACGGCAGCCTGACCAGCGACGTGGTATCGGGCACCAATGCCGGTACGCGCTTCACCCAGCGCTTCGCCGACGACGGCAAGGGCGGCACGATCGTGCACTTCCGCGCGGACCTGCCGGTCCAAGGCATCAAGAAGCTGCTCAAGCCGCTGTTCCGCCGCGCCGTCTACGGCACGATCGACAAGGCATTTCGCGAGGACGTGGTCGATCTCGAGCAAATGGGCTATCCGCGTCGCGCTTGAATATTACAATTTTGTTGCAACGCGGCGCCGGGCGTTCAATCGTCCCTCCAACGACGGAGGGAACAGCATGAGATCCTGGAAGGCCGCGATCCTGGCCATCGCACCGATCGCGCTCGCGACGCCAGAAGCCGCGCAAGCGCAGGGCTCGCTCAACGTCTACTGCTCGGTGCAGGCCGAGTGGTGCACCTTGATCGCCAACGAGTTCCAGAAGGCGACCGGCGTCAAGGTGTCGATCACGCAAAAGGGGTCCGGCGAGACCATCGCGCAGATCAAGGCCGAGGCGGCCAATCCCAAGGGCGACATCTGGTTCGGCGGCACCGGCGATCCGCATCTGGCGGCGGCGGAGGAGAACCTTACCGACGTCTACAAGTCGCCCAACCTGCCGCAACTGCACGCCTGGGCGCAGAAGCAGGCGGCCGACTCGGGCTTCCGCACCACCGGGATCTACGCCGGCGCGCTCGGCTTCGGCATCAACAGCGAACTCGTGGCCAAGAAGAAGATCACGCCGCCGTCGTGCTGGGCCGATCTGCTGAAGCCCGATTTCAAGGGCGAGATCCAGATGGCCAACCCGAATTCCTCGGGCACGGCCTATGTCGCCATCGCCACGCTGGTGCAGGTGATGGGCGAGGACAAGGGCTTCGATTACCTCAAGAAGATGCACGTCAACGTCAACGCCTACACGCGCTCGGGCACGGCGCCGATGAAGGCGGTGGCGCGTGGCGAGACGACCGTCAGCATCAGCTTCGTGCATGACGGCGTCACGGAGGCGCTGGCCGGATTCCCGGTGAAGACCGCGACGCCGTGCGAGGGCACGGGCTACGAGATCGGCTCGATCAGCCTGATCAAGGGCGCGCGCAACCTCGAGAACGCCCGGAAGTTCTACGACTGGGCGCTGACGCCGGCGGCGCAGCGGCTCGGCGCGCAGGCCAAGCAGTTCCAGGTGCCGTCGAACAAGGAAACGCCGGTGCCGCCCGAAGCGCCGAAATTCGCCGACATGAAGCTGATCGACTACGACTTCGCCAAGTACGGCAAGGCGAGCGAGCGCAAGCGTCTGATCGGCCGCTGGGACACCGAGATCGGCGCGCTGCCCAAGTGAGCCGCGCCACGCCCACCCGCGCCGTCGCGGCGTGGGCGCTGATCGGCCTCGCGGGCTTCGTCCTGCTGCCGTGGTACGCGCAGCAGGAGGGCGTGCTCGCCTTCGACTGGATCGGCGGTCTGTGGTCGCACGCCGATTCCGCCAGCGGGTTGGCGTTGATCGCCGCGCATAACAGGTGGTGGCTCGCCCCGCTCCTGCCCGTGCTGCTCGCCAGCCTCGCGGTCGGCTTCGTCGGCGGCACGCGACGCCAACGGGGCACCACGCTCGTCTGGCTGGCGGGCATCGGGCTGGCGATCTTCTGGCTGCAGGCGCTGAGCATCGGCCTGCGCGGCTGGAACGCCGAGTGGCTGACCCTGACATTGGGCGAGGTCGGCGGACGGCAGGTCGGCATCGGCATCGGTGCGACCTTGGTCTTGCTGTCGCTGCTCGGCCTGCTGTCGCTTGGCCTGGCGCAACGCGGCGCGTTCGGCGGCGACGCCTTCGTCGCCGGCGCCATGGTCACCGTGGTCGCCAGCATCGTGCTGTTCACCGCCTGGCCGGTGCTGCGCATCCTGCTGCAGGCCTTCAACTCATCCGACGGCACCTTCGCCCCGGCGCTGCTGCTGGACCGCTTGTCGACGGCGAAGATCTGGAGCCTGCGCTGCCTTACCGGCGACGGTCGCTGCGGCGTGGCGTGGAACACGCTGTTCCTGGCGCTGTGCTGCGGCGCCGGCACGACCATGCTGGGCCTCGCCTTCGCGCTGATCGTCACGCGCACCGGCTTCCGAATGAAGCGGACGTTGCGGGTGCTGACGGTGTTGCCGATCATCACGCCACCCTTCGTCATCGGGCTGGGCCTGATCCTCGTCTTCGGCCGCTCAGGCGTCGTCAATCAGGCGCTCGACGCCTGGTTCGGCATCGCGCCGACGCGCTGGATCTACGGCTTCCAGGGCGTGTTCCTGGCGCAGCTCTTCGCCTTCACGCCGGTCGCCTTCCTGGTGCTGATCGGTGTCGTCGAAGGCGTCAGCCCGACGCTCGAAGAGGCTTCGCAGACCCTGCGCGCCGATCGCTGGGACACGTTCCGTACCGTGTCGCTGCCGCTGATGAAGCCCGGCCTCGCCAACGCCTTCCTCGTCGGCTTCATCGAGAGCATCGCCGATTTCGGCAACCCCATCGTGCTGGGCGGCGACTATGGCGTGCTGTCGACCGAGATCTATTTCGCCGTGGTCGGCGCCCAGCTCGACTACGGTCGCGCCGCAGCGCTGGCGCTCTTGCTGCTCGCTTTCGCGCTCGGCGCCTTCTTCCTGCAGCGCCGCCTTGTCGGCACGCGCTCCTACGCCACCATATCGGGCAAGGGCGATTCCGGCCTGCCGACGCCGATGCCCGCCGGGCTGCGCCGCCTGGCGCAGTGGATCGCCCTGCCCTGGGCCGGCTTCACCGCTTTGCTCTACGGCTTCGTGCTGGTCGGCGGCTTCGTGAAGATCTGGGGCCGCGACCACACGCCCACCCTGCAGCACTACGCCAAGGCCTTCGCCGTCGAGAGCGGCCCCAACGGCCTGATCTGGACCGGCGCGGCCTGGGGCTCGTTCTGGACGACGGTGAAGCTCGCCGCCATCGCCGCGCCGCTCACCGCGCTGCTCGGCCTGCTCGCCGCCTGGCTGCTGGTGCGCCAACGTTTCGTCGGCCGCTCAACGTTGGAATTCGCCACCATGCTGAGCTTCGCCGTCCCTGGCACGGTGATCGGCGTCGCCTACGTCTTCACCTTCAACGTGCCGCCGCTGGAGATCACCGGCACGGCGTTGATCCTCGTGCTGTGTTTCGTCTTCCGCAACATGCCGGTCGGCGTGCGCGCCGGCATGGCCTCGATGAGCCAGATCGACCGCAGCCTCGACGAGGCCTCCGCGACGTTGCGCGGCCGCGCCTGGCAGACCCTGGCGCATGTCGTGCTGCCGTTGATGCGGCCGGCGATGGTGGCGGCGCTGGTCTATGGCTTCGTGCGCGCGGTGACGACGGTGAGCGCCGTGGTTTTCCTGGTCACCGCCGAGTACGAGCTGGCGACGACCTTCATCGTGCTGCGCGTGATCAACGGCGATTACGGCCTGGCCATCGCCTATAGCTGCGCGCTGATCCTGCTGATGCTCGCGGCGATCCTGCTGATCCAGCTGCTCGTGGGGCAACGGCGGCTGGGCCGGCGCGCCGCGCCGGCACCCATCGCAGCGAGGGCCGGCGCATGAGCGCGGGGGTCGAGTTCCGCAATGTCGTGAAGCGCTACGGCGCGACCACCGCCGTGGCGGGCGTCAGCTTCGCCGTCGCGTCGGGCACCTTGACGACGCTGCTCGGGCCGTCGGGCTGCGGCAAGACCACGGTGCTACGCATGATCGCCGGGCTCGAGGCGGCCAGCGAAGGCGCCATCCTGATCAACAA
>Ga0194120_10010350_pt1 | contig 11549 bp, 10 predicted proteins | sample TA2MahCa65mmetaG_FD_148642 | JGI IMG/M metagenome (GOLD analysis project Ga0194120, IMG submission 148642) | Freshwater microbial communities from Lake Tanganyika, Tanzania - TA2015019 Mahale Deep Cast 65m | ecosystem: Environmental > Aquatic > Freshwater > Lake | place: Tanzania: Lake... | reverse complement strand
GCGCGATGCGCGGCTCGGGGGGCGGCGGAGCCGCCGCGATCGGCGGCGGCGGGTCGAAGACGAGCAGCCAGCCGAGCCCGGACTTGCCCTGCGGCACGAGGCGCGGATTCAGGTCGGGGGCCGCGTCGCGGGCGCGCACGGAGAGGCGCACCACGCCGTCCTTCGACCGGGCGAGGAAGATTCGCTCGAAGCGCCCGGACGGAACGCTCGCGAGTTGCCGAGTACCGGGGAAGAAGGCCGGGATGCCGCCGGGGCCGTTGATCTCGACCGAAGCCACCCTATCTCCCTCGGTCACGACGCGAAACGCCGGCTTTGGCCCGGATATGGGCAGTTTCAGGGCGCCTCGCGGATCCAGCAGGGAAAACAGGCCCACGTGGTTGTGGTCGTAGGTCTTCGCGAGCAACCGCTTGCGCTCGTGCACATGCGCCGCGTCCCAGTCCAGGATCTCGAAGACGATCTCGCCCTTGTCGCCCGCGCCGAACACGTGGGGCACCAGCCTCACGCGCTTGGCGCCTCGCACCGCCAGGCGGACGGCCGCCGGCCGGTTCTGCGCCCCGAAAATCCGCTCCAGCATGCCGCCCGAGGGATTCTGCGCGCGCGCCTTGCCCATGAGCGCGCTCTTGCCGGACGCGCCGTGGAACTCGGCGTAGGCGACCCGGTGGCCCGGCTCGTGGTACATCCTGACTTCGGGCTTGGCGTGTCGCCACGGCAAGCGCAAGGTGCGCGCCGCCGCGTCGTAAACGAAGTCGCCGAGCCGCGTGGTGGCGCCACGCGCGTCCACTGCCGCCCCGAGCGCCATGACGGCGAGCGTCGCGGCGAGCGTCGCGGTGACGAGTTGCCTGGGTCGCAAGGTTCGCATTTTCATTTGCAATGGGTGTAACTCCCAAAGTTGACCCTGATCCGGCGGTAAGCGGGTGAAACCCTCCCGGCGCGCGGGTTTGCTCGCACCGCGGAGGTGAGTCCAAAGGCTGCCTTGATCCCAGTACGAGGCAGCGTTGGCGCGGGTCTTGAGCTCAGCGGCCCGGCCATGCCACGCTGGGGCATGAGCAAACGCAAGCAGCCCAAGCCCCGTACCGGAACCGAGGGCATCCTGCCGTTCCGCGTGGATCCGACACCGGTCGATGCAACCATCACGTCGTTCTCGGGCCTACCCCTCGTGGCGGAGGCGTTCCGGTCGCTCGGGCTCGATGCCTCGTGCCGGGAGCACCTGCGCCTCAAGCAGCGGGAGCGCGGGTTCACCGAGGGCCAGATGGTCGAGAGCTTCGCCCTGATGCTCGTCGGCGGCGGTGACAGGCTCGACGACTTCGCGCAGCTGCGCGAGGATCCGGGATTGCGCGGGCTGATCGGTTACGTGCCGCCATCGCCGGATGCGGCGCGGCGCTTCCTGTATGCGTTCCACGATGACAAGGCCCACGCCCTGCGGCCTGCCGATCCCCACCGGGCCTGGATCCCGCCGGAGTCGGCTCCGCTGGTCGGCCTGGGCAAGGTCAACGACGACCTGGTCGTCCGGTACACCAAGGCTTTGCCACCCAAGGAGGTGACGCGGGCGACGCTCGACCACGACGCGACCATCATCGAGAGCCGCAAGCAGGAGGCGTTGCCGCACTACAAGGGCGGCCGGGGCTACCAGCCGAGCTACATGGTCTGGGCCGAGACGGGCCTCGTCGTCGCCGACGAGTTCCGCGACGGCAACGTGCCGGCAGGAATGCAGAACCTGCAGTTGGTGCGAAAGGCGTTCGAGAGTCTACCCAAGACCGTTACCGAGCGGTTCTTCCGGGCGGACAGCGCCTGCTACGACCACACGCTCCTGTCCTGGCTGCGCCAGGAAGGCATCGGCTTTGCCATCTCCGCCGACGTGTCGGAGTCTCTTCGGGCGCATGCCGCGGCACTCCCTGCAAAAGAGTGGAAGGCGCTCGACGCGGATCGGGAGTGGGCCGAGGTCGTCTTCGTGCCGGAGAACGAGGCGATCTTCGAGCCGGCGGAGTCAAAGCCGGATCGCTACCTCGTGCTGCGCTGGAAGCCCCGGCAACTGGCCCTCAACGAGGCCGACGGCTACCGGTACTGGGCCCTGGTGACGAACCTCGACTGGAAGGGTGAGGCCATCCTGTCGTGGCAGCGCGAAAAGGCCGGGACCATCGAGCACGTCCACGACGTCCTCAAAAACGAGTTGGGGCTCGGGACGCTGCCATGCGGCCGCTTCGGGGCGGACGCAGCTTGGTCCCGCCTCAACGTCATCGCGTACAACCTGCTCGTGGTGCTCAAGCGCGTCGGGCTGCCCAAGGCGCAGCGGAAGGCCCGACCCAAGCGTCTCCGTTACGAGATCATCCGGCTGGCCGGCATCGTGGTTCACCACGCCCGTGCCACGGTCTTGCGCCTGGGCACCACGGCCGAGCGGATCCGGGTGTTCATCGAGGCGCGGTTCCAGCTTGGTGGCCTGCCCCTGGCCTGGACCACCTAACTCGAATCCAGGACTGTCCCAGGAAGGCGCAAACTTCGGCCGGAGAGGCGGGCGAAGCTGTGCCCGGGTGAGGCCTGGAGGCCCCGAGGACACTCGCTTTCTGCCCGACTGAGCGGGATTCGGCGGCTCGGAGTGCCAAAAGAGCAGGAGGCCCCGGCCCCAGAATGCTCCTGGCTGCTCGCTTCGGCGCTTACCGCCGGATTCGGGTGCGCTCGGCGGCCTTGCGGGCCGAGATGTCGGCGACGAACAGTCGGAAGCCCGCCGCGCCGCCCTCCGGCGGTCCAGGGGTCCGCACGACCTTCGTCTCAAGCCAGACCGAATCGCCGCCGCATCGCCGCAGGGGAACCTCCACGCCCGCCTTCCCCGCCCGCGCCGCCTCCACGAGGGCATGCTGGAAGCGCAGGCGGTGCGGCGGATCGAGCCAGTCGCCGAAGTGGCCGCCCCGCAAATCGTCCGGCTCCGAGGCGACCAGCAGGCCCAGCGCCGGATTGGCCCAGCGCACCCGGCCGGCGCCGTCGAGCGTGGCCATGCCTTCCAGGGTGGACTCGAAGGCCTGGCTGTTCGCCTCCGCCTCCAGGCGCCGCCGGCGAAGCTCGGCCATCTGGCGGGCCACGACATAGCAGAAGATGGGCACCGCCAGGGTCAGGACGAGGTCGATGGCGGCCGCGGCCGAAGTCTGGCCCTGATGGATCACGTCCAGGCCCAGCACGAGCGTGAGGCCGCCCGTCGCCGCGGCCTCGGGAAGGCGGTTCCAGGCCAGGAGCGAGGGGTGGGCGGCCAGCACGAGGCGCCAGGCACCGTAGGCCCAGGCGAGGAGCCCGGCGGCAGTCAGGTAGGCCATCTGGTTGGACACGGCCACGTAGGGCAGGGGGAACTCGCGCAAGCCCAGCCAATGGCCCAGCAGCGAACACAGGCTCAAGACGATCGCCGGCATGGCGGCTACGCCCAGCACCGAGGGCGATTGCCGGACGGCGGCCACTACCAGCCCCAGCCCCCCCGCCGCCAGGGCGACGCCGGTGAGGGCGGACATGCGGCCCGAGACGGGCACCAGGCCGACCTCCGTGAGGATGAACCAGGGGCAGGCCACCACGACCGCGCCGCCGAGCAGCGCCACAAGGGTGCGGGGCGGCCGGGCCGCGCCCAGCAGCGCCAGGCCGATCCCGAGCAGCACCAGGCAGGCCGCCGTCCCGGGATGGACCGGCGGCGACGGCCCGAGCGCGCTCCGCAGCAGGTCGATGCGCGCGAACCAGCCGGCCAGCGCGAGCAAGCCGATGGCGACCACCGCGAGCGCGGGAGCCGTCACCTTCCCCGATGGTTCTGGAGTGGATCCTGGCGAGTACGTAGACCTACTCTACCAGGCCCTTCCGCAGCGCGTAATTGACAAGCTCCGACCGCTTGCGGATCCCGAGCTTGTCGATGATGTGCGAGCGGTGCGTCTCGACCGTCCGGACGCTGATGACCAGCTTGTCGGCGATCTCCTGGTTGGTGAGGCCCGAGGCGATCAGGGCGAGGACTTCCTTCTCGCGGGGCGTCAATTCCTCGACCGGCCGGTTGTCGCCGTGCTCCCAGCGCTCCAGCGCATCCTGCACCAGGCGCTGCTGCATGGCCTCGCGGACGTACGTGCCGCCGCGCATGACCTCCTTGATGGCGTTGTGCAGTTCCGCTTCGGCGGCGCGCTTGTACACGTACCCCGAGCCGCCCGCCTTGAGGGCCTTGAAGAGGAACTCGTCGCCCTCGTTCATCGACAGGATGAGGATCTTGGTCGTGGGGAGCACGCGCTTGATCTCGGTGGTGGCCGCAAGCCCGTCGATGCGGGGCATGGTCACGTCCATGATCACCAGGTCGGGCCCGAGTTCGCGCGCCTGCTTGATGGCCTCGACGCCGTCGGCGGCCTCGCCGATCACTTCGATCGCCGGATTGCTCTCCAGCAGCATCCGCAAGCCGCTTCGCAGGATGGTGTGGTCGTCGGCGAGTAATACGCGGACCTTCTGCACGGGCTGATCCTGCTGGGTCGTCGATTCGGTCATCGCGGTCATGCCAATAGTCTCCCTGGAAGGAAGCGTAGCAACACCCCGATTTCCGTACGTATGGGTAGACTACGGAATTCTATGTAGGGGTTTCCTGACGACGGCGAAAGCCGCGCCGCACCTTACGATCTGACACGCCCATGAAACTGCTGGTGGCGACGGACGGCACACAGAGCGCGGAGTTCGCGCTCGATCACGTGGCGCATCTTCCGCTGCGCGAAGGCGTGCCCGAGATCCTCGTGCTCACGGTGTCCCGCACCGCGGCCGGCATCTCGACCCTGGCCAACGCCAAGGCCCTGCTCCGGGCGCACGGCCTCACCGGCAAGGCCCTCTGGCGGGTCGGCGAGGACGTGGCGGCCACGATCGTCGAGACGGCGGTGGACGAAAAGGTCGATCTCATCGTCCTGGGCTGCCGGACGCGCCAGCAATCCGGCGCCGCCCCGCCCGACAGCGTGTCCGACGGCGTGGCCTGCCTGTCGCCCGTGCCGGTCCTGGTGGTCAAGACGCCCGAGTTCTAGGAGTTCCGGCAGGGCAGGAAGAGCCAGACGCGCGTGCCGCGGCCCTGCGCGCTGTCGATGCCTATCTCGCCGCCATGGGCCTCCACGGCCTGCTTGCAGAAGGCCAGGCCCAGCCCGAAGCCGCCCTGGTGCTTGTCCCGGCGGCGGCCCTGGTGGAAGAAGCGATCGAACGCCCGGTCGCGCACCTCGGGTTCCATCCCCGGTCCCGAGTCGATCACCTCGACCTTGAGGCGGCGCCCCTCGATGACGGCGCGAACGCGGATGTCGCCCGGTTCGGCGTACTTGAGGGCGTTGCCGACGAGGTTGTTGAGCACGCGGCGCAGGATGCGCTCGTCGGCATAGGCCCTGAGGTCGGGCGGCGCGATCTCGGGCAGGATGCGCATCTGGCGCTGCTTGGCGATGAGCGCGAAGCGGGAGACGATGGCGGCCGCGAGCTGCGAGATGTTGACGTCGCGCCGATCCAGGACCAGTTCGCCCTCGTCGAGGCGGTAGCCCTCGATGAGCCCCTCGACCAGGTCGACGACCTCGATGAGGCCGCCGTTGGCCATCGCCACGAGTTCCTTGCGCCGGTCCTCGGGCGCCTGGCCTCCCAGCAGCGACACCGCCAGGCGCACCGACTCCAGGGGCGTGCGCAGGTCGTGCAGCAGCATCGACGAGAAATCGCGGCGCAAGCGCGCCAGCTCGCGCTCGGACGCCGTCGATCGCAGCACCGCCCCGACCCGCACCCGCAGTTCCTCGGCCTGGATCGGCTTGGTGAGGTACTCGGCCGCCCCGAGTTCCAGCCCGCGCGCGATGCTCTCGGCGTCGCGGTAGGCCGCCGTGAGCAGCACCACGGGGATGCGGGCGGTGCGGTCGTCGGCCCTGAGGGCCTGGAGCACCGAGAAGCCGTCCATTCCCGGCATCTGGATGTCCAGGAGGATGAGGTCGGGATGGGAGCTGCGGGCGATCTCGAGCCCCGCCGGCCCGCTGCCGGCGAGCGTGAGATCGCAGCTGTCCAGGACCCCTTCCAGCAGCGCGAGGTTGTCCTCGTTGTCGTCGATCGCCAGGACCCGCGGGCGCTGATCCCGCATGATGGGCGTTTCCACGGTCATCTCTTGAGCGCGGCCAGGTATGCCCGCACTTCCTGGGCGAAGGTGCCGACCGAGATCGGCTTGGGGATGTAGCCGATGAAGCCGGCCTCGAGGACCCGCTCGCGATCTCCCGCCATCACGTGCGCCGTGACCGCCACGACGGGGATCTTGGCCAGATCGGCGCTCGCCCGCATCTGCCTGAGGGTCTCCCAGCCGTCCACCAGCGGCAGCGACAGATCCAAGAGCACCATGTCGAAGGCCTCGGACTTGACGAGATCCAGCGCCTCGAGCCCGTTGACCGCCTCGACGACCTCGAAGCCGGCTTCCTCGAGCAGTTCGCGCGCCAGATCGCGGTTGTCCTCGACATCCTCGACGAGCAAGATGCGCGCCATCACGGCCTACGCCCCCTGCCGCGCGGCGGATTCGCGCCAGTCGAGGCCGCGCATCAGCGCGCGCAACTCGTCGATGAGCTGCTCGGCCGGGGTGGTCGCCTTGGAGAGCACCCGCTGCGTGCCCGTCTCCAGGCGCTCGCGCATCTCGGGGGAGAGGTCCATCGCCGTGAAGATCAAGATCGGCAGGTTGCGCAGGGCCGGCCGCTCGCGCACGCGCAGCAGCACCTCGAAGCCGTCCATGCCGGGCATCATCAGGTCCAGGACCAGCAGCCGCGGGACTTCCCGCTCCATCCAGGCCAGGGCGTCCGGGCCGTTGGCCGCCTCGGCGACGTCGAAGCCCGCCGCCTCGAGGGCCTCGCGCACCAGGAGGCGATCGTCGGGAGTGTCGTCGACGACCAGGATCCGCCCCTCGGTCGACAGGGCGAGCCGGTCGAGCACCGACAGGAGCCTGTCGCGGCTGACCGGCTTGACCAGGTACTCGGCGGCCCCGAGGCTGAAGCCCAGGGTGCGGTTCTCGAGGATGGACACGATGACCACCGGGATGTCGCGGGTCTGATCCGCCTCCTTGAGGCTGCGCAGCACCTGCCAGCCATCCAGGCGCGGCATCATGATATCGAGGGTGATGACGTCGGGGGCAAGCTCGCGCGCCAGCCGGAGGCCTTCCTCGCCGGTCTTGGCCGTGAAGATCTGGTAACCCGACCCGGCCAGCTTCTCGGTCATCAGATCCAGGACGTCGGGATCGTCGTCGATGGCCAGGATGCAGCGGCCCGGCTTGCGGCTCGCCGCGTCGGGCTCGGGCAGCGGTTCGGCGGCGCCGAGCCGGGCGATGAGCTGCACCGGCAGAACCACCGTGAAGGCGCTGCCCTTGCCCACCTCGCTCTCGACCCGCAGTTCGCCGTTCATCAGGCGCGCCAGGTTGCGGCTGATGGCCAGGCCCAGCCCCGAGCCGCCGGCCTGCCGGGACGATGAGGCGTCTACCTGCCGGAACTCCTCGAAGATGACGTCCAGATGCTCGGGCGCGACGCCGATGCCGGTGTCCTCGACGCGGATCGACCAGCGCTCGGCATCCTCGCGCCGGGCGATCACCCGGACCTCGCCGGTATGCGTGAACTTGATCGCGTTTGAAACCAGGTTGAGCACGATCTGGCGTACCCGGGCCTCGTCGCCGCGTACCACATCCGGCGCGCCGTCGTCGATGACCACGACGCCGAGGCGCTTCTGCGTGGCCATCGGCTCGAGCGTCGAGAAGACGGCCTGGATGGTCTGCAGCGGCCGGAAATCCTCCTCGGTGATGGCCATCTTCCCGGCCTCTATGCGGGACAGGTCGAGCACGTCGTTGATGAGGCCCAGGAGGTTCTTGCCGTTGCGCAGCACGCGCTCCAGGCTTCGCTCCTGCTTGTCGGTGAGCGGGCCGTGCGAGCCCGAGAGCACCAGTTCGGTGAAGCCGATGATGGCGTTCATCGGCGTGCGCAACTCGTGGCTCATGTTGGCCAGGAACTCGCTCTTGAGCCGGTTGGCTTCCCGGGCCTGCTGGTACAGCAACGCGTTCTCGACCGCGACGCCCGCCTGCGCCGCGAGCACGGAGGCCAGTTCCTCGTCTTCGAGGCTGAACTCCTCGCCGCCTATCTTCTCGGTCAGGTACAGCCGGCCGAAGACCTTGCCCCGAAACGAAATAGGCACGCCCAGGAAGCTCTTCATGGGCGGGTGATGGTCCGGGAAGCCGGCCGACGCCGGGTGCTTCGTGAGATCGGCCAGTCGCAACGGCTTGCCGGCGCGGATCACCGCGCCCAGCAGGCCGCGCCCGGTCGGGTAGTTGCCGATGGCGCGCTTCTGCTCCTCGGACAGACCGGTCGTGACGAAGGTCTTGAGCGACATGCCGTCCTCGGCCAGCACGCCGAGCGCCGCATAGCGAGCCGCCAGCAACTGGCTAGCGACTTCCACGATGCGCTGGAGCACCGCGTCGAGCGAAAGTTCCTGCGTGAGCAGGATGCCTGCGTCGACGAGAGCCCGCAGTTTGCGTTCTTTGACCTGCAGCGGCGGATCGTCCTTCCGGCTAGCTAAGGGCACTCTATGACACGTACAAGGTTACACCGAAGCCTGGCCTTTCGGGGGTTTCCGACGCCAAGCGAAACACTTCGTAACCATCCGTAATCGCGTACGTATCTTCTTCGTATTCCCCTAGGTAGATCGGAGAAATGCGGATACCTGCGGCCCCGGCAGGCTGGGACAATGGCGCCGTCGTGTTCGATACCCTCGGAATGCTGGCCATGGGCCTGGCGGCCAGCGCCCACTGCGGCGCGATGTGCGGCGCGCTCGTGGGAGCATGCTCCCAGGGCGGCGGCGTCGGCCGGGGGTTCGCGTTCCAGGCGGGCCGGCTAGCCGGATACACCGCACTGGGAGCCGCCTGCGGCGCGGCCGGCGCCCTGCTCGATCTCGGGGCGGGGGCGCTCATGCTGCCGCGCGTGGCGGCGATCCTGGCCGGCGGCCTGCTGGTGCTGCTGGCGCTCGAGCAACTGGGCTTCAAGGGGCTGAAGCTGCCGCGCTTCCAGGCGTTTTCCCGCCTGGTCGGCGCCGCTCTGCGGCTCCCCGGGGTGGCCGGACCGTTCTGCGTCGGGCTGGCCCTGGCCGTCCTGCCCTGCGGGGTGCTCTACAGCGCGGCGGCGGTCGCCGCGGGCAGCGCCGATCCGGTGCGCGGCGCCCTGCTCCTGGCCAGCTTCGGCATGGGCGGCATGCTGCCGCTCGCGGCCCTGGGCGGGCTTTTCACGTGGGCGTGGCGGCGCGGCGCGGGAACGTTGCTCAACCGGGCCGCCGCCGTCGCGATCCTGGGCCTGGGCCTCTGGACGCTGGCCGGGCGCGGCCTCGCCGTGCCGGGCGGAGCCGCGGCGCACGACTCTCACCACCACCATCACGTGTCGGAAGGCGGAAACCCATGACTCCAGACGAAGCGGTGAAGCTGGTCCAGTCCGGCCAGCGGGTCTTCTTCCAGGGCGGCCATGCCACGAGCATGGTGCTGCTCGAGGCCCTTTGCCGGCGAGCCCCCGAACTCTCCGACGTCGAGATCGTGCACCTCCACTCGGAGTTGCCGGCGCCGCACGTGGACCCGCAACTGGCCGGCCACCTGCGCCACAACGCGCTGTTTTGCGGCGCCAACACCCGCGCCGCGGTCAACGAGGGCAACGCCGACTACACGCCGGTCTTCCTCTCCGACGTGCCCCACCTCATCCGCAACGGCAAGCTCCACGTGGACGTCGCCATGGTCCAGGTGTCGCCGCCGGACGCCCACGGCTTCTGCACGCTGGGCACGTCGGTGGACGTCGCCCGCGCCGCCGTGGACAGCGCCGGCACGGTCGTGGCGCACATCAACCCCCGCATGCCGCGCACCCATGGCGACGCCCAGGTCCACGTCAGCCGCTTCGCCGCCGCCGTCGAGGAGGCGTGCGAGTTGCCCGAGAAGCCCGCGCATCGGGGCGATCCAGCCTCGGAGGAGATCGGCCGCCTGGTGGCCGACCTGATCCCCGGCGGCGCGACGCTCCAGGTGGGCGTGGGTGCCGCCCCGGGCGCCATCTTGCGCGCCCTGGCCAATCACGCCGACCTGGGCATCCACAGCGAGTTGCTGTCCGAGGAGATCGTCGACCTCATCGAGGCGGGGGTCGTGACCAACGCCCGCAAGTCCCTCGATCCCGGCGTGACGGTGGCCAGTTTCGCCCTGGGCGGCCGGCGCATGTTCGACTACCTCGACGACAACCCGGCCGTGCACCTGCGTGGCACCGACTACACCAACGATCCGGCCATCATCAAGCACCAGGAGCGGATGGTGGCCATCAATTCGGCGATCGAGATAGACCTGACCGGCCAGGTGTGCGCCGAATCCATCGGCCCGTACCTGTACAGCGGCGTGGGCGGGCAGGTGGACTTCCTGCGCGGCGCGGCCCTCTCGAAGGGCGGCCTGCCCATCATCGCTCTCCCAGCCACGGCACGCGGCGCTTCGGCCTCGCGGATCACGCCCATGCTGGGCCCCGGCGCCGCCGTCACCACCACCCGGGCGCACGTGCACTGGGTGGTCACCGAGTACGGCGCCGCCAACCTGCACGGCATGACGTTGCGCGAACGCGCCGACGCCCTGATCGGCCTGGCTCACCCGGACTTCCGGGCCGAACTCCGCCGCTGGTCCAGGCAGGGCCTGGCGGTCATCATGCCGGGCTTCCAGGCCGTGCGGGAACTGGGGAAATCGGGGGCATGAGGCAGGCAGGGACGCCGGCCCCACCCGGCCAGGCGGTCGATCGGGTGGCGCCGGACTCTCCCGGCCAGGCGGTCGATCGGGTGGCGCCGGCCCCACCCGGCCAGGCGGTCGATCGGGTGGCGCCGGACTCTCCCGGCCAGGCGGTCGATCGGGTGGCGCCGGCCCCACCCGGCCAGGCGGTCGATCGGGTGGCGCCGGCCCCACCCGGCCAGGCGGTCGATCGGGTGGCGCCGGCCTCCGTGCCGGCGGCGGATCATGGCTCTATCTCGGTCAGCTCCCGCACCAGCGACACGCCCTCCCAGTGCTGCTCGAACCGCACCTCGCCCACGCCGGGGGCCAGCCAGAGCGCCGCGGTCTGGGAAAACGGCGCGCCCGCAAGCGTGCCGCCGAGCCGCAGATCCACCCGATATGCCGCGTAGCGTCCGGCCGGCACGGTCACGGTCTCGACGCCGCGCCCCGTCTGGGCCACGCGCTGCGGCACCGCCGGGAAATGCCGGGATATGAGGATCTGGGAAGGTACCGCGTAGGTGTGCGTGGCGGCCAGCGGCAGCTTCAAGAAGGGCGCCCAGGTTCCGACCGCCGGATCGGCGGCCTCGTAGCCGTCCGGCCCACGCCGGACGCGGACCGTTTCATGATCGAGCGGATTGCCCAGGTGCAGCCAGGCGGCCATGAGCGTGGCCTCCCGGCCGTCCGGGCTCACCTGGCCGAAGGTGCGGACGAGTTCGAGGTCGTCGCTGGCGGCGCCCGCCGCGATGGTCACGCGGTAGTGCAGGGTTTTGCCGGCCAGCCACGGCAGGTAATCGGGCGTGCGCGCCGCGCCCGGCGCGCCGGTGAACGCCGGGGC
>Ga0194120_10010349_pt1 | contig 11550 bp, 10 predicted proteins | sample TA2MahCa65mmetaG_FD_148642 | JGI IMG/M metagenome (GOLD analysis project Ga0194120, IMG submission 148642) | Freshwater microbial communities from Lake Tanganyika, Tanzania - TA2015019 Mahale Deep Cast 65m | ecosystem: Environmental > Aquatic > Freshwater > Lake | place: Tanzania: Lake... | reverse complement strand
GGCGCGGTCCTGCCCGAGCCCCGGTTTCTCGACAAGATCCCGATCCGCTTCGCGATTGGCGAAGCGACGGGGCATTACCATGTGCCGCTCCTCGTCTCGCCCTGGAGCTATTCGACCTATCGCGGCAGCTAAGGCGTCGGCGTCTTGATTCTTGGTCCGATTGCCCAAGCGGTGCTGGCGACCCATGTCGTGCAGGCGGTGGGCGCCGTCGCCTATATCGCCGTGCCGGTGCTGGCGCCGGCGATCGCCCGCGACCTCGGCATCGATTCCGTGCTGGTCGGCGCCTATGTCAGCCTGATGTGGGGCGCGGCGATGCTTTCGTCGGCCTGGTCGGGGCGCCTGCTGGCGCGGCTGGGCGCGTTCACCTTGTCGCGTCTGACCATGATCGTCTGCGGTCTCGGTATCGCGGCGGCGGCGAGCGACGGCATGTTCGGTCTGGTGATCGCCGCGATCTTGATCGGGCTTGGCTGCGGGCCCGAGACGCCGGCAAGTTCGGCCATTCTCGGGCGCCTGGTGCCGCTCTCGCGACAGCCCTTTCTGTTTTCGCTCAAGCAGACCGGCGTTCAGGCCGGCGCCTTTTCGGCGGGTCTGGTCCTGCCTTTGCTCGAAGCGGGTTTCGGCTGGCGCGCGGCGCTGCTCGCGGTCGCTGCTCTCAATGTCGCGGCGGCTTTGCTCATGCGGCCGCTGGATAGGGTCTTTGACGATGGACGGCGCCCGCCCGAGCCGCCGGGCGGTGTCGGGCTGCGCCAAGGCCTCCTCCTGGTCTTTGCGTCGCGACCGATCCTGATCCTCTCGCTCGCCGCCTTCGCTTTTTCGACAATCCAGATCTCTCTCAATGGCTATCTGGTGACTTATGGCGTCGCGGAAGCCGGCTACGATCTTGCGACCGCGGCGCTCTTGCTGGCCATCGCTCAACTCGGCGGCTTCATCGGCCGGCCGCTTTGGGGCTACGTTTCGGGACGCATTCTGCCGACGCGGGCGTTGATGGCCTGTCTCGGCCTGGGCATGGCCGGTGCCGGCCTGATCGTCGGTCTTTATGGCGCGGCGCTGCCATTCGCGGCGCTCTCGGTCATTGCCTTCGTCTTTGGTCTCACGGCCTCGGGATGGAACGGTGTCTACATCGCCGAAATCGCGCGTCTCGCGCCCGCGGGCCAGATCGGCCTGGTCTCGGGTGCGGCCTTTGCTTTCGGCTTTACCGGCTTGGTCGTCGGGCCCTTGGTCTATGGCTGGATCGCCAAAGCGGCGAATTACGGCACGGGCTATATCGCGCTCGCCATCTTCTGTCTGCTGGCCGTCGCGATGCTGGCGCGTCGCGGCTGATCAAATCTTGGGTACCGCCATGCCGCGTTGGACCGCCGGGCGCGCATTGACCGCGTCGAACCAGCGCTTGACGTTCGGGAAATCCTTCCAGTCGATGCCGTGCCAGTCCCAGCGCGCGAACCAGGGACAGGCCGCCATGTCGGCAATGGAATACTCGCCCGCGAGATAGGGCACCTCCGCGAGGCGACGATCGACGACGCCGTAGAGCCGATGCGTTTCCTTGGTGTAGCGCTCGATGCCGTAAGGCACCTGTTCGGGCGCGAAGCGGCGGAAGTGATGCGCCTGGCCGAACATCGGCCCGATGCCGCCCATTTGGAACATCAGCCATTGGATGGTCATGGTCCGCCCGCGCACGTCCTTGGGCAGGAAGCGTCCGTACTTCTCGGCGAGATAGACCAAGATCGCGCCCGATTCGAAGACCGTGATCGGCTTGCCATCGTGACCGTCAGGATCGACGATCGCCGGGATCTTGCCGTTCGGATTGATTGCCAGATACCCCGGCGTGAACTGGTCGTTCTTGCCGATATTGATCGGATGGACGTTGTAGGGCACGCCCAGTTCCTCGAGTAGGATCGAGACCTTGCGCCCATTGGGCGTCGTCCAGGTATAGAGGTCGATGGCCATCGTCATACCCTTTCGATCATCATGGCAATGCCTTGGCCGACGCCGATGCACATGGTGGCGATCTCGAAAAGCTTGATGTCGGGCGATATTGACCGGCCGGCGTCCGCGGTTCAATCCGGAATGCGCAGCCAGATTTCCTTGAGCTTGTCGGCCAGCGTCATCGGATCGAAGGGTTTGGCGATCACATCGGCGGCGCCGAGCGACAGGAAGCGCTCGATCTCATGACGCTGCGCCTTGGCGGTCATGAAGACGATCGGCGTCTTCTCGAGACGGTCGAGACCGCGCAGGCGCGCGAGCGTCGAGGGTCCGTCGAGGCCCGGCATCATGACGTCGAGCAGGAGCAGGTCTGGGCCGAAGGCCGAAGCCGCGGCGACGCCGTCCTCGCCCGAGGCGCAAGTCCTGACCGTGAAGCCGCCGACGGTCTCGAGCGAAAGCTGGATGATTTCTCGAATGTCCGGCTCGTCCTCGATCGCCATCACTCGTTTGAGTTCGCGCTTGGGCATGGTCCGATCTATTCCTTTTCTACTCTTGGCAGATCGACGAAAAAGCGCGTGCCGACGCCGTCCTCCGTCTCGAAAGCGATATGACCGTTCATGCGTTCGATGATGCGCTTGGAAATCGTGAGCCCGAGGCCCGAGCCGCCGAGGCGCTTGGCATCGGTGCCGTCGGCTTGGGCGAAGGGTTCGAAGACATGCGACCGAAATGCCTCGGGAATGCCGGGGCCATGGTCCTCGACCACGATGCGCCAGAAGCCCGGCGGCCCGGCCATGAGATTGGTCTCGATCTTGCTGCCCTTGGGCGAGAACTTGGCCGCGTTCGAAAGAAGATTGGTCAGCACCTGATGCAGGCGGTCCTCGTCGATATGCGCGAGCGCGGTCTCGTCGATCGCGGTCAGCTCGACGCCGACACCGAAGCGATCGGCATAACCGCGATTGGTCTCGATCGCATGACGCAGGACCTGCACGAGCGCCTGGGTCTTGAGGCGGATTTCGAGCTTGCCCGATTCGATCCTTTCCATGTCGAGAATGTCGCTCACCAGGCGCACCAGCCGGTCGCTGTTGGCGCGCGCGATCGCGACCAGGTTGACAGCCTTCTCCGGCAGGGCGCCGGCGACGCCGCCGGCGAGCAGGCCGAGCGAGCCGGCGATCGAGGTGAGCGGCGTGCGGAGTTCATGGCTGACCGTCGAGACGAATTCGGTCTTCATGCGCTCAATACGTCGGTTTTCGGTGACGTCGACGAAAAACCGGATCAGCCCGCCATCGGGCATACCGCCGGTGTAGATTTCCATGGCCGTGCCGTCGGGAAAGCTCTGCTCCGAAATGTGCGGCGGTGGCCGGCGGATTATTTCGAGACGCCTGCTGACTTCGGCCGGAATGTCGTTCGGATCGAATTTGTTGCCGCGCAGGCCATCGCGGACAATTGCGTCAAGCGTCGTGCCGATCGGCGCCTCGATGCCATGATGTTTGACGAGTGCCAAATACATTTCATTGCGCAGGATCAGTCGTTCCGCCTTGTCGAACACGGCGATGGCGATCGGCGCGTTGGCGATGATCGCCTGCAGGCGCGCGCGTTGGGATTCGATCTCCTGTTCATGACGTTTGCGCTGGGAGACGTCCGCGATGCTGATCAGCGTGCCGCCGCCGGGGATGTCCAAAATGTGGCTTTGTGTCGTCATGCCGTTCGGTCTCTCGCGCTCGAAAAGATAAGGTCGGGGCCAATTCAGCAAGCGATCGAGAGTTGCTTTGATGATGTCCTCGACATTGCCGGGGCCATACTCGCCCTTTTCCACCATGTAGCGCATGATGGTCGTGGCTTCGGTCCCTGGTAGGACCAAATGTGCCGGCAAATCCAGGAGTTCGCGATAGCGACGATTGGCGTAGGCAACCTTTTTGTCGGCGTCGAAGGCGATGATGCCTTGGCTGACCTGATCGAGGATCATGTCGAGCAGGCGCGTGTGCTCCTCGCTAGCCATGACCTCGCGCTTGAAATCGGTAACGTCGGAATAGACCGCGATTGTGCCGCCGCCGGGCAGTCGCCTTTCGCGCCGAAGAATCCATAGGCCGGTCTTGGTCCGGTTGAGTACGCTGCTGCTGCCGCTTCGAAATTCGTTCAAGCGCTTTTCGACCCACTCGCCCGGCGTGAGCGGGCTAGGGTCGACGACGCCGTGTTGCACCAAGTCCCAGGCGAGATTGCTGGCGCTCCGTCCCGCAACCATCAGCGGCGCCATGTCCGGGTACATCTCGTGAATTCGCGGACTGCAGTAGATCAAGCGCTCTTCCGCGTCGACGATCATAAAGCCGTCGCTGAGCGAACCCAACAGATCCTCGATCTGGCGGCTGACGCCGAATGCGGTTCCCGAGGCTGCATCGGCCGACCAGTTCCCTTGCGTCTGCCCTTCCGGCCCTTCGGTGATACTGCCGAAGACTCGCGTGATCTTGCCCCCCGGCTCGCGAGCGCCGGCGATCCGCAAATCATAGCCGCGATACCGCCCGTCGCGATGCCGGAGCGTGACGCGATGCCGGGAGAGGAGCCGGCCGCTTCTCAAGAACGCGCGGATCTCGTCCTCCATCCGCGCGGTATCGTCGGGATGAGCAAGGCTGCGAAATGCCTTAGTCGCGGCGACGCCGTCCGCCTCGCTCAGGCCGAGCGTCGCGCGCAATTGGAGCGACAGTCGTGTCTCATCCGTTTCGGCGATCCATTCGAAAGTGCCATCCGAAAACGCGCGTCTCAGGCCATCCTCAAGACGAAGCGCATCGCCCGACAAGGCATCGACCGCCTGCGTCGAGGTCTCGCGTCTTCGCGAAAAGACGAAGGCGCCGAACAAAAGCACCGAAATGCCTGCAACCTTCGCCGCCTCGATCAGCGATTTTCGGCGCCATTCCTGGAGCGCGACCGAATGGCTGCGTTCGACCAGGACCGACAAGGGCGCCGTCGCCGCCGTATGAACGGCGGTCAACGCCGCATCGCCAAGGCCGGGACTGCCGGCGACCAGAAGCGCGCCCGACGCGCCCAAGCGCAACTCGATCCGGTCGCCTGGCCGGTAGCCGCGAAAGAGTTCTCTGATCCGATCGGCGACGACTTGCCCGACGACGTAGGATACGGCTTCGCCTTGGGACCCGCCGATCGGCCGGATCAGCGGAATGGTCCAGGCCGCGCCCGCATGGCCGACGATCGGCTGACCGAGGGTGATCATACGCCCGGCCTCGGCCGGTACATTGCCGATGGACAAAGGCGCGGCCGCATCGGCGCGCTCCGACTTCACGACGATGCCGGCGGGGTCGACGATCTGAAGCACGGCGAGCAGGGACCTGAGCTCGCCGGCTTCGTCGCGTGCCCGCGCGAAATCGATACCGAGCGGCTGACCCGCGTGACGCCGGCCGAGATCGAGCAGATAGCGGTCGAGTGCGAGGAAGGCAAAAGCCGCGACGTCGGAAAGCCTGGCGGCGTCGCCGCTGATTTCGGCTCTTGCGCGAGCGAGCGCTTCGTCGCGTTCGCGCCAAACGACGTGACCGGTCGCAAGCCAAATCGCCGGCATGCTCAAGAGCAAGATCGCGGGGGCGAACCGCTTGAGCGACGCGAGAGACTGGGTGATGAGCCGATCGAGCATGACTACCGAAAACTAGCAGGATCGCCGACGAGACTATATCGCCAATCTTGCGCCAGGATTAAGGTTAGACATGACCGCGTCGAGCGAACTCGCCAAAAAGCTGCGGGCGATTGCGCTTCGCTGGGCGGCGGAGGCGAAACCGCGCCTCGCCGCTCTGGAGGATGCGCTCCACGTGCTGGGTGCGCCCGATGCAGGCTTCGATGCCGACAAGCTCCGCCAAGCACAGCGCAACGCCCATGGCCTGGCCGGGGGCGCCGGCACGGTCGGCTTTCCGGAAATCAGCGAGGCCTTGATCCCGCTCGAGGACCGGCTGTTGGCCATGATCGAGGCCGGTCGGCTCGATATGGCCGACCGCGCCTATCTGCGCGAACAGGCCGAGATCATCCCGGCCTTGGCCCGATCGCTCGGAACTTGAGCGGGCTCAGGCCTGCTCTTGTTTGTCGAAATGGCGCTTGATCGACCAGTATGTGAACAAGACGCCGAAGACCAACAGGCCCCAGCCGAACATACTCATGCCGAGATCGCGGGCGAGCCCGGCCAGAAACAACCCGATCAGGGCGACGACGGCGGCAAGTACGCCGAAGAGCCATTCATTGTCCTCAGGCATGGTGGTCCTCCTTGGATTTCGAAGTATCGGCGGGATCGTCGAACAGAATGCGGTGGGCGGCGCCGTCAAGATCGTCGAACTGCCCGCTCCGGAGCGCCCAAACGAAGGCGATGAGACCGATGGCGCCGAGCAGGAGCGCGAGCGGGATCAGCAACATCAGGCTGCTCATGGGCGCGTCCCACCGGCGAAGTTAAGCCGAAGCGCGTTCGCGATCACCAAGATCGACGAACTCGACATGGCGGCGGCAGCGATGATCGGCGTCACCAGACCCAAGACGGCGAGCGGCACGGCGAGCGCGTTGTAGAGCACGGCGAGAGCGAGGTTCTGACGCACCAGCCGGTCGGCGAAGCGAGCGATGCGGATGGCCTCGGCTGCGGGCTTGAGGGCATCCCGCGCGAGCACGGCATCGGCCGAGAGCGTCGCAACATCCGCGCCATTGCCGGGCGCGATGGAGATATGAGCCGAGGCAAGAGCCGGCGCGTCGTTCAGCCCATCCCCTATCATCAGTACCTTGCGCCCCTCAGCGGCGAGGGCGGCAAGACGCGCGGTCTTGGCGCGAGGATCGGCTTCGGCCTGGTAGCGTTCGATTCCGACCTCGGCGGCAATATCGGCGACAACCGCCCTGCGATCGCCCGAGAGGATTTCGACCGCGAGGCCGAGGCGGTTGAAGGCGGCGATCGCCTCGGCCGCATCCTTGCGGAGCCTATCGCCGAAGACGAAACGTACCGGCTCCAAGCCGGGGCGGGTGAGCCAGGCTTCGCTCTCGGCATCCTCGCCAGGCGGTAGGCCGCAGAAAGTCCGGCTGCCGAGGCGGATTTCTCCCTGGGCAAGCCCGAAACCGGGATGCTCGACCACGCCGCTTGCCGCCGGCACATCGGGCGCCGCGTCGACGATGGCGCGGGCGAGGGGGTGGCGGCTCGAGGCGGCGATGGCCGCGGCCAGATGGAGTGCCACGGCATCGCGCGTTGGATCGGGCCGAAGCGTCGGGCGCCCGCGCGTCAGCGTGCCGGTTTTGTCCAAGACGACCGTGTCGACCTGGGCCAGGCGTTCGAGCGCGGTCGCCGATTTGAACAACAGACCCTCGCGCAAGAGCCGGCCGCTGGCGACGACCTGCACGACTGGCACGGCAAGGCCGAGGGCGCAGGGGCAGGTGATGATGAGAACGGCGACGGCGTGAAGAAGGGCGGTCTGCCAAGCGACGTCGGCGAAGGCGAGCCAACCGACGAAGGTCGCGGCTGCCAGAACATGGACCACGGGCGCATAGGCGCGCGCGACGCGGTCGGCGAGGACCACGAGGCGCGTCCGGCCGGCTTCGGCGATGGCAACCAGGCGGCGAATTTCGGCCAACACGGTACCTTCGCCCACGGCCTTGGCGCGGATGCGGAGCGGCGCGAGGAGATTGATTGTACCGGCATGGACTTCGGCTCCCGGGCCGACGGCGCGCGGCAGGCTTTCGCCCGAAAGCAGCGCCGCGTCGATATCCGAGCGACCTTCAAGCACGACCCCGTCGACGCCGATCTTGTCGCCCGGCGCGACCAAGACGATCATGCCCTCGCGAAGCGCCTCGAGCGGCACCGAGGCCTGGCGCCCGCTTGGTTCGATCACCGTTGCCGAGGCGCCGAGACCGCTCACCAGGTTCTCGATGGCGTTGCGCGCCCGCCCGCGCGCCCGCCGGTCGAGAAAACGTCCAATCAAGAGGAAGAAGAGGAGCGCCACGGCGGAATCGAAATAAGCATGTTCGCCCGACCGCGTGATTTCGTAGAGGCTCATGGCGGCGGCGAGGGTGACGCCGATCGAAATCGGCACGTCCATATTGCTGCGTCCCGCGCGAAGCGCCGCCCAAGCCGAGGCATAGAAAGGCCGGATGGCGTAGGCGATGGCGGGCAAGGCGATTAACGCCGAGGCCCAGTGCAGAAGGTCGCGCGTCGCCTCTCCCATGTCCGCGCCGCCGGACCAGATCGCGACCGAAAGCAGCATGACATTGGCCATGGCGAAACCCGCCACGCCCATGGCGAGGAGGAGCCGACGGTCCTCGTGGTCCGCGGCCGAGCCGACCTTGGCCGGATCATAGGGCGCGAGGCGAAAGCCGAGGCCGGTGACGATGCGGCCAAGCCTTTCGGCATCCTCGCGCGCGCCGCTCCAGCGAAGCATCAGGCGCCGCATGGTCAAACTGACGCGCGCCGCCTCGACGCCACGGCTCCTCTTGAGCGCTTCTTCGATCAGCCAGGCGCAAGCGGCGCAATCGATGCCGTCCACCATGGCATCAAGCGCCCAGCCCGAGCCGTCTTCTCGGGCGAACAGGGCATAGCGCGTCGCGTCCGGCTCGGGCCGTGCCGCCGGCTCGGCCGCGTCGCGTCTGGCGTAATAGGTCGATAGACCGAGGCCGCTGATCACCTGGTAGGCGGCATCGCAGCCCGCGCAGCAAAAACGGTCGGCGGGCGCGGTCGGTCGACGGCAATGCAAGCACTGCGCCTCGCCGGTCGCAAAGGACGGGGCTCCGGTCAGGGCCGAAGCAAGCGTCGGCGGCGTCACGGCACGAATAGCCGCTTGATGACAATCGAGCGTTCGTCGCCCTTGCGCGCTTCAAGCCGCAAATCCCAATTGCCTTGGGCCTCGAAACGCACTGGCGCCGCGTAATTGCCGTCGCCGATGGCGACGAAGGCGAGTTCGATCGGTATCCGCTTTTCGACAGGTCGATGCGCGGTCCCGTCGATGGCAAGGCCCGAGATGCCGCGGCCATCGCCGCCGCTGACGCGCAGGCGGATCTCGCCCTGCCGGGGATCGTCGCCGTTCGTCCGCCAGGCGGCTTCGAAGGCCCAGCCCAGGCTGTCCTGCTTGGCTTGCGCGGCCAGGACCTTGTTGTATTCGAGGCCGCGCTGATAGGGCGTCTCGACCGCGACGCCGGTGAAGGTCGACAGCGCGAAATAGATCATGATCGCATTGACGGCGATGACGACGCCGAAAGCGGCGACGAAAATCCAGGGGATCCAGTGCATGCGTAGGAACACGGCACTATCTCTTGGGGCCGAGGAACACGGTATCGCGTTTCACCGGCGCCGTCTTCTCCGAGGCGCGGAGCACGAAAAGGATCGGGGTCGACTCGGCCTTGAGCGCGGCCTGGGGCAGTGCGACGGTCACGCGGTAGGTGGCGACGCCATCTCCGGGCGCCGGCAATACCAGCCGCCCGGCCGCCTCGTCGACGCCCAAGACCTTGATCGCCGGCGCTGGCAGGCCGCTGATCTCGAGCGCGTAGTCGATCGGCTCGCGGGCCTTGTTCAGAATCTTTACCGTGAAGTCGTTCCGGATCGAGCCGTCCGACAGCGCGACGAAGACCGGGCTTCTTTCGCGCAGGACATGGATCTCGGCGCTCGAACGCATCAGAAGCGCCAGCGCCATGACGCCCGTGATGACTAGAAGAAGCGCGGCGTAGATCAAGACTCGCGGGCGCAAGAGGCTGTAGCGATAAGGCGTCTTCGTTTCGACCGCGCGCAGATGGTTCTCGGTATCGAAGGCGATCAGGCCGAGCGGGCGGCCGACGCGCTTCATGATGGTGTTGCAGGCGTCGATGCAGAGCCCGCAGCCGATGCATTCGAGCTGCAGCCCGTCACGGATGTCGATCCCGGTCGGGCAGACGGCGACGCAGAACTGGCAGTCGACGCAGTCGCCGCGACCTTCCCAGCTTTGGCCGGCCTTGTGACTGTCCCGTGGCTCGCCGCGATATTGGCGATAGCTGACGACGAGCGAGTCGGCATCGAGCATCGCCGCCTGAAAGCGCGGCCAGGGGCACATATAGGTGCAGACCTGTTCGCGCGCCCAGCCGGCGAGCGTGTAGGTAGTCGCGGTCAGGAGCGCGATGAAGACATAGGCCTCGACCGACGCCTCGCCCGAGAAAACTTCGCGGAGCATGGTCGGCGCGTCGCCAAAATAGAGAATCCAGGCGCCGCCCGTGGCGAAGGCAATACCGAGCCAGGCGACGTGCTTGGCGATCTTCTTGAACGCCTTAACCGCGCTCAAGGGTTGGGCGTCGAGCTTCTTTCTTTGATTGCGATCGCCTTCGATCAGACGCTCGACCTGCATGAACAGATCGGTCCAGACCGTCTGCGGGCAGGCATAGCCGCACCAGACGCGCCCGGCGAGGGTGGTTGCCAGGAAAAGCCCGATAGCGCCCAGGATCAGCAGACCGGCGATGTAATAGACCTCTTGCGGCCAGATCTCGATCGCGAAGAAGTAGCCGCGCCTGCCGTTCATGTCGATCAAGAGCGCCTGATCGGGCGCGTTCGGCCCGCGGTCCCACCTGATCCAAGGCGCGAGGTAGTAGAGGCTGAGACAGACCGCGAGCACGGCCCATTTCAGACTGCGAAACGGGCCTGATATCGTCTTTGGATAGACCTTGACCCGATCGGCATAAAGCTCGGGCTCGACCGAAGGCGGCTTCTTCCGGCCCGCGGCAGCCGCGTCCGCCTTCGTCACGGCGCCATGCATGGACGTCGTCCGTTACTCCCCGCCACCCAGGGCGTGGACGTAGACCGCGAGGAGCTTGAGCGTCGCTTCGTCGAAACGGCCGGCCCAGCCCGGCATGCTGCCGGCGCGCGATTGGGCGATCGATTTGACGATCGACGCCTTGTCGCCGCCATAGAGCCATATCTGATCGGCAAGCTTGGGCGCGCCGAGCTCGCGGTTGCCTTCCGCCTTTTCGCCATGGCAGGAAACGCAATGTTCGACATAAAGCGGTTGGCCGCGGCCAGCGGCTTGGGCATTGGTTTGGCGCCCGGTCAGGGACAGGAGATATTCAGCGACGTCGTCGATTTGGGTCGCATTGAGCACGCCGTCGGTGCCGAATTTCGGCATCACCGAGACGCGCGAACGCTCGTCGGCATTGCGGATGCCGAATGCGATGGATTCGTGAATCGACTTGAGATCGCCGCCCCAGAGCCAATCGTCGTCGGCGAGATTGGGATAACCGAGCGCGCCGGCGCCGCCCGAGCCGTGGCAGGTCGCGCAATTGTCGCCGAATATGGCGCGGCCGCCCGCGCGGGCGAATTCGAACAGCGCCGGATTGCGGCGGATGTCCTCGAGCGAAGCGGCGTTGATCCGGACCATCATCGGCGCCTTCCGGGCCTTGGCGGCATCCATTTCCTTGACGATCACGGCGCGTTGGGAATAGCCGAGCAGCCCCTTGAACCAGGGAAGCGACGGATAGGCCAGGCAATAGGCGATGCCCCAGGCCATGGTGACGTAGAAGGTCCAGACCCACCATTTCGGCAAGGGGGTGTTCAGTTCCTTGACGCCGTCCCATTCATGGCCGGTCGTGTCGGTGCCGGTGACGATGTCCTTTTCGATCTTGGTCGGCATGTCGGCCTCAATCCTCGAGAGGTATGCGGGCGTTGCGGTC
>Ga0194120_10010347_pt1 | contig 11551 bp, 18 predicted proteins | sample TA2MahCa65mmetaG_FD_148642 | JGI IMG/M metagenome (GOLD analysis project Ga0194120, IMG submission 148642) | Freshwater microbial communities from Lake Tanganyika, Tanzania - TA2015019 Mahale Deep Cast 65m | ecosystem: Environmental > Aquatic > Freshwater > Lake | place: Tanzania: Lake... | reverse complement strand
TGTCCTGGACAAACCCAATCCCTACTGTCTCGCCCACCTCAGCAGCAGGTCAGCCATCACCTCGCCATCAGGGTGATCGGGTGGTCGTGACTCCCAACGGTCGCCGGCATCCATCAGCCAAGCGATCCACGTCCGGCGCCATGTCTCGCGTTGCTTGGCGCTGGTGATCTTTAACGCCGGCAACGGCGCAAAGGCTCCGATCACCTCTGCCAGCACCTCCGGCGGTGCGTCATCCAGCAGCGCGGCACACTGCGCCGCTTGCTGCTCTAGGAGGGTGAGCTGCTCGACAAGCTGGTGGCTTAGCTCCATCGGCGCACCATCGGCGGGTGGTGGCGCTCAGGGGCTACACCAACTCCAAGGCCAACCAATGCACGAAGCTCGCGGCTGATACCCACCACAGCGCCGCTGTTCTTTGCCTTAATGGCTTGCGCGGCGGACTCCATCAGCAGATGCACGAGCTGAGCAGTCAGATGGGTGCGCTCTGTTTGGTCCAGGTCGCTGACCAGCGTCTGATGCGCCTTGGCGACAACCCGCTGCGCCTGGCGCCGAGATACCCCTGCCCGCTGCGACAAATCCGTCACGACAGCAGTACTGCCACGACCTGCCATCAACTGTTCCAGCGCCCAGTTGACGCGTTCTGTGGTGGCAGACCGGCCAGCCATTAGAGGACTCCTGCAGCCTTTAGGCGTTCGATTAGGGCTTGGCGTTGCTGCACGGACAAGTCCACTTCTGCAATGGCCTCCAGCACCTTTTGAGCACTGACGCCATTGCGGGCATCAATGATGCGCAAAGCGTCGTCGAGCACGTTCACGCCAGCACCCCCTCAAGGGTGGCCACCTCTGATTGCAGCTCCTGCAACTTCTGGAGGATTGCCTCAGCCTGCAGTTGCTTTAGAACTGACTCACCTACTTGATAGAGAGGCATTCGGATCGTCATGTGGCGATATTGAGGTTGAATCTATTCTATCAAGATTCACATCGTGCACATACCTTCAGACATACGGTGGTACTGATCTGGGACTAACCGCAAGAGGCATTACGACTGATATAAGCGATTTTCAAGATTTTCTAATTCCATGTCACTTAACAGGAATACTTCCTGTTGATTTTGCCAGCTTCTGAGCCGCCTTGGTGAATCCAGCATTGGACACCACCACTGCATGCGTTCCATTCCAATGCGTCATGCCTGCAACGATTTCCTGGACTGCTTTGTTTCCGACAGGCTTTGAGTATCGCTTGCACTGAATACAAACCCTAATATCCTCGATCATTGCAATGAGGTCAACGCCTTGGTCTCCGCTGGCAACAGTAGCCTCGACCTCCCATCCAGCTTCTTGAAGAATACGAGCGCAGTAATCCTCATAATCGATTCCAGACATTGACTCAACCTCATCATCTGGCTGTCTTGAATCAATCTCATCACATGCTTCATTAATTTTTTGTTCCACCCAATAGATCTCATCGGCACTGCTCAAGGACCTGAGCACATACTTTTTAAACAACTGCTCGCCTCTATGGTAGGAGGAAATGTTGGCCAGCAACACATTGTGAATAAAGTAGGGGATACCAGCCGCCTGCGTACCTTCTACAATGCCCCAGCCTTTGTCCTTATTATTTCCATAGGCATCTTCATCATGAAGTCGCTTTCTTTCTTGGGCCAATGCACATTTATGTTTTTCAATTGGAGCGAGGACCTTATGTTCCCATTCCGCACCTAGAATTTCACCCTTTCGACGTTCGTTTTCTCTTTGCTTTTTGAACTTTTCCGATTCTTCCTCAAGCCAACGCTTGTGTTTTTGAACGGAGTAAGCAAGTAGGACCACAAGCTCTATGGAGATTGCTATGATAAACACTGTTTTTTCTGCAATTTCACCATTCTGCCATTTGCAGAGCGCGCAACCGGTATTGCGTCAACCCAGTCTTAGCGAACTTGAGTCCGCTGGGTTAGAAGCGACATATCCAGCAGTGGTGGAGCTACTGCTATGTCCAAGCGTTGCCTGCAGCGTGAAAACGTCCACCCCACGGCAAATGGCATGGGTCGCGTGGGTATGGCGCAACTTGTGGGGGGGCAGCGGATGTCACAACGCGGCATGACTACTTGCTTACAACAGCGCCGAGCGGGTGCCGCAGGCCATTGTTGAGGTGATCTAACCGTGGAGCAACGCAGAGCCCTGATTGAGCGCCTGCAGGCTGCTGGGGTGACCTGATGGCTGGAGCGGACCGTCAGTGAGCTGGGCGACCTTGCGCCATTGGAGTGGACCGTTTTGCCAACCCATCAGGCACGCGCCCACATCAGGGCTCGCAGCGTCGTGGTCCCCAGAGCGATTCAAGAGCCGAGTAAGGCAATACACTCAAGACGCTCTTGGCTGGCATCGCGCTTTTGAAGACGCAGCGTGATCATGCTTGCCAGGTAATCAGCATCATCAGCCACACCACAGAAACGGGCTGAGCCCCATGTGTGAAGCCACGGCAGGCCAAGGAAGTAGAGGCCGGAGGTCTGGGTCATGCCGCGGTCATGCGCTGGTTGTCCGGACCCGTTAAAAACCGGGACGTCAATCCAGCGAAAATCCGACTGGTAGCCGGTGCACCACACAACAGCAGCCAGTGGCTTGGACACGAGATCGATGCCGGGATCTTCAACGGGGCCTGGCTGCCAACAAGGGGAATAAGGGGCCTCGACTGGGGCCTCGATACCCTCCTTCACAATCCAGCTATCAATACTGCTGCGAATGCGGCAGTACACCGAATCAGCATGATCGAGGTTGCTCGCAAGGTCCTGGTTAAAGCTGATTTGCTCTGCGGTGACTGAGCGCAGGCGGCCATGAAGGTGCATGCCTTCCAGCGCGCGGACCCGCAAATCAATTTCTCGGCCACCGTCACGGCCAGTCAGGTAGTGATTGGTCTTGGTGCGAATGGAGCGCGGATCAGGGTGATCTGCGATCGGCATGGAGTAGTACCCCATACGGTCAAGCCAATCCACAACATCTTTCCCGCGATAACGCCGGGGAGAGCGTGGTGCAGAGCCAACACTCAGATGAACTTGTCGACCAGCGAGAAAAAGATCCTCAGCGATCTGACAGCCGGACTGACCGCTTCCGACAACAAGGACAGGCCCCTCTGGGAGTGATGCAGCATTTCGGTAGTCGCGAGCATCAAGCTGAAGTGTTTGTGCGGGAAGCCTTGGAGCATCAGCGTGGCGGCGCGGGACATGATACGCGCCCGTTGCGATCACCACGTGATCAGCCAGGATTTCCCCCTCTGATGTAAACAGCCGGTAGGCTGTTCCATTGGGAACGATACGATGAACGCTGACACCCTCCCGAAGGTCAGGTGCCACGAATACCGCGAAGCGCTGTAGGTAAGAAACAATCTCCGACTTAACCATGAACCCATCTTGTTCAGATCCGTCGTAAGGAAAATCAGGCAATTGACATTGCCAATTAGGAGTTACCAAGCAAAAACTGTCCCAGCGCTGCTGGTCCCACGCATAGCCAACCCTATTTTTCTCAAGAACAAGAGGTCTGATGCCTCGCTTCTGAAGAGAATGCGCAATCGAGAGACCAGCTTGACCACCACCGACAACCACCACTTGGTGATGCCAAGCCTGAGAAGAGGCGTACACAGGGGATCAACAAGGCACACCCATTATAATGTTCTATTGGCCGACAATTGTCTGTATCAGCCAACACCAAAACGAAGCAGCAGGAGGCAATTGGTCAATTTTGGCGATTTTGGTCGCATCGAAGACATTGCCGTAATGAGCATGGTGCAATGCTCACTTATCTACATTTCAAAACTCTCATGCCTGCTGTCAGCCGTCCGTCAAACCAGCCGGGAGAACATCTCGTTGATTACGAGGAGAAGGTTTTTCCCGATGTCAAGGCTGAACCAGGCGAAAAAGCTCTCATCACATTTCACACAGTCGCTTTCGAGGGATCGATTGGCCTGGTGAATCTGCTGCAGGCGAGCAGATTAATCAATAAGGGTTTTGAAACATCTATCCTGCTCTATGGCCCTGGTGTGACGCTTGGCGTGCAAAGGGGGTTTCCGAAACTCGGCGACGCCGCATTCGACGGCCATCTCAACTTCAATGCCCGTCTGCAGAAGTTCATGGATCAAGGCGGAAAGGTGTATGCCTGTCGCTTTGCCCTGCAAGCTCTTTATGGCCATGGCGAAGGAGCATTGATGCCTGGAATCCGTCCAATTAATCCCCTTGATGTCCTCGACATTGTGCTGATGCACCGCAAGGATGGTGCCTTCATCCTCGATACCTGGACCCTCTGATCCTCATGCCCTCTGAACCCATGGCCAACACACTAAAGGTTGCAGCAGCCCAGATCCGTCCGGTTCTGTTCAGCCTCGATGGCTCGGTTCAACGGGTTCTGTCGGCCATGGCAGAGGCTGCTGAGCAGGGGGTAGAGCTGATCGTGTTCCCCGAAACTTTTCTGCCCTATTACCCCTATTTCTCATTTGTGGAGCCGGCGGTCCTGATGGGCCGCTCTCATTTAGCGCTCTACGACCAGGCTGTCACTGTTCCGGGAACCGCCACCGAGGCAATTGCTGCAGCAGCTTGTCAACACAACATGCACGTGCTGCTCGGAACCAACGAGCGTGATGGTGGCAGTCTTTACAACACTCAGCTGCTTTTTGATAACGCTGGTGACATCATTCTAAAACGGCGCAAGATCACTCCCACTTACCACGAACGGATGGTCTGGGGTCAAGGTGATGGCTCCGGGCTGAGGGTTGTTGACACCAAGCTGGGAAAGATCGGTGCTCTGGCTTGCTGGGAGCATTACAACCCGCTAGCGCGATTCTCCCTGATAGCCCAAGGAGAAGAGATTCACTGCGCCCAGTTCCCAGGTTCTCTCGTGGGACAGATCTTCAGTGAGCAAACAGCCGTGACAATGAGGCATCACGCCTTGGAAGCTGGTTGCTTTGTCATCTGCTCGACAGCATGGCTGGATCCTGAGGATTACGACACCATCACAGCAGACACCTCCCTCCACAAGGCCTTCCAGGGTGGCTGTCATACAGCGGTGATCAGTCCGGAAGGCCGCTATCTCGCGGGCCCACTTCCCGACGGCGAGGGTCTGGCGATCGCTGAACTGGACCGTTCACAGATCACAAAACGCAAGCGAATGATGGACAGCGTCGGGCACTACAGCAGACCAGATCTACTGGGCTTACGGATCAATCGCACTCCTGCAACACAAATGAGTGCCATGAACCCAACTACTGATGCCCACGAATCCACCCCATGGCTATCCCTTGGTCAGGAGCTCCTCGATGTCTGAGCTAGGTCGTCTGGTCACTGAGCTCCAGGTTCATGGCGTGTCCGACCCGGCGCTGCCTGGTAATCGAGGCCGCCGCGGTGGTGCAGGTCCTTCTGATCACCGAGCACTCACGATTGACGAAACCACAGTCATGGTTCCCGTCTACAACACAGCAGCTAAAGCATCTCCCTACAGCCTGGAGGTATCCGGGAACAGCGCTGTATCCCTTGCAGTTCAGGGGTCCGAGGCATTGCGCCCTGTGGAAACGACCTCGGAACCGGCCTTCTATCAACTGAGCACTACAGAGGGAGTCCCTTACCGCTCCATCGCCCTACTGCACGGGCGCGATGTATTAGCAACGACTCTGTTGCAGACCTGTATCCGATTTCGTGATCGAACGGATTCCTGTCAGTTCTGCGCCATTGAGCAGTCTCTGGAAGAGGAGCGCACCATCGTGCGCAAAAACCCTGCGCAGGTTGCCGAGGTTGCCGAAGCAGCCGTGCGATTGGATGGTGTGAAACAACTGGTGATGACCACGGGTACGCCCAATAGTGATGACCGTGGTGCACGCCTGATGGCAGAAACAGCCGCTGCTGTAAAGCAGCGAGTGCAGATTCCTATCCAAGCCCAATGTGAACCCCCAGATGACCCGATCTGGTACGCACGCATGAAACAGGCAGGCGTTGACAGCCTGGGTATGCACCTGGAAGTGGTGGAGCCAGAGGTTCGACGCCGCATTCTTCCTGGCAAGTCGGAGATTACTCTTGAGCAGTACTACACGGCCTTTGAACAGGCTGTTGAGGTCTTCGGTCGCGGGCAGGTGTCGACGTATCTCCTTGCAGGTCTTGGCGACTCGGCTGAGTCTCTGATTGCCTGCAGCGACAAGCTCATACGCCTTGGTGTCTATCCATTTGTTGTTCCTTTTGTTCCGATTTCAGGTACACCACTTGAAAAGCATCCAGCTCCCTCCACTGACTTCATGGTGGAGGTCTACACCGCGGTTGCCATCCGTTTGAGGGCATCAGACATCAGGTCTGATGCCATGGCTGCTGGCTGTGCCAAATGCGGTGCGTGCTCCGCGCTCTCGTTGTTTGAAACTGATCGCTGACATTCATGTTCTTCATCGATCCCAGCAGCCATGACATTGGCCGTAGTTTCAGCTCAGCCCCTGCATCGTTCACACCTTCCGTGCGCTGGGGGCTTGGAATTGATGCTGACGACTTTCGCCTCTCCCCAACAGCAAGCTCTGATCGGTTTTCCTTTCATCTCTTACGGCCTCAATCAAGCTTGATCCCTGGCTATTGGGAGCTGCGCAGTGCCATCTTCTGCGAAGAGCAGCATCTCTTTGAAGAGAGTGATCGTGATGAACTCGATAACCACGCTTATCCCATTGCTGCAATTCACCATGGGCTTGACCATTGCGGCCAGGTGGTAGGTGTAGTGCGTATCGTCGAGAAAACTCCTGGATTTTGGTATGGAGGGCGTCTTGGAGTTCATCGTGATTTACGGCGTTACAATCAAATTGGCAAAGGGCTTATCTGGAAAGCGGTATCAACTGCGAACGGATGGGGCTGCGAGCGCTTCCTAGCAACAGTCCAGATACAGAATGTCCGTTTCTTTCAACGACTGCGTTGGCAATCGATTGATGAACTCGAGATCAAAGGCATCCGTCACCACCTAATGGAAGCTGATCTCAACTACTACACTCCCTCAATTGAGCGGCGCCCCACTGCGCCGAGCGTTGCATGAGCGCCCTTGAGCTCAAGACTCTGTCAGAGCAGCTCCGCTCCTTACCTGGTCTTCTTTCCAAGCACGATATCCAGGCGCCAGCCGCTGTCTTTGAGCACCATCCATTCCCAGAGCTCGGTGACGCCAGTCGGCTGGGTGATGATACGGCGCTAATTCCGCCTCAACTGGGTTCATTGTTGCTGGCCTGCGAAGGCATGCAGCCGGAACTTGTGATGGAGGATCCATGGTTCGCGGGATGGAGTGCGGTTCTTGTCAACCTGAGCGATATCGCTGCGATGGGTGGACGACCTCTCGCACTGGTCAACAGTCTTTGGGGTCAAGGACATGAGGCTGCACAACAGCTGTTGGAAGGAATGCGCTTTGCCTGTGAAAAATTCGCTGTTCCGATGGTGGGCGGTCACACCAATAATCAGAGTCCGTACTCTGCTCTGTCGGTCTCTGTTCTTGGGATAGCCGACGGTCCAGTCTTATCGGCGAGAGCTGCCCAGTCTGGTGACGCACTCGTGCTGCTGATTGATGGTGATGGGAGTTTTTACCGGCACTATCCCTTTTGGGATGCGGCCACCAACGCTGATCCAGAACGGTTGCGCGCTCAGTTGTCCCTACTCCCCAAGCTGGCGCATGCACGAATCGCACGCGCCGCGAAAGACATCAGCATGGGAGGTTTGGTCGGCACAGCTGTGATGTTTGCCGAGGCTTGCAGCCTGCGAATCACGATCGAGCTGGATGCGATTCCGCGACCAGTAGGCATCAATGAATTGAGTTGGCTCAGCTGCTTCCCAAGCTTTGGCTTTCTTCTGGCCATTCCTCAATCTGAATTGCTGCCCCTTCGAGAGCTGGTCAATCTGCATCCCAGTTTAATGTGTGAAAGCATTGGTCGATTTGAAGAAAAGTCAAGTGGTGTGTGGCTTGAGAAAGATGGCCAAACCCATCAGCTTTGGAGCTCAATGAGCCCACTAACAGGATTTGGGGCAGTGGTGACTTCTTAGCCACTGTGTTGTTCGCCTCTCAACCAATGCCTGAAGTCATGCTTGAGCTCCGATGGCCTGATGGCGAAGCCAGCAGCTTTTATTCACCTTCAACCGTGGTGTATGAATTTCTCAAGCCAGGTGACAGGCTGAGCATCGCTGAACTTGAGCAGAAAGGACTAGCGGCTCTAAGTGAAGCCTCTGAACGAGTCCGCGCACGCTACGGATTCGCATGTACTCGTACTGACGAAGAAGCCCTCAAACTCCGCAAACGCGTCGCCCTGTACAGCAGCACTGAAACCGTTGAGGTTCAGGGTTCTTCTAACTGACCACATCGTTTTCATCCCACAGCTCTTCAGATCATGACTGGCAAGCCTCCATTCCCTCCCTTCACCCTGGAAACAGCTATTCAGAAAGCACGAATGGCTGAAAATGCCTGGAATGGACGAGACCCTCAAGCTGTTGCACTTGCCTACACCGAAGACAGTCGCTGGCGCAACAGAAGCGAATTCATCACTGGCCGTGAGGAAATCCTCCTTTTTCTTGAGCGCAAATGGGCAAAGGAGCTGGACTACAAACTGATCAAAGAGGTGTGGGCTTTTTCCGACAATAGGATTGCGGTTCGCTTCCAATATGAATGGCACGACGACTCAGGCAACTACTATCGCTCGCATGGCAATGAAAACTGGGAATTCTCCGAAACTGGCTTAATGCGACGCCGTGAAGCGAGCATCAATGATGTGCCCATCCGTGAAAGCGACAGGCTTTTCACATGGGGCGAAGGGCCGCGTCCCTTGGATTTTCCTGGTCTTACCGAACTCAGTCTTTGACAACCGATTCATGACACCGTCACTGAGGATCAAAACGCTTGATCAACTGAGACTGTTCATGGAGCATCATGTCTTTGCAGTCTGGGACTTCATGCTGCTTTTGAAGTCCCTGCAGCAACAGATCGCCCCCTCCGGCACGCCTTGGCTGCCTCCGAAGCATCCAGGTGTTGCCGGATTGATCAATGCACTTGTTGCGGAAGAGGAGTGCGACTGCCTACCAGCGGAGCTCGGTGGTCCGATTCATCTGAGCCATTTCTCGATCTATCGCAGGGCCATGCAGGAAATCTGCGCTGATACCCGACCGATCGATGCTGTCCTCTCCATAGCCCAACGTGATGGACTGGATCACGCCCTGCTTCATCCAATGATTCCGGATCCTTCGAAAGTATTCATGAGAAGCACTCTGGAGATCATCGAATCCGGTCAAGCTCACCTCATGGCAGCTGCCTTCTGTTACGGCCGCGAATGCCTTGTTCCTGACCTCTTCACGCAGTTACATGGCCAGATTGATCGCCAAGATCTGCATGCGCCGACATTACTTTGGTACTTGCAGCGGCACGTCACACTTGACGGGGACAGCCACGGCCCGCTTGCTCAACGAATGGTAGATGAGCTCTGCGAGAACGATCCCAGTCGAATCCAAGAGGTGGAAGATGTAAAAAGCCGTGTCGTCGACCAACGCAATGACTTTTGGCAATCCATCGCCCAAGCAGTGGACTCACCATCAGCCCTACCTGCTTGCTGCCAAACATGATGTTGGCTTACCCCTGATAGATGCACATCTGCGCATCGTTTATTAGGCCTGATCCTTGCCGCCTCTGACGCAGTGGGCACGCTGGGAGGGATCCACGCCGCTTCCATGGCACGCGCCGCCGCAGCTGTGTGGTGAGCCGATTGCTGGTGCGGACCGGGAGGGAGGGGATCGATCGAGGCCGGCGGGCGTGGGCAGATCTGCAAGGGGGTGAGTTGTCCGCAAGATCCACGAAGCCGGCCTGTTCACAGCACAGGACGCACCAACCCGACCGGGGCGCCAACATGTAACGAGCTCGTTACATTTCTCTCATGTCTGTCGGAGAGGTCTTCCTTGAGTCCCTGGCTACAGGCGTCATCACGGAACGTGAGATGGCCTGGATCGCAGCGCATCAGGACTCATTCGCCCGGCACGAAGAAGCCGTGGCGTTGCGCCTGGGCCGCCTGATCGATGAGGGCCAGGTGAATCTGGGCTGCAGGATCCCCGGCCGCGTCATGCGGCACCGGCTGATCCTCAACGAATGGATCGAGCCCCTTGGGCGGCGGCGCTCTGCTCGCTACGCCTGTTCCTAAACGACCTCAGGCGCCTGCTGTGAGTTGATGCTTCCCAGACCTGTCCCCAGGCCGGTGGAGGGTTGAGCAGTCCGCAAGATGCACCCCACCGGCTCAGGACGCACCGCAAGAAGCGCCGCGCCGGGCACCTCCAGGATCGCCCCTGGTCAAGGGCTGCGCGAGGCGAGGACTGGTTGGTGTGGCGCGATCGCCCCGGCGGTGCCGGTGCTCACCGCGCATCAGCGGAAGGACTCGCCCCTTGACTGGCGGAGCGGTCCTGAAGGCGTCCCGTCGCTGCGCCGTAGGGCGTCAGGTCGTTATGGCTACGCATGTTCTGGGGTATGGCCCCGAGGATCCGGTTGCCCTGGTGGAGTCCTGCTACCGGGCCGTGGAGTGGTTGCTCGCCACCCACACCGCCAAAGGGCTCTTGATTCCCAGGCCCTGGATCGATCACCCCTATGGGGAGGAGGAGATCGCCTTGCTCGAGGAGGAGCTGCTGCCAGCGATGGCGGTATTCCTCGCAAGGGTCGATGCGATTGATCGGGCGATTGAGGCTGATCAGGAGCTGGAGTTCAAAGCCCACCAGGCCCGCTGAGGGCCAGGCCGGCGGTGGCCGGCCTTTTCTGCTGCTCCCGTTGGGCTGGTCAGGGAATGCGCAGCTCGCAGTAGTCACCGGCTGACAATTCAGCCACCACGTCCACCACCTGATCAGCGGCGGCTTTGATCCGCGGCCAGCTGGTGGTGGAGAGCACCAGGATTGCGATGGTGCGGTCCTGCAGGTTCTGCTGATAGCGCAGGTTGGTGTCGGTCGTAATCAGCATTTCAAAGCCTTGCTGCTCTGCCAGGCGGATGAGATCGCCATTGGTCACGGTGGACCAGCCCTGCTCGTAGGCCGTGCTCACCACATGGGATGTGAGGGATCGACGCAGAGGTGCCGGTGTCCCCTGATCAAACAAGATACGCACTACGCCAGGGCCACGGCCGTGCTTCTGGCGGCGTGCTCGAGCACTTGGCGGGCCTGTGCTGCGCTCACCCCAGGGAAGAGTTCCACGAACTCCACCAGGGAAACGCCGTCCTCCAGGTTCTCGAACAGCGCCGCAACGGGAATCCGGGTGCCGCGGAACACCCAGGCGCCGCTGACGCGCTGGGGATCCTGTTCCACGGCAGGGCAGTCGGCCCAATCCAGCTGGCTTGGTGTCGGCATGGCAGCAACCCTGTCGCCATGCCAACAGTAGGCAGATTCCATGGATCAGGCGGAAGCTCTCTCCGCCAGGAAGCCCTCAATCCAGCGCTGGTGGCGGCTGGTGGTGATCAACCCCGCCAGGGAGGGCACGGCATCAGGCACCTGGAAGACAGCGCGAAAGCCCTTAGAGAAGGCGTCGAGTTGAGCAGGGGGCAGAGCCTTGATCTGCTCCTGTAGCCGGGAG
>Ga0194120_10010336_pt1 | contig 11560 bp, 8 predicted proteins | sample TA2MahCa65mmetaG_FD_148642 | JGI IMG/M metagenome (GOLD analysis project Ga0194120, IMG submission 148642) | Freshwater microbial communities from Lake Tanganyika, Tanzania - TA2015019 Mahale Deep Cast 65m | ecosystem: Environmental > Aquatic > Freshwater > Lake | place: Tanzania: Lake... | reverse complement strand
ATTTGTAATAGTAATTGTTAAATCTTCAAGAACAGTTTCATAGTGACTTTCGCAACCCAAAATATTATACAATTGATACTTTTTATTTTTTGTTAGAAATATATTGGGAAGAAGGCGATGGTTTAATAACCTTCTATGAAAAGTATTAAAAGAAAATATTTTATTGTAATACTCATTTGAGGCAGATTTTGAATAATGTTCCCATTCTTGTCTCAGTAATATATTGTCTGAGATTATTTTATTAAGACCCAAAATGTACGAATCAAATTCAGCACTCTCATTTTGATTTAAAAATGTAATTCCTGGAGATTCTTTGTTCTGTATGAATGGAATAAGCTTTGTTTTGATGGATTTGAGGTTTATTTCAACATCCAGTTTTGCACCAAGATACCAGAAATCCGGTTTCCCACTCCAATCAAAAATAAAATTTCCCAAGCTGTAATAAATCTCAGCGCCATTATACTTTTCATAACCACTCACAATATGGGAATGATGACAAACAATCAAGTCGGCACCAGCATCAGCGAAAAAGCGCAATCTTTTTTGTAACCCAGGACTTGGAAGTTTGTAGTATTCTTTACCCCCATGATAAACAATAAAAACATGATTGCTGATGGATTTAAGTTCAACAATTTTTTTATATACATCTATCAAATCCAAAACATTGGTTGTAGGATAGTGATTTCTTGAGAAGTTAAACTCTTTCTCACAAACATTCAGTAAGGCAATTTTTACGCCTTCTTTCTCAAGAATAGTTGGTTTGTTAAGATCCTTTGAATGGCTTGCAATTCCGGTATATTGAATATCAGCATTATCAAGTAAAGATAAAGTATCATACAAGCCGCATTTATTGTAATCGAGAATATGATTATTGGCCAATGTGACAACATTTATCTTGAGGTATTTAAGAAATTCTATAGTTTCAGGATTTGCTTTTAGGTTTGGTCCAATTTTTTCAATTTTATCTTTACAATTCGTAAGTGGACACTCCAGGTTAGCGATAATATAGGCAGATTTGTCTACACTCGCCCTAAAAGAGTCAAATAACTCAAAACTTCCATTTAAAGATAGTTTTTCTATTCTGTTTATAGGAGCAAAATCTCCGAGGAAACTAAGGATAAATTTATTGTCCATAAATTGTATTCGTCAAAAATATTTCAAGATCATAAGACTTTTGTAAATAATCGAATTTTTCTATTGCTAGTCTTTGGCCAGAAGCTCCCATAGGAATAAAATGAGATGGGTCTTCAAGAACTCGAATGATATTATTTGCAATATCCTGTATGTTATTTGGTTCACAAAGCAACGAGTCTTTTTCATGATTTAGATAATTCGGTATTTCTCCAACCTTTGACACAATAACAGGTTTGCCTGATGCAAGGTATTCACCAAGTTTAGTTGGAAAACCTCCAGAAGCCTGTAAATTGTCTGGCCTTGCTAGTACCAGTACTTCAGCGGATTTAAGAAACCCGGGTATTTCATTTCTGTCCAACGAACCGGCAAAGATCACGGCGTCTGAGATATTCTGCTGTCTAGTGAAAAGTTTAAATGCTTCTAACTCTGCTTTTTCAGCAGTTCCCACCAACACTAATTTCACATCTTTAAACTTTTGATTCACAATAGAAAAGGCTTTTAAAAGATCTGAAATGCCATCTTTGTCACCGCCCATATAGCCGCAGTATCCTACATAACGTTTTGGAAAATGATCCGAACATCGAATGTTCATAAATCGCTGCGCAACAATAGTTAATGGCAATTTAAATATAGGAACAGACTTTCTTGTTTTCCTTTTATAAAAAGATTCGAGATTTGTAGTAATAACAATCATCCCATCAAATAACTTATATATTGTATTACTATATAAACGAGAAATGACCACGCGTTTAATCCACAATTTACTCATGTAATGCAAAGGGAATTCACTCTTTTCTTGCAATAGTGGCATTCTAAGCAACCATGTAAAAACACGAACAAATACTATGGTTGAAACTTTATTTGAAACGATCAAAACTATGGTTTTTTTATTTCGCTTCTTCGATTTAAAAAGAAATGGAATAAAAAACAAATGTGCTTTTAGAAAGAAGATTAATTTTCTTAACTGACCATAATTCCAATGCCTGGCTTCAGATAGTATTTGATAATTAACACCATCAAATTCTCCGGTAAATTTCTTGAAAATATTATTTAATCCCGGTTTGGATGAGCAAACTGTTACTTCATGTCCTAATTCCACAAGTCCTCTAGAATATGAAAATATCCTGTTTGTGGCGGCCATACCAACGGGGACTGGTTCATTGGTAAAAACGATTAGATTGATCAGTTTATTTTCTTTAAACATTGCTCTTCTTTTTACTCATCAAGGCAATATTGTTTTTAGCACTAGTTAAACAACATTAAATGTGGACGTACAAAAATTTATTTAGAAAATTTCAAACCGAAAATATTTCTTCAAATCTTTTACGTACAGATTTTGTGTCATAGTTACTTAAAGCAAATTCTTTTGCATTTTTAGCAAAACTACACCTGATTTTCTCGTTATCATTTAAAAGAATAATCGCTTCCGTTAAAGCATTTAGTGAAAATTCACCAACAACTTTGGCCCAGTTGTTTTTTAAAGCGTGTTGATAAAGATAAGTTTCTTTTGGTGCAAAAAGTAGTACAGGAGTTCCTGAAATCATGTACTCTGATGCTTTGGTAGGCATTGAAAGTCTTGCAAATCGAATACTACTTTCATCAAAATCCAATGGCAAGAAGAGCAAATCAAATCTGTGAAGCAATTCTGGCATTGCCGAGTGGGAGATTGGCTTTTTTATGTAAATAAATTCCTTTAATTTTTTATTCAACTGCAGGCTATCTGTTGAATAGATATACAATTCGATGTTTCGCTTTAATTGATTTCGAATTATATCAATTGCTTGAATCAAGATGAATATACTTTTAGAATTTGCTTTCCCTATTCTACCTGTGTATAATATTTTAAAGCTTTGCTTCACATTAATGTCTGGGGATTTTTCACCATGTAGCCAATGCTCAACATCTACGGGATTGTGAAAAACATCAGATGTTTTTCCATACCTTATCTGGTATTCTTCTTTCATTCCTTCAGAAATTGTAAGAAGCTTGTATGTTGAATCAAGTACTTTTTGAAACTTACTTTCTATAGTAAGATTCCAATATTTTTTCCGAAATAAACACCTTTCAGTTATGGTTATTGGCCAATCGTCCATAATATGAATAATCAGCTTTCTCTTATTGATTTCATATAAATCATTAGTAAATTGAATTAGCTGTAATGTGCTTAATTGAGTATAAATAAATTCAGGATTGAATTCTTCAACCCAATTGATAAATTTCTCTGATAATTTATACTTCTCACATGAAAAATTTAGCCCTAACCTTTCGACAAAAACATAAAAGATACTAAGAATGGTTCTTTTAATAAATTTGGTTTTACTCAAACTTTTTAAGGAATTTGAATTCAGTTTTTCAGTTTGTTCAAAAACCTTACCTGAGCTTCTTTTGTTAATAAATGCTTTAAAAAGCAAACAAGAATCATCCTCGTCCTTTCCGAGCCTATAATAATTGGTACATTTGTTGAAATCACTTTTTTGGATTGACTTTGTAGTTGTAGCAACAGCCAATTTATCAACAGGCCAATTGTTAAACAAATTAGTTAAAGTAATTCCGCCGCCAGATTGTTTGTGGAAAGTTTCACCAATAATCAACACCTTAGTATACACGATAATTAAACAATAAAGGATGAGTCAGAAGAAGACCTTAGTAACTTTTTGACTTGAAATGAAATTAAAATATTAAACGGCAACATACAAAATATCATTGACAACATTATTCCATTTAAACCAAAGGAAAAGTGTTTTACAAAGACATAAGATAAAGGCACAAAGATCAAACTTGTTAAAAATGCAATTCTAAGCTGAAGCGAAATTCGACCTATCCCATTTACTATTTGATTATGTATTGCCATATGAGTATATAATACAACATAAACTGCATTTAAAACAAGAAAAAAAGTGGATGGTTTTACTTGATCATTAACCCAAAGATTTAAAATAAATCTAGAACAAACTAAAAATATCAGACTTGATAGTATAACAAAGAGCCAAACCTTTTTTATATAAATATATGTTTTCTTCATCCAAATGTAATCACCTTTATGAAAAGCATCTGTGTAAGCCGACCAATAAGGTGAAATGAAAATCATGAAGAATGTAGTGATGTAACCAAATAATTGAAATACAATGTTATAATCAGCAACAGAGCCTCCTCCCATTAAATGAATTAAAACTATATTTGATAGCGTGAAAATCACAATAGAGGAAACCTGCAAAAAAAAGAATTTTATACCATTCAAAAATAGAGTCTCTAGAAGACTAAAATCAAAATTCGTGATTCGAGGCCTAAGATCTCTATGATTTAAAAAATAATAAAGATTGAAAAGAAAAACCACAATCAAAGGAATTGAGCAACTTACAAGGACTAAAAAAGTGAAAGAATCAATAAATTTCAGTTCGGCGGTTTTATAAATATACAAAAAACAAATTATTAAAAAATTTGAAATAAAGGGAAATATATTCATTATATAAGATTTCTGCTCAGCTAACAAAATAAAATTTATTAATTGGAACAAGAATCTAAAAAGAAAAGAAAAAACAACAAAATAAATTAATAAACTAAAATTTGAGTTAAGCGCAGTGTGAAGCAAAACATTCCAATTTAAATATGGATTCACAACTAAAAAACAAATGGTTAAAAATAATACAAAAAAAAATATGGATATATAAGATGTAGAAACAAGTTTTTTAGTTAGAAATTGATCGTTTTTGGCATTTGCGATCGCATACTCATTTCTTAATCCATTGCCTAACCCTAAATCAAGATAAAAGATCCAATTCATAATCGAAGATATAGAAAGCCAGATGCCATAATTAGCTTTCCCAATTAAATCAAGTTGAATTGGAACCAAAAATAAACCAATAATTAAGCTAAAGCCTTTTATCAAAAAGCTTATTCTTGAATTAAAATTTACAATCTTTGATCTAGAATCCCCACTGTTTTGGTTGAATATTCTACCAAATAAACTTTTCATTTTTTTAGTGTGGAAGAAAGAAAAATGAAAGAACAAAAAATTGGGGTCATAAAAAACGGAAATGAAAATCCAGAAATTAGCAAGATTATAAAGAACGTCCAGCCACCCTTATAATTATAATATTTAGAAAGTCTTACGCTAGATTTATACAAATAAAAAAGAAATATAAACAATCCTAAATAACCAAATGTCATTAAAAAATGACCTACTCCATTTGTGCTATATAAATATACCTGATTTCTGCTATACAAAATATCTTCATGACTCCCAATGCCAAAAATAGGGCTTAACTTAACGCCTTCGAGGTTATAAATTAAACCAGCAAATCTACCTAAAGACTGAGTCCCTGTATGGCTTTTTGATTCATAGAAAACCTCTAGTTTTTCGTCAGCTTCTGAGGAGAGATCTATAATTTTATCTCCCATAAAATCCAATTGCCAGAAATAAAACCCTACCAAAATAAATACCGGAAAAAAATAAATTGAAATACGTGCCTTTCTATTTATTAAATAAAACAGGCCAACAACTAATAATAGTAAATACCCAGTGGTTGATTGTGTTGTTAAAATTGAAATAATAAGAATTATTGACCATCGATTAATTTTAAATCCTGATTTAAATAAATTAAAATATAGTGCAATACAACAAACAACACTAAAACCTCCTGGTTCCCACATAAATCCTGAATTTCTAAATTTTTCTTCAATTGGCCTGACTGTAAATATCAAGAAATGCCTATAATCTATCTGGGTAGAAAGTTGTGAGTCTAAGAAAAGAGCCTCACTTAAATTGGCACCAATCCTATATAAAAGAGGATGAGAGTAAATGCCTAGTATAAAAAATGGCAAACTGACTAATGCTAAGAAAGAAACTATTTTGGCATATATTAATATGAATTTTTCTTTTGTAAAAAAAACTACAGCGTAGCCTAATACAAATATCGCGAGAATTCTTGCATAAAATAAAGGCGTAAATTCTTTGAATTTTAAAAAAAGTAGGGTGAAATATAGCAATAAAATAATAATCAAGTTAAAAAAAACACTTGAGAATTTATTTCCTATGAGGTATGAATATATGACAATAAATAAACATATTGACAATAAAGCAATAGGGCTATTGGCTAAATCACTTGCTCTCGTGGAAAAAACTATAACACAAAAAACTAAAAATCTCAAAAAGAATGATCCTTTTTGATATTTCTGCGTATTATTTCCGAGCATAAAAGGTGTTGAATATATAATATTTGTTGTTCATGATTTATTGTTTTACTGCCAAGTCATCAATCAATTTACAAAGAAGTATTCTACATTTTCCCCCAAATCCGTCTATTTATGAAATCCGTATAACTTAAAATTATTCTAACTACCTTATCACTAACATTTACCATTGAATAATCTCCCACAATTCGAAAATTTCTATCAGAATCAGTTCCTTGTTTTCGTAATTGTTCCAAACCTTGTTCCACACGATCAGGTGACATCCCAACCATCATTACTGATCCCTCTTCCATTGCCTCAGGCCTTTCATGAGCTTCTCGAATATTTAATGCTCTAAAATTTAAAATGGATGATTCCTCAGAAATGGTCCCTGAATCCGATAAAACTGCGAATGCGTTTATTTGAAGCGCGTTGTAGTCACAAAATCCAAATGGTTTATGCCACTGTATTAAATTATTTGAAATAAAACCATCGGAATACTCGCCTATCTTCTTACGAGTCCTCGGATGTGTACTAACAAAAATTGGATATTTATATTTTTCCGCTATTCGATTAAGTAAGGCTAGTAATCCATTGAAGTTTTTATCGGAATTGATGTTCTCTTCACGGTGTACAGAAACAACAAAGTATTTACCTTTTTCTATGCCTAAATCACTTAGAACCTGGGATTTTTTTATTTTCTCCATGTAATAATTTAGAACTTCTTGCATTGGACTCCCGGTTTTAATAATTTGCTCAGGGGGAAGGCCCTCCCGCAACAAATATTCTCTTGCAATACTGCTGTATGTTAGGTTGATGTCAGCAATATGATCAACAATTTTTCGGTTGGTCTCTTCTGGTACACGCTGGTCGAAGCAGCGATTACCTGCTTCCATATGAAATATAGGGATTTTGCGTTTTTTTGCAGGAATAGCACAAAGGCATGAATTAGTGTCACCTAATACTAAAAATGCGTCGGGTTGTACTTTTTCCAAAATAGGGTCTATGGCCGCAATAATAAAACCTATGGTTTGAGCGGCACTAATACCAGCAGCATTGAGAAAATAATCAGGCCTACGGATACCAAGATCTTCATAAAAAATTTCGTTAAGTTCATAGTCATAATTTTGTCCGGTATGAACAGTAATGTGCTCAATAGCTTCAGATTCGTCCAGTCTTGCCATTACGCGACTCAGGCGGATAATCTCAGGTCGTGTGCCTACGACAGTTAGTACTTTTAATTTCTTCATTTAATATTTAATGATTTTGCAATTAAGAATGGAAAGGGATTTTCATAATTATTTTTATTCTCTGCTCGTCGTGTGTAAATTTATTTTAGAAACTTGTCAAATTAGGTTATCTGTTTTTAGACCTTTTCAAAATAGGTATCAGGGTCATTTGCATCGTAATGCTCATTGATCCAGAAGATGGTGTAAAGCTCTTCGCCTCCAACATTGGTGATGTTGTGGGTGTACCAGATGGGCATATCAACAAAGCTGGGTTGGCTACCATCGAGTTCGAAGGTCATGACTTTGTTGGTGCCAATGCGGCGAAGTTCGATGGTGGCTTTGCCTTTGATCACTGCAAAACGCTCGGCTTTTCGGGTATGGAAATGGTTACCGCGGGTGATGCTGGGGACGGTGGTGCTGAAGCTGATCTGGCCTCCGCTGTTGAGTTTTACGGTTTCTACGAAACTGCCCCTGTTGTCGGTGTTGAGTTTGAGGTGGTAAGGGAAGAAACTTTCGTGGTCGAGGTAACAGAGGAAGGTGTTCCAGAGGTTACGATCGAAGGGGGTGTCGAGGTTGGGTATTTCGCCCTTTTCGAAGTAGTTGGATTTGTATGTTTCTAGTTTGTGTAGTAGTTCAGAAACTTTTATAGTTGATGTATGAGGGATTACGCGATTCGTGATTCGTAATTCGTAATTCGTAATTCGTGTGATGATGTAGGTTACCAATTCGCTGACATAGATCAATTTAACTTCGCCATCCACTTCGATTTTGGGTGTTTCGTTGTGGGTGAGTTGGTGACAGAAAGTGGCAACAACGGAGTTATAATAAGGGTGCCCGAAGGGACCGAAGACGTTGGGTATTATGAGGCCGGTGAATTGGGCATTGTTATTGAGTGCCCATTGTTCGAGGAGTTCCCGTCCTTCTTTTTTAGATTTTCCATAGAGGTTGTCGCGTTCTTCCTGGGTGGAGGAGGAGAAAAGGATGTGGGGTGTAGATTGCGTATCTTTACAAGCCTGGATGAGTTGCTTAACGAGGCCGATGTTGGTGTTGTAGATGACTTCGGGGTCGTTGTGGCGGTTCATGGCGGCGAGGTGGACGATGGCGTCGCAGGATTTTACAAAAGACTGTAGTTCCGTTACATTCTGGAAATATTCATCCTTAAACTCAACTCTTTCAAATTTGCTGGGGTGTAACCCTAATGTGTTGAAAAGATGAGTCCCCACGAAGCCTGCCTGGCCTGTAATTCCTATCTTAATCATTGGTTAATTTTAGTGTTTTAAGGGGTTTGAAGCTTTATTCGCCTATTTAAACAAAGCGTAATTAGTTACATTCAAAACTCCAATAATCACTAGGAAACCGGAAATCATCCCTTTTTGAGTCTTCTATAAGCATATCGGAAAAAATAACCATAGTTGAATCGGCCTCCAAAGCCCTAAAGCCGTTAACGTGACCTGGAGGAATAATAAGAATTTCACTGACGCTATCGTACAAGGTATGGTTTAGACTTTGTAAACATTTTGACGGATTCCGCCAATTATCTATTTTTATTAAGTTGATTTGGAAGCTGCCATTAGTGACGTAAAAGTATTTCGTCTCTAGTTTGTGGCCCTGCTAGGCACGGATAGTCGAGGTTTCCTGATGGGTGATGCAGTAGAATCGCTTGACACATTCAAAATGAAAATCATTTACAAATCGTACAAATCCTCGCTGATCTTTATGTGTATTTCCTTTGATTAATTGCATAATAAATAAACGCAAGTGACATAGCTGCTACTTGTTGGGGGTGAATTTTATCTTAAATTAAGATTGATACGTGTCACGAGTGGTTCAAAACACTAAGGTTCGTAAATGTTCGTTATGTCTTGGCTGAGGACGTCTCTGCGGATGATGGGGAGTTTCAGGAGCAGTTTTTTCATCCCCTCCACATCCAACCGTGCGGTGTTGTGTGAGGTATAGTCTGCGATTTCTGAAACTTTTGATTCTCCATCAGTGAAATATTTACCATAGTTCAAGTCGCGATTATCAGCCGGAATACGATAGTAATTACCCATATCAATGGCTTTGGCCATTTCTTCTCTGTTTACTAGAGTCTCAAAGAGTTTTTCGCCGTGGCGTGTTCCAATAATGTTTATAGGGTTGCTGGCATTATACAACTCTTTCAAAGCTATTGCAAGAACTTCTACCGTTGCCGCAGGCGCTTTTTGTACAAACATATCTCCGTTTTGTGCATTGTTAAAGGCAAACCAAACCAGCTCAACAGCGTCGTCTAATGTCATCATAAATCGTGTCATTTCAGGATCGGTAATACTTAGGCTTTTTCCTGCCTTGATCTGCTCAATAAATAGGGGGATAACCGAACCTCTTGAAGCCATCACATTGCCGTAGCGTGTGCAGGAAAAGATTTGATTTGTTCCGTTTAATCCACGGCTTTTCGCCACCATTAACTTCTCGCTCAGAGCTTTGCTCATGCCCATTGCGTTAATGGGATAAACTGCTTTATCAGTGCTCAGCAGGACAACGTTTTTTACATCGCAGTCGATGGCGCAATCGAGTACATTTTCTGCACCAATCACATTCGTTTTGACTGCTTCCATCGGAAAAAACTCACAAGAAGGCACTTGTTTTAAAGCAGCAGCCTGAAAGACGAAATCGACGCCACGCATCACCGTACTCACTGCGCTTTTATTGCGCGTGTCACCTATGTAATATTTTATTTTTTCGCTTTTATAAAATAGTCGCATGTCGTCCTGTTTCTTTTCGTCACGTGACAAAATACGGATTTCTTTAAAAAAATCATCTTTAAGAAAACGCCTCAGCACAGCGTTTCCAAAAGAGCCTGTGCCGCCTGTTATTAACAAAGTGTTGCTCATATGTAATTAATTAAAAAATAGACTTTTAAATGACTCCCCTCGTATCTACCATCGCTTTTGCTTTGGAGGCAATGCCGTGATAATCCAAACCACTATGGTCGGTTACCACCACCACAGCATGGCATTGCTGGAACAATTCATCGCTCAGGGGAGTCGAGTGGAGGGGTAAATGAGGAATCTCCGTATGCCCATCATCGGCAATCGCCGGACAATACGGATCGTGGTAAAGAACCACGGCACCTCGCTCCTGCAGGATGCGAATAATATCCAGGGCAGGCGATTCCCTCAGGTCATCAATGTCCTTCTTGTACGCGATGCCCAGGATCAAAACGCGGGATCCCTTAAGGGACAATCCCTGTTCATTGAGCGCTAAGGCCACCTTGTTCACGGTGTACTCAGGCATCTCGGCGTTGATCTCCGAGGCCAATTCGATCATACGGGTCTTGAAAGAAAGATTCCGCATCTTCCACGACAAATAATGCGGGTCCAGCGGTATGCAATGCCCCCCCAGACCGGGTCCTGGGGTGAATTTCATGAAGCCAAAGGGCTTGGTCGCCGCAGCGTCAATAACTTCCCAAACACTAATCCCCAGCTTGTCACAGACCATGCTCAATTCGTTGGCCAGCGCAATATTGATCATCCGAAAGGTATTCTCATACACCTTGACCAATTCCGCCGCCTCGGTATTCTCCACCGGTACCATGCGGTCAAAGACCTGTGCATACAAAGCCATGCCCGCATCCTTGCAGGCCGACGTGATACCGCCCAAAACCTTGGGTGTGTTCTTGGTATGCCAGCGTTCGTTGCCCGGATCCACCCGCTCCGGCGAGAAGCAAAGAAAGAAATCCACGCCCACCTTCATCCCCGTCTTCTCCAGGATCGGTAGCATCAAATCCCGAGTCGTCCCTGGGTAGGTCGTGCTCTCCAAGATGATGAGCTGACCGGAACGCAAGCGAGGTACAATCACCTCGGTCGCCGCCACCACATATGAAAGGTCCGGGTCTTTGATTTTATTAAGCGGTGTTGGAACACAAATCGAGATCGCCGAGCATTCTGCCAAGCGCTCAAAGTCCGTCGTAGCCTCCACCAATCCTTGCTGCACCAGCGGGGCCAGCCTTGGAGTAGGGATATCTTTGATATGGCTATGGCCCGCATTGA
>Ga0194120_10010334_pt1 | contig 11564 bp, 9 predicted proteins | sample TA2MahCa65mmetaG_FD_148642 | JGI IMG/M metagenome (GOLD analysis project Ga0194120, IMG submission 148642) | Freshwater microbial communities from Lake Tanganyika, Tanzania - TA2015019 Mahale Deep Cast 65m | ecosystem: Environmental > Aquatic > Freshwater > Lake | place: Tanzania: Lake... | reverse complement strand
GAATCCGCGTCAGCAAAACGCTCGAGGATCGCCCTTCCCTCCTCAGGACCGGCGAGGCGTGGGCGGCCGCGTCGGTGGCGAGCGTCCTTCCAGCCGAGCGAAATCGGCGTCAACTCGATCGATCGAAGAGTTTTTCGCCCATTCGTGCCAACTTCGTAGCGGAGCGTCGGCACGATCGCCTCCCAATAGCGGCGGTCGGCCGGGAAGCCTGCCTGGTCGCCCTGGGTGCGCTTCTGATAGACCTGACCCGGCGTCAAACCGGGATCGGCGCGGAAGCGCTCGTATCCGTCGGCGGGGATCTTGGCCACGAGCTCGTTCTGGCCGATGAAGTTGCCCAGGCTGTGGAAGATCGGCTTGCCCTTGTAGATTTCCAGCCCGCGCAGCAGATGCGGACCGTGGCCGACTACGATATCGGCGCCTGCATCGATCATCTCGCGCGCGAAGGGGCCGATGAACTCGGCCGGCACCTCCTTGTCGCCCAGCTGCTCATGCGCGTGCAGGCTCACGAGCACGAGATCGGCAAGCCCGCTCGCCTCCTCGACCCAGCGGCGGATGGCGGCGACGTCCTTGGCGTTGGAGGTCGTGCGCACCTGCGGCCGATTGGCGGACTTGAACTTGAGATCGCCGAGCGGGAAGAGCGCCGGGTCGGCGAGCGGGAACGCGAAGCCCGCCTTGATCTTCTGCTGGCGGTCAGCCTCGAGGCCGAGCGCCTCGGCGATCTCGCGCAACGCCGCGAGCTGCTGCTCGGTGACTTCGTGCACCGTGTCGACATGCAGCGGGCTCAGCCCCGGACGCCCCGGGAGATCGGGCCGCTGCGCGCCCGCCTCATTGCCTTTGGCGAAGGTCGAGCAGCAGGAGATCATCGCGACGGTGCCGGCCGGCGATGTGCGATAGCAAGGCCGCCGCGCATCCTCGAGATTGCGGCCGACGCCCGCGAATGAGAGTCCGCGCGCCTCCAGCGCCTCAATCGTATGCACGAGGCCCGCGATCGAATAGTCGAGCGCGTGGTTGGTGGCGGTGGCGAAGAGGCTGAAGCCGGCATCCACCAGCTCGTCCAGGACCCAGGCCGGCGCACCGAAATGCGAGCCACCGCTCTCCAACGCAGGATCGCCACGATAGTCGTTGGCAAGCACCTCGAGATTGGTGAAGGCGACATCGGCTGCGCGGACCTTGTCGAACAGCGGCTTGAGCTCGGCGTCGTCACGGCTGTTCAGTCGGCGCTGCAAGATCGAGTCGCCCGACAGGAGAAGAGTAAGGGTCATATGGCCGACTATGACGAGGCCTAGTTTATTAAGTCAACCAAGCCTTAGACGTTCCGAACGACGAAGCTGACGATTGCCCTTTCAAGCTTCAGCACGCTTCATCTGACGGCGCGAAACGAGTCATACGCGGCGCTCACCGTCCGCTCGATGTCCTCGTCCGTATGGGCGAGAGAAATGTACATCTTCCCGCCGGGCGTGAGCAGGAAGCCGCGGTCGATCATCTCGTGAGCCCAGTTCAGCATCGCCTTCTTGTTCACGGTGTCGAGGTCCCTGGCCGACCGGATATCCCGGTTCTCGGTGATGAGCGGCGACAGCACCGGTCCTTCGCCCAACGCCTGCACCGCCACGCCGGCCCGGAGACCGGCCTCCTCCAGCCCCTTTCGCAGGCGATCGCCCATCGCGCGGAGCCGCTCGTAGCTTCCAGGCCGCTTGAGCACGTTCAAGCAGGCAAGCCCCGCCGCGGCCGAGAGCGGATTCCCGGTGAGCGTGCCGCCGAGATAGGAATAGGGCTCCGATCCAGACCGTCGCTTGTCGGCGAGTTTCAGGATGTCGCGCCGGCCAGCGATCGCCGAGATCGGATAGCCGCCGCCGATCGCTTTGGCATAGCAGGCAAGATCGGGCTCGACACCGTAAAGCTCCTGCGCCCCGCCCCAGGCGACCCGGAAGCCGGTGACGACCTCATCGAAGATGAGCACAATGCCGTGCCCGGTCGAAAGCGCGCGCAGCCCCTCGAGAAAGCCTGGCATCGGGCGCAGAACCCGCTGCAGCGGTTCGACCATGATGGCAGCGATCTCCGATCCGCGCTGCGCGACCGTATGGGCGACCGCTTCGAGATCGTTGAAGGGAACGATCAGAACCTCGTCGGCCAGCAGCTCCGCCAGGCCGGCGGACTCGGCGACCGTCTCGTTCGAGTTTCGTCCCATCATGCGCGCCGTCGTCATCTGCGCGACGTCATGGCTGCCGTGAAAGGAGCCTTCGAACTTCAGCACAAGCTTGCGGCCCGTGGCTGCGCGCGCGAGGCGAAGCGCTGAGAAGGTCGCCTCCGAGCCGGTCGACTGGTAGCGAAGCGCCTCGGCGCAGGGCACGGCATCGACGATCAGCTCAGCCAGCTCGATCGCCGGCCGGTTCAGCGCGTAGTAGGTCGAACCGAGCGCCGCCTGCTTCTGCACGGCGGCGACGATCTCCGGATGCGCGTGGCCGAGGATCAGCGGGCCGCTGGAGAGCAGATAGTCGACATAGGTCTTGCCGTCGGCGTCGACAACCTCGGAGCCCCGCCCGCTCTCGATGATGACCCGCTGCTTCTCCGGCAGGCTGAAGACGCCCAGCGCTGCGCCCGGAATGGCCTTCTCGGCCCGTTCGAGAAGCGAAGCCTGAGCTGTTCTTGCATCGCCCGGCATGGGGTCCTCAGGGGGTCAGATGAAATCGAGGTCATGCTACACGAGCCGGACGGCCGCCGTCAGTCCGCGTGCGCCCGACCCGCCCCGAGCGGTCAGGGCCTCAAGCGCCGGCGATGATCCAGGCATCCTCGGGCCGGAACCAGGCGACGATGCCTTGGCCTTCCCCGAGGCTGGTGCGACCGTCATTGGTCGCCTCGGCCACGGCCTCGGAGCCATCGGCAAGCCGGAGCTGAACCTCGAGGCGCGCGCCGGTGTAGACAACCCGCACGACCCTGGCGCTCCAGGCGACGGCGCCGGCCGGAGCGCCGCCGGCCTCGGCGAGCTTGAGGCGCTCAGGACGGATGGTTAGCATTACGCTGCGCCCGCTGGAGGCGCTGCCGACATGGGCAATGGCCGGTCCGGCCGGCGTCTCCAGGCGTGCGAAGCCATTGACCGGGACTTCGGCGACCTTCGCCGGCACGATATTGATGCTGCCGATGAAGCTTGCAACGAAGCGCGTCGCCGGCCGTTCGTAGATCTCGGCCGGCGTGCCGATCTGCTCGATCCTGCCTTCGCTCATGACCGCGATGCGGTCGGACATGGTCAGCGCCTCGTCCTGGTCGTGAGTGACGAAGACGGTCGCGATGCCGAGCCGTCGCTGAAGCGCGGAAATCTCGCCCCTCATCTCTTCGCGGAGCTTGAGGTCGAGGTTCGAGAGCGGTTCGTCGAGCAGCAGCATGGCCGGACGGATCACCAACGCGCGGGCAAGCGCGACACGCTGGCGCTGCCCGCCGGAGAGCTGGTTCGGCCGGCGGGCGTCGAAGCCGTCGAGCTTGACCAAGGACAGCGCCTCCGCGACGCGCGTCGCCGTCTCCTCGCGCGAAACGCCGCGCATCTTGAGGCCGAAGGCGACGTTGTCGGCAACCGACATATGCGGAAACAATGCATAGTCCTGGAACACCATGCCGAGGTCGCGCTTGAAGGGCGGCAGATCCTGCACGAGCCGTCCGTTGAGCGCGATGAAGCCGGAATCGGGCGCGAGGAACCCGGCGATCAGGTTCAAGGTCGTCGTCTTGCCGCAGCCGCTCGGGCCAAGCAATGTCACGAACTCGCCGAGGGCTACGGCAAGGTCGACGCCGTCGACCGCCGCATGCGCACCGAAGCGCTTTACCAGGGCCTGGAGGCGAAGCGCCGGATCAGCCACGGCCTTGCTCCTGATAGAGGAAGTTGCCGATGCCGACGAAGCGTCCGAGCAACGCCACCAGCACGAGCGGGATCGCCAGCGACAGGATCGAGAGCGCCGCGAGCGTCGGGGCGAAGCCGAAGTCGAGGAAGGACATGATCGCGACCGTAACCGGACGCTGCCCCGGCTTGGCGATGAACAGCGACATATTGATGTCGGTAAAGCTGTGGATGAACGCGAAGGCCATGCCGGCGAAGATGCCGGGCACTATGATTGGGAAGGTCACGTAGCGCAGGACGGCAAGCGGCCCGGCGCCGAGACCGGCCGCCGCATTCTCGACCGAGCCCGGCATCGCCTGCAGGCTGATCGCGATGGTCCGCACGCTGAAGGGCAAACAGATGATCACATGCCCGATCAGCAGCGCCCAATAGCCGAGCCAGCGGCCGAGCCCGATCACGGTCAGGAACTGAAGCAGCGCGATGCCGGTCACCAGCGTCGGCAGGATCAGCGGTCCCAGCGTGATCGTGCGTACCAGCGTTTTGCCGGGGAACTCATAGCGCTGGAAGGCGAAGGCCAGCGGCACGCCGATCGCGGTTGCGACCACTGCCGTCAACGCCGCGAGCTCTAGGCTGAACATCAGCGGCTGAACCCATTGCGGCGCGAAGGCCTCACCCCACCATTTGAGCGAGAAGCCTCTGGGCGGAAAGTAGGAACGGTTGCTCTCGTTGAAGGCGACGGCGGCGGTTATCAGGATCGGCCCGAGGATGAAAACGTAGATGACGCCGACGACGAGCTTGAGCAGAATCCAGGGTCCGCTTCTCATCCTACCCTCCGGCCGCCGAGCGCTGAGGTAATCAGCAGCAGCGCGATCGAGCTGACCAGAAGGATCGCGCCCATCGCCGATCCCAAGGCCCAGTCGAGCGCCTGCACCATGAAGTTCCGGATCAAGGTGGCCATGACCTGCGTGCCCGGTCCGCCAAGGATCGCCGGCGTCGCATAAGCGCTGATCGCGATCGCGAAGGCGAGCAGGAAGCCGCCGACGATGCCCGGCCAAGTGAGCGGCAGCGTGACGGTCAGGAAGGTGCGGATGCGGCCGGCGCCGAGGCTCATCGCGGCGCGCTCGATGTTCGGGTTGAGTCCGTTGAGCGAGGCCATGATGGTGAGCACGCCATAGGGCAGCAGCGCATGGCTCAATCCGATGGTGATCGCCATCGAGGAGGGAAGCAGCGTCAGCGGCTGGTCGATGATCCCGATCGAGAGCAGCGCCGTGTTCACCGCCCCTTCGCGGTTCAGGATCACCCACCAGCCATAGGTACGGACGATCACGCTGGCGAGCAGCGGCGACAGCGACAGCGCGATCAGGAAGCCGCGCCAAGGGCTCGTCGTCCGCACGAGGAAATAGGCGAGCGGATAGGAGAGCACGATCACGATGACGCCGACGGCGATACCGATCAGGAAGGTCCGGAGGATCGCCTGCCGGTAAAGCGGCCGGCTCAGGAGATCGGCGTAATTCTGCGTCGTCCACACGCCGGTCATGATGACGCCGTCGGACTCGATGAAGCTCGCCGACAGCAGGAACGCCGTGGGGATGACGAAGAAAAAGAGCAGGAACGCCGCCGGCAGCAGCACCAGCAGGAAGGGGACGATCGGGCGAGACTGGACGGCGGCGATCATCGAGCCTCGCCCGGACGAACCGCGCTTTTCCCTACGCCATGACCTCCTGCCAGCGGCGGGTCCAATCGCGTCGGCGGTTGGCGATCACCTCGCTGTCCGGGAACTCGATCGCGTTCATCTGCTGCTCGGTGGTGATCTGGACATCCTTGAAGCTCTGCGGCCAATCGGTGATGTCACCGCGGCCCGGGCTCGAGAAGTAAGCGAGATGGAACTCGCGCTGCACATCCTTGTCGAGGCGCCAGTTTAGGAACTCGAAGGCAAGTTTCTTGTTGCTGGCGCCGACCGGGACGCCGGCGCAGTTACCGAGACCGATGGTGCCTTCCTTGGGAATGGTGACGCCGATCGGATATTTCTGCGCCTCGTAGTAGGCAGCACGCGCGCTCCAGTACGGAGCGATCCAGATCTGCTCGTTCTCGAAATAGGGCGCCGCCGCGGCCGAGGCCATGACCGTGGCGCCGAGCCAGGGCTTCTGCGCCTTGAGCACGTCCCAGGCCGGGTCCATCTTGTCGACGCCGCCGCCCTTGAGCTTGGCCGCCATGATCAGAGCGTAGATCGACAGCAGGTTGCCCGGCTCGAAGGCCATGACGCGGTTTTTGATCTTGTCGCCGTACTTTTGCCCCGGCATCCAGTAGTCGGCCCAGGAGCCAGGCTTGTCGATCTGCTTCTTGTTCCAGATCAGCGCCGTGTACTGATAGGTGTGGACGATGCCGGTATTGGGGATCACCTCGCGGCTCTTCTTCCATACATGCTTGAGGTTCGGGACCTCCTTCTCCGTGATCGGCTCGAGCAGCTTCTCCTTGGCCCCAAGAATGATCTCAGGCGGCGTCAGCTCGGCGGCGACGTCGAAGCCGGGTGCGCCACGCGTGGCGCGGATCTTGGCGTAGTCCTCGGAGGCCGAACCGGCATCGTCATAGGTGATCTTGACGCCGAACTTCTTCTCGAAGGGCGCGACGGTGGTCTTCAGGAAGATCTCCTGGAACTCGCCGCCATAGGCGTTGACCACGAGCGTTTCCGCGGCGCGCGCCGAGATCACGAGGGGGCTGGCGAAGCTGGCGGAAGCCGCGGCGGCCCCCTGCAGGAACCTGCGCCGGGACGGGTGGAGGAAGGTTCGCGTCATGGCTGGTCGCTCCCTGAAGAATGGTTTTTCGTTGGTCCATTTGCCCCCGGCCGACCTGCCCCGTCAACAAGCTAGGCGGGGCAGGCGAACCGGCCGGGGGAAGATAGTATGGGCAGCCCGTGAAGCAGGAGCCTCGAATGGCGGATCCCGACGTCAACATGATCCTACGCGCCTACGACCAGCTCTGCCCGTTGCATCTCGGCGACGTGCCGACGCCGGGTGTGAGGCTTAAGATCGACCGTCATTCGCCGCTGACCCTGGTCTTTCCCGATGGCGTGGACGTCGCCGAGGTCTCCTTCAACCGCTATGTCGGCGGCTACGCCAAGGGCGATGACAGCCTGGTCGGCATGCCCGCCTTCATCCTGCGTGGCTTCCGTCATCGCAACTTCTTCGTCCGCGCCGGCAGCCCCCTCAGGAAGCTTTCGGACCTCAAAGGCAAGTGCGTCGGCACCAATTCCTGGCCGGACACCGGCACGATGTGGGCACGCATCGCCATGGTCGATGCCGGCGTCAACATCTCCGACGTGCGGTGGGCCATCGGCACGCTGGACGAGAAGACGCCGAACAAGCCGCCTTCGCCCAACGACGCGCAGCCGCCGAAGGATGCTCGTTTCCTCTCCGGCTCCGAGAACCTGCTGAAGGAGATGGCCGAAGGGCGGATCGACTGCGTTACCACCGCCAAGGCACCGGCCGAGGTGTTCAAGAAGGGCGGCGCGATCCGCCGCCTGGTCGAGGATTATCCCGAGGTCGAGGCCGACTATCACCGCCGCACCGGGGTCTATCCCGGTTTCCATGTCATTGCTGTCCGCCGCTCCTTTGCCAGGAAGCACCCGAGAGCAGCGATGACCATCTACGAGGCGATGCAGAGATCCTGGGCGATCTGGGAGGACAAGGTGAAGTGGTTCGCCGAGGACTCGCCCTGGGCAATGAAGGAGATGGAACTCCTCTGCAACGAGTTCCGCGACGATGCCGTGTTCGGCATGGAGTCGAAAGCCAACCAGCGCATGGTCGAGACCATCTGCCGCGAGCAGCACGCCCAGGGCCTGGTTCCGAAGGCCGCCGACCCGAAGGCCTTGTTTGCCGACTTCGAGGCGCTACGGAGAACCGCTACTTAAAGCTCGCCGCGCACGAGGTCATCACCGATGCCGCAGATCCATGCCGACGGCCTAAGACTCTTGGCGCATGACCTTCTCGTCGGAGCCGGCTGCGGTCGCGAAGAGGCCGCGATCGTCGCTGACCATCTGGTCGAGGCGAACCTCAAAGGTCATGACAGTCACGGAATCGGCAACCTTCCCGGCTATCTCCGCCGGCTCGGCAAGGGCGAAACGAGGGCAAACCAGACTCCACGCGCCGTGGTCGACGACGGGCCGCTGCTGGTCGTCGACGCCGGACGCGGCCTAGGCCAGTCGGTCACCCGCACTGCGATGGCGATGGCGATGGCGATCGAAAGGGCCAAGAGTCTCGGTGCCTGCGTCATGGCCGTTCGCAATTCCGATCATATGGGCCGGATCGGCACCTATGGCGAGCAGTGCGCCGAGGCCGGTCTTGCCTCGCTTCACTTCGTCAATGTCTCGGGCGGGCCACCCTATGTCGCCCCCTCGGCGGCACGCGAGCCGCGCTTCTCGACCAACCCCTTCTGCTTCGCGGTGCCGGGCGGCGAGCGCAACCCGCCGGTGATCCTCGACTGCGCCACCTCGCAGGTCGCGTGGGGCAAGCTCCGGGTTGCGCATGTCCGCGGCCAGCCGGCGCCCGGGGGCACGCTGATCGATAGGCACGGACAGCCGACGACCGATATCGGCACCATGATTCCGGAGCTGACCGGCGCCATGGTCGGATTCGGCGGCTACAAGGGCTCTGGCATCGCGCTGATGTGCGAGCTGCTCGGTGCCGCGATCGGCGGCGGCGATACAATCCAGCCGGGCAATCCGCGCGATGGCGTCGTCATCAACAACATGCTTTCCATCCTGATCGATGCCGGCCGGATGTCCGACATGGCACGGCTGCGCAGCGAGGTCGACGCCATGATCGACTACGTGCTAAGCGCAACGCCGATCGCGCCTGCGGAACCGGTCCTGGTCGCCGGCGATCCTGAGCGCAGGTCCCGGGCGGAGCGCCTCGCATCCGGGATCCCGATCGATCCGGAAACCTGGCGGACGCTGAGCGCGCTCGCCGAAGTCAGCGGCGTCGCGCTCCCCACCCCAGCCTGAATCCGGCCTGACCCGCTGATTTTCGCGCCGCCCGCACGCGGCTGCGTTACAGTCATAGCCGCCGACAGACCGGAACCAACGCGATCCGCATGACCGAACAAGACGCCTCTCCCCGCTCCCGCCGCCATGGCGGCCGCGAAGCCAAGCGTGCACAGCGGCTCGCGCAGGTCGCGGCCTCGGTGCCGTTCATCACGCGCAAGATCCCGACCTTCGAGGTGCTGGGTGAGGAAGGCCTTTCCCTGATCGAGCGGAACGCCGACACGGTGCTCCAGGAGATCGGCATCGACTTCAAGGGCGATCCCGAGGTGCTGGAAATCTGGCGTCAGGCCGGCGCCGACGTAAAGGATGAGCGCGTGCGCTTTCCTCGCGGCATGTGCCGCGAGATCATCCGCAGGTCCTCGCCCGCGCAATACACCCAGCACGCGCGCAACGCGGAGCGAAGCGTCGTCATCGGCGGCAAGAACGTGGTGTTCGCGCCGAACTACGGCTCGCCCTTCGTGCGCGACCTCGACCGCGGCCGGCGCTATGGCACGATCGAGGACTTCCAGAACTTCGTAAAGCTGACCTACTCTACGCCCTGGCTGCATCACTCGGGCGGCACGGTCTGCGAGCCGGTCGATCAGCCCGTCAACAAGCGGCACTTCGATATGGTCTATGCGCATATGCGCTACTCGGACAAGCCGTTCATGGGCTCGGTCACGCATCCCGAGCGAGCGCAGGACACGGTCGAGATGTCGAAGATCCTTTTCGGTGCGAACTGGATCGACCCCGCGACCGGCAAGCCTCGTACCGTCACGACCAGCCTGATCAATGCGAATTCGCCGCTGACCTGGGACGCGACCATGCTGGGCGCGCTCAAGGTCTATGCGCGGAACAACCAGGCGACCCTGGTGACGCCCTTCATCCTCGCCGGCGCCATGTCGCCAGTGACGGCGGCCGGCACCTGCACGGTGACGCTGGCCGAGGCCATGTCCGGGATCGCGCTGACCCAGCTCTTGAATCCCGGCACGCCGGCGATCCTCGGCAGCTTCGCCTCCTCGCTGTCGATGCAGTCGGGTGCGCCGACCTTCGGCACACCCGAGCCGGCGCTCGTGCTCTACACCATGGCGGCCCTGGCCAGACGCCTCCGCCTTCCCTTCCGATCGGGTGGCTCTCTCTGCGCCTCGAAGGTTGCCGACGCGCAGGCCGCGTATGAGTCCGCCAACACGATGATCCCGACCTGCCTGGGTGGCGTGAACTTCGTCCTGCACACGGCCGGATGGCTCGAAGGGGGTTTAAGCATCGGCTATGAGAAGTTCGTCATGGATCTGGACCAGGCCGGCATGTGCCACGCGCTCCTGGCCGGCGTGGATACGAGCGAGAACGGCCAGGCGATGAATGCGATCCGCGAAGTCGGGCCGGGCAAGCACTTCCTCGGATGCGACCACACGCAGCGGAACTTCGAGACCGCCTTCGCCCGCGCACCGCTCTCCGACAACAACAGCGTCGAGCAGTGGGAAGCCGAGGGCAGCCTCGACATGGCACAGCGCGCCAACGCCACCTGGAAGAAGATGCTGAAGGAGTACGTCGATCCCGGCCTCGATACCGCGATCGACGAGGCGCTGCTCGACTACATTGCGCGGCGGAAAGGATCCTTTCCGGACTCGAACATCTAGGCTTTCAGGTAGTCGTAGAGAACGCGACCCGCCGGTAATGTCAGGTCCGCGATGAAATGGAGCCCGCCGACAATACGGCGGATCGGAAGATCGGCGACTGGCGCGTTGACGTGCGGGATCAGGTGAAGTCTCGCCGGTCCAGTCCAGCTCCCCTTCACGCTGATCTCGGTGAGGTTGTAGGCGACGAGCTGAGCAATCGCCGGCTTGCCGTCGACATCCGGGATCAGCTTCAGGTTCACCTGCATCTTGGCGAGCGAGGCCGCCGTCTTTTCCGGCACGCGCGCAAGGCTGTGATGCTTGTAGGCCATGGTCCCCATGGCGACCGTCTGGCCGGCATAGACGAGCGTGCCGGTCAGGGTGTCTTCGTAGACCCCGAGCTTCGGATGCGCGTACTTCTTGGGGAAACCCCAGATCTCGCGACCGGCGGCGATCGGCGGATCGTCATCGAGATACATCTGGGCGACAAAGTTGCAGGGCTGCCCCTTCCACGAGCACGGGATGACAACACCGGACTCGGTGTAGTCGCCGAAGCCGGAGGAGTCCGGCATCTTGATCCACTCGTAGAAGACCTGGTTCGACGGATCGGGAACCAGCGGCTCCGGCACGGCGGCACGGATCGCGTCCGGATCGCTCTCGTAGATCACGATCATGTATTCGCGGTCGACGAACCGGAACGGCAGATGCGGGTAGCTCGGGCTTGCCGCGGGCATCGAAGGCAGCTTGAGGATCGCGTCGCGGTTCACGGCCGTGCTCCCTCACGGGTCATAGGAATTTTTCGCGGATGTCGACGGTCGACCTGCGCCCGATCGCATCGAAGTTGCCGGCGAGCCAGGCGTCTGCTGTCCGGCGGCCGAGATCGCGGAGATGGAGCAGGAAGTCGAGATCGGCGTTGAGCTTGCTGGAAACGCCGAGCCCGCGCATCTCCTCCTCGGCATCGATCCAATGGACATGCATGCGCCGATACTTCCTCTCGTCGAGATGACCTTCGTCGAGAAGATGAGTGACGAACGAAACCGCGCGCATTTCCCGCATCAGCGAAGAGTTGAAGCTGATCTCGTTGACCCGGTTCATGATCTCGTGCGCGGTCTTC
>Ga0194120_10010332_pt1 | contig 11566 bp, 10 predicted proteins | sample TA2MahCa65mmetaG_FD_148642 | JGI IMG/M metagenome (GOLD analysis project Ga0194120, IMG submission 148642) | Freshwater microbial communities from Lake Tanganyika, Tanzania - TA2015019 Mahale Deep Cast 65m | ecosystem: Environmental > Aquatic > Freshwater > Lake | place: Tanzania: Lake... | reverse complement strand
GGTACAAACCGTTGACCGACGCCGAAGTTTTGAAGGTTCACAATGCGGCGCTCGATGTTCTTGAAAACATCGGTCTGGCCGACGCGATACCGACCTGCATCGACGCATTGTTGCCGAAGGGCTGCACGATTTCGCCCGAAGGTCGGCTGCTGTTTCCGCGCAGCCTGATCGAGCACACTCTCGCCATCGCCGCGCGAAAGTTCACTCTTTACGGGCAAGACCCGAAATACGACATGGAGCCATGGGGCAAGAAGGTCTATTTCGGCACCGCGGGCGCCGCCGTCTACATCGTCGACCCGAAGACTGGCGAATATCGCGAATCCACATCGCAAGACGCCTACGACATCGCCCGCCTCGTCGACCAGATGGAGCACATCCACTTTTATCAACGCACCGTCGTGCCACGCGATCTACCAGACCCCGTTGAAATGGATATAAACACCTGCTATCTGAGCGTCAGCGGAACGACCAAGCATGTCGGCACATCGTGGGTGCACCCTGATCATCTCGACGCGTCGTTGCGAATGCTGCACGACATCGCGGGTGGCGAAAACAAGTGGCGCGCGCGCCCGTTCGTAAGCCAGTCGAACTGTTTCGTCGTACCGCCGCTCAAGTTCGCCGCCGATGCGTGTCGCTGCCTCGAAACCGCCGTTTATGGCGGCATGCCGGTGCTCCTCTTGTCGGCGGGTCAGGCTGGTGCGACCGCGCCCGCCGCCTTGGCTGGCGCGTTGGTGCAAGAAGTCGCAGAAGTTCTGGCGGGTTTGGCATATGTCAACGCCCTGGTGCCGGGGCACCCCGCAATTTTCGGCACTTGGTCTTTCGTTTCCGACCTTCGATCGGGCGCGATGTCAGGCGGCAGCCCCGAGCAAGCGATTCTCTCGGCGGCGAGCGCGCAGATGGCGCATTTCTACGATCTCACTGGCGGCACATCGTCGGGCATCAGCGACGCGAAAGTTCCCGACGCGCAGGCCGGCGCCGAAAAGGGCTACAACCACGCGCTTGTCGGCAACGCCGGAATGAACCTGATCTACGAATCAGCCGGAATGCACGGAAGTCTTCTCGGTTTCTCGCTCGAGGGAGTCGTGCTCGACAACGACATCGTCGGCGCAGTGCAACGCACGATCAAGGGCATCGAGGTCACCGACGAATCACTTTCGATCGACACGATTCGCGCCGCCGTCATCGGCGGGCCCGGCCACTACTTGGGCTCAAAGCAAACCCTCGAGATCATGCAGACCGAATACATCTACCCCACCGTCGGTGATCGACTGAGCCCGAAAGAATGGAACGAGGTCGGCCGTCCGCAAATCATCGATGTGGCAATCGCCAAAGTAAAAAATATTCTCGATAACAACTTCCCCAACCACATCCCAGAAGAGGTCGACGCCAAGATTCGCGAGTATCTGCCGATTCGCATGCCGCGCGAAAAAATGATTCACCCCGCATTGCGCAACCAAACCGCAAACGTTTAGCACCTCGCCTAGGTGGCGCCCTTGGTAGGAGTCGAACCTACGACCAACGGATTAGAAGTCCGGTGCTCTATCCACTGAGCTACAAGGGCTTGAAGCCTTAAGGCTATCTAACCGCTGATTCTGTGTCTGTGCGTGTAAATGTTGGCCGCGCCGTCGCGCACAAAACCAACGACGGTGATGCCGAGTTCGTCGGCCGTCTCGACCGCCAAGTTCGACGGCGCACCCACCGCCGCGATGAACGAGATGCCCGCCATCGCCGCCTTTTGAATTATCTCGAATGAAAGTCGACCGCTCACGACGAGCACGTGGGCGTCGATCGGCACCCGTGAGTCGAGCACGGCTTTGCCGATGACCTTGTCGACTGCATTGTGCCGCCCGATGTCTTCGCGCACGCAGAATGCGTCGCCCTTCGAGTCGACCAAACCCGCAGCATGCAGACCACCGGTGCGGTCGAATGTCGGCTGGGCGCGACGAATGATCTCCGGCAGCGAAGTCAGCAATTGCGCCGTCACAACCGGCCCGGCCGCCGCATCGATGCGGCTGACATTTTGCGTCAACTGTTCGATCGAACCTGTGCCACAAATGCCGCAACTTGCCGACGTCACCATGCCGCGACGCGAAAGCGCCTCGTCAAACGGCACCGCCAAACCCACCGTCACGACATTGAATTGCTGTTCGGCCGAATTTGGCAGTTGGCAGTAGCGCACCGAAACGACATCGGCAGGTCGACGCACCATGCCCTCGGTAAACAAAAATCCGACCGCAAGTTCGAAGTCGTGCCCCGGGGTACGCATCGTCACCGCGACGGGTTGGGCGCTTTGCTGGGGCGACTCGACACGAATCTCGAGAGGCTCCTCGGTCACAAGTAGGTCGGGTTTGCCGGCCTGCGAACCGTCCTTCCGCACGGCGACAACCGACCAATTGGCGACCTTGCGGCGCACGGCTGATTCGATGTTTGCCACGACAAAACCCTACCAACGCCCTAGAAATAGCCTTTTTCGCATGCACCTTTCGTCGCCTCGAGCCCGAATTTGTGCTTATATAGCGAGTGGGGATTCTTTTAGGTCGCGAGGTTGTGATCGGGATTCCTGAAATACCTACCGGAGGACACAAATGGAAAAGCTAGTTACTAGCAATGACCAGTTGGTCTACAACGCGTTTTCTTTCGCCGTAGCGACGATGGCAATCTCGTTTGTTTACTATCTGGTCTCGCGAAACCGAGTCTCACCTGCCTATCGCAGCGCGGTGACGATGTCGGCGATGATATGCGGTATTGCCGCTTATCACTACTGGAGAATGTTCGACAACTTCGCAAAAGGGGAACCCTGGAATGAGGGTTACCGCTACGCAGACTGGCTGTTGACCGTTCCGCTACTCGTAGCAGAACTCGTCGTCGTCTCCGGTGTCGCAAAAGACAAAGCGAAAGGCCTTACGACAAAACTCGCAGTAGCAGCTTTGTTGATGATCGCCTTCGGATACCCAGGCGAAACAGCCGCTGCCGGCAGCAATGCCAGCATGATTTGGTTCGTCGTCTCGATGGTGTTCTTTATCTACATTCTTTGGAACCTGTTTGCCGGCGATGTCGGCCAGGCGCTCAAAGGCCAGTCAGGCGCGATCGGCAGCAAGTTAAACAACCTTCGTTATGTCTTGCTCGTCACTTGGTCGGTTTACCCGATCGCCTACCTGTTGGGCGACAGCGGGAGTTTCTTGGCCAAGGCCTTTGATCTCTCGGCTGGAGACTCGGCGACGATTATCCAAGTCGGATACACAGTCGCAGACGTACTGTCCAAACCTGGTTACGGTCTTTTGATTTTGGGCATCGCGATTGCGCGCTCAGAATCTGAAGGATACCGCGCCGCTTAATTTCGATTTCGAAATAATTGGGCCCCGGCTTCGGCCGGGGCTCTTTTATTTTGACCACTAATCTCAAAAGGCGATGTTGAGGGTCAGACAAATTCCGGGGCTGCTCATGGCGGCCGTGGTCGCCGGTGCGTCATTCGTCGTCGAAGCGCTGGTGAGAAACTTAACGGCGCTTGTTGTTTCACCCCTCGTCATCGCCGTAGTGATCGGTGCCACGCTCTCGAACCTGGGTCTCGTACCCGACGAGTGCCGAATTGGTCTCGGGTTTTCGGCACGAAACTTGCTGCGGGTCGGCATCGTGCTGCTTGGACTGCAACTCTCCTTCACGAAAGTGCTCGAGCTCGGCGTGCCAGGTTTGGCTCTGGTGATCACCGTCGTTGCCGTCACCTTTTTTGCCACGCAGTGGCTCGGCAAAAAGATGGGCTTGTCGCCGGGTCTCAGCCTGCTTGTCGCTACGGGTTTTTCGATTTGTGGTGCCTCGGCGATCGCGGCGATGCGACCGGTCAGCGAGGCCGACGACGAAGAGATGGCTTATGCAATCGCACTTGTGACTATTTGTGGCACGATGGCGATTTTCTTGCTTCCCGCGGTCAACGACATACTCGACTTTAGCGATGCACAATTTGGCTCATGGGTTGGTGCGAGCGTGCATGATGTCGCCCAAACCGTGGCAACAGCCGCATCGGCCAGCCAAGATGCGCAACATGCGGCGATCGTCGTCAAACTCACACGTGTTTTGTTGCTTGCGCCGCTCGTGGCCGCTGTCGGTTTTTCGTACCGTCACAAACTGGTTCGCAATCAGGCAGATCAGCCTGCCGACTCGACTGTCAAACTTCCACCGGTCAAACTTCCGCCCGCAATTCCCGTTTTCGTTCTCGGGTTCATAGCCGCCGTCACGATCAACTCCGCTTTTGACCTGCCGAACGAGGCGTTGAGCAAAATTAAATGGGTCGAAAAATCTCTGCTTGCCTGCGCATTGACCGGCCTTGGCACAGGCGTCGACTTTCGCAAACTTCGTCGTGTCGGCTCGCGACCACTCTTGCTGAGTCTCGTCGCATGGTTTCTGATCGCGAGCGTTTCAGCTATCGGCGTGAAACTGCTGAAAATCGCCTAGCAGTCGACGGTCTCTAGTTCGCCCGTGCCGACGTTGTAAATCGCCCCGGCGACTTTCAGGGTTTTCGGCAGCAGCGCGTAGTTGCGGATACTCGCCACGTCTTGCGCCAGCGACTCGCGCTGATCTTTCACCGTGCGAAAGGCGATGCCACGGGTGTCGACGCCATGCCGTTCGTGAATCGTTCGATGAATCGACTCTTCGTCTCCGCTGGCCATTCGACAGTCGGTGTGCGGCATCACCAAAACCCTGTCGACCGCCAGCAAATACGTGGCCAAGACGAGGGTTCGCAGCACGTCGTCGGTGACGCGAGCGCCCGCATTTCTGAGAATCTTGGCGTCACCCGCCCCCATGCCGACAATCGCCAGCGGGTTGATCCGCGAGTCCATGCAGGTCACGATCGCCAACCCTCTTCGGGCCGTACCCGTCAAATGTTCGTCTTTGAACGAAGACACAAACTTAGAGTTCGCCGCCAATATGTCGGCGAAGTCGGCTTTCGGAAACTTCGACGACGAGTCAGCCACACCATGACGCTACCCACTCGGCGAAAGTGAACAAACTAGATTTGGCGGGTGCCAAAAAACCAGCGGATTCTCGGCACGATCTTGGTGATGATGTCGAGCCTGGGTTTTTCGATTGGCCCGACACTGGCGAAGTACGCGTACGACGAGGGCCCAAACCCGCTCGGTGTGATGACGATCAGGTTCACTATCGCGAGTTTGTTCATGCTCATCGTTCGACAAATTATGTTGCGCAGCGCACCGATACCGAAGTTCGGCCTGCTGCTCGAGATGTTCGCGGTCGGCGCTCTCGGCATCACAACGGTCTCGTTCACCTATTTTTTGGCGATCGAAACCATCGACACCGGTCTGGCGATCGTGATCTGGTATTGCAACCCGCTCGTGGTCGTCTTTTTGTATTGGATTTTCTATAAAAAACGACCATCGCGCAACATCCTGATCTCGCTGTTCTTCACGATCACCGGCATTGCCATCACAACAGGGCAGGTCAAAGGCGGCTCGAACTCCGCGATTGCGCTGGTTTTGATTTCGGCATTCCTGTTCGCGTTCTATCTTCTGGGGCTGGCAAATGTCCTCAAAAAAATCGACCTGTTGACCGGCGTAACCTTCATCAATATCGGAGCGATGTTTGGCTACTGGATAATCTGCGCGATCCTCCCTTTTGATTTGACCGTCGAGTTTCCGCAGAATGTGGCGGGTTGGTCTTACATCGCAGCATTCGGCCTGTTCGGCACGGTGGTGCCGTTCATGTTTTCTTTTGCAGGCATGAAACGGGTCGGCCCGAGTCTGCTCTCGGTGATAACGACGATCGAACCTGTTCTGGCGATCGTCATGGGCATCATCTTTCTCAGCGAGCCCGTCACGACTCAGCGGGTCATCGGCGCCACATTCGTTATCGGTGCGCTGATCGCGTTGACTCTTCTCGAGAACCGTGACGAGGCGAAAGTTCCGGCGAAAAATCAGGCGTAAGTTTTTTTGAGCCGCTTTACGCGCAAGATCTCGGCATCAGCCGAACGGCGGGGCCGGAATGTATTGGACGATCGGCTGACCCGCCATCACCGTCCACTGTGAACCAGCGATACGTTCAGTAAGTGCGCGCATCGCCAAGTCGCCAGCCACCGAAACTTCGAGAACCCCCATGCTGAAAGTTTTCGCGTATTCCCGCGCCAGTTCGCTGACCAGCGGCGTGTCGACAAAGCCCGGGCACAGGGCGCTGATGCACACCCCGTGCGGTTCGAGCGCGGGCCCCAACGACTTGACCAGACCCACCATGCCGTGTTTCGTCAGACCATATATAGGGTCGGGGGCGATCGCGATTATGCCCGCCAGCGAGGCCGTCACGAGAATGTGACCCGACTTTCTTGCCACCATCGTCGGTATCACCGCCCGGGCGCCGAACACGACGCCGTCGACGTTGATTCGCATGATTCGCTCATAGGCGTCGTTGTCGACTTTTTCGAGCGGATAATTCGAGATGTTGCCGATCACGTTTTGGTGCGTCGAAACGCCCGCGTTCAAACAGACGATGTCGAACGGCTCGGAGTTCGCGATCAGGTGATTCCAGGCGTCCGAATTGGTGACGTCGAGATGCACGAATTCACCGCCGATTTCAACCGCAACTTGTTTGCCGTCGCCGTCATTGACGTCGGCGACGACGACGCTCGCGCCCTCGCGGGTGAATCGTCGCGCCATTTCGGCGCCGATGCCGCTTGCCCCACCCGTGACGAGCGCCCTCTGCCCTGCCAACTGCCCCAACATCTCACCCAGCCTACGCTTTCACCCGAGTTTGACCCAGCCGCCGACGAGGCCGCTCATGAAACCGCCGTCGACCTGAACATCCGTGGCGTTGAGCCACTCGAGTTTCGGGTCGGACAAAAACAGAATCACCCGGGCGATGTCGGTGGCGGTCGCGTTGCGACCCGTCTCGCGGGTCACCAAATCCAAAAGCGGGCCGATCGAATCACGAAAGTCTTTGAGAATCGGCGTTTGCACGGGCCCCGGGCTGACCGTGTTGACGCGCACCCCTCGTTCACGCAACCACTTGCCCTGCTGCTTCGCCAGAACAACGACGCATTCTTTCGAAAAGTCGTAGGCCCGTTTGCCATCCATCGGGTGATCACGCAACCACGCCACCCCCGACTCGTAGTCGACGGTGGCCAACAGTCGGTGAACCTCGTCAAGGTGCGAAGCCCACTGCGCGCCGGCGATCGAAGCCACATGGGTTATCGACCCGCCGCGGCGAATGCGGTCGATCAACAAATCGCTCAACATTCGCAGACCCAAAAAATTCACGCGCATCACTATTTCGGAGTCGACCGTGCCCGGCACGCCGGCGATGTTCAGCAGTGTGTCGACTTCTCCCTCGATTTTCACCGCCGCCGAGGCGATTGAATCCGGGGCGGTGAAATCAACCGCGATAAATTGCGCAACTTTCAGATCGGTCGGGTTTCTGTCAATTGCGATCACCTCGGCGCCCGCTTGCAGCAAAAACTCGGCTGTTTGCCGGCCGATGCCCGATGTCGCGCCCGTCACCACGACGCGTTTGTCTTTGTAACTTTCGTAATCAGTCATGGCGTCAAAACTTAACATCAATATCAAACCTGATTCGCATCACGAACCGGTTCGCGTCGCCGAACTGGTTTATGTCGCCGAACTTGTCCGCGTTTGGCGAGCCACGCAGGTTGAGATTCGCGTTACGACGATTTGCCTTACGAGTGGTTCACGGTGATCACGACCAGGCTCGCGGCACTAGACAATGCCTTTCGGCCGTCTAAAGCATGGCCCAATGCCGACTGCACGATACCCGGTTTGCAATCCAAGTTTGATAGTCGCGCGCACACCACTTTCGCTCAGTTTTCAGTCAATTTAGTTCGACTGCTTTGGACAACTGGTTGCGTGGATTCAACAAACTTTTAGGGGTCATAAAACCCAAAAAGCGTCATGAAACTTTCAGCCAGTATGGTCGAAGCATGAACAAGATTCCCGTGATCGATCTTTCACGCTCGGAATCAGCCGAGTCCATCGCACGAGCCTGTGAAAAGGTTGGGTTTTTCACCATCACGAACCACGGAGTGGATGAGTCAGTCTTAAAAGCCTCGTGGCAAGCAGCGCGTGATTTTTTCGACCTACCACTCGACTCACGACTGCGCGTAGCCATGCCGTACAAGGGATACCCCTACGGCTATTCACCGTTGTCAGGTGAAACACTGGCGCGATCTCTTGGATACTTCGCACCGCCCGATCGAAAGCACTCGTTCGCGATCGGGCCTGTGACAGAGCCTGAACACAACATCGCCGACCCCGACGAAAAGTTCGTGTGGTCACCAAACCTTTGGCCCGATGAACCCCGAGCTCTACGCGAATCCTGGACGTCCCGTTATATCGCATTAAACAAATTGGCTGCGCGACTGTTGTCTCTTATGGCTGAGTCGCTTCGACTGCCTAGCGACTACTTCGACTCGATGATCGACAGACACACAAGCGCGATGCGTGCTCTCGACTACCCGAAAGCAGCCGATCCAACAGATACAGTCTTCGAGGGTCAATGGGGAGCAAGCGCCCACACCGACTACGGCACTCTCACCATTCTTGAAATAGATCCCTATCAACCGGGCTTGCAGGTGCGTCGTTCGGACAATGATTGGATTGACGTCGATCCCCTGAAAGGTTCTCTGGTTGTGAACCTGGGCGATGCAATGGAGCGCTGGACCAACGGTCGCTGGCGCTCGACGCTGCATCGTGTGAAGATTCCAACCACCAGACGCCAGTCAATTGCTTTCTTCCATAACGCCAACTGGGATGCTGTGATTGAATGTCTTCCAACATGCCTCAACGAGGGTGAAATGGCCCTTTATCCCCCCATCGCAGCCGGGCCACACCTCATGAACAAGTTCAAGACAACAGTGACCTGAGTTTCTGATACAACGGGTCAGCCGACCGTACACAGTTCAGAAGGTGGAAAATCCGTCCGGCATGATCGTATTTGAAAGGCGCGCATGACTTAAATCTGTGTCCGTCATGTTCGCGCCAGTGAGATTTGTGAAACTCAGATTCGTATACCTAAGGCTCGCACCTTGGAGGTTTGCGCCTCCCACAAAGGCGTTGAACAGGTTCGCATAAGACAGGTTGGCGCCCTCCAAGTTCGCGCCTTCAAGATTTGCGCCGTACAGATTTGCGTCGAATAGATCCACACCCGAAAGATTCGCATGCGCGAGGTTCGCGCCCTCAAGGTTCGCCCCTTCAAGGTTCGCCCCCTCAAGGTTTGCTTTAGACAGTTGGGCGCGTTGAAGATTCGCGAAGGGAAAATCTCGATTTGAAAGGTCCATATCGTTCAGATCAGCGTCCGCCAAATTCTCACCCGTCAAATCCTCGTGCTCTTCCATCCCATCAAGATAACTCGGATTCAGTAGGACAGATCTCCGTCACCAGGTGTTAGACGACCCCATGAATTCAAAAACTTTGGACCCTATTCGCATGATGCTTTGCAGGTCTGACGGTTGCAAATCCACGGAATTCGGCGACGACTCGCCACTTTAATACCCGACTGTCGTGCGGATTCCAATCTTGGCTATCCTCGCCGTATGTCCGCCGGCGACACCGTCGTCTTTGTCGCCAAATCGTTCATCACAATGGATGATGCTCTCCCGCGCGCGGAAGCCGTCGCAGTGCGGGGTGGTCAAATTGTTGCAGTCGGCACGCTCGACAAGGTGCGATCTCAGTTTGACGAGCCTATTTTTGTCGACCGCACGCTCGAGCATGATGTCGTGATCAGCGGTCTGATTGACCAGCACTTGCACCCACTACTCGGCGCGACCACGCTCACTACCGAGGTGATCGCCCCCGAGGACTGGGTGTTACCGGATGCGGTTTACCGTGCCGCCATGACGCCCGCCGATTACGACGCGCGGATCCACGCTGCCCATCAACGTCTTCCTCGCCATGAATGGCTGTTCAGCTGGGGATTTCATCGACTCTGGCACGGCAAGATGACGCGTTCGCGACTCGACTCACTGGTCGGGGACCGCCCAACGGCGATCTGGCAACGCTCGTGCCACGAGTGGATCCTCAACTCTGCGGCGCTCGAGACCATCAGTTTTACCCGCGCAACAGCGACCGGCGAAGGAAACGAATTCACACAACTCGATTTTGACGCGGGACACTTTTGGGAGAACGGATGGTTGAAGGTTCTCTCGCCTTTTTTGATGCCCGTATTCATGACGCGTGACCGGTTCGAGATCGGCCTCGAGATGCTGGTCGCCTATCTACATATGAACGGCGTGACGGCGATCAACGAGCCAGGTATTCAGTGGCGACTCGAACCGTGGGACCTCTATCAGCAGATTCTTGGGCGTGAGAGTACGCCTTTGCTGAGCACGTTCTTGGTCGACGGGCGCAACCAGGTGCTGAAGAATTTGTCGTCTGCTGGGACGATTGCTGACGCCCAACAACAAGTCGAGCGCGGCCGTGGATCGAAGGTGCGGGTACTTGACCGTCATGCCAAGTTGTTTGCTGACGGTGCAATCGTGTCTCAGATGATGCAGATGAAGGACCCCTATCTCGACGACGAGGGTAACCCTGACCCGGGTCATCATGGCGAGTGGTTGATGGAACCTGAGGAATTACGCCGCGCCTTTGACACCTATTGGGACGCCGGGTGGCAAGTGCATGTCCACGTCAACGGAGACCACGGACTGGAGGTCTTGGTCGGGATCATCGAAGAGGCACAACGACGGACCCCGCGCATCGACCACCGCACGGTGATCGTGCATTTCGCAAACTCCACCGAAGCGCTCATCGACCGAATCAATGCGTTAGGGGCAGTCGTATCAGCGAACCCCTACTACCCGATCGGTTTTGCGGACATGTATTCAAAGCACGGACTCGGCCCGGCCCGAGCCGACACCATGGTGAGGGCGCAATCCGTGCTTCGCCGCGGGATACACCTCTCGTACCATTCCGATCTGCCGATTGGCGCGTCAGACCCGCTGCGCATGGCGTCATGGGGCGTCAATCGAATCACCGTATCTGGTCGCGTGGCTGCACCACAGCAGCGCATCAGTGTGCATGACGCACTTCGTGCTGTCACCATCGAGGCAGCACATTCGTGGCGGATGGAGGACACGCTCGGCAGCATCAGTGTGGGCAAGCGGGCGAACTTCACTGTCCTCGATCGTGATCCCTACGAGGTTGACCCTATGCAACTCGGCGACACCAGGGTGCTCGCCACTGTGTACGAGGGCAAAATACATCCGGTGCCGCCGGCCCACATCCGACAGCGCTCGGAGAATTCAGGCACCGCGGTTCGAGGCACAAAACCCATCTCGGGCAATGTCATGTCTCGAGCCCTGCATCACGAGTTGTGCGGATGCGAAGTTGCCAACTTCATCGCGCAACACTTCGGCCCGGCAGGTTGGGCTGCCTAACCGATCTCCGCATTATTCGAGGGGCGGTTACTATTTTGTTTAAATCTCCGAACTACCCGAACGCTAGCAACCCGTGCAAATTCTCCACGCCAGCACCACGCGACAATTGTGGGCGTTGAGGGACTTGAACCCCCGACCCTCTCCTTGTAAGGGAGATGCTCTAGCCAACTGAGCTAAACG
>Ga0194120_10010329_pt1 | contig 11568 bp, 9 predicted proteins | sample TA2MahCa65mmetaG_FD_148642 | JGI IMG/M metagenome (GOLD analysis project Ga0194120, IMG submission 148642) | Freshwater microbial communities from Lake Tanganyika, Tanzania - TA2015019 Mahale Deep Cast 65m | ecosystem: Environmental > Aquatic > Freshwater > Lake | place: Tanzania: Lake... | reverse complement strand
GTCGCCCGAGGGGGCTGGGGTGGTGCTGCCGGACTTGCCGTCGCCCGACTTGCCGTCGGCGGAGGGCGCGGTGCTGCCGGTCTTGCCGTCGCCCGACTTGCCGTCGCCCGACTTGCCGTCGCCCGACTTGCCGTCGCCCGAGGGCGCAGGGGTGGAGCTGCCGGACTTGCCGTCGCCCGACTTGCCGTCGCCCGACTTGCCGGAGCCGGACTTGCCGGGGCCCGAGCCGCTCGAGGAGGACTCGCTGGCGGTGCTCTCCTCGCTGTCTTTGTCGTCGTCCTTGTCCTTGTCGTCGTCCTTGTCCTTGTCCTTGTCCTTCGACTTGTCCTTGTCGTCGGTCTCGGACTTGATGGTGATCTTGATGCCCAGCTTCTCGTAGCCGTCGTCGCGACACTGCCAGCGTTCGCTGCCCTTGTCGGCGAGCACCGAGCACGCCGCCTCCACCACGCCGTACTGGGTGGGGAAGTGTTTCTCGAGGCAGCTGAGCGTCTTCTCGCCCTGCTTGTCGGCGCAGGTCTTGTCGAGGCTGCCCGCCTCGGCCAGCGAGGGGAGGATCGCCGCGGCGAGCAGCCCGGCGAGGAAGGCGAGGGGGGAGAGGCGGGACGTCATGGGGATCTCCACGGGTAAGGGTCGGAATCCCGGCCGCTGCACAGGAGGGTCGTCATTCCTTGATCACGAACTCGACACGCCGGTTGTTGGCCTTGCCCTCGGCGGTCTGATTGGTGTCGATCGGCCGCTGCTCGCCGTAGCCCACCGCCACCAGGCGGCTGGCCTCCACCTTGCCCTTCTTGACGAGGTAGTCGACCACGGCCTGGGCGCGGCCCTGCGAGAGCTTGAGGTTGGCCTTGTCGTCGCCGTCGCCGTCGGTGTGGCCGCCCACCTCGATCTTCTTGATCTTGGGGTTGGCGACGATGACCTTGGCCACCTCGTCGAGCAGGCTGAAGCTCACCGACTTGATCGAGGTCTTGTTGGTGTCGAAGTAGATGACGTCGTTGATCTCGATCTTCTGCGCGGTCACCACCACGCGCTTCGGGCACCCGTCAGACGTGGCCGGGTCTTCGCGAGGGTCCTTTGGCTCGGTGGGACAGAGGTCGCGCTTGTCGATCACGAGATCGTTGTCCTTGTCGGGGCAGCCCTTGGCCTTCACCGTGCCCGCGTCGGCGGGGCAGGCATCGTCGCGATCGGCCACCTTGTCGCCGTCGCGATCGGGGCAGCCGCCCGCGGCCTCGGGACCGGCGTCGAAGGGGCAGTCGTCCTCGCCGTCGGTGAGGCCGTCACCGTCGTTGTCGGGGTCGGGGCAGCCGTCGCTGTCGGCGTGGCCGTCGGTGTCTTCCGCCTGGTCGCGACACTTGTCGCGCTCGTCGAGGATGCCGTCGCCGTCGTTGTCGGGGTCGGGGCAGCCATCGGCGTCCTTGAAGCCGTCGACGTCTTCCGGCTTGTCGACACACTTGTCTTCCTTGTCGGTGATGCCGTCCTTGTCCTTGTCGGGGGGGGCGCCATGGTGCCACCCCACCGCGGCGACAAGGCGGAACTCTGGCGAGCCGACGCCAGCCACCACGCCCGATCCCAGGCCCAGCGTGGCGGTGAGGCCAGAGTCGTGCTCGTAGGTGCCGTAGCCGTGCAACTCGACGGGGTTCTTGTTGTAGGCGCCCACGCCACCGGCGAGCCCCACGGTGCCGTCGAGCTCGGCGCCCACCCGGAGTTGCTCGCTCAGGATGTAGCTGGCCCCGAGACCGAAGTCCAGGCCCGAGCCGTAGTCGTAGTCGCCCACGGTGGTCGACGGCGCGAGGCGCGTGCCGAGGCTCCCCGACAGCGCGATCTTCTCGCCGAGCGTGGTGCCGGCGAGCGCGTCGAGGCCCGCCGAGAACCCCCCGGGCGCCACCATCGCCTCCGCCGAGCCGGTGGGGAGGTTGACGAAGGGCTTGAAGGCCACCGCGAAGGCCGAGTCGTCGCTGGGGCGAACGACGGGGAGCAAGCCGCCCAGGCGGATGTCGCCCATGGCGAAGCCCGAGAAGTTGGCGCCCGGCGCGTCGACCGAGGGGTAGAGCGGGACGTCGAGGTCGAGCCGCGCCACCTGGCCGAGGGTGTAGCCGCCCCCGAAGCGAGTCATGAACTGGCCGGCCACGTAGGGCGACTCGACACCGTCCTTCACGCTCACGACGGGGTTTGCCGCGTAGCCAAGGATCAAGCCGCCGTACCAGTCGCCGGGAATGCCGACGAGCGGCGACTCCACTTGCAGCCCGCCGAGGCCATCCAGCGTCGAACCGGCTGGGTCGAAGGTCTCCGCGTCCAGGGCGAGCGCGGGGGCAGACAACGCGAGGAGGAGCATGGTCGGTCCGGGAAGCTCGCGCGTCTAACGCGACTTGCGCCGCGGCGCCTATTCGGCGTCGGGTGTTGCCTTGCCGCGGTCGTCGTCCACGGGGGGCTCGTCATCGCCCTCGCCCGGCGACTTGTCGTCCTCGGCGGCTTCCAGCGGGGGGAGCGCGAAGGACTCTGGCCACGGCTCGCGAGCCTGGAGCTTGATGCCCTCGCGACCGTCGGGGGTCGTCGCCAGGCGCTTGCCCACGGAGATTGTCGCGACGTCGATACGCTCCTTGCCCTCGTCCGTCTTGACCAGAATGCCGCCGATGCGCTCCCAGCCGATGCTCACCACGGCGGAACCCTCGCGGGAGTAGCTCGGCACCTCGACACGGAAGGTGTCGTCGATCGACCAGCCCGTCCGCCAGTTCCACATCTTGGTGTTGCCCATGTGGGGCGTCCACTTCAGCTTGCCCGTGCGCGACCCGGCCTTCACCTGCACGTCGAGGGTCCAGGCCTCGCGCAGCGGCCTGTCGGCCCGCCAGCGGCAGGTGACCCAGGCCTGCTCCGCCGGCACCAGCGCCCGCTCATCCTCGGCGCGGCAGCCGATGAGCGCGAGGGCGCCGTCGCCCCAGGTGGCGAAGGCGGCGCTGTCGTCGGGGCGCTGGATGGTCTCCACCCAGCGCTCCTTGCGCGCGTCGTACAGCCCCCTCACCTCGCCCCACCACTGCCGGAGCGCCTGCTCGCGCTCGGTCTTCTCGGCACCGTCGAGTTGGCGGGCCAGGTCTTTCTTCTGCGCCCAGTCGGCGTCGGTGTCGAAGAGCTGCGGCGCCGCGTCGGCGAAGTGGTAGAGGAACACCTGGTCGTCACGACGCGACGCCAGGCAACGGTGCGCGCGCCAGCAGCTATGGTTGAGCTCCCGGGCGGGGGCGTCGTCGAGGAGGCTGTGACCGCGCACCGGCCCCGAGCTCAGCTCGGCGCCGATCACGTCGAGCACGGTGGGCAAGATGTCGATCTGCTGGCGACGCCCGCCGATCTTCCCCGTCCGTCCCCCGAGCGCCTGCTCCCCCACCATCAGGAAGGGGATCTGCAGGCCCTCCTCGTAGATCACCAGGTCGTGCTGGAAGCGACCGTGCTCACCGAAACCCTCGCCGTGGTCGCCGAGGATCACGAAAAGCGTGTTGTCCGCGAGCCCCGCCTCGGTGTAGCCGCGGTAGAGCCGGTCGACGAAGTCGTCGACGTAACGAACCGCGTTGAAATACTGCTCTAGCCGCCCTGTCACCCTCGGGAAGTCGAGCAACTGCCAGTGACGCGGAAGCTTGTAGTCGTGATGCGAGGCGAGCGTGAGGTAGGTGGCGAAGAACGGCCGCGAACCGTCCGCCTTGGACCACTCGAGTCCCGGGTAGAGCATCGCCCGGTCGTCGATGCCGAAGTAGTTGTTCTTCTCCCAGTGCGGACCGCTGAGCGTGTCGCGACTGCGGAACTCCTCGAAACCCATCTGGTGGACCAGGTCGACGCGGTCTTCGAAGTCCTCGCGCGCCGTCTGGAAGTAGGCGGTGCGGTAGCCGGCGCCGCGCAAGATCCGCGGCAGGCAGGTGGGCGGGAGCCCGCCCGGCTTGGCCTCGCGGGCGTCGCCGGTGAGGTTTGGCCAGTCGCCGCACAGGGTCGTGACCAGCGCCTTGCTCGTGTGCGGCACCACCGCGTACATGTGCTCGGCCACGAGGCCCCTCGCGGCCAGCTCCGCGAGCGCCGGCGTGGTGGCTAGCTCCGGCTTGTACACGCTGGTGCGATGGGAGCCCACGCTCTCGAGCACGACCATGACGACGTTGTAGGGCCGGGTGGGGGGTTCGATCACCACCGGCTGGAGCCACTGGGGATCGGGCGGGTAGGTGCGGTCGCCCACCCGCTCCAGGGCCTCCCAGAAGAGGCTCTCGGCGAAGGTCTTCTGGATCGGGCGGAAGCTCTTGGTCGGGCGGACGCGGCCCTGCGTCTCCACCCAGAGCGCAGGAAGGAGGGTGAAGATGAGCGCCCGCGTGGCCCAGGTGTGCCGCCCGGAGAGGGGTCGCCACGCGAAGGGTACCAGCGTGATGGCGACGACGGCCACCACGCCCGCGTAGTGACCCGCGGTCAGCTCGCTGGCGACGACGGGCCACACCCGCGCGAAGTCCTCCAGGCCGAAGGTGAGCGTGTCGAGATCGCCGCGCCCGCCGGTCACGTCGAAGAAGGCGAGCTCCGCGGCGCTGAAGGCCAGCACCACCACGATGGCCAGGTGGAACAGCACCCTCACCACCAGCCGCCAGTAGGGGATGGGCAGGCGGGCCGCGTACATCCAGCCGAAGAACCAGAGCGGCCAGAACTCGAGCTCGCCGAGCTGCACCCACAGGCGGTCCCAGGGTTCTGGCCTCGCGTCCATCCGGCTCATCACCCAGAGGCGCTCGCCGGTGAGGATCAGCAAGGGGATCAGCGAGCCAACGCCGTACTGCCAGGCCTCGCGCACGGTGGGGTGCAGCCAGTCGAGCGCGGCAAGCACTCGCTGGAACCCTCGCTTGGCCGCTGAGCGCACCCGGTCACCGCCTCGGGGCGCGCGCGTAACACAGCCGGCCGCCGCGAACGGCTACCCGCCGATACCCGTCATCACGCCCTCGAAGTGTCGACCCCCCTCGACCGCCGCCTCGTGACCCGCCGGCTTGCCGCGGACAATCGCCCGGATGGTCGAGGCGAGCGCCTCGTCGTCGGCGCCGCCGCGCATCACGTCGCGCAGCGAGGGCGTGTCCTCGTGGGCGAGGCAGGTGCGCAAGTGGCCGTCGGCGAGCAGCCGCAGGCGGTTGCAGGTGGCGCAGAAGTGCTCGGACAGCGGCGCGATGAAGCCCACGGTCAGAGGACCGGCCCGCCAGTAGCGCGCAGGACCGCCGCCGAGCGAGGCCTCGACGGGCGAGAGGGGTCCGAACTCCGCCTCCAGCCTCGCGCGCATCTCGCGCGCCGGGACGTTCTCGTGCCAGCGGTTCTCGAAGGGCATGTACTCGATGTACCGGAGCACCGTGTGCTCGGCGTGGGGCAGGCAGTAGCGCGCCATCGAGACGATCTCGTCGTCGTTCACGCCGCGCATCACCACCATGTTGAGCTTGATCGGGAAGAGCCGCGCCGCCCGGGAAGCCTCGATGCCCTCGAGGACGGCCGCGAGGTTGCCGCCGCGGGTGATCTGCCCGAAACGAACCGGGTCGAGCGTGTCGAGGCTCACGTTCACCCGGCGGAGCCCGGCGCTGGCGAGGGCCTGGGCCTGCGAGGCGAAGCGATGGGCGTTGGTGGTGATGCTGATGTCGTCGATGCCCTCGACGCGGCCCAGCGCGCGCACGAGGTCTTCGATGTCGCGACGTACGGTTGGCTCGCCGCCGGTGAGTCGCACGCGCCGGAGGCCCATGGTGGCCATCACCCGCACGATGCGAGCGATCTCCTCGTAACTGAGCAGCTCGTTCCTCGGCATGTACTGGACGCCTTCCTCGGGCAGGCAGTACACGCAGCGGAAGTTGCAGCGGTCGGTCACGCTCACGCGCAGGTAGCTATGGAACCGCCCCCACCGGTCGAGCATCGCGGGCGGGCGGGATGCGCTCACGCGGGCAAGACCGCCGCGACCTTCGCCGCGATCTGGGTGAATGCCTCCACGCCGTCGAGCACGGCGGGGCGGCCGTCGTCGCCGCCCTGGCGGATGCTGTCGCGCAGCGGCACCTGCCCGAGGAGCGGCACCCCATACTCTGCCGCCAGCCTCGCGCCGCCACCCTCGCCGAAGGGGTAGGCCCTCGCGCCGCCGGGCAGCTCGTACCAGGCCATGTTCTCCACCACGCCGAGCACCGGGACGTCGAGTTTCTTGAACATCTCCACGCCGCGGACGGCGTCGAGCAGAGCCACCGGCTGGGGCGTCGTCACCACCACGCCGCCGGCGATGGGAACGCCCTGGATCATCGTGAGCTGCGCGTCGCCCGTGCCCGGGGGCAAGTCGACCACGAGGTAGTCGGTGTCGGTCCAGTCCACGTCCTTGAAGAACTGGTTGATCACCCCCATCACCATCGGTCCGCGCCAGATCACCGGCTCCTTCTCGTCGACGAGGAAGCCGATGCTCATACACCGCACGCCGTGGGCAGGGAGCGGCATGATCTTCTTCGCCTCGCTGGCCACGGGCTTGCCACTGACGTGCATCATCATCGGCAGGGAGGGGCCGTAGATGTCGGCGTCGAGCAAGCCCACCTTCTTGCCCATGCCCGCCAGCGCCACGGCGAGGTTGGTGGCCACGGTGCTCTTGCCCACGCCGCCCTTGCCCGAGGTGACCGCGATCACGTGCTTGACGCCCTCGGGCTTCTGCTTCTGGATCGGCCCGCCGTGGGGCTGCATGCCCGGGCCGCTCATGCCCCTGATCGGGTCGCGACCGCCGCCATGACCGCCGCCGCCGTGATCGTGGCCATGCCCGTGGTCGTGACCGCCGTCGCGACGGGGGGCCTCGGCGAGGCCGTCCACGCGGATGGTGCAGGCCACCTCGCCCTCCCAGCCGCGCTCGACCAGGTTGCGAACGATCGCCTCGCGAATGCGCTGGCGATCCTCGGGCGAGTGGTCTTTCTTGACGACGAGCGTGAAGCGCAGCACGTCGCCGTCGACGCGAGGGTCGGCCACCATGCCGGCGAGCCAGGCGCTCCGGCCGGAGAGAGGGTCGCGGACGCGCGTGGCGGCGGGCTCGAGCAGGGTCAACGGATCCATGCCCGACGGCTAGTCACAATCGGGCGGGCTGACGAGCGGCGACGGTTACCGACTCTTCAACGCGAGCTGCCACGCACCGTAGGCGCACAGCAAGTTGAGCGGGACATCCACCCACATCCACGCCGGGGCGGGGAGGCTGAGCATGTTGAGGCCCGAGCCGAGGGCGGTGAGACCGCCGATGACGATCGCGGGCACCGGACCGCGCGTGTGCGCGAAGCGAGAGGCGAGCCAGGTGCCACCGGCCGCCTGGGCGGAGTGCGCCGCCAGCACCACGAGGAAGGCGGCCACCGGCAGGGTGCGGATGTACTCGGCGAAGCCCGCCTGGTTGTTGAAGTCCACGCCGGGCGGCATGGGAAACAGCACGCTGCTATTGAGCATCACCAGCGCGAAGTTGAGGACGTTGCCCGCGACGAGGCCAGCGAGCGTGGCGAGGATGTTCCGGATCACGTGGGACGAGGCCTCCTCGCCGATCCTAACTACCGCTGCGACCAGCCCAGGATCAACGTGGCGAGCGCGCTGCCCACGTTGTCTTCGGGGCCGAGCTTCTTCCCGTCCCACTTGCGCACCCAGCGACGCTCCTGGACGTACACCGCCGAGCCGTCGACCGCGAAGAGCGTGCCCTCGCCCTCGTAGGCGCGGCCGGTGCGCTCGGTCGACTCCGAGTCCGGCGAGTTTCCCGCTCGAGGCAGGGGCCCGTCGTCGACCTCGGCGCACACGCCCACCCGCTGCGGCCAGCGGTGGATAGCGATGATCTCGGAGATGGGCAGGGCCTCGCGTACCGCGATCACCTTCGCGCTCGGGCGGGTGAGGTCGGGGAATCCGAATAGCAACCACTCGCGACCGTCGCTCGCTCGCAGGCGCGCGCGGCTCGACGCCGAGCCGAGAACGTCCATCACCGCCGGGATGCGGGCGAGGACGTCGGGAATCTCGGCGCTGCCGAAGGGGACCACCCGCGCCTCCATCTCGCGGGAGAAGGCCATCCAGCCCGTGGCCACGTCGTCGTAGGCGGGGCGCTCGACGTCGGGGAGCGTCGTGACGTCGATGCCCTTGCGGGGCGGCTCGAGCGCGGCGGCCGGGGACAAGGGTTCGCCCCACGCGGGGTTGCCCGCCTTGGAAGGGGAGGTGGGAGAGGGCGCCAGCGCCCGGCGCGGTGGCGACACGAGCATCTCCGGCAGCCGATCCTCCGAGACCCGCGAGCGCACCACCGGCTTCACCGCGTCGGCGTGCTTGCGCGGCAGCGGCGATTCCTTGCGTAGCTCGCCCGCGATGTGCGGCAGGGCGGGGAGGATCAGCTCGGTCATCGCGAGGCGACAGGCACCGGTGCTCCCGGGGATGGCGAAGACCGGCCGGTTGCGGGCCAGGCCACCCACGGCGGTCGACAACATCGCCGCCACGCCGATCTCGCGGTAGCTCAGCGCCCGGAACAGCTCGCCGAAGCCCGGAAGCTCTCGATCGAGGCGCTCGCGTACCACCGCCGGGGTGCAGTCGCGGGCGGAGATGCCGGTGCCACCAGTGAGGATGACCACGTCGATGCTCGGCGAGTCGAGCGCGCGGTCGAGCTCCACCCCGATCTCGGCCGGGTCGTCGGGGACGATCGCGTGGCCGGCGATGTTGTGGCCCTTCGCCGCGGCGAGCTCGCGGACCAGCGGCCCCGACTTGTCCTCGGCCGCCCCTCGCGACGTGGACACGGTGACAACGTGGATGCGGAGCGGCCCGTCGGCCTCGTGCGCGTGCGACATGACCGGGATCTATCTCGCCTGGGTGGCGAGCCACGACTCGAGGATGACGGTGGCCGCCACCTCGTCGACCCGCGAGCGCAACAAGCGCAGCTCCTCGATGCGCGCGCGAGCCTCGGCGGAGCTGAATCCCTCGTCGTGGTAGTGTACCGGCAGGCCCGCTCGTGTCGCGACAGCGTCGCCAACCTGCCGTGCGAGCTTCGCCATCCGCTCGTTCTGGTCGGGGAGACCCACCACCAGCATCTTGGCCTCGCGATCCCCGGACAGCTTCGCGATCGCCTCGGCGTCCTTGGCCACCGAGCGCCGCATCACCGTCGTGACCGGGAACACGAGCGTGCGCCCGGCATCGCACGCCGCCACGCCAATCTTGGCGGTGCCGACGTCGAGGGCCACGATCACGCCGGGTAGGGGCATGCGGGGCGGATTAGCACGGGCACATGGCCGCCCGCTTCGACATCATCAGCCAGGGCGAGGAACTGCTCGCCGGCCAGGGCGTCGACACCAACGCGCCCTGGATCTCGAGCACGCTCCAGGGGGTCGGGCTGCGCCCGGGGCGCGTGACCGTGGTGGGCGACGATCTCGCCGACATCCGCGAGGTGATCGCCGAGAGCGCATCCCGGTCGCCGCTGGTGGTGTGTACCGGCGGGCTCGGTCCCACGTCTGACGATCTCACCCGCGAGGCGGCGGCGTTGGCCTTCGGGCTGAAACTCGACGAGAACGCCGAGGCCCTCGCGCAGATCGAGGCCCGCTACCGGTCGCGCAACCGGGCGATGCCGCCCACCAACCGGGTGCAGGCGCTGTTGCCGCGCGGCGCCACGCTGCTCGAGAACCACCTCGGCACCGCGCCCGGCTTCTCGATCGACGTGGGACGAAGCCTGTTGTTTTTCTTCCCCGGGGTGCCCTTCGAGATGTACCCGATGGTGGAGACCTACGTGCTGCCCGTGGCTCGCGCGCGCTTCGCGCTGGCGCCGCGCCGCACGATGATGTTGCGCTGCGTGAACCTCGCGGAGAGCGTGGCCGGGCAGCGCATGGCGGGCTTCGAGCGCGAGGGCGTGACCGTGGGCTACCGCGCCTCCTTCCCCGAGGTTCAAGTCAAACTCCACGTGGCCGAGGGTCTCGACGCCGAGGCGCTCGCGCGCGAGGCGGTCGAGCGACTCGGCCCGCACCACGTGTTCGGGGTGAACACGGGCCCGCTGGCCGAGGTGGTGGGCGGTCTGCTGCGGGCGCGCGGGCAGCGCCTCGCTACGGCCGAGAGTTGCACCGCGGGGCGCATCGCCGCCGAGCTCACTGCCATCGCCGGGTCCTCCGACTACTTCGTGGGCGGCGGCGTGGTGTACGCCAACGCGGAGAAGGTGCGCCAGTGCGGCGTGGCCGCCGAGACGATCGCCGAGCACGGCGCGGTGAGCGAGGCGGTGGCGCGTGCCCTGGCCGAGGGCATCGCGCGCCAGGCAGGCGCCGACTGGGGGCTGGGCGTCACCGGGATCGCGGGCCCAGGCGGCGGCAGCTCCGAGAAGCCGGTCGGCACGGTACACATCGCCGTGTCGGGACCGGGAGGCACCTCGCACGAGAAAGTGCGGCTTCCCTACGACCGTCCTCGCAATCTCGGTGCCACCGTGGCGCTCGCGCTGGACTTGTTGCGTCAACGCCTACTGAACACGCAATCAGCCTGAAACCATTTTTTGGCGCAGTCACCCTTGCGCCCGTACAGGTACGTGCTAACTTTGACCCGTCAACACGGAGCCTCCCCGATGCCCATCGATCCTGACCGCGCCAAAGCCCTCGACGCCGCCGTCGCCTCCATCGAACGCCAGTACGGCAAGGGGTCCATCATGCGGATGGGCGCCGCCGAGCACGTGCAGATCAGCACCATCTCCACGGGTTCCATTGGGCTCGACATCGCGCTCGGCATCGGCGGTATCCCCCGCGGCCGGGTGATCGAGATCTACGGCCCGGAGTCCAGCGGCAAGACGACGATGACGCTGCACCTCATCGCGGAAACGCAGAAGAAGGGCGGCGTGGCCGCCTTCATCGACGCCGAGCACGCGCTCGACGTCAACTATGCGCGGGCGCTGGGCGTCAACGTCGACGAGCTCCTCATCTCCCAGCCCGACACTGGCGAGCAGGCGCTGGAGATCGCCGACACGCTGGTGCGCTCCGGCGCGGTCGACGTGGTGATCATCGACTCGGTGGCCGCCCTCGTGCCCAAGGCCGAGCTCGAGGGCGAGATGGGCGACGTGCAGCCCGGCGCGCAGGCGCGGCTCATGTCGCAGGCGCTGCGCAAGCTCACCGCCAACATCCACAAGTCCAACTGCTCGATGGTGTTCATCAACCAGGTGCGCATGAAGATCGGCGTGATGTTCGGCAGCCCGGAAACCACCACCGGTGGCAACGCGCTGAAGTTCTACGCCAGCGTCCGGCTCGACATCCGCCGCGTGGGCACCATCAAGCAGGGCGAAGATCCCATCGGCAACCGCACCCGCGTGAAGGTGGTGAAGAACAAGCTGGCGCCGCCCTTCCGGCAGGTGGAGTTCGACATCCTCTACGGCAAGGGTGTCAACCAGGAGGGCGAGCTCATCGACCTCGGCGTCGACCTCGGCATCGTTCGCAAGTCCGGCTCCTGGTTCGCCTACGGCGACGAGCGCATCGGCCAGGGTCGCGACAAGGCGATGACCTACCTCGCCGAGCACCCCGAGGTGCGCGAGCGCCTGCGCAGCGAGATCGCCAACCGCGGCGAGGCAGCCGTCACCGTGGTGAGCGGGGCCAGCGCGGAGGCGTAGGGTGAAGCGAGAGC
>Ga0194120_10010328_pt1 | contig 11568 bp, 9 predicted proteins | sample TA2MahCa65mmetaG_FD_148642 | JGI IMG/M metagenome (GOLD analysis project Ga0194120, IMG submission 148642) | Freshwater microbial communities from Lake Tanganyika, Tanzania - TA2015019 Mahale Deep Cast 65m | ecosystem: Environmental > Aquatic > Freshwater > Lake | place: Tanzania: Lake... | reverse complement strand
CTATGTTGTATCGCTCGACGGATTGCCGCCGTCGTCGTGGCGCTGCCGTGTAGAACCTGTCCCATAGCGCATCCCTCCATGCCGGAGAAAACGATGCACCATCAAAACCCGGGACGAAACATCTAGACCTTGCGTCCTTGAGCCGGACGCGAATGCCTGCAAGACGCGCCGGGTCCCGCGCCAAAGACAGAGCTAGAGACTCGTAGTCCCGCAGATTGTCGGTGATCGATTCCCTTAGTCCCGTCGCGGCGAGCAGGCTCGCCGCCACGCGTCCGACGAAGGCCTCGCCGGCACAGGTCACGAGCGGCAATCCCATCCAGAGCGCATCGCTCGCAGTCGTGTGGGCGTTGACCGGCAGCGTGTCGAGGAAAAGATCGGCGAGAGGAAGCCGGGCAAGATGTTGGTCCTGGGGCAACGCGTCGGCAAATACAAGGCGCGCCGAATCGATGCCTCGCAACCTGGCTTCGCGCTTCAGATGGGGCTTGGGAAATTCATGCGGCGAGAGGAGACACAAGACGCTTCCAGGGACGCCGGCCAGGAGGCGCATCCAGACATCGAAAATCGACCGCGAGAGTTTGTAGATGTTGTTGAAACAGCAAAAGACGAAACCCGTCTCGGGCAGGCCCCAATCGGCGCGGCGGGGCGCTGCGGCCGCCACGTGCCGGCGCGTGTCGTTCGGCTGATAGCTGTCGGGCAATCTTGCGACCGCTTCGGTGAAATGCGCATCGAGCGAGGGCGGCAGGACGACCCCATCGGCGAGCGCGTAGTCGATCCAATCCGCGCCCATGGTTCCGGGATAGCCGAGCCAAGCGACTTGGATCGGCGCCGGGCGCTTGGCCAGGATTTCCGGCCTTGCATTCTGGGTCCAGCCTTTGAGATCGACCAAGATGTCGAGGTCGAGATCCTCGACCTGCCGCGTCGCCGCTTCATCGTCCATGCCGGCCAGATCGACAAAGCGGTCGAATGCCGCGACCAAGCGTCGGCGCAACGGCGATGCATCGTCCGGGCCGAGCGAAAGGCCGAAAACCTCGACGCGACGGCGATCATGGCGCTCGAAGATTTCGGCGACTAGCCAAGCCGTCGCGTGTTGATGAAAATCCGCCGAGAGATAACCGACCTTGAGCGGCGCCTTGGTTGACCGCTGACGGAACGGTTTTCTCGGCGTGCCGCGCGTGGTTTTTGCGGCCGCCCAAACCTCCGCGGCGCGCCTTTGTTCTGCGGCGTTCGAGGGCAAGGTGGCGATGGCCCAGGGCCAGACTGGCAGACACTGGGATAGCGCGATGACTTGACGCGCGGCTTTGCCGTCGTCGCGCCAATCGCAGCGATTGGCATTGAGGTGCGCGAGGCGGGTCGCCGCATCGACATAATCCGGAACGAGATCGACCGCCCGCCCATAGGCTTCGGCCGCCTGGTCGAGGTCGGTGACGCTCTCGCAGGCTGCGCCCAGGATGTACCAGGCGGCCGCATCCCGCGGCGCCAGCATCGTCGCCTTTCGGGCAATCTCGACCGCTTCGCCGCCGCCGCCCCGATCGGTCAGAAGTCCGGCCAGGCAGCGATGGACATCGCCATGGTCTGGCGCAATCCGACAGGCTCGGCGAAATGCCTCAATGGCCTCGACGTTCCGTCCGGCGCGCTGCAAGGCGAGGCCATGATTGATGGCGGCGCCTTTGTGATCGGGCTGGGCCGCCAAAGCCGCCTCGAACTCGACGGTTGCGGACGCGAAATCGCCTTGGTCCAGGAGCACCTGACCCAGGAGCGCACGACCCTCGGCGAAATCAGGTTTGATCCCGGCGGCAAGTCGCAGGTCGCTTACCGCCTCGTCCCTTCGCCCAAGCGCGAGCGCCGCGACGGCGCGGTTGAAGCGAGGCTCGAGCGCGTTCGGCGCTATCCGAAGGGCGGCATCGAGCGCGGCCAGCGCTTCCCGGGTCCGGCCGGCTTGGCGCAACGCCACGCCCAAGAGGTACCAGGCATTGGCATTGTCCGGATTGTCGATGATCGCTCGACGATAAAGGTCCTCGGCTTCCGCGAGGCGCCCGGCATTGTGATGCGCCAGGGCCTCGCCGATGAGAACGTCGCTCAAGCCGTCAGAGCCCGAGTGCGGCGATGCCCGCCTGCGCGATTTGCGCATCCTGGGCCGATGTCACGCCCGAGACGCCGATCCCGCCGATCACGCGGCCGCCGGCGACGACCGGCAGGCCACCTTCCAGCGGCGTGAGATCGTCGGTATTGGCGACGGAAACGAAGGCCGTTCGGCCGCCATTGATCGTCTCTTCGGTGATCTTGGTCGACCGGCGAAAGCGCGCGGCCGTGCGCGCCTTGCCGCGGGCGATCGCCGCCGAGGCGGTATGCGCATCGTCGAAGCGGCAAAAATGCAAGAGATCGCCGCCGGCATCGCAGATCGCGATCGAGACGTTCCAGCCGCCCTTGCGGGCTTCGGCCTCGGCCGCCGCCATCATGATCTTTGCGGCGTCGAGCGAGAGATACTTGGTATCGGGGAGCTTGGTCATGGCGGCGCGGTTCCTTTGGCTTTTTCGTGTATCAGGTCTTGGCCGGCTGGCTCTTGTCGGATTGGCCTTTGGCCATGAAGGCGCGGATGAGCGCGACGGCGCCCGGCCCATCCCACTGGGCGGTACCCAGGAGGCGACCGAGTTCCTGGCCTTCGCGATCGAAGACAATGGTCACGGGCAATCCCGGAACGCCCAGGAGGCGCGAGATCTTCATGCTCGGATCGGCATAGAGGGCCAAGCTCTTGGCGCCGATGTCGTCGAGAAAAGCCCTGGATTTCGCCAGGCCCGCGCGATCGACCGAGATCGCCACGACCTCCATATCGGGTCCGCCGAGACGTGCCTGCAAGCGGTCGAGCGAGGGCATTTCCTCCCGGCAAGGCGCGCACCACGTCGCCCACAAATTCATGACCACGACCTTGCCGCGGAAATTTTCGAGCCCGATCTTGGCCTCTTTCGCGTCGAGGAATTCGAGCTTCGGCGCTGGCTTCGGCTCCTTGAGGACGCTAAATTTGCCGATACCGTCCGACGCCAGGGCGCGCGACGGCCCAAGCGCCGCGCCCGCGGCGACGAAGGCGGAAGCCAGAACCAGGATGTCGCGCCGTTTCATCAACCCTCTCCGACACGAACATATGCCATGACTTCGACACCCAAGAACAGCAAGAAGAAGACCGCGCGCAACGCGCTTTGGGGCGGCCGCTTCGAAGGCGGCCCGGCCGAGATCATGGCGCGCATCAACGCCTCGATCGATTTCGACCGCCGCCTGGCCGCCGAAGACATCGCGGGCTCGCGCGCGCATTGTCGCATGCTGGCGGCGCGTGGGATCATAGCGCAGTCCGATGCGCGCGCCATCCTCAAGGGTCTCGATCGCGTCGAGGCGGAGATCGCCGCCGGCAAGATGAACTGGGACCGGCGGCTCGAAGACATCCACATGCATGTCGAAAGCAGGCTCGCCGAAATCATCGGCGCGCCGGCCAAGCGGCTGCATACCGCGCGTTCGCGCAACGATCAGATCGCGACCGATTTCAGGCTTTTCTTGCGGGGCGCCATCGACCGCGTCGACGCCGACGTCGTCGATCTGATGCGCGCGCTGCTCGGGCAAGCCGAGCGCCACGCCGCGACCGTGATGCCGGGCTTCACTCACCTGCAGGCCGCGCAGCCGGTGACCTTCGGTCATCATCTTCATGCCTATCTGGAGATGCTCGCGCGCGACCGGGGGCGTCTCGCCGATTGTCGGCGGCGCCTCAACGAAAGTCCGCTGGGTGCGGCGGCGCTGGCCGGGACCTCGTTTCCGATCGACCGGGCGGCCACGGCCAAGGCGCTCGGCTTCGACCGGCCGGCGGCGAATTCCATGGACGCGGTCTCGGCGCGCGATTTCGCCGTCGAGTTCCTCGCCGCGGCGGCGATCCTGAGCATGCATCTCTCGCGCCTAGCCGAAGAGATGGTGATTTGGTCGAGCGCGCAGTTCCGCTTTGTTCGGCTGTCGGATCGTTTCACGACCGGTTCCTCGATCATGCCGCAAAAGCGCAACCCCGATGCGGCCGAACTCGTGCGCGGCAAGACCGGGCGCGTCTTCGGCGCGCTCCAGGCGCTGTTGGTCATGCTCAAGGGCCTGCCGCTCACATATTCCAAGGACATGCAGGAAGACAAGGAGCCGGTCTTCGACGCGGTCGATACGCTCGCCCTGACGGTCTCGGCGATGGCCGGCATGGTCGCCGACATGACCGTGAATGCGCCGGCGATGGCGGCGGCCGCGGGCTCGGGCTTCAGCGTCGCGACCGATCTTGCGGATTGGCTGGTCCGGCGGGCCGGGCTGCCGTTCCGCGAGGCGCATCATGTCGCCGGCCGGGTGGTCGCGGCGGCCGAAAAGAAGGGCGTCGGGCTCGAAGGGCTGTCGGCCGGCGAGCTCGCCGCGGTCGATCCGCGGATCACGGCGGATGCCCGCAAGGTCCTGTCGGTTCGGGCATCGGTCGAAAGCCGGAAGAGCTATGGCGGAACGGCGCCGGCGCGGGTGCGGGTGGCGCTCAAGGCATTGCGAAAGACGCTCAAGTGAACCGGCGCGGGGTCTTGGTCTTGGGGCTGGCATTGGTGGCCGCCGCTTGCGGTCGCCGGGGCTCGCCACGGCGGCCGAAAGACAAGGACAAGGATGATGATGACGACGAAGCGCGGACCGGTCGCCCGCCGCCGCCCGAATTCGAACAGAAGGACGACGAGTGAACGCCTTTGCCTACCGAGACGGGTCCTTGCACTGCGAGGATGTCGCGCTAGATCGGATCGCGGCCGAAATCGGCACGCCGGTCTTTGTCTATTCGAGCGCGGCCATCCTCGCGAGCTACCGCGCCTATGCTTCGGCCTTGCCCAAGGCGACCATTTGCTACGCGCTCAAGGCCAATTCCAATCTTTCCATCCTGCGTCTCTTGGCCCGCGAAGGCGCGGGCGCCGACGTCGTTTCGGGCGGCGAGTTGGAACAGGCGCTTGCCGCCGGCATCGCGCCGGGGAAGATCATTTTCTCGGGCGTCGGCAAGAGCCGCGCGGAAATGCGCAGGGCGATTGAAGTCGGCATCGGCCAGATCAACATCGAGTCCGAAGCCGAGATGAAAGTCCTGTCGGAGGTCGCGGGCGGTATGAACGCCCGCGTTGCCGTCGCGATCCGCGTCAATCCCGATGTCGATGCCGGAACGCATGCCAAGATCACGACCGGCAAGAAGGAGAACAAATTCGGCATCTCGATCGACCGCGCGGTCGAAGCCTATACCCGTGGCGCCAATTCGCCCGGGCTCCGGATGGTCGGCATCGCCATGCATATCGGCTCGCAACTGACCGATCTTGCGCCCTATGAGCGTGCTTTCGGGGCCATGGCGCGACTGACCGAAAAGCTCCGTGGCGAGGGTCATTCGGTCGAGCGTCTCGATCTCGGCGGCGGTCTCGGCATCGCCTATCGCGACGAGGCCCCACCCTCGATCGAATCCTATGCCGATGTCGTTCGGCGGACCGTCGGCGGCCTCGGCTGCCATCTTTCGCTCGAACCGGGTCGCTCGATCGTCGGCAATGCCGGAGCGCTCGTCGCATCGGTTCTTTACGTCAAGGACGCCGGCAAGCGCTTCGTCATCGTCGATGCGGCGATGAACGACCTGATTCGACCGACACTTTACGAGGCCTATCATCAAGTCCTGCCGGTCGCCGAGATTTCGCCCGGCACCCCGACGCGACCGGCCGACATCGTCGGTCCGATTTGCGAGACCGGCGACGTCTTGGCCATTGACCGGCCGTTTCCGGACTTGCAGGAGGGGGCAAAGGTCGCGATACTTTCTGCGGGGGCCTATGGAGCGGTGATGGCGTCAAGCTACAACACGCGTCCTTTGGCAGCGGAAGTCCTGGTCAAGGGCCAGTCATATTTTGTCGTTCGGCGTCGGCAGACGGTCGCCGAATTGCTTGCGCGCGACAGCGTTCCCGATTGGCTGGCTGACGAGCCCGGCCGGCGAAGCCGAGGCTGAGGCCGAGATGATCCATCAGGCGCCCGTCGATACCGCGATGACACGGCGCCTCGTTCTGGCCAGAGCTGCGATCTTTTGGGAACGGCTGTGGCCGGCGCTTTGGCCGAGCGTTGCCATCGTCGGGACATTCGCGGCCCTGGCTTTGTTCGAAATTTGGCAGCGGCTGCCGATCTGGCTCCATATCGGCGCGGTCGTCGTCATGGTCTCGGCGCTCGGCGCCGCTCTCATTCTCGCCATCATGCGGTTTCGTGCGCCGACCATCGATGAGGCCCGTCGCCGGCTCGAGGTAAAGGGCGGGTTACGCCACCGGCCGCTGGTCGCGCTCAAGGACACCCAGATCGGCGGCGCCGAAGATCCGGAATCCCGGGCGCTCTGGGCGCTTCATGTCGCGCGCATGGCCGAATTCGCCAAGGGTCAGCGCATCGGCTGGCCCGAAGCCGGCCTCGCCCGGACCAACCGCGATCCTTGGGCGCTGCGCGCGGCGTTGCTGCTGGTATTGGTGATTGGCTTGGTGGGCGCGGGAACCGAGGCACCGAATCGGTTGCGCGATGCGCTCCTGCCGCGGGCGGGCGTCCTCGCTGGGCCGCCGACGGCGGTCGATGGCTGGATTTCGCCCCCGGCTTACACGGCCCTGCCGCCGATTTTCCTTGCGCGCGATCGGCTCAACCCCCTCGAAGCGATCAAAGTGCCGGTCGGCAGCAAGCTGGTACTTCAAGTCTTCGGCGGGCGCGGGCAGGTTGAACTCGGCATCGACGAGACGCGGACGCCGCTCAAGGCGATTGATGCCGCCAATTTCCAGGGCGAAGTCGAGATCGTCGAGGGCCGCCGGGTCGCCGTCCTGCAAGGCGGCCGGGAGATCGCGTCCTGGCCGGTCGAGGTCATTCCCGATCACCGTCCCAAAGTCGAATTCGCCAAGCCGCCGGCTGCGAGCCAGAGGGCCGCGCTTCGCCTGGAATATGAAGCGAGCGACGATTACGGCCTGACCGCGGTGAAAGCGCAGATCTGGCGCCCCGAGACGTCAGGTGCGGACGGCATAATCGAAATCGAGTTGCCGATACCCGGCATTCGGCCGAAGAAGGCGCGCGACGCCAGTTTTCACGACCTGACCGCGCATCCCTTCGCCGGGTTGACGGTGATCGTCGAGCTCAATGCGCGCGACGACCTCGATCAGATCGGCTTGAGCGAGCAGATCGAAATGGTCCTGCCGGAGCGCGTCTTCCATCACCCGGTCGCGCGCGCCTTGATCGAGCAGCGCAAGCTGCTGACGACCAATCCCGAAAAGCGCCGGACGGTCGCGATCTTTCTCGACGTCCTGACCCAACAGCCCGAGCGCTATTCGGGCGACGTCGTGGCGCATCTCTTGATGCGCTTCGCCCGCGAGCGGCTGTTCAACACGCTGGCCGATAGCGCCATTCCCGAGAGCCAGGAGCTTCTGTGGGAAGCGGCGCTTCGGATCGAGGAAGGGACGCTGTCGGCGGCCGAGCGCGATCTGAGGCGTGCCTGGGAAGCGCTGGCGGATGCGCTCAACCGCGATGCGTCCGATGAGGAAATCGAGAGATTGATGGCCGAGCTGAAGGAGGCGCTCAACCGCTATCTCGAGGCGTTGGCCGAGAACGCGCTCGCCAACCGCGATCGTAACGCCCAGCGTCAGCCGATCGATCGCAATGCGCGGATGATGACCCAGAACGATCTCAACCGCATGCTCGACCGCTTGCGCGACCTCGCCAAGTCCGGCGCGAAGCAGCAGGCACGCGACCTTCTCAATCAGCTTCGCGAGATGATGGAAAATCTGCGCGCGGCCGAACAGGGCATGGCCGGCGACCAGGACGGCGGCCAGGGCGGTCAAAATTCGCTCCGCGAGCTCGGCGATCTGATGCGTCGTCAGCAGCAATTGCTCGATCGGACGTTCCGCCAGTCGCAACGCGGTCAACAGCCGGGCCAGCGCGGACAGCGGGGCCAACGCGGGCAGCAGCCGGGCCAGCAAGGGCAGCCGGGCGGCGAGCCGGGCGATGGCGACGGCGACGATGATTCCGAAGGCCTCGCCGGCGAACAGGGGGGTATCCGCGAGGGCCTGAATGACATGATCCGGCGCCTCTTGCAGCAAGGCGGCACGATGCCGGGCGCGCTCAGCCGGGCCGAGAGGGCGATGAACGAGGCTCAGCGCGCGCTACGCCAGGGCGACGCCGCCGGAGCGGTCAATCCCGAGACCCAGGCGCTCGATCAGATGCGGCTTGGCGCCGAATCGATCATGCGCGAACTCATGGAACAGGCGGGCGAAATCGGACCCAATGGCGAGCCTCGCGCGACCGACCGCGCGATGCGCCAGGCCGATCCTTTCGGCCGCGACCTCAATGCCGTCAACGGCATCGGCAGCCACGAGGATGTCGGCATTCCGGATGCCGCCGAAATGCAACGCGCCCGCGACATCTTGCAGGAACTGCATCGTCGCGCGGCGCAGCCCGATCGGCCCAAGATCGAGCGCGATTACATCGATCGACTGCTCAAGCGATTCTGACGGCCGGAACCTGACGGCGTCGGATTTTTCCGGATCAGAGTTGCGAGGCCGTCGGCCGTCTAAAGATGCAGCCGCATGTTCTCGCGCGCGACGATGGCTCCCGGCCACATGTAACGGGCGTCGCTTTCGATCCGTTCCATTGCCGGATCTTCATGCTCGGGATCATGATGGAAGATCGCGAGCATCTTGACGTTCGCCATCTTGCACAGGCGCACGCCTTCTTCCCAAGTCGAGTGGCCCCAACCGACCTTGGCGGTGAACTCCTTGTCGGTATAGGTGCAGTCGTAAATGACGAGATCGGCACCTTCGATCAGCTTGAGAACGTTCTGGTCGGGCTTGCCGATGACGTGTTCGGTGTCGGTGACGTAGCAAAGCGCGCGGCCGCCATGCTCGAGCCGATAGGCCGACGCGCCGGCCGGGTGGTTGAGCATGACGGTCCGAACCTTGATGTCCGGCGCCAGATCGAAGGTATCGCCGGCCCGGAAATCGAAAAAATTCATCTTCGCGCCCATCTTGTCGAGCGGCACCGGAAACGTCGGGAAGGCCATTTGGGTCGATAGGATGGTCTGAATGCCGCCGGAATCCATCAGATGTCCGGCATAGATGTCGAACTCGTGATCCTTGCGGAAGGCCGGTGAAAAGAAGGGAAAGCCGTTGATGTGGTCCCAATGCGTATGCGACAGCATCAAGGTCGCGTTCTTGACGTTCTTTTTCGAGAGCCAGTGGCCGAGATTGCGGATGCCCGTGCCGGCGTCGAAAATAACGCGCCGGCCCGCCATCGCGACTTCGATGCAGCTGGTATTGCCGCCGAAGGCGATATGACGCGGCGACGGACAGGCGATGCTGCCCCGAACGCCCCAGAACTTGACCTTGAAGCTCATATGTTCCGGCCGCCTCCCTGCGAGATTCCCCTTGGGAGCCGAATCGGAGCCACCCTAGCACAAAATACGATCATTGATTTAACAATAATCGTAAGGACTTGTGCGAATAGGCTCACCCTAAGTGGCGGCGGAAATAGGCAACCGTCCGCTCGCGGGCTGCTTTCGCCGCCGCAGCATCATAGTGGCTGCGATGATCGCAATTGAAGCCGTGATCGGCCGCGTAGATGTGGCTTTCGACCTCGGGGTGCTGCTGAATGAAGACCCGGACCTTGTCGATCGGGATGCCGGCGTCTTTGTCGCCGAAATGCAGCATGGTCGGGCAATTGGGCTTGAGCGACGCATTGTCGAGAATGCGTCCACCGTAATAGCCGACGGCACAATCGAATTTGCCGTGGGCAGCCGCCGACCAGACGACCGATCCGCCCATGCAATAGCCGACGATGCCGACCTTGCCGGCGCTTGAGGCATAGGCGCGGGCGGCTTCGGCGTCCTTGACCAAATTCTCGCCCGCCGCCTTCATGGCGATTTCGCGGCCTCTCGTGACTTCCTCCTGGGTGTAGCCGAGGTCGACGCCCTTTTCGACGCGATGGAACATGTCTGGCGCGACGGCGAGATAGCCGTCCTTGGCGTAGCCGTCGGCGACCTGCTTGATATGAGAGTTGACGCCGAAGATCTCCTGAATGACCACGACGCCGCCGCGCGGCTTGCCCGCGGGTCTGGCGACGTAGCCCGGAAAACTATGGCCATCGGCGGCCTTGAGCGTGACGAACTCACCCATGATGTCTCTCCCCTCTGGCGGGCTTCAGCCAGGATTGCGACGCAGATAGAGGCCGATCGCCGTCATGGTCATGACGACCTCGCCCTTTTGATTGAGCGTCTCGTTCTTGAACTTGACGATACCCAAATTCGGCCGGCTCTTGCTCTCGATTTTTTCCATGCATTCCGAGCGAACATAGAGAGTGTCGCCCGGGCGAACGGGCTTGAGCCAGCGCAGATTGTCGAAGCCCGGCGAGCCGACCGAGGCGACCTTGGTGGTGAAATTGTCGACCATCATGCGCATGACCATCGAGCCAGTGTGCCAGCCGCTGGCGATCAGGCCGCCGAAGATCGATGTCTTGGCCGCTTCTTCGTCGATGTGGAAGGGTTGAGGGTCGAACTTCGTCGCGAAGGCGATGATCTCATCTTTCGTGACGAGCTTGCCGCCGCAATCGCGACGCTCGCCGACGGCGATGTCTTCGAAATAGCGCCGACCATCGCTCATCAGCGCGGCTCCCTAGGCTTGCGCGCGAACATGCCCATGCCCTTCATGCGAAAGACGCATTCGCCGGATTGATTCGCCAGTTCATAGACGAAACGGGCGATGCCGCGATCGGGCTTGGAACGCGAGGGCTCGACGGCGAGGCATTCGAGACGCCCGCGCAAGACATCGCCCGGGCGAACGGGCTTCAGCCACCGGACTTCGTCGACCCCGGGCGAGCCGAGGCTTGCCGCGTCCTTGAGCACGGCATCGACCAGGAGGCGCATCAGGATGCCGGCAGTGTGCCAGCCGCTCGCGACCAGGCCGCCGAAATGCGTTTTCTTGCCGGCCGCTTCGTCGAGATGGAAGGGCTGGGGATCGAATTCGCGCGCGAATTCGACGATCTCCTCCGCCGTCGGCGTCTTGGTGCCGAGATCGAAGACCTGTCCGGGCGAGAAGTCGTCGAGATAGCGCATGCGTCCTCAGACGTTGAAGCGAAAATGCATGACGTCGCCGTCGACGACGACGTAGTCTTTGCCTTCGAGCCGCATCTTACCGGCGTCGCGCGCGCCCACCTCGCCGCCGCAAGCAACGAAATCGTCATAGGCGATCACTTCGGCGCGGATGAAGCCGCGCTCGAAATCAGTGTGGATCGCGCCGGCCGCCTCGGGCGCCTTGGCGCCGTGCCGCACCGTCCAGGCGCGCGCCTCCTTCGGGCCGACGGTGAAGAAAGTGATGAGGTCGAGGAGCGACTGGCCCGCGCGCACGAGCCGTGCGAGGCCGCTTTCCGGAATGCCGAGATCGGCCAGGAACTGCGCCCGCTCGGCCGGATCGCCGAGGGCGGCGACCTCGGCCTCGATCTTGGCCGAAATCGAGACCACGGCGGCGCCTTCGGCTTTGGCCATCGTCTCGACCTTGCGCGAGAGATCGTTGCCGG
>Ga0194120_10010326_pt1 | contig 11570 bp, 10 predicted proteins | sample TA2MahCa65mmetaG_FD_148642 | JGI IMG/M metagenome (GOLD analysis project Ga0194120, IMG submission 148642) | Freshwater microbial communities from Lake Tanganyika, Tanzania - TA2015019 Mahale Deep Cast 65m | ecosystem: Environmental > Aquatic > Freshwater > Lake | place: Tanzania: Lake... | reverse complement strand
TCCAGAACAACGTGTCCGTCTACGACAACGTGACGCTTGAGGATGACGTGTTCTGCGGACCGAGCATGGTCTTCACCAACGTCTACAACCCGCGCTCGGCGGTCACCCGCAAGGACGAGTACCGCGACACGCTGGTGAAGCGGGGGGCAACGCTGGGCGCCAACTGCACCGTGGTTTGCGGCATCACCATTGGCGAGAACGCCTTTGTGGCCGCGGGTGCCGTGGTGAATCGCGATGTGAAGCCCTTCGCGCTGATGGCTGGCGTGCCCGCGCGGCAGATCGGCTGGATGAGCGCCTTCGGGGAGCGTGTTCCGCTGCCGCTCATCGGCAGCGGCGAGTGGACCTGCCCGAACTCGGGGAGTCGTTACGTGCTGGCGAATGACAGCTTGAGCCTGGTCTGACCTGCCGTAGCCTTTCGCTCATGGCTTTGGTGAAGTGTCCCGACTGGCCGTACGACTCGGCGCGTTGGCTCCTGCTTGCTGTGACGACCGTGGCATCGAGTGCTGCCGACGCGCGCCAGCGTTCGGAGTCTGCATTGTCATCGGGATCCGATCTACGTGTCACCCTCCGCACCCACTGCCTTGATTGCCACGATGGTGCGCGCGGGAAGGGGGGCTTTGACCTGAACACCGTGCTGGATGGTGCACAGCCATCGGCGCTGCGTGCGGTTCGCGCACGCCTGGTGCGGCAGGACATGCCGCCGATCGAGGAAACCGAGCGACCGAGCGCTGCCGAATACGCCGCGATGATCGCGGCGATCGACGCCGCCTTGCGTTCGGGGAGGACCCGGGTGTCGAGGTCAAGTGGCCGTGGGAGTTCGGCAGGCTCCAACATCTGCCGGCCATTGCAGCGCGCCTGTCCCAAGCGGATGCCGCTTGGCGTGCGCGGGGCGCTGATCTCATCCGCGGCCACATCGTCGACTTCGTCCGAGCCAATCCGCCGGGATTCGGAGTTCAGTGGTTGTGTCCGATGGATGTGGGGATCCGAGTTGCAAACCTGCTCCTCGCCGTTGACCTTGCCCGGGCTGCGGGGATCGTGTTCGAGGAGGACTTTCTGCGGCTCGTCTCGGCGACCGCGCGCGACCATGGACGGCACATCGCCGGAAACCTCGAGTGGGGCGAGCGCCTGTGTTCGAATCACTACCTCGCGAACATCGCGGGGCTTCTCTCTGTCGGCGCCTACTTGAAGGACGATCCGGAAGCAACTGAGTGGCTGGCCTTCGCTGGACGCGAACTGGTCGACCAGATCCGAGCTCAGTTCCATTCCGAAGGGTCGAACTTTGAGGCGAGCACGTGCTATCACCGCCTGTCGGCCGAGATGGCCCTTCACTCGGCAGCGCTGATGCTGTGGATCGCGCGCCACCAACCGGATCGCGCAACCCGTTGGTGGTCTGGCGCGGTTCGAAACTTCCACCCATCACCTTCGGCGCCTGCAACGCCGCGTGTGGAGTGGGCCGGCGGGCTCGCGCAACCGTTCGATCGCGCGATGCAGCGTCAACTCTGGGGCATGGGCCGATTCGCCGAGAGTCTGCTCCGGTCAGATGGTTCGATCGCACAAATCGGCGACAACGACAGCGGCCGATTCCTTCGTCTTGAAATGTCCGATCAGCCGCATGCGGATCTGGAGGACCATCGACACGTCGTTCGAGCGGCCCGGGCAGTCTTCGGGCAGGCGTGCAGTCCATCTGGACCCGAGGCCGAGTGGCTCATGGACTGGCTCCGAGGGGCATCGTTGTCGGTCGAGGACACCGAGCCGACCACCCTCTGGCCCCAGTTCGGATTGTTGACATGGCGTCGAGAACACACTCTGGTCACATTCCGATGCGGACACTTTGGGCAGGCCGGAAATGGTGGGCATGCCCATGGCGACCAATTGTCAATCACCATCTCGTCGAGCGCCGGCGCCTTCATCGAAGATCCAGGAACCGGCGTGTACACGCCGCGACCCGAGGTCCGAAATGAGCTTCGTGCGAGCGATTGCCATTCCACGGTGCTCGTGCCGGGCCGAGAGCAGGGTGAGTGGCTGCCCGGCCGTTGGGGACTGTTCTCGATGAAGGACTGTGCGAAGGCTCGAATCATCGAGTGTGGCAGTGGTGGAGCGATCGCTGAGATGTTCGATGGCTCGAACTTGGTGCGTCGAACCATTCAACTCACAGAGCGCGGAGTTCGCATCATCGACGCAGCCCCGAGTGGGTCGATCGCAAACTTCGTGCTTGCGCCGGGCGTCGGCATCGAGCTGGTCGATGAACGCTGCGCACTCCTCCGGCGCGGCGGCGTGACCCTGAGGTTGCGTGGCGCGGCGCTCCGTGTGGACGAGTGCGCGTGGAGCTCAAGATACGGCGAGGTCTCGCGCACGAAGCGAGTGCAGTGCGCGGCCGGAGTCTGTGAACTCGAGTTTGAGTGACCACGACTTCGGACCAGCGCGATTGAGCCTCCCGATCAGGACACAGAATCCTCGCGGGACTCAGTCGAAGTCTCAGGGCAATGAGCGGACGGTGGTCCCGGACGAGCCAATGCTGGCGATAGCATGATGTTGATGCCACTCCTCCTCACCGGCGGTGCCGGATTCATCGGCAGCAACTTCGTTCGGGATTGGTTTGAGACCGGCGGCGGCCCGCTGGTGAACTTGGACAAGCTGACCTACGCGGGCAACCCGCGGAACTTGGAGGGGCTCGCCCCGGGCGCCCAGCACACATTTGTGCACGGCGACATCGCCGATCGGGACCTGGTCTCTGAACTCCTGGAGCGCCACCAGATCTCAGCCATCGTCAACTTCGCCGCCGAAAGCCATGTGGACCGATCGATCCACGGCCCCGAGGACTTCATCCAAACCAACATCGTGGGCACATTCCGATTGCTTGAGTGCGCGCGCGCATACTGGAGCGGACTTCCCACAGGCCGCAAGGAGGCCTTCCGATTCCTGCACGTCAGCACCGATGAGGTCTACGGGTCGCTTGGCCCGAGCGACCCCGCCTTCACGGAACTCAATCGCTACGAGCCCAACAGCCCGTACTCGGCCAGCAAGGCTGCCTCGGATCACTTGGTCCGCGCCTACCACCACACCTACGGGCTGCCGGTGCTGACCACCAACTGCTCGAACAACTACGGCCCGTACCACTTCCCTGAGAAGTTGATTCCGCTGTGCATCCACAATGCGCTGGCGGGCAAGCCGCTGCCCATCTACGGCGACGGCCAGCAGGTCCGTGATTGGTTGTATGTGCGCGACCACTGCAGCGCGATCCGCCGCGTGCTCGAGGGCGGCCGCGTTGGCGAGGTCTACAACATCGGAGGTTGGAACGAGAAGCCCAATCTGGATGTGGTCCGCACGCTGTGCGCCATCTTGGATCGCGAGAGTCCGCGCTCGGATGGCCGCTCGTACGCGGAACAGATCACCTTTGTGAAGGATCGACCCGGCCACGATCGTCGCTACGCCATCGATGCACGGAAGATCGAATCCGAGTTGGGCTGGCGCCCGAGCGAGACCTTTGAAACTGGCTTGCACAAGACCGTGCGTTGGTACCTGGACCATGCTGAGTGGGTCCGGCAGGTCACCAGCGGCGAGTACCGAACCTGGGTCGCCACCCAGTACGCGTGATGCGCATCCTGCTGCTTGGATCCGGTGGTCAGGTCGGCCACGAGCTTCGACGGTCGCTTGGATTGCTTGGCGAAGTTGTGGCACTGGATCACCCCTGTGTTGATTTCGCCCAACCGAAGACCGTTGCCAGCATCGTGACCTCGGTCTCGCCGGATGTGATCGTCAACGCGGCTGCGTACACCGCCGTGGATCGGGCCGAGCAGGAACCTGATCTGGCGCATGCCGTGAACGCAGAGTCGGTCGAGGCGCTGGCGCGCTGTGCAGCGGCAACTCGCTCGCTGCTCGTGCACTTTTCGACGGACTACGTCTATCCCGGAACGGGCGATCGCCCGTGGGTCGAGAGCGATCCCACTGGTCCGCTCAGCACCTACGGTCGGACGAAGCTGACTGGCGACGACGCGATCATCCGCTGCGGTTGCCGACATGTGATCTTGCGGACCAGTTGGGTCTACGCATCCCGTGGAAAAAACTTCGTGCGCACGATCCTGCGCTTGGCAGCGGAACGCGAACGGTTGAGCGTGGTCGATGACCAGTTCGGCGTGCCAACTGCGGCATCGTTTCTAGCGGATGTGAGCGCTCGCGTCGTAGAGCGCCATCAGCATGACTCGGGCGCGCCGTCCGGCGTGTTCCATGCAGCGCCCACGGGATCGACGACATGGTTCGGTGTCGCCCAAGCCGTGCTGGAGCGAGCGCGCAGCCGTGGCGTGGCATTCAAGCTGCCCCAGGGCGGCCTGACTCCATGCACCACCGCCGAGTACCCGTTGCCGGCTGCGCGACCCAAGAACTCCCGACTGAGCGTCGAGCGCCTGCAGCGCGCGTTCGGAGTTCGCTGCCCAGACTGGCGTGAAGACCTGAACCGAATCGTGGACGAACTGACTGAAGGAGCATCGACATGAATCGTCGTGGCATCATCCTTGCAGGCGGCGCGGGAACGCGTCTTCACCCTGCAACTCTGGCTGTCTCGAAGCAACTGCTGCCGGTCTTCGACAAGCCGATGATTTACTACCCACTGACCTCGCTGATGCTCGCAGGCATCCGCGAAATCTTGGTGATCAGCACGCCGCAGGACACGCCGCGGTTCGAGCAATTGCTCGGCGACGGATCGCAGTGGGGGCTCTCGATCCAGTACGCGGTGCAGCCTTCGCCAGATGGTCTGGCCCAGGCGTTCATCATTGGCGAGCGTTTCATCAGTGGTCACCCATCAGCACTCGTTCTTGGTGACAACATCTTCTACGGACATGACTTTCCGCAGTTGCTCTCGCGAGCGATGGCTCGACCCGATGGTGCGACGGTGTTCGCGTACCACGTGCAGGACCCTGAGCGGTATGGCGTCGTTGAGTTTGATGGACATGGCAAGGCGATCAGTCTTGAGGAGAAACCCAAGCAGCCTCGTTCGAACTATGCCGTGACGGGGCTCTACTTCTACGACCGCGATGTGGTGGCGCTGGCGAAGGCGCTCAAGCCATCGGCGCGCGGCGAGCTGGAGATCACCGACCTGAATCGACTCTATCTCGAGCGCGGCTCCATTCACGTGGAAACCATGGGGCGTGGCTTTGCATGGCTGGACACGGGGACCCATGAGTCGTTGCTTGAGGCAAGCCAGTTCATCGCAACGCTTGAGCACCGCCAAGGCTTGAAGATTGCGTGCCCAGAGGAGATCGCGTTCCGGCAAGGTTGGATCGATCGCGCGGCGTTGGAGCTGCTTGCCAAGCCGCTCGCCAAGAATGCCTATGGCCGGTACTTGCTCGGCTTGGTGGCGGAACAGAGGCACTGATGCACATTGATCGACTGCGGCTGCCGGAGATCGTGCGGCTCACGCCTCGTCGGTTTGGCGACGATCGCGGTTGGTTCTCGGAGACCTACAACCAGCGCGTGGTCGACCACGCACTCGGAGCCGAAGTGCGCTTCGTGCAGGACAATCATTCGCGGTCCGCCAAGGGCGTGCTCCGTGGTTTGCACTACCAGCTCCCGCCCCACGCGCAGGGCAAGCTCGTCCGAGTGCTTCGCGGCGCGGTGATGGATGTGGCGGTGGATGTTCGTCGACGCTCGGCCTCTTTTGGCCAGTGGGTTGCCGTGGAACTCACCGAAGACAACCAAGCACAACTCTGGATTCCCCCTGGCTTCGCCCACGGATTCCTGTCGCTCGCGGACGGCACGGAAGTGCTCTACAAGACCACGGACTTCTGGGCGCCCGCTGCAGAGCGAGCGATTCGCTGGGATGACCCTGAGTTGGCCTTGCCGTGGCCGAAGGACATCACGCCACGGCTTGCGCCCAAGGATGCCGCCGCGCCGCCGCTCGCATCGGCTGAAGTGTTCAACGAGCTGTGATCAGCCCCATGCACGGAGCCAACGCAGCACGGCGAACGCACGATTGGTCCAGAGTCGCCGCTGCTTGGCGAGCGTTCGAACAGGCCGTCGGCCAGACTTTCCGCGAACAGGCTTCGACCACGCTGCGGAACCATCGATGTCGCTTGCGGCATCGGTGACGCTGAAGACGCCGGGAGAAAGCGCGAATCCTCCGCCCTGGCGGCACAGCCAGTTCTGAACTTGGTTGTCGAACGGAGCGGTGATCTGTCGATGCAGGGACAGGAAGCGCTCTGCGCCTGAGCGGGTCCAGCACAGCGCGAAGGCGCCCATCGGGAAGTAGTGCGCCTGAAGCAGTCGCTGGCCACTGATGTGCTTGGTGCATCCGCGAGCACGAGTGCAGATGCGCCGCCGTACTTCGCCGCAGTGAAGGACACTCCACGCACCAGCGTGATGGCGATCGAGATGGTCGATGGCTGCGCGGATCGTGTCCCAGGCAGCAGGTCGCGGCAGCGCGTCATCCTCAAGAATCAGGCAGTGTTTGAAATCGGACTCCAAGAAGGTGCGCAGCGCAAGCGCATGGCTCATGCATGCTGCGATCTCGCCCGGGAGCATGGAGCGACCCATGTTGCGGAACACGGCACGCTCGTCGACGGGAGGGGCACTCTGCGCGTCAAAGAGGCGACCGTCGATGGCCGGGACTCGTTGGAAGGGGATGTTGCTCGCCGAGAGCCGATCGCGTGCCGATTGAAGGCGCTCCGGACTGCGATCCAAGTTGATGACCAGGCACGCCAGCGTCATGGACGGATCATGAGCGCTCACGGGCGCCGCAAGAAACACTGGACATCAGAACTTGAGTCAACCAAGTGCAGCCCGTGATCTCGAAGTCGCCGGTGCAGCGTCTCGATGTCGGTCTTCGCGTGGGCGTACCGCTTGGGATGAGTCTCGAGGATCAGCACATCGATTCGATCGAGCACGACGGACTCGTGTGCGAACATGTCGAGTTCCGTGCCTTCGATGTCACAGACGAGTGCAAAGGGACCTGTTGGCATCTGTTTGGCCAGTGCCGCCAGCGTCGTTGCGGGGACATCGACTCCGGCTTCGTTCGGCCCTGCGACACCGCCGACATGCGCGTTGTGCCGAGGCGCGAAGCGGACCGTTGGGCTGCCGCTGTAGTCGATGGCGGCTTCCACCAGTGTGATGGCATCGGGGGCCGCACCGATCCGCGCGTTGGTCGCACAGATCTTGGCAAGTTCGGGGATCGCTTCGACCACGATGTGCCGTGCACTCGGACCGATGGCAGCGCGTATGGACGCGGAGACGATGCCCATGCAGCCTCCGAGTTCAAGCACATTCATGCCAGTGCGGAGGTGCCTGCGAATCAGGTCCCACTCGGGTTGTTCGTACGGTCGGTTTCGTGCCAACAGATACCGGATGCTCTGGTCGGCAGATCGTGGAATGTGAATCCTGATGCCATGCGGTGCGAAGTGCTCTGGATCCTTGACCAGCATGTCATGCAGCAGGAGGTGGAAGGATCGACGGATGCGTTTCATGACTTCTCCCGGAGCACAGCGCCGCTCAAGCAGCCTCTCAGATACGCGACTTGCTTGGCACGCTTGCGACGCGACCAGAGCAGTGCCGGAGAGAACAGCTGGATCAGTGCATGCGCGATCGCGCGCGTGGCGGCAAACGGTCGTCCATGCTTTCGGGCGCCGTAGACGCGCGAGCGCCCCATGTGCCAGGCCTTGAAGGCGGAAATCGATGCGGCGTCGCCAGACGAAGCGCCGCCCCCGTGCTCGACGACAGCGTCACGGACGAACATCAAGGGCCCGCACTCTCGATGGAGTCGGATGGAAAGGTCATCGTCTTCGTGATAGAGGAAGAGCTGTTCGTCGAAGCCCCCAATGGCCTGGAACGCGGGGGTCCGGACCATCATGGCAGCACCCGAAAGCACCGTGACCTCTTGGTCCTGATCGGGCCATCCACGCGGCATCCAGCGGGACCTTGGCATCAGGTAGCTCTTGCGCATGAAGAAGGGAGAACCATCGTGCTCCTTGATTCTTGGATTCATGGCGGACGCTTCCGGGTGGCGCTCGGCTGCAGCGATCAGTTGCTCGAGTGCACCCGGGGTCAGGATCGCATCTGGGTTGAGGAACAGCAACAACTCACCGTGCGCCGCGGCCGCGCCCCGGTTGCATGCCGCACCGAAACCAAGGTTTCGATCGCTCTCGATCAGTTGCGCTCCCGTCGTCGTGCAGATCTGGCGGAGGGCCTTGGTGTCGTTCGATGCGTTGTCCACCACGATGCACTCCACGCCCGCGGGCACGGAGTGAAGCATCGGACCGATGATCGTGGAGCTGTTGTACGCCACGGTGATGACGCTCACGGGCGGAACGCGCTCGTGGTGCCACGGTGGCTGAAGCGCAGCGCGCTGCATCGCCGGATCCTACTGGTCGGCACGCCGCGACAGGCCCACACATGCGGCTATCCTCGGCGCATGCTGCACCTCGGCCGATTCGGCGGAGTTGACGAGACGCGTGGTTGGCTCCTTCCAGTGCTCGTCATCGCGTCGCTTGCGCATGGCGCGGCCAGCATGGCCCAGGACCCGCAACCAAAGGTCTCAGACTGTCCACCCATGCCGACCATGATCAGCGTTGGCAACGCGGTCGATGTCTTTGTCGGCGAAAAGGGGCCGAATCCCGTCTACCGGATCCCGGCGATCACTCGAGCAGGCACACACCTGCTCGCGTTCGCAGAAGGTCGCGCGTCGCTGGGTGACCTTGGCACGAACGATCTCGTCCTGTCCACAAGCGAAGACGGCGGCGCGACCTGGTCCGCGCCTCGCACCGTGCTCGATCTTTCCGGCCGCTCGATCAACAACCCTTGCGTGGTCACGCTGCATTCGGGGGAACACGCCGGTCGAGTGCTCGTCATCGTGCAGTCGTATCCAGCGGGCACGCACGAGAACAAGCAGGCGACTGGCCTCGACGGTCCGGGTGTGTGTCGATTGCACGTGCTGTCCAGCGACGATGCGGGCGCAACATGGAGTGAACCCCGCGATGTGACGGCGAGCATGCGGCACCCCGAAGCGCCGACGGTCGCGAGCGGACCGGGCGCCGCGATCCAGCTCAGGTCTGGTGCGCACGCCGGCCGCATCATCGTGCCGTTCAATCAAGGCCCGTATGGCAGTTGGACGGTCTACACCGGCTTCAGCGATGACGGCGGCGAGACGTGGTCGATGGGCGCAGTTGCGCCGGGCGGATTGCCTGCGCATGCCAACGAAGTGCAAGTGGCCGAGGTGAAGGGCGGCGATGTGGTGCTCAACGCGCGCAGCTTCCATGGAGCGAAGCAACGACTGGGCGCGCGCTCGACGGATGGCGGCGCGACCTGGTCCACGCTCAAGCCGATCGAAGCGCTTCCCGATCCGTGCTGCCAAGCAGGCTTGCTGTCGGTCGCTGTCGGACCGCGCCATGTCTTGGTCTACTCAGGCTGCGACAGCACGACGGCACGCACGAATGGCACGCTCTGGATCTCGCTTGACGAGGGTGCAAGCTGGCCGATCAAGCAGCCGCTCGCGCCTGGTTTCTTCGCCTACAGCGCGCCAGTGGACCTTGGCGATGGCCGCGTCGGCGTGTTGGCGGAGACCGACAACTACAAGCGCATTCGGTTCACTCCGGTGCAGTTGATGATCCCGGCTCAGTGAGCTCCGCGGATACGCTCCGCGCATGCTGCACGGAGCCACCATCATCCTCTCACTGACGGCCTCGATCGCGTTCGCTCAGGAACCCAAGGTCGAGACCCTGACGCCGACTGCGCCGATCGGCGAAGTCACGCTCTACCAGGGCCGCGCGATGATTTCGCGCATGGCCGCGGCACCCGAGCGCGAGGGGCTCTTCGAGTTGCGCTTCACCAACCTGCCTGCCGCGATCGATGCGGACAGTGTGCAGGCGACCGTCAGCGCGCCGAAGGGCGGTGCCAAGCTCCTCGATGTTCGCTTCGAGGCCACGCGCCTTCCTAACGACGCCAACTCGAGCCCGGAACTCAAGAAGGCCATCGAGGACCTTGAGGCAGCTCAGCGCGCGGGACAAGTGCTCGCGATGCGCGCGCAGCGGCTGAAGGACCAGAACGATCTCCTCAACGCCATCGCCGCCAAGACGGCCACCGAGTCGGCGAAGGACTTTGGCTCAAAGTCGCTCGACCCAGCTGCGCTCGCCGCGCAGGTCGAGTGGCTCGGCAAGGCCCGCAACGATCTGATTGCGGAGCGCACGGCGCTCGACATCGAGACGCTCACGAACCATCGACTTGCCGCGTCGCTCGATGCCAAGGTCAATGCGCTCGGCGGGCGCACACTGATCGAGCGCACCGCGATCGTGACGCTCGGCAAGTCGAGCGCAGCGCCGGCCGAGGTCACGCTGCGCTACCTCGTGGGCGACGCCACCTGGACTCCGAAGTACGCCGCCCGCGCGGACATGGAGGCCAAGACGCTGAGTCTGGAGTACGACGCGCAGATCCTGCAAAACACCGGCGAATCGTGGGAGAACATCAAACTCACGCTCTCGACCGCGCAGCCGACGCAGCGTGCGCAACCCAACGGCGTGCAGCCGATCGTGGTCGATGTCTTCGTCCCGCCGCCGATCACGGGCGGCTTTTCCGTGCGGGCCGCTCCCGGCGCGCCGACTGCCATGATGGACGCACCGATGGAGAAGGATCGCGGGAGGACGGGCGAGGGCGGTCCGTTTGATTCAGCCGGAGGCGATGCCGAATTGCTCGCCGAGTTCGACAAGAACCAGGCGTTCGAAGCGCTCTTCTCCGACGCCGTCGCCGTGCAATCAGGCACGGTCGCGAACTTCCCGATCAATCGCTCGGTCACGATCCCGAGCGATGCCCAGAAGGCGCGCACGCAACGCATCGCGACGATCGATCTCACGCCGACCTTCGTGCATGTGACGCAGCCGGTCGCCGATCCAGCCGTGTTCATCAAGGCGACCGCCGCGAACTCGTCGCCGTACCAACTGCTCGCTGGTCCGATCACGGTCTTCCTGGGTGGTGACTCAGTCGGGCGAACGCAGTTGCCTGATCTTTCGTCCGGCAGCGAAATGACGTTCTGGCTCGGCACCGATCGCCGCATCGAATCCAAGCGCCAGTTGGTGCGCAAGGGTACGGCCGAGCGGGGTGTGTTCGGAAAGAGCGACGTGACCGAATGGGTGTACCGCATCGATCTCGCGAACACACTTGCGTCACCGCTCGCGATCGAGGTCTACGACCGCATGCCGGTCTCGCGCAACGAGCAGGTCAAGGTCACCTTGGCGGCGGTCACGCCCGCACTCGCTGGCGATGCGAAGTACATCGCTGACGAGAAGCCGCAGGGCATCTTGAAGTGGGTCGTGACGGTGCCGGCGGCCCCCGAGGCAGGCAAGCCGGGCACGCTCGCGATCGACTGGACCGTGCGCGAAGAGCACGCGCAGGGAACGCTGGTCACACCGATCCCCGACTGAGCGCAGGTGCCGAGCGAATCGGCATCACCCTGACGCGTTGAAGGTCTCGATCGCCTTCTTGCCGTAGATGGTGGCGGGTCCGCCGCCCATGAGCACGCAGACATCGAGCGTGTCTTGGATCTCAGCAAGCGTGGCGCCCGCAGCCTTGGCAGCCCTGGTGTGGTGCACGATGCATCC
>Ga0194120_10010324_pt1 | contig 11571 bp, 13 predicted proteins | sample TA2MahCa65mmetaG_FD_148642 | JGI IMG/M metagenome (GOLD analysis project Ga0194120, IMG submission 148642) | Freshwater microbial communities from Lake Tanganyika, Tanzania - TA2015019 Mahale Deep Cast 65m | ecosystem: Environmental > Aquatic > Freshwater > Lake | place: Tanzania: Lake... | reverse complement strand
TTCTCTACTATGGCCCGTAAAACCGAAATGGTCTACCGAGGCTTATTGCCCTAAGCTTATAATTCATATGCGTTTTCTGCTTACCGGTAGTTCAGGCTTTATTGGTCAATATCTTGCGCGACATCTTCGTCAGTCTGGACATGCGGTTTATACCCTAAATGCCAGAATATTCAATTCTCAACGGCAGCAGGAATGGCTTGATTACTTGTGTGAAGTTCGCCCAACCGCCATTATTCATTTGGCTGGATTAGCCCACCGCCAGCTTCCCAGTACCTTGGATTCTTGTCGCTATCTACGAGCTGTCAATGTTGACTATCCCGTGTCTTTGGCCGGCATAGCAGCACAGGCTGATGTGCCACGTTTTGTATTTGTGAGCAGCATTGGTGTTCATGGTGCACAGACCCCCATTGGAGTTCCCTTCCGTGAAGACTCTCCGTTTAACCCTGGGAACCCCTATGCGGAGAGCAAGTGTGAGGCAGAGCACCGACTCCAGGCGCTCTTGGCTTCGACGACCACCCAACTGGTGATCGTCCGCCCCGCTTTGGTTTCTGGCCGAGGTGCACCTGGCAATGTCAACCGATTAGCCCGTTTGGTGCATTTGGGTCTACCCCTTCCTTTTGCCAACGTAGATAACCAACGCAGCTTTGTGGTCATTGAAAACCTCTGTGATCTGCTGGCTCGCGCTGCCATCCATCCCCATGCTGGCAATCAGGCCTTTCTTGCCGCTGAAGCTCACACACCTTCGACAGCTGAGGTTGTCGCCTGCATGGCCAGGTATTGGGGAAGGCGGCCAAGGTTGTGGTCCTGTCCACAGAAACCTTTACGCTTGCTTCTCCAATGGGCAGGTTATCAAGCGCAAGCGGGTCAGTTGTTAGGTTCTTTGGTTGTTGATTCCTCGAAAGCAAGGCAACTGATTGGCTGGCAACCCATCAAGCCCCTTGAGCTTTCTTTGTACGAGTCCGCCGAACTGGATGTGAAGCCTGTTTGGTCTTGATTAACTTTTTTGTTGTTGGTGCCCAGAAATCCGGCACGACATCTCTCTACTCGCTTCTCGACGCCCATCCCGATTGTTGTTTGGCGCGTCCGAAAGAACTCCACTTTTTTGACACTGAACGCTATTTTCACGGTAGCGTTGTTGACTACGGGCCACTGCACCAGTCACTTCTGCCAAAACTTGGCCAAATCTGCGGTGAGTGTACACCGGTGAACATGTTCTACCCCCCTGCGATGGAGAGAATCTATCTCTATAACGCGAGTGCCAAGTTAATTTGTATCTTACGCAATCCGCTGGAGCGTGCCTTTTCACATTGGAATATGCAACGCCAAAGAGGACTTGAGCAACTGAGCTTCATTAATGCTCTACATCAGGAGTCGAGCCGGATTGCAGATGGCATCTTTTCTGATAGCTATCGCTTGTATTCCTATTGTAATCGAGGTCTTTATTCCGATCAGCTCAAACGCATGCTTTCTTGGTTTCCTCCATCTCAGGTTTTAATATTGCGTTTTGAAGAGCTTAAGCAGGACCCCAGTGGAATCCTAAATCGGATTACATCTTTCCTGGGGATCCGGCAATTACAGATTCCCCTACAGCATGAGCATGCACGTGCTTATGATGGCCAAATGAGCAGTGAAGCTCGTGAGTATCTGCGAAATTTCTTCAGTTCAGAATTGATGTGCTTGCAAACAATGCTGAATTGGGATCTTTCCGACTGGTTTTAGTACCTATGGCAGAGCGCTGCCCATGATGGCTCCATAGGGAGCTGATAACTTCAGGAGTTTAATTGTTTCGCAATTACCTAGCTTCCGACAGACTGTTGTCTCTTTAATCACTAATTCACTAACAAAAGCACCTTTCAACCACTCCCTTCGTATCCCGCGCGTTGTCTGTATTCTGCTACGCTGAATCGTAACATCTTTCACCGATGCTTGATCAGAGCCGGTGAGTTGTAGGGGTACTGCTGATTCAAATGTGCAATGATTGATCATGATATTTGAAAGCTCAGCATGCATCTCTGTGTTGCGACTCGGATATATATGTATGCAGTGATGATGCACCGTTATTTTGCAGTCAACGACTGATATATTGCTATTTCTTGTCTTGCCCAGTGCAAGAATAAGACCCTTTTTGCCGCCACTGATCTCACAGTCTTTGATCAATACATCACTTGCCTGGGCATCGTAAAATGTTGTTCTATTGAATCGCCCCGCTTCTGGATTGCCTGAGATGGCTCTGCAATTTGTGATGGTAATATCCCTGACATTATTGTTGATATTGCCAGGATGAATAATCGAGCTGTCTGTAGCCCTGCAGCCTACGCCATAGAAGTCACAATCTTCGTAGTGCTGATGATTGCCTAATACCGTAAATAATCCACGCCCGGGTTCATTCAAGAATATGCAGCGCCGAACCGTAAATTTTTCTACGAAGACCTTTATGAGTTTGTCACGAAAACACTCTTTGCTTTCTTTGGTTTGCTCACCTTGGCAGTTGATCCGGAGGTCTTCAAACCTCCAGTTTTTGCATTGGCTTTGTTTGTCATGATAAAAAAGGCGTTGATCTTCGCGTGTATACTGAGGGCTTATCAGCCATTCTGAATCGTTTGCGCTACTTCCTTTAAAAGTAATGTTTGAAAATTGGCTGAACAACTGATTCGGCCCAGCATCCAGTCCACTGGGGTCAATCCAATACTTCCCTTTGGGAAACCAAAGCGTGCCCCCATTTTCATTGGAGCTGAGTTGACGAATTGCAGCATTGATTGATCCTGCATCATTGTTCCTGCCATCTCCAACAGCTCCAAAATCCCGGATATTTAATGAGCCAGCTGGTGCACTTGCTGGCGTTGCATGGGATACCTGTTGCTTAGGATGATTTTGGTTCTTGTTGCTCCGACCCAAGGCCCCAGCGCAACCCTGCGCCATCAGGGCCAGTACGCCGCCTCTCAATGTCTTCATCACTTGACGTCGTCTCATGGCGAAATACCGGAAATCGTGAGGTCTGTTTGGGATGACAGTCGCAGTAATTACTTTACCCCCGCAGGACTGTTTGGTCCTGTCGCGGTCTATGGTTAAGACACTAGTCTTGACTTGTGCCAGCAACTTCAATTCATGAGCACCCTTGCCCTCATCTGCTTCGTTTCATTTGTTGCTGGTCGGCTTTTAATGGCACGCTTTCTCGTCTTTTCGCGTCGCCATCTCATGGATTCTCCCAACGAACGAAGTAGTCATCATCAACCTACGCCACGCGGCGGAGGGATTGTGATAGCAGCTATTGTTCCTGTGGCATTCTTTTTGCTCATTATGTTGCCTGAGCAGGCCCTGTTAAAGACGCATTTGTTGTTAACCCTGGCTTTTGCAAGCCTGCCGCTTTCACTCATGGGCTTGATTGATGATCGTCTTTCGTTATCTCCAAAAATACGCTTATCTTTCCAATCGGCCTTTATGGTTATCACCATTCTGTTGGTGATCAACGACTCAGCCTTAACACCAGAATGGCTCCACGCTCTACTCAGCCAGTCGTTACCTTTGTTTTTCCTGGTCATCACGTTATGCATGGTGTTTTTGACTAACCTTGTCAACTTTATGGATGGCTTAGATGGTTTAGTCGCCTCTTGCTTTCTTCTGGTCTCGGTGGCTGCTGCCTTGCTGAGCGGCCAGTCTGCCTGGCTCATTCTCAGTGCACCAACGGTCGCGTTTCTGACGTTTAACTGGCCGCCTGCCCAGCTGTTCCTTGGAGACGCTGGTAGCACCTGGATGGGCCTTTGGATTGGCTTGATGATTGTTTTGATGCCCACCCCTGCCGCAGCCTTCAAACTCATAGCGCTTAGCGCGCCATTGTGGTTTGACGCTTCCCAAACCTTAGTCAGGCGCTTGATCAGTGGTGCTTCACCCACGCAACCCCATCGTCTACACCTCTACCAGCGTCTCCATCGTGCTGGCTGGAGCCATCAGCGTGTCACCGTCACTTATCTGCTAGCGGTGTTGTTGAACTTACTGGCTGCATGCGGTCCATCGCCTCTTTTTCTTTTGGTCAGTCTTGTGTTGACGCTCTTATTCGGTGTAATCTTTGATCGCTTTGTGGCAGTACCCTTTGCTATACAGGAATCCAGTTGAAACTTAAATATGATAACCGATTGCTTTCACTTTACTCAAAATCTCGTTTTATGTCTTTCGTTCCCTTGCTTATGCGTGTTATTCTAAGGCATTTGATTTTCCATGTAAGCACTGTTGCGATCACAGCTTTTTGCAGTTTCCTGCAATACCCAAGAGAAGTGCTGCTCTACTAATTTGATTTCTCATGGATCCTTGGCCTAATCCTGCTGTAATGTCCACGCTCGTGCGTTTCTTCCTGCGGCCTAATCGCTTCGCTCGCAGGCTGATGCTCATGTTGATGGATGGCATTTTGCTCTCCTCAGCATTTTACGTAGCTTTTTGGCTTCGGATTGGCTTTTCGATTCCAATTCATTTACAAGACAGCTTTGCACTGCTGCCTTGGATGTTGTTCATTTCCTCCAGTTTTTTACTGTTAACAGGGTGGTATCGAGGTCTAACGCGCTATAGCGCCAGTTTCTCCCTCTATGGGGTTTATCCCCGTATGGCCATTGCAACGATGTTGCTGATGGTTGTAACCGACCTCTTTGGGTTCGCGGCACCTCCCCGTTCTTTCTGGCTTCTTTTTTGTTTAATTTCTGCCTCAGCCTTAGCGTCCAGCCGTATTATCTTGAGGGATATTGTTAATCTTTTTGCGCGGTCAGATCAAGAGAGAACCTTTGCGCTGGCAAAGCGTGTTCTGATCTATGGTGCTGGACATACTGGCAAACTCCTTTTTGAAGAGCTATCCCAGTCGCGTCGATACAATGTTTTAGGTTTTGTTGATGATGATTTAAGTCTGCATGGTTGCACAATTCAAGGCGTCCCCATTGCATCACCTTCCCGGATTCCAGAATTAATCAAGCGTTATGGTATTCAACAAATTCTCTTGGCTTCCTCCCGCCTAGCAGCTTCGGAACGTCGTCAGCTCATACAACGCTTAAGCTTCACGGGTTTATCTGTACTTGCTGTTCCGACTTTTGACCAGTTGGCTGACGGTTCAATGTCTCTTGACGAGTTGAAGGTTGTGCCCATTGAGGACCTCTTGGGCCGCGAACCTTCGCGCCCTGTTTTAGACTTGATATACCCTCACATCACTTCTAAAGTTATCCTTGTCACGGGTGCAGGGGGTTCAATTGGTTCGGAACTCTGTCGTCAGATTATTGTTTATAAGCCTAGCAAACTAATTCTCTTGGATCATTCTGAGTATCAACTCTATCGTATCCAACAAGAGATCGGTTCTCTGCTGCGCCATATGAAACACAATTCGAGTGTTTCAGTGCCCGAGACGGTTTGTGTCCTTGGTACCGTCCTTGATTACCAGCTCATCCATTCTATTTGTGTTAATCATAGTGTTGAGCTTGTTTATCATGCTGCCGCTTACAAGCATGTCCCTCTTGTTGAATCTAATATTCTTGCTGGGATTCGAAATAATGTCTTTGGCACTAAGGTTGTTCTTGAGGCCTGTGCTTCGGCTAGTGTTCCCCGTTTCGTTCTGATTTCAACTGATAAGGCGGTACGGCCTACAAACGTTATGGGTGCCACCAAAAGGCTATGTGAATTACTGGTGCAGACCTATTCCTTTCATCCTAACGCTAACTCCAAGTCAAGCATGCCACTGGAGGATCATTCCGTTGGCCCATCCACCGCAACCATCTCCAGCATGGTGCGTTTCGGTAACGTTTTGGGTTCTTCGGGCTCAGTGGTTCCACTTTTTCGCAGCCAATTGGCTTCTGGTGGCCCGCTGACTGTGACGCACCCCGAAGTCACCCGTTACTTCATGACCATCCTGGAGGCAGTACAGCTCGTTCTTCAGTCAACCGGACTAGCCAAGGGTGGAGATGTTTTCTTGTTGGATATGGGGTCCCCTGTTCGTATCTATGATCTTGCTCGTCAGATGATTTCTTTATCAGGTCTTACTCTTAAAGACGATGCTCATCCCGGCGGGGATATCGAGATTGTCTTTACAGGTCTTCGTCCTGGTGAAAAACTCTATGAAGAGCTATTAATTCACGACTCCGACTTGCCCACTGATCACCCATTGATTCGACGGGCCATGGAGCAGCACGATCATATCGATTACGCGTTTGTCTCTGCTCAGCTGCTATGTCTTGAGGAGGCTTTGCGCCTGTCCGACCAACAGAAATGTCTCCAGATTCTTCAAAGCCTTGTCCCTGAGGCATCACTCAGCCCTGTCGACTGCTAGTCAACAAAGTAGCCAGACCAAGCCGGCTTTTTTTAAGAGCTCGCCCTGATTTCTTGCCTGGCTATGCAGAGCCCACACCCACGTAGGAGCCATAGAAGAAGAGGCCCACCACGAAGATCACTGCCATGCCGCCGGCGGTCGCCACCAGCCAGAGTGGTAAAACGCCTTCTGTCCAGCGGGACCTCCAGGCGACAGCAGGGCGACCATCAGGAAGACGATCAGGGATCCGGCCATCAGGTAATTCGCGTTTCTTGCTGCTCATCGCAGAGACTCCCGATCAGTTGAAAAAGTAGCTGGTAAACAACACGCCGATCGTGAACACAAACAGCAAGCCGAGGTACAGGCTGGTGCGGTTGAGCTCAACCGGAAGGTTGTTGGGATTGGGATTGCGTTGCATGGCGGTCGACGAGCTCAGCGACGGATGAACTGCATGGCTCCCAGGGCGCCCAAGAAGAACACCGTGGGGATGCCGAGGGCGTGAACCGCCAGCCACCGAACGGTGAAGATCGGGTAGTTGCGGGGCGTGGAGGAGGCAGGAACTTGAGTCATCGCTTATTGCAGGCGCTGGTCGAGGGAGGCCTTGGCGTCATAGCGCTGGCTTACCACCGGAGCCTTCGAGTCGTTGGCCTGGAAGTACGCATCCGGTCGGGGGGTGCCGAAGGCGTCGTAGGCCAGACCTGTTGACACGAACAGGAAGCCCGCCAAGAAAATGGCCGGCAGGGTCACGGCGTGGATCACCCAGTAACGGATGCTCGTGATGATTTCGAAAAACGGGCGTTCACCCGTTGAGCCGGCGGCCATGAGCAGCGAGCGTTCAGCTCCGTGATCCTAGGGCTGAGGCAGGGGCGGCCGAGATGGGCCGCGCACCTTGGTTACAGAGCGTTGTCAGGCGTGGGAGTCAGCTGGTCCCATCAGCCAACCCAGCGCAACAGCGAACCCCGTTCCCCGAGCACAAAGCCCTTGCCATCGTCAAAGAAGGCGATGCGGCTGAAGTTGGTGGGTTGTTGGGCCCCCACCGGGTCTTTTTGCCAGGTTTTGCCCCCATCAGCGCTGCTCAGCAGGGTGCCGCTGCCGCCGCCCGTCCAAATGGCGCCATTGGCATCCCAGGCCATGTCCAGATACCCATAGCCGTTGGTGATCGGCACCACCGGCTTGCTCCACTCCTCAGGGGTGGTCGCATCGGGGTTGAAGCGCAGCTGGGCTCCGCGCGCCAGCATCCAGAGGTTGCCGTTGGGCTGGAAGCCCATGGCCTGCAGCCGTTGGCTGCTCACCCGCTGGTGGGGCGTCCACACCCCATCGCCAGGGTTCCAGGTGGCGAAGAAATTGCCCAGGCTGCTCACGCTCACGTATTGGCCCTCAGGCCCGCGGCGCAGATCGCGCACGGCGCCGGCGGCGTCTTCCACCTCGGCCTGCCAGGAGTTGCCGGCGTCGTTGGTGCGGTACACGGCCCCCACATTGGTGGCGAGCTCCGCCTGGCGGCTGCCCAGGGCCGTGATCAGGTAGGGCTCGCCGGGCAATTTGGTGTCGAGAAACAGCCGGCTCCAGCTCTGGCCTGCGTCGCTGCTGTGCAGCAGCAGCCCCGGCTGGCCCACGATCCAGCCCTCATCCCCCTTGAAATCGATGCTGATCAGCCGGAAGTTTTCCTCCGCCGGCAGCTCCAGGGCCCGCTCCTGCCAGGAGGCGCCGCCGTCGTTGGTTTCCAGGATCAGGCGATTGCTGCCCACCAGGAAGCCGTGCTGGCCATTTGTGAAGGCCAGATCCAGCGGGTTGGATTTGGTGTGGATGTCCACCGGTTGCCAGGGGCTGGCGCTGGCGCTGGGCAGGCCGGTGCTGACGCAGCCCGTGAGTACCACGGCGAGCACCAGGGCGCTGAGGGAGGAGATCAGGCGTTGGAAGCGATGCATGGGCTCAGCGCAGCGAATACAGGGAAAGGAAGAAGGCGATGGCCAGGGCGAAACCACCGAAAATCAGCACATTTTTCTGGCCCGGCGTGAGCTGATTCACGCCTAGGCCGTAGCCCAGATTCTCTTCGAAGCCGCTGGGCTTGTTGCGGGGGCCGATGTCTTTGAAGGCCTTGGTGGGGCTGCGGCACACCGGACAGCGGAAGCTCACCGGATCGAGGGCACTGAAGGGGGTGCCAGGTTCAATCCCGAGCTTCTTCACCCCTTCGCCGGGGTCGTACACAAATCCGCAGCTTCGGCATTCGAAGCGGTGGGTGTCGGGGTCGTCGGCTGGCGGCTGTTGCGCCTCGGCCTCTGGGGCCACTGCTTCAGCCGCGAGGTTCTGGTCGGGGTCTTCGCTCACGGCCCGGTGCGCTGGTGGCGCGACTCTAAGAAGCAGGGCTGATGGCGCGTTGTGAAGGGGCCAGCTGATCGAGCAGCGTGTGGGGGTTTGGTGTGCCCGTGCGGCACTCACGGCTCCGATGGGCGGACCCTCTGCGCAGGTGGTACCAACAACTGCCGTGGTTGGTACCACCCTTGAAGGGCCTGTCAGCCGTTCACGCGTCCCCCAGCGCACGGCCGCGGCGGGGGAAGCGCCCGGCCGCGGCCCAGCCTCCGGCTGTGGATGCCAGACTGCGCCCCGGTTGGGCTTGATCGCGCCCCGTGTTCGTTCTCTCCGGCTACGACGCCTTCCTGGGCTTCCTGCTGATCGCAGCGGCCGTGCCCGTGCTGGCGCTGGTCACCAACAAGTTGGTGTCGCCCAAATCGCGCACGGGTGAGCGGGATCTCACCTACGAATCGGGCATGGAGCCCATCGGAGGTGCCTGGATCCAGTTCAACATCCGCTACTACATGTTCGCGCTGGTCTTTGTGATCTTCGACGTGGAGACGGTGTTCCTCTACCCCTGGGCCGTGGCCTTCCACCGGCTGGGGCTGCTTGCCTTCATCGAGGCCCTGGTCTTCATCGCGATCCTGCTGGTGGCCCTGGCCTACGCCTGGCGCAAAGGCGCCCTCGAGTGGAGCTGAACCGATGACCACCTCCATCCCTGCCTTGCGCGACCAGCGCGACGCCAGTTGCAACCCTGTTGGGGCGCCGAAGATCACCTCGGATCTCTCCGAGAACGTGATCCTCACCACCCTCGACGACCTGCACAACTGGGCCCGCCTCAGCAGCCTCTGGCCACTGCTGTATGGCACCGCCTGCTGCTTCATCGAGTTCGCCGCCCTGATCGGCTCCCGCTTTGATTTCGACCGTTTCGGTCTGGTTCCCCGTTCCAGCCCCCGCCAGGCGGATCTGCTGATTGTGGCCGGCACCGTGACCATGAAGATGGCTCCCGCCCTGGTGCGGCTCTACGAGCAGATGCCGGAACCCAAGTACGTGATTGCCATGGGGGCCTGCACGATCACCGGCGGCATGTTCTCCGCCGACTCCACCACCGCCGTGCGCGGCGTGGACAAGCTGATCCCCGTGGATCTCTACCTGCCCGGCTGCCCGCCGCGGCCCGAGGCGATTTTTGATGCGGTGATCAAGCTGCGCAAAAAGGTGGGCAATGAGGCCCTGGCCGAGCGTGGCAATCTGCTGCCCACCCACCGCTATTGCACCGTGCCCCACCAGCTCAAGGCGGTGGAGCCGGCCGTGGATGGCCGCTACCTGCGGGCTGAAACCCAGAAAGCCGCCCTGGCCGCCGCGGCTGGCCTGCCCCTGGCCGCCCCCGCCCAGACCCAACCCGTGCAAGCCGATGCCTGAGGACACCACCAGCCCTGCCGCCCTCGTTCAGGCAGCCCCGTCAGCCCCGCAGCCCGGGGCCGTGAGCCAGTGGCTGAGCAGCCAGGGCTTCGAGCACACCGTGCTTGAGGCCGATCACCTGGGGGTTGAAGTGTTGGCCGTGGAGGCCCCGTTTCTGCCGGTGATCGCCGCGGCCTTGAAGGCTTCCGGCTTCGATTACCTCCAGTGCCAGGGCGGCTATGACGAAGGCCCCGGCGGCCGGCTGGTGAGCTTTTATCACCTGGTGAAGCTGGCTGCCCTGGCGGAGCAATCCACCGCCAGCCAGCACCTGCCCGCCTCCGTGAAGCCAGAGGAGGTGCGCCTCAAGGTGTTTCTGCCCCGTGAGGGCGACCTCACCATCCCCAGCCTCTATCCGCTGTTCCGCGGCGCTGATTGGCCGGAGCGCGAAACCTTCGACATGTTCGGCATCCGCTACGAGGGGCACCCCCACCCCAAACGCCTGCTGATGCCCGAAGACTGGAAGGGCTACCCCCTCCGCAAGGACTACGTGCAGCCCGACTTCTACGAACTGCAGGACGCCTACTGAGCGCCGGAAGCCGCCACCTTGCTGCGCCGCTGCCGTTTGTAGAACCGCATCACCGCCAGGGCCACGCTGCGGGGATCATGACGCAGGGTGCCTGTGGGCCGAGCTCCTTGCAGGGGCGCCAGGGTGATGTCATAGCCCTGGCTGCGCAGCCGCCGCAGATTGCAGGTCACCGGCTCGGCCCCCTGTTGGCGGTAGTGGGCCACGAGCGAGCTTTCGCCGAGGTCTTCCTGGGCCAGCACCGAACGGAATAATTTTTGCTGAACCCCCAGGCTGGCCAGCTGGGCCTCAATCGCCCGCAGGTGCCCCTCCACATCCAGGCCATCGGTTTCCCCGGGCTGGGTCATCAGGTTGCAGATGTACAACCGTGGTGCCTTGCTGCGGGCAATGGCGTTCACCAGCTCGGGCACCAACAGGTTGGGCAACAGGGAGGTGTAAAGGCTGCCGGGCCCCAGCACGATCAGATCCGCATTGGCGATGGCTTCCAGCGCCTTGGGAAGGGCAGGCGGCCGCTCCGGTGTGCAGCCCAGGCGCACAATCGGGCTCGGGGCATGGCCGATCTGGGATTCGCCTTCGATGCGGCGCCCATCTTCCAGCTCGGCCCAGAGGCGCACATCGGCACTGGTGGCCGGCACCACCGTGCCTTGCACCGCCAGCACACGGCTGCTGGCGGTAATCGCCGATTCCAGGCTGCCGGTGATCGCCGTGAGGGCCGAGAGAAACAGGTTGCCGAAGCTGTGGCCCTCCAGGCCCGTGCCGGCCCGGAAGCGGTATTGGAACAACCGCGTGAGCAGGGGTTCTTCGGTGGCCAGGGCCGCCAGGCAATTGCGGATGTCGCCGGGGGGCAGCACCCCCAGTTCCCGCCGCAGCACCCCGGAGCTGCCGCCGTCGTCGGCCACGGTCACGATCGCCGTGAGGTTGGAGCTGTAGCGCTTCAGGCCGCTCAGCAGGGTGGAGAGCCCCGTGCCACCGCCGATGGCCACGATCGAGGGGCCGCGGTTGAGGCGGCTCTTGGCCGCCAGGGCATCCA
>Ga0194120_10010321_pt1 | contig 11573 bp, 7 predicted proteins | sample TA2MahCa65mmetaG_FD_148642 | JGI IMG/M metagenome (GOLD analysis project Ga0194120, IMG submission 148642) | Freshwater microbial communities from Lake Tanganyika, Tanzania - TA2015019 Mahale Deep Cast 65m | ecosystem: Environmental > Aquatic > Freshwater > Lake | place: Tanzania: Lake... | reverse complement strand
TGTCCGCGCCCTCTGCCAATAGCTTTTCTCGAAAGGTCATAGCTTCGGGAGTACCTACGCCAGATAGACCAAGGGCGACACTATTCTTGTCCGCGCCCTTTGCCAATAGCTTTTCTCGAAAGGTCATAGCTTCGGGAGTACCTACGCCAGATAGACCAAGGGCGACACTATACTTGTCCGCACCCTCTGCCAATAGCTTTTCTCGAAAGGTCATAGCTTCGGGAGTACCTACGCCAGCTAGACCCCAGGCGACATAACTCTTTTCCGCACCCTCTGCCAATAGCTTTTCTCGAAAGGTCATAGCTTCGGGAGTACCTACGCCAGCTAGACCCCAGGCGACACTATTCTTGTCCGCGCCCTCTGCCAATAGCTTTTCTCGAAAGGTCATAGCTTCGGGAGTACCTACGCCAGATAGACCAAGGGCGACACTATTCTTGTCCGCGCCCTCTGCCAATAGCTTTTCTCGAAAGGTCATAGCTTCGGGAGTACCTACGCCAGATAGACCAAGGGCGACACTATTCTTGTCCGCGCCCTCTGCCAATAGCTTTTCTCGAAAGGTCATAGCTTCGGGAGTACCTACGCCAGATAGACCAAGGGCGACATTATTCTTGTCCGCACCCTCTGCCAATAGCTTTTCTCGAAAGGTCATAGCTTCGGGAGTACCTACGCCAGATAGACAAAGGGCGACATAATGCTTGTCCACGCCCTCTGCCAGAAGTCTTTCTAGATAGGCGGTTATTTTCTCCGAGACTTCTTTGCCTTCTAATCTTGTTTCTGGGGATGGTTCTTTTGTTTCCGTTTTTTCCTTTTCTTTCTCTTTTGTTTTTGGTTGTTCTTTCGCTTCTCTTTCGGGCCCCTTGCGTTTGGACTCTACCGCCTGCGGCTTCCATGACGCTTGGTCAAGCATCAAGCGGATTTTTTGTTTGTCGGTCTCTGAACTATACATGCCAATAACGCACGTCTCGAAAGCGTTTTTGACGGTTTCATTTATGTCGCCCCGATAAAATTTCGCGATGTATTGCGGAACCGTGCTCATGATCAATCGGGGATTGAAGTAGAGGTTCTGCCGTTGATTCTTGGCCATTGCTCTTTTCGCGCCTGATGATTTGGCTTCTAGAACACGAGTGATATCAACGATATTTTCTCGCCAATGCGTCATGCCGGGAATTTCCGCGAGTTCTCGCACTGGCAAACCCTCGCCGATGTGGCGGAATTCCGACTCTGGCAATTGGACATCCACTTTTTCTCCGATAACGCCGGCCAGCAATTTATTTTGTTCCGCCTCGGAATACTCAATGGGCAATTTTTTATAAAGCCAACGGCCGAATGTTTCCGCCGGCAGTTGACTGCGATCGGTGTATTCATGCCCTTCCTCAAAGCCGGGCGGATTTTGGGCGGCTATTAAACGGAAGTTTGGATGTACGGTAATCATCTCTCCTTTGTTAAAAGGATTATTGACTTCTTTTCGACCATTTAAAATAGCGTCAATGACCGGATTTATGACCTCGGCCAATTTGCTCTGACGGTTGTATTCATCAAGAAAGGCCACGCCACCGTTGCGAATGGCATACAGAAGAGGGCCGTCATGCCAGATAAATTTTTCGTTGCCTTTTTCATCTATCTCAATCTCTTTGTCGCCGACTACATCATAAGGACTTAATTCGCGTCCAAAATTAACTTTGCAATAATTCATATTGAGATCTCGGCACATTCTGGCGATAGTGGTGGTTTTGTTATAAACGCCAGTGCCTCCTTCTAGAAGGATGGGCTTATTTAAAAGCAAAGCAGTCGCCACTTCGCGCATAGTCGTGTAGTGGCCTTCCAAGTAGAAATATTCTTCTCTAAATTCTTCCGCTTTAGGAACCAATCGGCCGCCCTCTCCTTTTGGCACTTCAACGCCAAGATAAGAAACCGCCTTCTCGCCGATCATAATATACGGCTCTTCAGGAGAGCGTTGAGTTTCCTTTTTTTCTTCCGGCTTCTCAGGTTTTTCCGAGCTCTCGCTTGGCGGCACCATCGCCTCAAATTTTTGTTCGGGGCTTCTCATAATGATTGAGTAAAATTGATGTATTCAAAAAGCCGCGGGTAACTGGCTTCAACTTGCTTGCGGCTCATGATAACGATAAAAGATGTCTTTGTCGGATTCCATCGCGCGGTTTTTAGGCCGGTGTTGTGTTTGCGATCAGCCAAACCGACCATTCCGGCTTCAAACTCAGCAATGATTTCTAAAATCAAGCCGTCCAATTTTTCTTCAGGCTCCACATAAAAAAGCTTGTCCTTGCCTTCAGACAAAACGTCCATAACTTCCAAGTAATCGGAGCATTCTTTATAATTACTATTGAGAAGCTCTTCGCGGGCTTTCTCGATGGCCGTCTTGCGGCTTTTTTCGTTTTCCGCGATTAAAAGCCCGACGCCGCCCAGTGCGGCCGTTGTCGCGAGAAGTTGATCCGTTTTTTCTTGCATTTGAGCTGGCATATGTTTTATGTTCTTATATTATCAAGTTGATTAATATTTTTCAATAACCTCGCGCAATAATTCGCCCAAGGTTTCCACCATCTCTTCGGTGGTGATGCCGGCTTTGTGGTTTTCGTAATATTTGGCGACAGCCCGCGAATTGAGGCCGAGACCGACAATTTTCTGATTTGTGTTAGCGGTGATTTCGGCGACAGCCTCTCTTAATTCGCGGCCCAGCTGGCTTTTGCTTTTCCTGCCTGAATCCATCGCCGGCTCGCCGTCGGAAAGGACGATAAGAAATTTATTTTTAGCTATTTGCTCGGTCAAGTGTTTTGACGCTTCCAACAGGCTGGCTCCGTCATCGTTGTCTCCGGGATTATTATGCCCACTGGGGTTATTGCCATATACTTCCAAAATCATTTTGTTTAATTTTTCGCGCATTGGCTCGTCCATCTGCTCTTCAAAAGATTTGAATTCAAGCAAGACGTCCTGAAATCCGACAATCTCAAATTTTATGCCGAGGTTGTTCAGCGTCTCCGCCAACACCACGGCCGATTTGAATGCTTCCTGAATTTTGCCGTTTCTTTGCATTGAGCCAGACAAGTCGACGAGCAAGGTAATGGCGTAATCCATTTCTTCGCTTTCGGCTTCTCTTTGTTCGCGCGCTTCGGTTTTGAACAGTGGAATGCCGGCGACTTTCTCTCTGATCCTTTGGCGGATATTCCAGCGGCGACCAGATCGATATCCAGTCTCGTATTTTTCAATTCTTCTTTTTACAAATATGTCGCGAAGGTCAGACGTTAAGGCGTCTATAAGGCCAGAAACTTTTTCCAAAGCTTCGCGATAAGGGTTTTTTTCGCCCGCCTCGAAGAGCGATTCCATTCTCTTGCGCCTTTCTCTCGCTTCTTCTTCGCGCTCTTTCTCTTTTTCTTCCCAACCTTTTCCTTTCGTCTCTGGCAATTTGGCTTCCTCGGCTGATATTTCCTCTCTTTCGCCTTTCTTTTCCGGGTTGTCCGACAATTTACCCTGCATTTCTTCGTTTAGCGAGTCTTCAAATTCTTTGATGGCCTGTTGTGCTTTTTCGGCAATTTCTTTCTGCTGATCTTCCGGCAACGATTCAATATATTCCCTTATTTTTTGTTTTAGCTCTTCTGGTAAAGTTCTTAAATCAATAGGCTTGCCGGCTGGAGCTTCGGTTTCCGATGGTTGGGGAGTGCCATCCGCTTCTTCTCCCTCTCTCTTTTCACCCTTGCCTTTTTGGGCTTGTGCTTGAGCCTGCTCCTTTTCTCTTTCTTTTTGCGCGTCTTCGATAGCTTTCTGAATCGCGCCTTCAAGAGCTTGTTGTTCCTCCGGCGTAAGTTTGTCTTTCAAATCCTGAGGCAAACCTTGCCCTCCGCCCCCGCCGCCTTCTTGTCGTTGCTTTTGCATGTCCTGAAGCAATTCTTGAGTTTTTTGATCTTCAAGATCAGCTTCCACTAACTTCTTGAATTCAGGCCAGATTTCATCGCGATTGATCTCATACGAAGTGCGCGCGTATTCCCTGATCATCATTTCGCCATCAACTTTTTTCTTGCCGATTTTTCCGCCCCTGTCCGCTTCTTGGCGAGACGGGTATCTCCACCAAGAATCCCGCGCAGATTCAAGGGTGGCTGTAACTGCCGCCTTCACTTCTTCCGGCAAACCTTCTGATAATTGAATTTCTTGACCCTGAACCTCTCGGAACCACTGCTTGATATATTCAAATCCCGCCTGCATGAAACGCGGCTGATGCCCAAGTTTCTGATCCGCTTTTTGTTTGGCCTTTGCCTCAAAATCCAAATCTTGCTGATACGCAAGGCCCATTTGCTCTCGGAATTTTGGATACGCTTCTGCCACAAAGTTATTGTCGCGCGGATCTTCAATCGCATTCATCATAAAAGGAAAACCCGGTTGCTTCCATTCTTCTATGGGGATTGAATCGGTTCTCGAAATTCTGCGATGTCCGCCTTCGTGAGAAATCACGAAACGAAGATAATCCATCGGTTTCTCTAAAAGGTCTTTCGGATCGATTCGAATTACGTTAGATTCAAAATCCCAGTGCCAACCGGCCCCGGGATCGTTGAGCTCTACAGGAATGCGAAAATCTTTTCCAATGAAGTAAGCCAGCGAAGACAATATCTGTTGTTTTTGTTTTATTTCGGCTTGTTGTTCTGGAGTAAATTCCGCCAAAACATCTTTCTCTTTTTTTCGATTCAGCGCGTTATAAACCATCTCCGGCTCTGGAGTCGTTTCTTCGGGAGGCATTTCTGGGTTTGATCTAAATTTTTCCATATAGTTATTTAATCAAACCATCAACACTCACCTCAAGCGCGTGGGCAAGCCTAGTGAGCGTCTCAATGGTTGGGTTTTTATTTACTCCCGATTCAATGCGAATCACGGTATTCAAAGACAAATCAGCAAGGCGAGCCACTTTTTCAAGAGAATAACCTTTTTGTGCCCGAAGCTTTTTAAAATTGGGAGCGATTTTGTTATTTGATATTGCGTTGCTTGCCATATACTATTAAAAGGTATAAACTAAATGATATAGTGTAGCCATTATCACTTTTATGATAACTTATTTATTCATTTTTGCAAATTAAAAGGGAGTTCCTTTGTGTCGCCCGCGCACGGGTGGTGTGGGGCAAGGGCGACTATACAAAATGTTTCGTTTTTGCCGCCCGAAAAAATCTGTTTCGTCCAGCAAGCGGGCAAGGCGTGGAGGGGTTCAAGGGGAGGAAACGCCTTGCCCGCGAGCCATAGCCGCGCGGAGCGCGGCTTAGAGTGGGAAACGGCTCGTCCTTGCGTCAGCAAGGAGACAAAGCCCGTAAAAATTGTTTCCTTAATTGAAAAAGAATTTTGTGCGCGCCCATTAAAAGAAAAAGAAATTTTTGCGGGCTTTGTCTCCGCCTTTGGCGGAGCGAGCCGCTGGGCGAGTCTAGCGCGCGAAGCGCGCCGTCAGTTTCGTTCAAAAAAGGTTCGCGCAAAGGTTAATATGTCAGCACAATGAGTCTTCGAGTTGGGCTCTATTCTTGAATTAGTGCGAACCCACCGCGCCTTCGGCGCGGCAGAACCCCCACCAAAAATGCAGGCGGCGAAGCCGCACCGCTGACAATTTCAAGTTTTTCTTTGACGGCGAATAAATTTGAGTTTGCGAAGCAAACACTAATTGAGTCTTACATGAATTTAGAAATTCGTTCAATACAAAAGAGAAGCCCCACTATTCCGAAGAATAGTGGGGCGGTGTTGCCGGAAAACGAGGCGAGGTTCTTGTTCTGCCCTTGTCCGCTTGTGGCGGCGAGGTGCAATTACCCTTTTAGGGAGCTAGAAGCTCCACCCTGGTTTTCCGACTACTGCTTGGCGGCGAAGCACTCGTCGAGGAGTTCCTGCATGAGGGGCTTGGCGAACTGCTTCAGCTCCTCGACAGGCACCCCGATTGCCTTCGCGACATTCCCGAAATCACGCATGTTGTCCTGCGAGAGTGTGATGCCGCGCTTGCGCATGAGGTGCTTCACCAACTGGAGGGCGATCTCGCCCTGTCGCTTTGGATCCATAGGATCCTCCTTTCAAGGTACGAATTTGCTACGAAACCTTCGTAGCCCGGATTCCCAAGTTCATCTTAGGAACACCTTAAGTGTAGGAGAAAACATCCTTGCTGTCAAGTCAAATCGTGGCAACAGAAAAAGCCCATATTTTAGGGCTTTTTCTGGGTTTTTGTATTGGATTAAAAATTTTTCTTTTCTTTTTTCAAAACCGCCAATTCATTTTTGAGCCCAAAATCCAATACGTTTTGACCGCCGAGCGAAGCGAGGCGGCGAGCTCTGACTTGCAATTTCCTAAATGGTGCTGTATTGCTCTGCTTTGCTCGAACCTATTTTGAACAAGAACCTGACTGATTCGCACGCTCCGCGTGCGTGGTGGCTCTAAACTTAATCCTACGCTCCGATTCCGTGCTAACTCTAACAATTCCGCTAACGCCTCGCAGAGCCTCGGCGTTCCGCCCTCATCCCCATCGCTTTTCCATTCTTGATTTGTTTTGCGCGGGATTTTTTTAAAAATGTATGGGCGATGGGGCAAGAGGGAAGTTTCTTTATTTCTTTCAAATAATTTGGTAACATTATATTGTTGATGGTTGGTGCACTCATATGATACCAGTATACTACAATATAATGTCACTAACAAATTATGGCAGAGTCAAGTAAAACTAATTTAGCAAAGAAAGTTAAGCAGCTTCGGGAGAAGCTGGGATTGTCGCAGGAAAAACTGGCACGACTTGCCGATGTTTCCAATAACACAGTTATCAATATTGAGGCGGGAAAGCAGGATAATCCGACTATTGATACACTGAAAAAAGTAGCGAAGGCTCTTAATGTGTCTGTTGAGGAGTTAATTTAACTTATATGCCAGAAAATTTTGAACACCTAAAACCAATATCACAAGAGCAAACTCATGAAGTGGAGAAGACTTTGGATCTACCCGAACTTAAGCCCGAAGAAAAGATATTTTTAGATACAATTATCAGTTCAGTCTCTTACAACAAGAGAGTAGGTGAATATCAAGGATACTTGAATCCCGAAATAATCCACACCATTGCTGAGTTAAATCTTAAGACTGCGTTGAGAATTGTCCATCAAGAAAAAGAACCGAGAATTGAGGTGTTAGCACAACTCGCAACATTAGCAAAAAAGAGACCTGATTCTGATATTGATTTCAAAGGTTTGTTTGCGAGTATAGAAACTCTTGCAAACAAAACTCATAAAAATAATTATACTCACCAACAAGACTCTGATTACCGTCCGATAAGTATTGCAAAAGCAGCTATCGAACTTAGAGAATCTGAGCCCGTTCTCTCTGACAAGTTGTTGCAATTATCTATTGATCGTGCCAAACCAAGAAACAATCAATACGGTGTTCTTGATGGCCATGAAAAGCAAGCTGATTTTTTTATAGACTTAATAGAAGCTTATGCCCAGGCCGATCCAAAAAAAGCAGAACAACTTTTAGGAGAATTAAAGATAAAAAATGGAGGACGCTCAATACATGTCATTGTAAAAAAATATCTTGAATTAGGTGATAAAGAGTCTGCTTTTCGCGTCGCAGTAGATTTTGGATGGATAAAAGATGTCGCTCTTGCTGGAAGCACAATGACAGACTCACCTGAAAAAATTTTTGAAGCTGTAAAGAAAAAATTTCTTACAGAAAAAGTAAAAGTTGGTTTTTATGAGTCGGACGGTTATGAGATTCCTGTAGGATCGGCAATAGAAGTTTATACGGAGATAGCTGAAAGATGCTTACAAACCGGTAAATCAGGCATAGCACAAAGATTTTTAAATGAAGCAAAGACTCTAGCGGAGACCCGAGGTGAGCGTCGAAAATATGAACTTTTTAAAATATTTGCCTATTCTGACCCTGATGCTGCAATTAATTTGATACCTGAGACAATGAAGAAGAATAATTATGAGAAGTATCAAGTTATTGATGATCTTGCCATAAAAGTAGCATTATATAATCCAAATAAGGCAAGAGAGTTTTATCAAACAACTCCAAACAAATATATTTGGTCAGGTTCGTTCGAGAAGCAGGACGCTCTAATAACTTTGATTTCAGAATTTAAAAGACATGGTGATGATGTAAATGCTGAGTCGTTACTTAACGAGCTTAGAATCAACATAGATAAATATAGGGAATATTATGACGGTTGGAATATAACTTTTGATAATATCTATAAATTATCAGAGTTCTTTCCAGAAGTGGCGATGGAGATTATAGAGAGTGGACGAGTGCGCTTTCCGGCAATGAAAATTGAAGCGAATACGGATGGTGTTAAAAATAAAGACGATATTCAGAGGCTGTTTGATATTTTTGAAAGATGCGGCTTATCTTTAGAAGACCAGAGGGCGTTTTTTGAGAAATCTAACCCTAATTATTCTTGGGGTGGCTCTCACTTATCAAAAGAAGGACGCGAAAACTTAAATGCTTTCATCTTGAATCGAATACAGAACAAAAATATTAAATTGCTAGATGAAACTGGTTTTATGTCTTATTTCCAGTCTCTTGATCCAGAGAATGAAAACGATATGGTTGCATTGAAAAATCTTGCGTTAGCAGGTTTAATACCTGAATATAAAATTGAAGATTTGCTCAAAAAAGGTGATGTTCAATCACTAACCTTTTCATCTTTACTCTTAAGTGCCGAAGTTTATAAGAAAACAGATTTTGATTTAGCTTCTTTTGACCATCTCATGTCATTGGCGCAACAAGAGAATCCGTCAGCGCGCCGAGCTGCATTACAGGGCATTAAATTACTTCAACCAAAAATCGCCGAGCTTTTTTACAGTAGCAATCAACAGTACCAAGACGCACTAAAAAAGCTGTTTGACCTTTCTCCCGAAGCGCAACAATGGTTTGTTAATTTGGACACTTACATTGCTAAAAACTTTGACACACAACATCTGATTCGCTTGGTAACAAAACTCAGCTCCGTGGAAGCAAATCACATGTTTCCACAAGCAATGGAAAAGGCACGAGAAGAAATTATCGCCCACGTTCAGTCAGATGAAGATTTGGCAGATTACTATCTTGAAAATCTTCACTTATATCACAACAAACCATGGGTTGTGCAAGGTTTAGAGGGGGCAGTTAAACATTTTCCTGTTGCTCAGAAATTTATTAAAGCAGTTGATTCTGGATCGGCACAATGGAAAGATGCGCCGTATGTTGCCACTGTCTATGCCAAAGCGAAATTAACGAAACCGCACGATGAAGAATGGGACGAGGAATATGGGGGCTCGGAAACAGAGGGTTTTGTAGAAACAGATCCGTATGAAAATCACCACTGGAAATTTACTGGCGAGCAGATAATAATAGCGATGGCATTATCAGACGTGCTCTCGGGCAGAGCGGATGAGGAAAGTATCAAACAACTTGGCCTTTCTTCGGAATCCCTAAAAATATTGAAGTCGGTTGAGCAACAACTAAGTACGGCCTACGAAAACTTTCTTGCCGAAATTGAATCGAGCAGTACTTTTCCTGAAGAAGATAAAAACGCCTTTCTTCATCCCGAAAATAGTTCGGTGCCAATGACTGATTTGCGAGATAATATTCGATCTTTTGTCGCCCGATACTTAATACAAATGGCTGAAGGTGATGTTGCAAAGCTCAACAAGGAACTTGGAGATATAAGTGAGAATCTGGAAGGAATTTTACAAGAAGGCCTGCGTCGTTTTATTAAAATTTATGAGGTTGATGTTCCTTTGTATGACAAGCTGTATGAGGAATTTGATAATCTCCGAGAAACTGGCCAATATCCGCTTGAGGTGTATTTGGGCCGAGATGGTATTTACGCTTGGCTTGGCAGACGAGCACAAGATATAGCACGACGACGTAAACTTGGACTTGAAGGAAGAAAGCAAGCAAAAGAAGCGGGAGAGGTTATTGAAATCCAGCCTAAATATTTAATTTACCCGCGCTATTTCCGAGACAGTATCAACTACGAAACCAAGCGCGAATTTTTGGAACAAGAAGGTATTAGCCCCGACGCTGATCCGATGTTTTACGATACCGGTTACACCGGCACCATTCCAGAACAAATTATGCGTGTTATGGATTTTGAGAACGAGGAAATTGAGAGGCGTATTAGATTATTGTCTGCGCCAGTTATGCATAGACGCGTCAAAGGAATTCCAGAAAATGCACGCGCCGAAATTATTGAGTATATCGAACATAATGCGAAAACAGAAAACACGGCAGTCGGCTTAATCAAAGATCCTGAGACTGGAAAGATTAGACCAATAGCAGAACCGACAGCCCCAGATGAACAATTTTACTTCATGATGGTAAAGCAGGCTGTTGGTCGGCATTATTGGCTGAAAGAGAAACTGCATCATGAGCCGTCGGGAAACATAAACCTTGATTCCGAGCACTACCTTATTCGTGTAAGACAAGAATATTCTACTCTCTTACCACCAAAATTTGTAAGTGATCCGAAAACTTACCTTGCACAACATGGCGAATTACTGAAGGGTAGCAAAGGAGAAGGGAAATATCCTGACGAGGAAGTTGTTTTGTTCAAATTGTCCGATGACACTGAAATTGTGGCGAAGCGAGTTGAGTTGAGAAAAGCCAAAGAGGCGCGAAAAGAATTTTCCATCCTCATTGCAGCTCGAAAAGCCAATCTGCCGACCGCTGAACCCGTTGGATTTCTTTCTGGTAAAACAGAAGCGGATAGTAGCTACCTCTTGATGAAAAAAATCGAAGGTATATCTGGAAGAAATTTTGATAAGTATTTAAGAGACTCGGGTAAATTCACAGAGGAGAAAATTAAAAGTATCTTGCAACAAGTCGCGCAAAAGAATAGAGAAATGGCGGAACTATTCAGAACAGCGCTCAAGATAGACAAGCGGTGGAGAATCAAGGACACTATAATTGAATTGAATGAGGAAACGGGAGAAGTTGAGAGCGTCATTCCGATAGATTGGGAACGAGCTCAAAATTTTAATCCCGCCACACCAAAAGAGATAGATGAAATTATTTAATATTTTCGTAAAAATCTTGCATTCGAGCCTCGGACATTTCCGCTAGGGCGTCCATGACTAAAGGATGAGCGCCGCCATTATCTTGCAATACAGAAGTTTAGTAGCGAAAGCGACACCACACAACGCCGATATGAAAACGATAAGAGGGGTTGGCGACGACGGTCGGCCGAGCCCTGCCGAGGCGAGGAGGAGCTGGGGAGAGGATTCCTTCCTCTCCCCAAGCAGCTTTCCTGCCCGAGCCAGCGCTCCGCAGAGCGCACTGGCGAGGAAAAGCAGGAATCCTAGACATCTAGGCGCGAGTAGCCCTAGCGGAAATGTCCGAGGCGAATGCCGAGGATGGACCCCTTTAGATCATGAACACAAAAATGATAGAATGAACGAGGCACAATATCGAGGTTTGGGTTTTGAATTCCGCCAGCTTCCTTTCTTAAAAGGAAGCCCGCCCGAAGCCCCATCGCCCATACATTTTTAAAAAAATCCCGCGCAAAACAAATCAAGAATGGAAAAGCGATGGGGATGAGGGCGGAACGCCGAGGCTCTGCGAGGCGTTGGCGGAATTGTTAGAGTTAG
>Ga0194120_10010320_pt1 | contig 11574 bp, 5 predicted proteins | sample TA2MahCa65mmetaG_FD_148642 | JGI IMG/M metagenome (GOLD analysis project Ga0194120, IMG submission 148642) | Freshwater microbial communities from Lake Tanganyika, Tanzania - TA2015019 Mahale Deep Cast 65m | ecosystem: Environmental > Aquatic > Freshwater > Lake | place: Tanzania: Lake... | reverse complement strand
GCGCGGCGCTTTGACATGAGAAAATCTGCCCGCAAACCGACCGCTTCCCTTCGCGCGTTTTCATCCGTTGTCGTGGACGGCCCCGAGCGCGCCGCGAGCCGCGCGATGCTGCACGCCGTCGGCTTCACGCGCGACGACTTCAAGAAGCCGCAGGTCGGCGTCGCGTCCACGTGGAGCATGGTCACGCCGTGCAACATGCACATTGACCAGCTCGCCGTGAGCGTCGCGCAGGGCGTCAACGAGGCCGGCGGCAAGGCGGTCGTCTTCAACACCATCACCATCAGCGACGGCATCTCGATGGGCAGCGAAGGGATGAAGTATTCGCTCGTGTCGCGCGAGGTCATCGCGGACTCCATCGAGACGGTTGTCGGCTGCGAGGGCTTTGACGGCGTGGTGGCCATCGGCGGTTGCGACAAGAACATGCCCGGTTGCGTGATGGGGCTCGCCCGGCTCAACCGCCCCGGAATCTTCGTCTATGGCGGCACGATCCTGCCGGGCGATTATCGCGGCACGCCCGCGGACATTGTCACCGTGTTCGAAGCCGTCGGCAAACACGCCGCCGGCAAGGTGAGCGACGCGGAGTTGCAGGAAATCGAGGAAGTGTCCGTTCCCGGCGCGGGCTCGTGCGGCGGGATGTATACGGCCAACACGATGGCCAGCGCGATCGAGGCGCTCGGCATGAGCCTGCCCAACTCCAGCGCGCAGGCCGCGGTGTCGCAGGACAAGACGCGCGATTGCGAGGCGGCCGGCGCCGCCGTGCTCAACCTGCTCAAGCTCGGCATCCGCCCGCGCGACATCATGACGAAGAAGGCCTTCGAGAACGCGATCACGCTCGTCATCGCGCTTGGCGGCTCGACCAACGCCGTGCTGCACCTCATCGCGATGGCGCACACCGCCGGCGTGAAGCTGACGATTGACGACTTCACCCGCATCGGCAAACGCGTGCCCGTCCTCGCCGACCTCAAGCCCAGCGGCAAATACGTCATGGCCGAACTCGTGAAGATTGGCGGCACCGTGCCGCTGATGAAGATGCTGCTCGACCGCGGCCTCATGCACGGCGACTGCCTCACCGTCACGGGCAGGACGATGGCGGAGAATCTGAAGAGCGCGCCCAAGTATCCCGCCGGGCAGGACGTCGTCCGCGGCTTCGATCATCCCATCAAAGCGGAAAGCCACCTCGTCGTCTTCCGAGGCAACCTCTGCCCGACGGGCGCCGTGGGAAAGATCAGCGGCAAGGAAGGTTTGCAGTTCGCCGGCCGCGCGATCTGTTTCAACAGCGAGGAACTCGCGCTCAAGGCCATCCTCGACGGCACGGTGAAGGCCGGGCACGTCATCGTCATCCGTTACGAAGGCCCGCGCGGCGGACCCGGCATGCGCGAGATGCTCTCGCCGACTTCCGCCATCATGGGCAAGGGCCTCGGCAAGGACGTCGCGCTCATCACGGACGGACGCTTCAGCGGCGGCTCGCACGGATTCGTCGTCGGCCACGTCACACCCGAGGCCTACGAAGGCGGTCCGCTCGCAATCGTGAAAACCGGCGACACGATCGTCTTCGACGCGGCGAAGCGCGAGATCACGCTCGGCATAGCGAAGGCTGAGATGGACCGCCGGTTGCGCCTTTGGAAGCAGCCCAAGCCGCGCTACACGCGCGGCGTGCTCGCCAAATATGCCGCCACTGTCCGCCCAGCCAGCGAAGGCGCCGTGACAGATGCTGCGTTGGAAGTTTAGCGAGACCACGGGGCGATGATCGACCCGGCGGTTTTCACCGGCCCAGACTCAGGATCCGCGTGGAAAATGTTGCGGACTCCGGCGGGCCGACCGCGACAGGCCTGTCGCAGCATTTTTGCCGGCCTTGGATGCTGCGCGGGTGCGCGCAACTTGCGACTGCCCGGGTTTGTCTTCACCGCGACAAATCCGGGCCGCCGAAAAACTTTGCCCGGCCGCGGCTGTTCTGCACATCATCGGACAGTCCCGCGAGCGGTTTGACGTATGGCCGTTTGCGGACCGATGTTCATGCATTCCTCAACGCGCGTTCCCGTCGTTCTCGTCATCGTATTCCTCCTCGCTTTCGCCCGCACCGCCACCCGCGCGCAGGAGCAGTCCGGGCCGCTGCCGGGCCACTCGTATCACGGCGAAGTCTTCAACGAGGGCGCGCGGCAGAAGGCCTACTTGATGGAAAACACCGGGCGGGTCCACCTGCCGGTGACGACCCGGGACCCGCTCGCGCAAAAGTTCTTCGACCAGGGCGTCGGGCAATTGCACGGCTTCTGGTATTTCGAGGCGGAGCGCAGCTTCCGGCAAGCCGCGAGCCACGACACGAATTGCGCCATGACCTACTGGGGCATGGCGATGGCGAACACAAGCAACCAGAAACGGGCCCGCGATTTCATCAAGCGCGCCGCGGCGCTCAAGTCCGCCGCCAGCCCGCGCGAGCAGCGCTGGATCGAGCTCTACGCCGAGTTCTGGAAGGACGACAAGCGTCACGACAAGGATCGCCGCACGGCGCTCACCAGCGGGCTGGAGAAACTCGCGAAGGAATTCCCCGGTGAACACGCGACCGAGGCGAAAGCATTTTGGGCTTACCACGTGTGGAACAACGGCAGCGTCACCAACCACACCGCCGTGGATGCCGTGCTCAAGGAAATCTTCAAGGCGAACCCCGCGCATCCGGCGCACCATTACGTCATCCACCTTTGGGATAACAAGGACGCGAAGCTCGCGCTCAGTTCCGCGGCCCAGTGCGGACAGTCCTCGCCCAGCACGGCGCACATGTGGCACATGCCCGGCCACATCTACGACAAGGTGAAGCGCTACGACGATGCCGTGTGGCAGATGGAAGCCAGCGCGCGCACCGACCACGCCTTCATGGTGCGCGACCACGTGCTGCCCGACCAGATCCACAACTACGCCCACAACAACGAGTGGCTCGCGCGCAACCTCAGCCACATCGGCCGCGCGCGCGACGCCGTGGATCTCGCGCGCAACATGATCGAGCTCCCGCGCCATCCCAAGTTCAATCACACCGGCAAGGGCAGCATGCTTTACGGCCGCACGCGGCTCTTCGACACGCTCAACCGCTTCGAGCTTTGGAGCGACGTGCTCGCACTCGCCGACACCATCTACATGGAGCCGACCGCCCAATCCGGCGAGCAGGCCCGCCGTCTGCGACTCATCGGGCTCGCCCAATCGCACAAGGGAAATTCCGCCGAAGCCGCAAAGCAAATCGCCGCGCTCGAAGCGATGATGAAGCGCGAACCCGCCACCACGACCAACACGCCGCCCGTAGTCACACCCGCGCCCGCGCCGGCAGCGGCGGCCAAGGCAGCGCCGAAGGTTGAGGACACCGTTCGCGCCGTCGCAGCCGCCGCGACCGCCGTGACCTCGACGACGAACGCGCCCTCCACGAACCAAACGCCCTCCGCAAGAACCAACACCCCGCCCGCGCCCAACCGGCTCGCCATCGAGAACGCGCTCGCCGAGTTGCGGCTCGTCCAAGCCATCAAGACGACGAACTTTGCAGCCGCGAAAGAGCAGTTTGCGAAGTGCAAGGACCTCTCGAAGGACCGTCAGGCGCAGTATGAGTTCGCGATGGGCAACGTCGACGCCGCGTTGCGGCTCGCGCGTGAGTCCGTGCAAGCCGGGACCAATCAGGTGCAGGTGCTCGCCAACTACGTGGACCTGCTCTACCGCGCGGGCAGATGGAAGGACGCCTACGAACACTTCTACCGGCTCCGCGACATCACCCCGCATGCCGACCTCGATGTCCCGGTGATGCAGCGCATCGCGCCCGTCGCGAAGGACCTCAAGTTCTCCGCCAGTTGGCGCCCGGCGGTCGCGAAGAAGGACGACACGGGCGCGCGGCCCGACCTCGCGAAGCTCGGCCCGTTCCGCTGGCATCCGTGGACCTCGACCGACTTCACACTCGCAAGCGGCGACGGCCGCCAGGTTTCGCTCAAGTCCTATCGTGGCAAACCCGTCATTGTCATCTTCTACCTCGGCGCGGGCTGCGCGCACTGCATCGAGCAGCTCAACGCCTTCGCGCCGCTCGCCCAGGAGTTTTCGAATGCCGGCATCTCGCTGCTTGCCATCAGCACCGACAGCGTGGACGGGCTTCGCGCGACGCACGAAAAAGCGAAGCCGGCCGGCGGATTCCCATTCCCGATCGTCAGCGACAAGTCGCTCAAGACCTTCAAGGCGTGGCGCGCGTTTGACGATTTCGAGAACCAGCCGTTGCATGGCAGCTACCTCGTGGACGCGGACGGACTCGTGCGCTGGCAGGACATCAGCTACCAGCCGTTCATGGACACGAAGTTCCTCCTCGAAGAATCCAAGCGCCTGCTCAAGCAGCCCAAAGCCCGCCTCGCGAGCCAGCCGGCGAAGTCAGGCGCTCGGGCAGCCGAAGCCGCCTGCAAGTGAGTGCCCCCGCGCGGTGGGCCGATCAGGCAGCATGCCCTGCGACTTTCACGCAAGGCTCGCCCTCGTTGATCGTCGGGTTCTCCGGGCGGCCCTTGTAGTTGTAGGTGAGGCCGAGGTTCTTCAGCCCCATCAGCCAGAGGATGGTCGCGTGCAGGTCGTGCACGTGCAGGCGGTCCTCGACGGCGTGCAGCCCGAACTCGTCCGTCGCGCCGATGACCTGCCCGCCTTTCACGCCGCCGCCGGCCATCCACATCGTGAAGCCGGTCGGGTTGTGGTCACGCCCGTTGCCCTTCTCGCTCATTGGCGTGCGGCCGAACTCGCCGCCCCACACCACCAGCGTCGTGTCAAGCAACCCGCGCGACTTTAGGTCCTTCAACAATCCGGCAACGGCCCTGTCCGTCTCGCGGAAGCGTTCGCCATGGTTCTTCTCGATGTCGGAGTGGGCGTCCCACTTGCTGCCCGCGCCGCTGTAAAGCTGCACGAAGCGCACGCCGCGCTCGACGAGCCGCCGGGCGAGCAGGCACATGCGGCCGAACGTCGCGCTGTCCTTGTCTTCCATTCCGTAGAGGCGCCTGGTCGCGTCAGTTTCCTTCGAGAGGTCCACCGCATCGGGAGCCTCGGCTTGCATGCGGAAGGCCAGCTCGTAGGCGGCGATGCGCGCGTCGAGTTCGGTCTGTGATGCGCGCGCCGAGGCGTGCCCGCGGTTGAGCGAGTTGAGGAAATCGAGCTTGCCGAGCTGCCGCTCGTCGCTGACGCCCTCCGGGGTGTTGAGGTTTGCGATGGGCTCGGAGCCCGGCAGGATGCGCGTGCCCTGATACACGGCGGGCATGAAGCCCGCGCCCCAGTTGCGCGGGCCATTGACCACGGTGCCGTTGTTGTCCTGCATCACCACGAACGCGGGCAGGTTCTGGTTCACCGTGCCAAGCCCGTAGCTGACCCACGCGCCGAGCGACGGCCGGCCGGCGAGGATGCTGCCGGTGTTCATCTGGCAGACGCCGTTGGAGTGAACGATCCCGTTCGCCCAGCAGGAACGCAGGATGCACATCTCGTCCGCGTTTTCGCCTGCGTGCCTGCACCAGTCGGACACCCACAGGCCGCTCTGGCCATATTGCTTCCACTCGCGCTTGTCGGGGAAGACCGGCGAGTCGTATTCGCCCATCGCGGTGATGAGGCCCTTCGTGAAGCTCGGCGGCAGCGGCTTGCCCGCGTGGCGCTTGAGCGCGGGCTTCGGATCGAACGTGTCAAGATGCGACGGCCCGCCCTCCATGAAGAGGAAGACGACGCTCCTGGCGCGGGGCGCGAAGTGCGGGGGCTTCGATGCAAGCGGATTCACGAGGTCGCCCCTCGATGCCTCGGCCGCGGCGGCATCGCGCGCGAGCAGCGATGTGAGCGCGAGACTGCCGAAGCCCGCGCCCGCCTTCGCGAGGAAGTCGCGGCGCGACGCAGCCCACTCCACCTGGTTGCAGCCGGACTTGGTCATGCGGTCAATCGACGTAAACAAACTCATTCGCGTTCAGCAGGGCGTGGCAGAAGTCGGCGAGCGCTGCGGTGCGGGCGTTGGCGGCGGCCTTGGCGGCGGCGGCGGGCGGGCGGATGTCGTTGCCGCTCGCGCTCGAATCCTTGAACGCGTTCGGGCGCGACTCGAATTGCCAGAAGCCCGCGGTCTTGTCCGTGGCGGCGTCGTGCGAAAGAAGGAGTTCGTCTTGCTTGAGCGCGCCGGTCGAGAGGCGCACGTCGTCGATCATGCCGTCAAAACCGCCGGATCTTGCGGCGCGCCCGCCGATTTGCAGGCTGAGTGTGTTCGCGAAGCCGCCGGTGATCGAATGCGGCACGTTGACGATCGAGATGGGCTCGTCGTCATTCGCGAGGTCCTTCACGTAGAACGTCACCTCGCCGGGTTCCTTGTTTGTCGCGAGCCTCACCGACGCTGCGACGAAATACGGCCGGCCGAGTTCGAGCGTCTGATCGGAGAAGATCGCGTCCTCGCCGAACGAGCCGTCGAGTTTCGTGCCGATGAACTGCATGACAAGCGTGCGCGGCTTTCGACGCGAGCCATCCCCGGTCACGGCGAATCCCCAGCCGGGTTTCTTGTTGTCGCCCGCCCACTTCGCGGCGATCGTGCGGACCGTGCCTCCCTTGTCCACGGTGCGGACCAGGATCGCCGCCTCGATGGTGAAGTCGGCCTTCGGCAGCGTGGGACTGTCGGGCACAAGGAGCGTCTCGGAGCCTATCTCGGGCGTGACCACCGCGGCGACGCCGTCGCGATACGGCATCTTCTCGGCGGCGAACGGCTTCGCGCTCGCGGCGGCCTCGGCGGCGCCGATGCGCTTCATTTGTTCACCGACGAACTTGAGCGCGGCCGCCTTTTCCGCGGCGCGGGGCTCGCGTCCGAAGGCGAGGCGATACGCGGCGCCGATCATTTCGTCATCGCTGCTGGGGAATTCCTGATCGAGCCGCGACGCGAACGCCCTCGCGTGGCGCAGCATCATCTGGCTGTTGAAGAGCAGCAGCGCCTGCGTGGGCGTGGTCGTGGTGTTGCGCTGCGCGACGCTGTTGAACGACTCGGCGAGGTCGAACACGTCGAGGATGGGGTCGCGCGCGTTGCGGAGAATCTTGCTGTAGATCGTGCGCCGCGGCGTGAGGGCGTCGGTGCTCGGGCCGCCCACGGGCTCGAGCTTGAGCTCGCCCGTGACGGAGAGAATCGCGTCGCGAATCTGCTCGGCCTCGAGGCGGCGCGAGGGGAAGCGCCAGAGCAGCCTGTTTTCGGGGTCCTTCAGGTGAGCTGCGGAAAGAGTGAGGGGGTGAGAGGGGGCAGGGGCGGCGATCTCCCTCTCTCCTTTTCTCCCGCCCTCCCCCGCGCCCGTCTGACTGCGCTGCCGATACGTCGCGCTGGTCACGATGAGCCGGTGCAACTTCTTCAAGCTCCAGCCCTCGGCGACGAAGCGCTCCGCGAGCCAGTCGAGCAGTTCCGGATGCGACGGTTTCTCGCCGAGCTTGCCGAAGTCGCTTGCATTCGCAGCGAGGCCGCGGCCGAAATGCCATTGCCACAGCCGGTTCACCATGACGCGCGCGGTCAGCGGGTTCGACGGCTGCGTGAGCCATTGCGCGAGCGCGGCGCGCCGACCGGTCGACGTCGCGAACGGCTTCACCGTTGCGGGCTTTTCATCGAGCACGGTCGGGAAGCCCGCGGGGATTGCGCCGAGCGATTCCTTTTTCGGGATGAACACGGCCGGCGCGACGGGCCCGACGTCGGTCGCGGCGATGAGCGTCGGCAGCGGCGCGGGCTTGAGCGCGTCAAACTCGGTCAGCTTCTTGCGCAGCGCGAGCACGCGGTCCTTCGCCTCGCCCTTGAGCTTGGTGTCGAGGCGCTCGATGTCGTAGATGACCTGCCGGTAGGCGAGTTCGGCGATCTGATGCTCGTAAGGCGTCCGCTCGCCGGGCGGTTTGTTCATCATCACGCGGATGTCCTCGATGAACTTCTCGATCGCGCTCTTCTCCGTGTTGCGCTTCACGGACGCGAGCAGCTTCGTGATCTCGGTGTGGATGTCGGCGGTGGCCTCGTTCCATTGCTTGAGCTTCACGGCGTGCCCGGCGCGCTCCGCGGGCGTGGCGAGCGTGAGATCGTCGCGCGGCAGCAGCGGCGCGAAGAACGCCTGGAAGCGGTAGTAATCCTTCTGAAGAATCGGGTCGAACTTGTGGTCGTGGCAGCGCGCGCACTGCAGGCCCATGCCGAGGAAGGCGTCGGCCGTCGTGTCCGTGATGTCCTCGAGGATGCGCTGCCACTGCCCGCGCACGTCGCGGTTGTTGTATTCGTAGATGCCCGCGCGGAAGTAAGCCGTGCCCGCGAGCGCGTCCGGGTTGTCGGCGAAGAGTTCATCCGCGGCGAGCTGCTCCTGCACGAAGCGATGGTAAGGCTTGTCGTCGTTGAAGGCCTTCACCACGTAGTCGCGGAAGCGCCACGCGTGCGGGCGGAAGTCGTCCGCCTTGTAGCCGTCGCTCTCCGCGAAGCGCACGAGGTCGAGCCAGTGCCGCGCCCACTTCTCACCGTGGCGCGGACTGGCAAGCAGGCGGTCCACGAGCTTCTCGTAGGCGTCGGCGGACCTGTCGTTCACAAACTCGTCAATCTCCGTCGGCTTTGGCGGCAGCCCGACGAGGTCGAAGTAAACGCGGCGCGCAAGCGTGACGCGGTCCGCCTCGGGCGACGGCTGCAACCCGGCGTCGGCGAGCTTGGCGAGGATGAACCGGTCGATGTCGTTGCGGATTGCGGATTGCGGATTGCGGATTGCCGGAACCGCCACCGGCTTCACAGGCTGGAACGCCCACCACTGCCGGTCCTCGTCGGTAATCTTGCCGGCGGCGCGCTTCGGCGTGGACGTCTGCGAGCCCGTGCCGGACCACGGCGCGCCCATCTTCACCCACTGGCGGAGCGTCTCGACCTCGGCGGACGCGAGCTTCGTCTTCGGCGGCATCTGCAGGTCCTTGTCCGCGCCGGACACGGCCTTGATAAGCAGGCTCTGCCCGGGCTGTCCGGGGACGATGGCGGGCCCGGTGTCGCCGCCCTGCAACACGCCCGCGCGAGAGTCGAGCACGAGGCCGCCCTTGATCTTTTCCGCGTCGTGCGAGTGGCACTTGAAGCAGTGCTCGACGAGCAGCGGCCTGACCTTGGACTCGAAAAAGGCCGCGCCAGCCGGCGCAGGCGCGGCCGCCGCAGAGACAATCGTCGCGCCGCACAGGAACGAAGCGGAAATCAAGCTCTTCATCACAGGAATCGGACGGGGCAGACTATGAGAAACTCCGGCGCTTGTCAGCCCTCGGTTGGCGGCTAGCCGAACAACTGCCGCGCCGGTTCGCCGCGGTCGGTGATGGGCACGGGGCGCGAGCCGTCGTAAAGGTTCTTCGCCGGGTTGATGCCGAGCGCGCAGGCGATGGTCGCGTGCACGTCGGGGACGGAGAGCGGCTGCTTCACGGGCACCTTCGCCATCTCATCTGTTTCGCCGACCGCCTGTCCGGTGCGCAGTCCGCCGCCCGCGAGCACGATGCTGAACGCCTTGCCCTGGTGCCCGCGCCCGCCGCCCGCATCGAACTCGATCGGCCGGCCGAACTCCGTCGCGACCACGACAAGCGTCTTGTCGAGGAGCTTCGTGCGCTCGAGGTCGAGCACGAGCGCGGCGAGCGCCTGGTCGAGTTGCTGGATGAGGATGTGCTGGTTGAGCTGGCCGTCGTTGTGCGTGTCCCAGCCGGTGCCATTGATGAAGTTGAGGTTGAACGACACCTCGATGAACCGCGCGCCGCGCTGGATGAGCCGCCGTGCGAGCAGGCAACGCTGCCCGAACTCGCCGCCGAAAGCCGCGCGCAGCGACGCAGGCTCCTTGTCGAGCTCGAAGGAGGTCATGAACTCGCCATTGCCGAGCGCCGCCGCCGCGCCCGCGGCCTCGTTGTAGTCGGCGATGGCCTTGTCGCCGGCGTTGCGCTCGGCGAAACCCCTGCGGAGCTTCGCCAGCAGTTCCTCGCGGTCGTGGGCCCGCGCGGAGTTGATGTAAGGCGGGCGCGTCAACCCGGCGGGGCCTTTCTCCGTGTCGGTGAGATAGATGTAGCTGTGCTTCGCGCCGAGGAAGCCCGGCCCGCGCATGATCATCGGGTAGCCGATCACGACATAGGGCGGGATGCCGTCGGCAAGCGCGCCGCGCTGGTGCGCGACGATCGAGCCGATGCTCGGATACGTGATGGTGCCGGTGGGCTTGCGGCCGGTGTGGACGAAGTTCGTCGCGGCCGCGTGCTCGTCAATCAAGTCGTGGTTCACCGTGCGCAGCAGGGCGAAGCGGTCGAGAATCTTCGCGCAGCCCTTGAGGTGCTCGCAGACCTGCACGCCGGGGATGGCCGTGTCCATCGCGGGATACGCCGAGCCGGCGACGCGCTTGGCCGGGTCGCCGGGGCGCTTGGGGTCCCACGTGTCCATGTGCGCCGCGCCGCCGCCGAGCCAGATGAAGATGCAATGCTCGGCCTTGCCCTGCGGGTAAGTTTTCTTCTCGCCGTCGCCGAACGCGGGAATCCCGCCGAGGCCAAGCGCCGACGCGCCCGCGCCGGCTCGCACGAGGAATCCGCGGCGGGTCAATGGAGTCGTTTCAAGTTTCGCGTTCATGGCTCTTGCTCAAGTTCTTGTCCGTCATCCGCGCTTCGCGTGACTGAAGGGCGGCGGGAACCGCCCGACAAACGTCCGCGCCCGCTCGCGAGCGAGCCGGTGGATCTCCGGCCGGCTCGTGTCGCCAAACACCCAGTTGTCCGCTGCCGCAATCTCGCGGGCGAGGTCGTGCCGCGGCGTGCCCGTGGGCATCGCAGTCACCTGTTCGATCGCAGCAGGTTTGTCATCATCCTTCAGGGCACAAACACAAACTCCGGCGCGTTCACCATCGCCCAGAGCACGTCTTCCATGCGCTCGCGCCAGTCTTTCGCGAGGCGCGTCGTGGGCTCGTCGCCGAGCCGCGCCTTGTCCTCGACCTTGTATTTGATCTCGGTGGATTTCGCGTTGAGATGGTTCGACCAGCTCAGGAGCAGCGTCGGGTCGTAGTCCTTGCGCAGCTTGCGCGGCGGCGCGGGCTGGACGCGTTCCTGGAAGCCGGCGGCGAGGTAGTTCACGAATGTCTCGCGTTCGCCGGCCGTCGGCGGGCGCGACAGCACGCGGAGGAACACGGTTTCGACGAGCGTCGGCAGCGGCTGGTGTTGCACGAGCATGTCCACAAGGTCGCAGTCGTCCGAGAGGCGGGTGATGCGGCCGTTGCCCATGTCGCCGTTGGCGAGCACGGCGGGCTGCAGGACGTTCGCCGAGTGGTCGCGCGAGGAGAGCGGGTTCTGCCGCGTCTCGCGCCAGCCGAACATCGCCAGCACGTCCACGATGGCCTGCGTTTTCGGAAGCGACAGCGCGGGGCGGTCGCGGTCGTTCGAGAGGCCGGTGAACTCCCACGCGCGGCGTGGCACGCCGAGGCTGAGGAAGTCCTTCGCGGGACGGCGGCCGTCGTTGTCGAGCGTGAGCAGCTCGGATTCAAGCCGCTTGCCGGTGACGGCGAACATCGAGTCCACGATCTGCTCGGCCAGAAGCCGGCGTCGCGCGGGGGAGGCGAACAGCCGGTGCTTGGGCTCGTCGCTCGCGGGTGTGTGAGCGCC
>Ga0194120_10010316_pt1 | contig 11575 bp, 13 predicted proteins | sample TA2MahCa65mmetaG_FD_148642 | JGI IMG/M metagenome (GOLD analysis project Ga0194120, IMG submission 148642) | Freshwater microbial communities from Lake Tanganyika, Tanzania - TA2015019 Mahale Deep Cast 65m | ecosystem: Environmental > Aquatic > Freshwater > Lake | place: Tanzania: Lake... | reverse complement strand
ATTTCAATCTCAGGGGCACAAAAGTCCTCTGCCCGACAAACACGTTTATGGCTACGCCCTTGTCCGTGGTAAAGGCTGATGCCGAAGTGGTGTTTGCTGATTGCAATCGAACAGACTTGTGCTTGAGCTATGAAGCTGTGGTAGCGGCTGCGGCTCAACATGATTTGGCAGCAGTATGGTTAGTTCATATTGGTGGCCATATTGCATTCGATACTCCCCGCATTGCGGAATTCTGCCGATCAAAAGGGATTATCTTGCTTGAGGACTGTGCACATGCGCACGGGGCATCTTGGCGCGGGAAGAAACCTGGGGCATGGGGGGATGCCGGTATCTATTCCTTCTATGCCACCAAGTCAATCTCCACCGGAGAAGGGGGTATGCTAGTTTCCAAGCACTCAGGCCTCATTGAATTCACGAAGAAGTTTCGGAATTACGGAAAGTTTGACCACGAAGTGGAAGGGCTGAACTACCGTATGTCCGAATTCACGGCCGCTCTGGGCGTAGTGCAGGTCGACCGGATGGAGGAGATTACGGCCTGGAAAAATGAAGTCGCACAAAAGTACTTGGATCTCAAGTATACGCAACGACTCAAACTACCTGACGGTATGGTGTCAGGTCTATACAAATACATTGTGTTCGAGCCGATCGAAAAGTCCACTGGGAAAGTATATGACAAGCTGTGTCATACCATTATGAAACGGAGTGGGTCGTTTCCCAATGCTGAATGGATTACACAGAATCATTGGTGCGTCCCTCTCTACTACAACCCTACCCCTTCGCAATATTAACTGAATCGAGGAGCTGAAGAACAATGAAAGTGTTGGTGACCGGTGGGTCTGGGTTTATCGGGTCTCACGTGGTGGATAAGCTGAGAGTCAAGGGCATCGAGGTCCGGGTTTTCGACATGGTAATGCCGACTTTTCGAAAGGACATTGAGTTCTATCAGGGAAGTCTTCTTGATTTTGATGCTGTGAGGATGGCGATGAGTGGCATTGAGGCTGTCTTCCACTTGGCAGCCATCGCGGACGTGAAAGAAGTGTATGAAGATCCGCACTATGCCGAAGCCATCAATGTAAGAGGTACGATCAATGTGCTGGAGGCGGCTAGGAAGTCGAAGCTGAGGCGGGTGGTGTACGGCAGCACGACCTGGGTCTATAGCGAGGTCGCCGAACAGTACGTGGATGAGCAGACGCCGCTCCACGCGCCCGCGCACCTCTATACGGCCACCAAGATTGCCTCAGAATATTACTGCCAGTCGTATAGCAAGCTCTATAATCTCCCTGTGACGATCCTTCGCTACGGGATCCCATATGGGCCGAGGGCGCGTGATGGCGCGGTGGTGCCGATATTCGTCGGAAAGGCCCTGAGAGGGGAATCGCTGACTCTTGCGGGAGATGGCGGGCAGTTCAGAAAATTCGTCTATGTGGAGGATCTTGCAGAAGGCAACGTGTTGGCGCTCAAGTCGGTAGCGGCGAACAAGATATACAACCTGGATGGCAATGAGAAGGTGACGATTAAGCAGATCGCCGAAGCGGTGCAGAAGAATATCGGCAACGTCGCGATCGAATATATATCAGCTAGACCGGGCGACTTTTCTGGGAAAGAGGTTTCCAGTCAGTTGGCGAAGACCGATTTGGGATGGGAACCAACGGTCAGTTTTGAGGAAGGCATGAAGCGCTATATTGAGTGGTATAAGGAGCGGGAGTTGCTGGCCAACGAAGCCTGGGAAAGATTGGACTCCACACTGAAAAAGTAAGGAGTCGTAGGCGTACATGGTTGTCACGATCCATCAACCCGAACATCTTCCCTGGCTCGGGTTTTTCGATAAGGTCAGACAGGCAGATGTGTTTGTCATGCTGGACCATGTCCAATACCGAAGGCGGTATTTTCAAAACCGTAATCGGATTTCAACTACGCAAGGATCGATCTGGCTCACAGTGCCGGTGCTTGTTAAGGGCAAGTACGATCAACTGATCAATCAGGTACGGATAGACAATGAAGGACACCCCCGATGGAAGCAAAAATGTTGGCATAGCATAGCCCACTCGTACACGAAAACGGCATATTTTAGCCACCATGCGGATTTCTTTGAGGATTTATATAAAAAAGAATGGGATCGTCTTGTTGGCCTCAATGAATCGATTATCCGGTATTTGTTGAAGGCTCTGGGGATCAAGGTCACGATCGTCCAATCCTCCACTCTTCACGTAACACAAGAGAAGGGCGATCTCATTTTGGAAATCTGTAAGAAGCTGGGAGCTGAGACCTATCTGTCAGGGATTTCCGGCAAGGACTATCTGGATGTCGAAAGATTCGCGGAACAAGGTATCCAGTTAAAATTCCAGGAGTTTCATCATCCTATCTACCAGCAGCTCCATGAGCCGTTTCAGCCGTGCATGTCCGCGATAGACCTCCTCTTTAATTACGGGCCCGCTAGTCTCGATATCATCAAAGGTGTCGGGGTTTAAACGATGGCGGCTGTCTTTCAATGAAGAGGAGTCTCTGATGCGTCAGGTGAGAGTCGGGGACAGGCTATTGGGTGAGGGACACTCGGTCTTTGTTATAGCCGAACTAGGGTATAACTTTAACTCACTGGATGAAGCGCTGCGATCTGTCGATGCTGCCGCTGAGGCTGGTGTAGACGCGATCAAAATCCAAACCTTCAGGGCAGAGACAATCACGACACGGACCGGGGATTTTCCCCCGGAGGCGGGCGGGGTTAACCAGTACGAGGAGTTCAAGCGATATGAGATTTCGGAAGAGGTCCATGGGCTTGTCTTTGCCCGCGCCCGCGAGCGGGGACTCATCCCATTTTCGACGCCCAGCCATTTCGACGACGTGGACTTGCTCGAGCGGGTCGGTGTGGTCCTCTACAAGATCGGCTCCGACGATCTGACCAATCTTCCATTTCTCCGTTACGTGGCAACCAAGAAAAAACCCATCATTTTTTCATCGGGGATGGCAACCTTCTCCGAAGTGGACGAGGCGATCCGTGCCATGCAGGAAGTCGGCAATCACGATCTTGTGTTGCTGCAATGTGTATCGAATTATCCGATCAAGGACCTCCGAGCCGTCAATCTGCGCGTCATCGAATCTTATCGCCGGGCGTTTGGCATTCCCGTTGGACTGTCCGACCATACGACCACGCTCTCAGCAGCCGTTGCTGCGGTGGCGCTTGGCGCCTGCGTGATCGAGCGCCACTTTGCTCTTTCGAAGGACATGCTGGTGCCTGACGCCTTCTTCTCTGCCGACCCGGTGGAAATGAGGGCGTTAGTTCAGGCAATCAGAGAGGCAGAGCAGATGCTCGGTGACGGCGTGAAAATGCCGTCCGCCAGTGAGCGTCAAATGCGGCAAGATACCCGGAAAAGCATTGTGGCCAGAATGTCCATTCCAGCTGGACACAGCATTGGGCCAGAGCATCTGATTATCAAGCGGCCGGGTTGGGGGATTTCCCCCCGTGATTGCGACCTTGTGGTCGGGCGGAAGCCTGTTCGTACCATCCAGGCGGATGAGGTGATCACTTGGGATCTCCTGTAGGGCAGGCGATGAACTGCCAGGTCTTGGGCTGGTCGCATCAGGATTCGGAGAGAGTGCAGGAGATGATGACGGAGAGGCGCGCATGTTAGGGGCACTATTTCGTCGGACCGAGATGCGAGACGATGACCAGACCTATCTCAGCTCGTCGCTCGAAACAGCCAAGTTCTTCTATTACCGAGGGCGAGGGCATTTGCTCCGTTTCCTGGACAATCGTATGAAATGGCACGTGTATCCTAGACTCCGCCTGCTTCCCACATTCCCCGATCACGTGGACATCGAAGCCAGCAGCGCCTGCAACATGAAGTGCCCCATGTGCTTTACGATTACGGACGAATACAAGGACAATGTGAAGCTGACACACATGAAATTCGATCTGTTTCGGAAGATCGTGGATGAGTGTGTGGTACGGGGCGTGTTTTCCATCCGATTAAGCTGGCGCGGCGAGCCGACATTGAATCCGAAGTTTGTCGAGATGGCCCGCTACGCAAAGAACCGTGGCATCAAAGAAGTATCGTCTTTGACCAATCTCTTGAAATTAACTCCCGCGATGTTCGAGGAACTGGTCGAGATCCAAATGGACTGGCTGACGATCTCGTTCGATGGTCTGGGGGATACCTATAATGAGATTAGGGCTCCAGCGAAGTTCGATGAAGCGGTCGCCAAGGTTCGCGCGTTCAGCGAAATCAAAAAGAAGAAGAGAAGTCTCAAGCCGGTGGTCAAGATCCAGGGTGTCTGGCCTGCCGTGAAAGAGAATCCACAGGAGTTCTATGACACTTTCCGGGGCATCGCGAATCAAGTGGCTATTAATCCTCTGCTAGACTACCTGCGAAACGACAAGGAGGTTGTTTACAGGAACAACTTCACCTGTCCGGTCCTCTGGCAGCGGCTGGCCATCGGGGCTGACGGTAAGGTGTCGCTCTGCATTCATGATGAGATGTCTCACCACATTGTGGGGGACGTCAACGAGCAATCCATTTATGACATCTGGAACGGGCCGGAACTGAAGGCGGCGCGCGAGGCCCACCTCCGGCACGCCGGCATCGCAAATTACGTGGCGTGCCAACAGTGCTTCCTGCCTCGCGCGTCCGAGACAGTTTCTGCACAAGTAGGCGATCGTCTTGTAGCGGTTCATCACATGGTTAATCGGCCAGATGTAGTTGGGAAATAATTAAGTGAAGCATGGCGAAATAGCCAACAACTCAGCTCGACAGGGCCTTGCCTTCGTAGCCGAGGCCTCTCGAAACATCGGGACAGGGCATGTCGTCGAAACCCTTAACCTTGTGACCGAAGCAAATACGCGCGGGATGGGACCGGTCATTTGGGCGAGTGCTGAGACACCGGCCAAGCTCATTGGGCAGGCCACATGCCCTGTTCGCTTGGTAGCTAATTTCGAAGATGTTCATCTGCGAGAGATCGCCGAGGAAATCTGCGCTCTTGGCATCGAAGGGGTGGTCACGAATTTTCGGAGTGTGCGGAATGAACAAGTTGTCGTCCTGAAGCAGTACGGTCTGCGTGTGCTCTGTATCGACGACTGGGGAGATCGGCAACTGGATTGCGAAGTGGTCGTGAATCCGTCTCCTCTTGAGCGGTGTCATCGTTACTCCTCTGGCGCTCCAGCTTTTCAGATGCATGCGGGAGTCGAATTTCTTCCCCTTCATTCGGAGTTCCGATCCTTTCATGGCGAAGCACGACGCCATGAGGGTCCAGTCCGCACGATCGTGTTGTCGATGGGAGGCGTGGATCGATCCGGAGCGACAATACAGCTTGTAGGGGCGATTCTAGAAGTTCGGCCGGATGTAACCCTGCACGTGGCCATTGGTTCGGGGTTTGCCCATCGTCAGGCTCTGCAAGTGTTGCTGGCGGGAAAGAGGGCGAACCGCGTAGAGGTGCATGAGAGTCTTCCTTCGTTGGCGGGACTGCTCCATCGCGGCGATGTCGGGTTTACGGCGGGTGGTAATACGCTTGCGGAGTTGGCCTGTGTCGGGACCCCGGCGTTGGTGGGGTTTGAAGATCCACATGAGAAAGAACAGGGTGAGACGTTTCAACGTTGGGGGTTCGGGGTCTGCATGGGGGCAGGCACTTCGTTGGATTGTGCGCAACTCCAAGAGGCCTTGGCGTGGCTCGATGATCCAGCGGTCAGGCAGCGGCATTGCGCCATAGGGAAGGAATTGGTTGATGGCAAAGGAGCATCACGAGTCCTTGACGTTGCGTCCGCGATGCTCAGGACTGATCCCGCAGTCTCGTCCGGATCTTCGGAAAAGTGACTTTGCCTACATTGCGGAGATCCTGAAGTCTCGACAGGTTGCTGCCGGGCCTTTGGTAAATGAGCTGGAAATCGCGCTTGCCAAACGCCTGGGCATGCGGCATGCCATAGCTGTTTCCAGTGGGACGAGCGCGCTCCATCTGGCTTTGCTCGCGCTCAAAATCGGACCGGGAGATGAGGTCATTATTCCCTCCTATGCCTATGCCGCTCTCCTACATGCCGTCCATTATACGGGTGCGTCGCCCGTTCCCTGTGACATTGATCCCGATACGCTCAACCCCAGTGCGCGCGATATTTGCTCTCTTCTCAGCCGACGGACTCGGGCAATCATCGTCACGCATTCGTTTGGTTTTCCGGCTGACCTGCAAGAGATTATGAGGATCGGTGTGCCAGTTATCGAGGACTGCGCGCAGTCGTTGGGAGCGTTGTACCGAGGGCGAGCCGTGGGGTCCTACGGGTAGATCTCCGTCTTCTCGTTTTATGCTATAAAAGTTATCTGTGCCGGCGAGGGCGGAATGATCTGCACCAACACCGACCGATTGGCACTACGCCTGCGAGATCTGAGCCGGCCTGATCAGCGAACTGACTACAAGCTCCGCGATAACTACAAACTGAGTGACCTTGCGGCGGGCCTGGCGCTTCGACAGGTCGCTCGCTTGGATGATTTCCTTGCACGGCGGAAGGCGATCGCGGCTTGCTATAGGCGGGCCCTCGCGGTGTTTCCCGCGGTTAATATGCAGGTGCCATTAGCCGGTACCGCTCCCATTTACTACCGATTTGTTGTTCAGATCCCTCGATCCTGCGCGTTCATCAAGCAGGCTGCCTCGCGCGGCGTGCTTTACGGCCGCACCGTGTTTCGTCCCGCGCACAGGTATCTCAAGCTCTCGCCCAAGAAGTTTTTCGGCACCGAGCTGGCTTGGAGGACAGGAGTGTCGGTCCCGCTGTATCCGGCGTTGACTGATGCTGAAGTTGAGCATGTTGCAACGTTTCTGCGGGAAGCGGCGCCGTGAGCCAGCTTCCTTCAGTGACTATCCTGGGAATCATTCCTGCCAGGGGAGGGAGTAAGGGAGTCCCGCGGAAGAACATCAAACCGATTGCGGGCAAACCTCTTTTGGCTTGGACGATCGAGGCGGCGGCCAAGAGCTTGCTCCTCACACGTTTCGTCGTGTCCACAGAGGATGACGAGATTGCCAAGATCGCGGAGGTCCATGGCGCCCCGGTCCTGCGCCGCCCGTCCGAACTAGCTACCGATGATACTGACACGTTGGCGGTCCTGCAGCATGCGCTGGAGCAGATGCCGGCAGACGTGGTGGTCGTGCTGCATCCAACTTCTCCCATTCGCCGAAAAGGGCTGATTGACGAATGCATCCAGAGGTTCCTTGATGCACGCGCCGATTCTCTCGGGACTATTCATAAGGATTACAGCTATGAATACGGGCAAGACATGCCCAGACGCCAGGAGATTGCCCCGAGGCTGGTGGACAACGGCAACGTCTACGTGATCAGCGCCAGCCTGATCAAGGCGGGGCGAATGCTGGGCCAGCGGCTGACGACCTTCGAGATCAGCAGAGAAGAAGGAGTAGAAATTGACGAGGAGTTTGACTTTTGGCTAGCCGAACAAATTCTCCTCCATCGGCGCTCAGCCTTTTGAGGCGGTATCTGCAAGTCTACTGGCTTAAGCCCTTCGACGCCGTCAACGACACGGCCAACGCCTGGGTGCTCAGCCGGCTCCCGTGGCAGGAGCCGATCCTTGAAGTGGGAGGAGGCGACGGGGTCTTCTCGTTTATCCTGCACGGGGGGGAATTCGTGTTGACGGACGACCGGTACGATCAATCCGACCCCGGCCGGCCGGGCGACATCTTCGACGTGTATCGCAAGGGCAGTTCACTTACGATCAAGCGAGAAGCAGGGCGCGCCTTCGACGTGGGTATTGACCTGAAGTGGTCACACGTTTTGAAGGCCCGGGAAACGGGGCTGTACCGATCGCTGGTGGTTTCTGCCCCTGAACCGCTCCCTTTTGCGGCTCAATCCTTCAAGACCGTCTTTCTGTATATTCCTCATGGATTGAGAAAGAAAGACCGTGTCTTGGATTATGAACGGATCCTGAAGGAGATTAGGCGTGTCATTCTCCCGGATGGCACATTGCTGATGACAGCAGTCAATCGGGATATCCATAAATATTTCATTTGTTATCCGCTCCATCGGTTTTGCGAGCGAAGAGGCTGGTTGCGGCTCTCAGCCTATTTCAAGAAACTGGACGCCGGCCGCTACGCAGAAATTAGCGGGTTGGGACGCACTGGCAGGGAATGGACCAAGCTCCTGGAAGATGCCGGTTTTAGCCTGGTCGAGAGCTGGACTCAGGTCCGACCGCTGGCCTGGCGTGTATATGACTTTCAGACAAGGCCGCTGCTGAAGGCGTTGATTCACTGGAACTGGTTCCTGAAACGGGGCGGGCTCAAGACCGCCGTCAAGGCCGTGTGTGTCTATGCCTCGCTGCTGCCGCTCGTCTTGTTCTACCAGGCATTTGCCAGACCGAAGCCCGTCTCGCCGGAATCGGAAAATGTATCGGGCGTGTTCTTTTCGTTTCGGGCAGTCCCCGGGCAGGCCTAAAGCCATGCGCGGGAGGGAGAGGGGAAGGAAAAAGCAAGAAGACTACCATCGCTATGTCTTCCGGGACGGCCAACTTGTGGGTCAGTTCGAGCGAATGTACCGCAAGTCCAAGGTAGTGCCTTGGAAGCAGGACCAGACTGCTGATACGTGGTGGGCAGATGTGGCGATTCGCCTGCTTGAAATCGGCGCCCCTTATACCAATGCTATCGAGGTGGGATGTGGGCTCGGATACTTCACGGACAAGTTTTCCCGGTTGTGCCAAAACGTCGTCGGAGTGGACGTGAGTCGGACCGCGGTCATGAAGGCGAGCGCGAGCTTTCCGTCCCTGAACTTCCGCGTGCTTGACGTGAGGAAGCCAGTCCGGCGGCTTTCCCACTTCGACTTGGTGGTGGTGAAGGATCTGTTCTGGTATGTCTTCCCGCAACTCGATCAAGTCGTTAAAAATCTAACGAGGATGACAAGATCGGGGGGGGGGGAGACTCTTCATCTTTCAAAGCTTTCCACGCCTTGACCGACCATTTTTAGGGAAGGAAGTCATCTCCAATCCAGAACAGCTTTTAGGATATTTTTGTAAATTGTTTGCAATGGAATATGCATGTCATTGTCAGGAATATTTACGTGAAGGGGACGGGCCAATGTACATGGCCTTACTGCGGAAAAAATGAGTAACGGAAAATCACTGAAAATACTTTCTATTATCTGGGAGCAGTGCTCTACAGCGGCGCTCATGGTGGATGGCGAAGTCGTCGCCTGCGTCAGCGAGGAACGGTTTTCCCGGAAGAAAAACGACGATTCCTATCCCAAGCAGGCCGTAGAGTTCGTGCTCAAGGCAGGTGGGGTCGATCCTCACGAAATTGATTACATTGCTCTGGCAGGTGAACGATTCGATCCCAAATATACGCTGTGCCATAAGTCATCAGGTTATACCGTGCAAGATCGCTTAAGAGAACAAAGAGAGTATTGGTATCCACGAATGTACCTGAATCAGGATGTGGATTATTTTGAAGTCTTCAAGGACAAGCTCGATTTTGAACAGTATCCAGGGAAGTGGGATCAGGTTCTCAACTTTCTCCGCAAGGGTCACCATACAATCGAGGAACACAACAGGTTCTTTCAAGACTTTCGTCGGGATGTAGTTTTCGGCCACATTAGGGTGGATCGAGAAAAGGTTTTATTCCCTCATCACCACAGGTGTCATGCGTCCTATGCGTACTATGGAAGCACGATCCCAAAAGACCGAGTTCTGATTCTCACTGCGGACGCGTGGGGTGATGACATGAACGCCTCGGTGAGCGTGGCCGAGAATGGAGAGATCCGGCGTCTGAGCCATTCGACCAACTTCAGCCTGGCGCGTCTTTACCGGTCCATGACGCTGCTGCTGGGCATGAAGCCAGATGAGCACGAATACAAGGTCATGGGTCTTGCAGCCTATGCCAAGCCAGACTACTTCCAGGGTCCGCTCAAAGTGTTCCGGGATACTATGTACGTGGATGGCCTGGGGTTCAACTACTTCAATGTGCCGTCCGACCTCTACGTCTACTTCCGTGATCGCCTCGAGGGGTACCGCTTCGATGCCATCGCTGGGGCGTTGCAGCGCTACGCAGAGGAAATCCTCGTCGCGTGGGTTCAGAATTGCCTCAAGGCCACAGGTGCCAGGCGCCTTTGTTTCGGCGGGGGCCTCGCCATGAACGTCAAGGCCATGATGGAAATTGCCAAATTGGACGGCCTTGACCAGATATTCGTCTGCCCATCTCCAGCCGATGAGTCCCTGGCCATGGGCGCCTGTTACGTCGTCATGCATGACAAGTGTGTGGCGAACGGGATCGATCCACGGAACGTCCTGCGCCCTCTCAAAAATGCTTATTTGGGCCCGGATCTGGATGCCAATGAAGTACAAGAAGCTGTAGGGCGACTTGCCGCCGACGGTCGTTATGCGGTCACGGAAAAAGCCGACCCGGCTAATGTCGCCGGTGTCATTGCTTCAGGGAAGATCGTCGGACGTTGCGCTGGACGGAGTGAGTTTGGGGCCAGGGCTTTGGGGAACCGGTCAATTTTAGCGGACCCGAGAAACCTTGATGCCGTGCAAAAGATCAACGAAAAGGTGAAAAGCCGGGACTTCTGGATGCCCTTCGCGCCATCCATCCTCGAAGAAAGGGTGGCGGACTATCTTGTCAACCCGAAGAACCTGTCGGCCCCTTATATGACGGTGGCGTTCGAAACTACCAAACTGGCACATCGGGACCTGCGGGCCGCGCTTCATCAGGCGGACCTGACCTGCCGTCCGCAAGTTGTCACGCGAGCCGCCAATCCGGCGTATCATGTCCTGATCCGTGAGTTCGAACGGTTAACTGGTGTCGGGGGACTTCTGAACACTTCTTTCAACATCCATGGCGAACCCATCATTCAAAGCGCGGCCGATGCCGTCGATGTGCTAGAGCGATCGGGACTCGATGCGCTGCTACTCGGAGAGTATTTTCTTGAGAAGAACGTGTAAAAGGCTGAGCCGAGAAAGCCAGCTTTTGCTTATATATGTAGCTCGCCGGGTTTCATTAAGAGACTGGCAACCCTCCGTCCAACCAATATGAATAACCAACTGCACATTAGAGAAATTGAACAACAGACGATGTTGGTTTTTAAAAAAGTCAATCCGACGCGACGTGACTTTGGTCCACAAGATCAACGGTACGCTGATCTTCGAAGACGTGAAGAGGTTATACTTAACAATCTAGGATTTACGAGAGAGTCGTTCAATGGGAAAAGAGTGCTAGATGCGGGGTGCGGGACTGGAGACATTGCGTTGATGCTGGCTGATTGGGGTGCCATGGTGGACGCCTTCGACCTAAACGAACATTCCATTGCCCATGCTCAGGTGACAGTGAGCAAGTTCGAAAATAGGAAAAGGTGTTGTTTCCGAACCGGCTCAGTGTTTGTGCCTCCATTCGAGGGAGCCTATGACTTTGTACCGTAAGCTTCCCCCAATCTGAGACAGTCCAAAAGGAGAATTTTCTGGCACAATCGTCCCCCTAGCCAGGAGGTTCTCATGCGACAGTCGAAGTTTACCGAGACCCAGATCGTGTCCATTCTGAAAGAGGCCGATGCCGGCCGGCCCGTCAACGAGATCTGGCGACAGCACGGCATCAGCTCGGCGACCTACTACAAGTGGAA
>Ga0194120_10010310_pt1 | contig 11579 bp, 16 predicted proteins | sample TA2MahCa65mmetaG_FD_148642 | JGI IMG/M metagenome (GOLD analysis project Ga0194120, IMG submission 148642) | Freshwater microbial communities from Lake Tanganyika, Tanzania - TA2015019 Mahale Deep Cast 65m | ecosystem: Environmental > Aquatic > Freshwater > Lake | place: Tanzania: Lake... | reverse complement strand
GTTTCACCGTCACCTATCTGCCGGTCGGCAAGGACGGGTTGGTCGATCTCGCGGCCCTCGACGCCGCCGTCACCGACAAGACCGTGCTGGTCTCCATCATGGGCGTGAACAACGAGATCGGGGTGGTTCAGCCGCTCGCCGAGATCGGCCGGATCTGCCGCGCCAAGGGCGCCTTCTTCCACACCGATTGCGCCCAGGCGGTCGGCAAGATTCCCCTCGACGTCAAGGCTATGCAAATCGACTTGATGTCGATCTCGGGCCACAAGATCTACGGACCCAAGGGCGTGGGCGCCCTCTATGTCGGGCGCAAGCCTCGGGTGCGGATCGAGCCGCTGTTCAATGGCGGCGGCCAGGAACGGGGCTTCCGGTCCGGCACGCTCGCGCCCGCCCTCTGTGTCGGCCTGGGCGAGGCCTGCCGCGTCGCCAAGGCGGAAATGGCGGACGAGGCCAAGCGCCTCGGTGTTCTCGGCAAGCGCCTCAAGGACGGCCTCACCAAGCGCCTCCCCGACATCTACCTCAATGGCCACGCCGACAAGCGCATTCCCGGCAACCTCAACTACTCTTTCGCCTATGTCGAGGGCGAGAGCCTGCTCATGGGCATGAAGGATTTGGCGGTTTCGTCGGGCTCGGCGTGTACCTCGGCCTCCCTCGAACCCTCCTATGTGCTGCGCGCCTTGGGGGTCGAGGAGGAGCTCGCCCATACCTCGATCCGCTTCGGAATCGGACGCTTTACGACCGAGGCCGAGATAGACTATGCGGTGGAAGCGGTGAGCAAGACGGTGGAGCGGCTCCGGGCGATGAGCCCGCTTTGGGAAATGGCGCAGGCCGGGGTCGACATCAAGTCGATCGAGTGGGCGGCGCACTGAACGGCGGGACGAAACGGACGGACAAGGGAGAGAGCCATGGCCTACAGCGACAAGGTGGTCGATCACTACGAGAACCCGCGCAATGTCGGCGCTCTCGACAAGGGCGATCCGTCGGTCGGCACCGGCTTGGTCGGCGCCCCGGCCTGCGGCGACGTCATGAAGCTGCAGATCAAGGTGGGCGAGAACGGCTTGATCGAGGACGCCAAGTTCAAGACCTTCGGTTGCGGCTCGGCGATTGCCTCGTCGAGCCTGGTCACCGAATGGGTCAAGGGCAAGACCCTCGACGAGGCGGCGGCGATCAAGAACACCCAGATCGCCCAGCATCTCGCCTTGCCGCCGGTCAAGATCCACTGCTCGGTCCTGGCCGAGGACGCGATCAAGGCGGCGATCGACGACTATCGCAAGAAGGCCGCGCCGGGCAAGGACGCGGCGCCGGCCGCCAAGGCCTCCTGAGGGGAAAAAAGATGGCGGCGCGCGAGCTCATCTCGATCACCGATACCGCGGCGGAGCGGGTCAAGGCGCTGCTCGCCAAGCGGGGCAAGCCCTCGGCCGGCATCCGGGTGGGGGTCAAGACCAAGGGTTGCTCCGGTCTGTCCTACGCCATCGAATACGCCGACGAGAGGAGCAAATTCGACGAGGTGGTCGAGCAGAAGGGCGTCACCGTCCTCATCGATCCCAAGGCGATCATGTTCATCGTCGGAACCGAGATGGATTATGTCGAGGAGAAGCTGCAATCGGGCTTCGTCTTTCGCAATCCGAACGAAAAAGGCCGCTGCGGTTGCGGCGAGTCGTTCCACGTTTGAAGGCAAGGTCCGGCCCCTAGGGGGGCCGGGTGAGGGCGACGGCAGGCATGGGCGGCGCGGCGTTGCGCAAGGAAAGGGACATCGAAGCGACGGCGCCCTGCGGGCGTTGCGGCGGCGTCATGCCCGTGTCCGCCGATATCTGTCCCGCCTGCAAGGCGTTGCTGCCGCCCCGCGCCGCCGACCATTTCCGCCGCCTTGATCTGCCGATCGGCTTCGAGCTCGAGGCCAAGACCCTCGAGCGGCGCTATCTTGACCTGCAACGGCGCTATCACCCCGACCGCTTCGCCCGGGGCAAGGCCGAGGACAAGGCCAATGCGCTGCGTCACGCCGCCGCCCTCAACGAGGCCTATGAGACCTTGCGCGCGCCGCTGCGCCGCGCCCTCTACCTGATCGGCCTTCTCGATCCCTCGCGGATCAAGGACGCCGCCGCCACCGAAAAGGACCCGGCGCTCCTGATGGAGGCGCTCGAGCGGCGGGAGGAACTCGCCGAGGCCATGACCGCCGGCGCCATCGACGCCGTGCTGGCGCGGGCGGCGCGCGACGCCGAGGGGGTCGTACGCGACCTCGCCGCGAGCTTCGCGCGGCGCGATCTCGCCGGGGCCGAACGCCTGGCCGCCCGTCTCAAATTCCTCGACAAGCTCGCCGACGACGCCCGCGCCCGTCGCCGCGTCCTGTCCGCCGGATAGTCCCGTGCTTCTGCAAATCCACGAGCCCGGCGAAACGCCGGACCCGCACGCGAGCGATGCCGGCCACGCCGTCGGCATCGATCTCGGCACCACCAATTCCCTGGTGGCCATCAGCCGGGACGAGAAACCGGAGGTCCTGCGCGACGAGCGGGGCAATGGCATCGTGCCCTCGGTGGTCGCCTATGGCGACGATCCCTTGCCCCTGGTTGGCGAGGCGGCGCGGCGCATGCTGCTCGATCGGCCGGAGATCGTGGTCTCGTCGGTCAAGCGCCTGATGGGACGCGGCCGCGAGGACGTCCAGCGCCTCGCCGGTCTCCTGCCCTTCGAGATCGCCGGCGAGGCCGGCGGCACGGTGCGCCTGGTGATCGGCGGCCGGCGGCTCACCCCGGTCGAGATTTCCGCCGACATCCTGCGCGCCCTCAAGGCGAGGGCCGAGGCCGCCCTCGGCGTCACCGTCGACAAGGCGGTGGTGACGGTGCCCGCCTATTTCGACGACGCCGCCCGCACCGCGACGCGCGATGCCGCGCGGGTCGCCGGGCTCGAGGTCCTGCGTCTGGTCAACGAACCGACGGCGGCGGCCCTCGCCTATGGCCTCGACAAGGGGGCGGAGGGGCTCTACGCCGTCTACGATTTGGGTGGCGGGACCTTCGACGTCTCGCTCCTGCGCATGGAAAAGGGCGTCTTCCAGGTACTCGCCACCGGCGGCGATACCAAGCTGGGGGGCGATGATTTCGACCATCTGGTCGCCGAGCGCTTTCTCGCCGAACGCAAGACGCTGGGCGCGCCGGCGCCGACGGCGGGGGAAACCAAGCAGGTCCTGGCGACCGCGCGCCTCGCCAAGGAATGCCTGACCGACCGGACCGAGGGAAGCTGGACCGTCGACGTCGGCGGCGTACCCACGCGCCATAGGCTGGATCGCGCGACCTTCGAGACCATGATCTCCCCCCTGGTCGAGCGCTCGATCCGCCTGGCCCAGGGCGTGCTCGAGGACGCCCGTATCGATCCCGCCGAGGTCAAGGGTGTGGTCCTGGTTGGCGGCTCGACGCGGGTGCTTTTGGTTCGTCGCCGGGTGGCCGAGGTCTTCGGCCGGCCGCCGCTCGGCGACATCAACCCCGACGAGGTGGTCGCCCTTGGCGCCGCGCTTCAGGCCGAGGCGCTGACCCGCGGTTCCGATACCCTGCTCCTCGACGTGACGCCGCTTTCCCTCGGCATCGAGACCATGGGCGGCATCGTCGAGAAGGTCATTCCCCGCAATTCGCCGATTCCCGTCGCCCTCGCTCAGGAATTCACCACCTACCAGGACGGCCAGACCGCGATGATGATCCATGTGGTCCAGGGCGAGCGGGAATTGGTGCAGGATTGCCGTTCCCTTGGCCGTTTCGAACTTCACGGCATTCCCCCCATGGTGGCGGGCGCCGCGCGCATTCGGGTTGCTTTCGCGGTTGATGCCGATGGCCTGCTGACCGTCACGGCGCGGGAGGAGACCACCGGGGTCGAAAGCCGCGTCGAGGTCAAGCCCTCCTACGGCCTAGCGCCGGAGGACATGATCCGCATGCTCTCCGAGAGTCAGGAGCACGCCAGGGTCGACATGGCGGCGCGGCTCCTGATCGAGGCGCGGGTCGAGGGGCGGCGGGTGCTCAACGCCCTGCGTCCCGCCGTCGCCGCCGATGGCGATCTCCTGAACGGCGCCGAGCGCGCGGTCATCGACGCCGCCGTCGCCCGTCTCGAGAAGGCGATCGCCGGCGAGGATCGCGACGCCATCAACGCCGCCGTCGCCGCCCTTGACGAGGCTGGCACTGATTTCGCCCAGCGGCGCATGGATCGCTCGCTGCGCGTCGCCGTCGCCGGATCGACGGTCGAGCAACTCTCGCGCCGGATCGGCGCCGACAAAGCCTGAGGAAACGGAACACGCTCATGCCCAAGATGGTCTTCATCACCGCCGATGGCGGCAAGCGCAAGGAAGTCGACGCACCTCTCGGTCTTTCCGTGCTCGAGATCGCGCATCGCCACAAGATCGACCTCGAAGGCGCCTGCGAGGGTTCGCTCGCCTGCTCGACCTGTCACATCGTTGTCGAGCCGCATTGGTACGCCCGCCTCGCCCCGGCCAAGGAGGAGGAGGAAGACATGCTCGACATGGCTTTCGGCCTTACCCACACCTCGCGCCTCGGTTGCCAGATCCGCATGACCCCGGAGCTCGATGGCCTCACCGTCCGCCTGCCTCCGGGCACGCGCAACATGCAGAGCGGACGGCGCTGATGGCCCGGGCGCTGCGTTGGACCGATGTGACCGATATCGCCATCGCCCTCGAGGAGCGCCATCCCGAGGCCGACGTGGTCAATTTGCGCTTCACCGACCTGCACAAATGGGTGCTGGAGATCCCCGAGTTCAAGGACGACCCTCAGCGCTCCAACGAAAAGATCCTCGAGGCGATCCAGGCCGCCTGGCTCGACGAGCGGGAGTAGGCCTCACCCCATCGCGGCGCGGAGCTCGGCCCAGGTGACGAGCTTGCGCCGTGGGGCGCCCGGCGCGGCGGCGGCGATCTCGGCGGCGTCGATGCGTTTCCAGTCGGTGGTGGTGACCGGGGCCTTGCCCTTGGTGAGGAGGAGGAGGTCGAGCCCGTCGGGACCGGGCTTGCCGCCGAGGGCGGCGCCGAGGTCCGCCAGCACGGTCTGGGCGACCGCGATGGAATCGGCGCGGTTGGTGGCGATGGTGCCCGAGGGGCCGCGCTTGGCCCAACCGACAACATAAAGGCCGCCGCCGACGCGGCCCTCCCGGTTCGCGAGGGCGCCGCTCGCCGCGTCGACGGTCACGCCAGGCAAGGGGCGCGTGCGATAGCCGATGGCGGTGATGGCGAGATCGGCCTGGATCTCGCGACGTGCGCCATCGGCGCAGGTCAAGACCACGGCGCGCAGCCTTCCATTGCCGCCAGCCAGGAATTCCACCGGGTTCAAGCCGAAGCGCAGGGCGAGGCCGATGGGCTTGGCCTCGCGGCGATTGGCTTGCCAGGTCTTGAGGGTCACGAGATTGGCATCGCGCGTCTTGTCGCCGGTGGTTGCTTCGGGAACCTCGTCCTCGACCAGGGCGATCGCCCTTTCGAGGCGGCCGAGTTCGGCGAGCTCGGGATTGGTGAAGCGCGCTTCCGCCGGGCCGCGCCGGCCGATCAGGGCGATTTCCGCGAGGGGCGCCGCGTGGATCGCGGCGGCGGCGCGTGGCGAGAGATCGGACTTGGCCATTTCCGCCGCGCTTTTGGCGAGGACGCGGGCGACATCGATCGCCACATTGCCATTGCCGATGACCACGGCGCTTCTGGCTTCGGCGAGGGGCGGATCGAGATCGGCATGGTCGGGATGGCCGTTGTACCAGCCGACGAAGGCGAGGGAGCCATGGACGCCGCGCAGGCCCTCGCCGGAGATCCCGAGGCGCCGATCCTCGGCGGCGCCGATGGCGAGGATGACCGCGTCATAGGTCGCCCGCAGCTCCTCGAGCGGGACATCGCGGCCGACCTCGATGCCGCCGATGAGGCGGACCGAAGGCTTGTCGAGGAAGCGGGCGAAGAGGCGGATCACGCCCTTGTTGCCCTGGTGGTCGGGGGCGACGCCGGCTCGGGCGAGGCCGAAGGGCGTGGGCAGGCGGTCGATCAGATCGATGCGGGCCTCCGGCGCGCCCTTGAGGAGCGCCTCGGCGACGTAGAAGCCGGCGGGGCCGGTGCCGACGACGGCAATGCTTGGCGTGGTCATCGCCCGGGAGAATGGGGCAGGGCGGCTGTCCCGCCAAGGGTCTTGCCGCGCCGGACATGAGCCGGTAGACCCGAGCAGTCACAGCGGAGCAAGGGGCATGGGCTATCAGTTTCTCACCTATGACATGCGGCGGCCGGGGGTGGTGGTCATCGCCCTCAACCGGCCGGACAAGCTCAACGCCCTGTCCATGGCCCTCCTCGGCGAGATCAAGACCGCCCTCGATCAGGCGACCGCCGACGAGGCGGTCCGGGTCGCCATCCTCACCGGGGGCGAGCGGGTCTTCGCCGCCGGCGCCGACATCGCCGAGATCGGCGAGCGCACCCCGGCCAGCAGCATCATCGACGCGACGCTGCCCTGCTGGGAGGCGATCCGCCGCTTCCCCAAGCCCCTGATTGCCGCGGTCAACGGCGTCGCCTTCGGCGGCGGCTGCGAAATCGCCCTCGCCTGCGATTTCGTCATCGCCGGTCATACCGCCCGTTTCGCCCTCCCCGAAATCCGCCTGGGCGTCCTGCCGGCGGCGGGGGGAACCCAGCGCCTCGCCCGCGCCGTCGGCAAGTCCCTCGCCATGAAGATGATCCTCACCGCCGAGCCGATCGACGCCAAGGCGGCGCTGGCGAGCGGCCTGGTCGCCGAGGTGGTGCCGGCCGAGACCACCATCGAGCGGGCGCTCGCCCTCGCCGACAAGATCGCGGCCTATTCGCCCTTGTCGGCCAAGCTCTGCAAGGAAGCGGTCAATCAATCCTTCGAGCTCGGCCTCGAGAGCGGCATTCTGTTCGAGCGCAAATGCTCCGCCGCCCTGATCGGCACCGAGGACCGCAAGGAAGGCGTCGCCGCCTTTCTCGAAAAGCGCCGGCCCGAATTCAGGGGGAAGTGAACATGACCTACACCACCCTTCGCCTCGAGATCGCCGAGGATGTCGCGACCCTCACCCTCGACCGCCCCGACACCCTCAACGCCCTCTCCCTCACCATGGTCGATGAGCTGCGGACCGCGCTCAAGGACGCGGTCGGGCGGGGCGCCCGCGCCCTCTTGATCACCGGGGCGGGGCGGGGCTTCTGCTCCGGCGCCGATCTCGCCGCGGGGGCGGGCGATGCCGGTCTCGCCTCGTCCGAGTTCGACATCCCCAAGGAAATGGACGCGCGCCACAATCCCCTGGTCCGGGAACTCGCCGCCCTGCCCATTCCGACCGTCGCCGCGGTCAATGGCGTCGCCGCCGGGGGCGGCATGAGCCTCGCGCTCGCCTGCGATATCGCGCTCGCCGGCCGTTCCGCCAGCTTCATTCAGGTCTTCTGCCGCATCGGGCTCATTCCCGACATGGGCAGCACCTGGTTCCTGCCGCGCCTCGCCGGCGCCGCGCGGGCCAAGGGCCTCGCGCTCCTGGGCGACAAGCTGAGCGCCGAGACCGCCGCCCAATGGGGCCTGATCTGGGCGGTGGTCGAGGACGCGGCGCTGATGGAGGAGGCGAGGCGCCTCGCCAAGCGCCTGGCCGCAGGCCCGACCAAGGGCCTCGCCCTGATCAAGCGGGCGCTCGCCGCCGCGGGCGATAACGACCTCTCCGCGCAGCTTGATCTCGAGCGCGATCTGCAGAAGCTCGCCGGCCGCACGGCCGATTTCGCCGAGGGCGTCACCGCCTTCCTCCAGAAACGACCCGCCGCGTTCAAGGGGCGATGACATGAGCTACGAAACCATCCTCTTCGACATCGCCGACGAGGTCGCGACCATCACCTTCAATCGCGCGGCGTCCCTCAATTCGCTCTCCCGCAAGCTGATCGACGAGACCGCGTCGGCGGTGAAGGCGACACCGGGCACCGGCGCCCGCGCCCTCATCCTCACCGGGGCGGGCCGGGGCTTTTCCTCGGGCGCCGATCTCACCGAAGGGGGCGCCCTGCGCGGCTCGCCCGAGGGTCCCGATCTGGGTGCCGCCCTCGAGGAGCGCTACAACCCCCTGGTCAAGGCCCTGGTCGAGCTGCCCATGCCCACCATCGCGGCGGTCAACGGCATCGCCGCCGGCGCCGGCATGAGCCTCGCCCTCACTTGCGACATCGTGCTGGCGGCGCGCTCGGCGGAGTTCCTCCAGGCCTTCAGCCGCATCGGCCTGATCCCCGATGCGGGCAGCACCTGGTTTCTGCCCCGCCTGGTCGGCGCCGCGCGGGCGCGGGGCCTCGCGTTGCTCGGCGACAAGCTGCCGGCGGAGACCGCTGCGCAATGGGGCCTGGTCTGGGCGGTCATCGACGACGACAAGCTCCAGGACGAGGCGCGGAGCATGGCCAAGCGCCTGGCCGCCGGCCCGACCAAAGGCCTTTCCCTGATCAAGCGGGCGCTCGCCGCGTCGTCCGGCAACGATCTTTCCGCCCAGCTCGATCTCGAGCGCGATTTGCAGAAGATCGCCGGTCGCACCGCCGATTTCGCCGAAGGGGTCACCGCCTTCCTCCAAAAGCGTCCCGCCAAGTTCAAGGGCAAGTAGCCATGGCGGCGCCGGACGACCAGGCGGCCAAGGACCGCACCGCCCTGCTTCACGCTGGCGACCGGGCGGCGGCGGCGCTGGGCATCCGTCTACTCGACAGCGGCCCCGGTCGGGCCAAGATCGCCATGACCGTGCGGGAGGACATGTCCAACTTCCATGGCACGCTCCATGGCGGCGTGGTCTTTCTATTGGCGGACACCGCCTTCGGCCTCGCCTGCAACAATCGCGGCCCGACCACCGTGGCCCTCGCCGCCGAGATTCGTTTCGCCGCGGCGCCCCGTCCGGGTGATGAATTGATCGCCGATTGCGCCGAGCGCCTCGGCGGCGGGCGAACCAGCGTCTACGACACCACCGTGACGCGGGTGGCGGATGGCGCCACCGTCGCCCTCTTCCGGGGACATGGCTATCGGGTGGGCACGGCCACGCGGGAATAAGCGCGGTTTTGGGACGTTGTCGTTATCGGAGGTGCGTCATGAAGCGATTGTTCCTGGCCTTGTCCTTGGTCGCCCTCGCCGCTTGCGGCGGTCCCCAGGAGATCCAATGGGCCGATCCCAAGCCCGATCCCTTCGCCGCCCCTCGTCCGCCCGCCGCCGGCGGCATTCCCAAGCCGGCGCAACTTCCCGCCAACGCGCCGCGCACCGCGATCCCCGAACAACAGAGCCGCCTCAGCCTTTTGGGCGATACCTCGATCGTCAAGGCGCGCCACGTCGTCGGCTTCACCGATCGCCATCGCGAGTTCTGGACCGTCGACGACGGCTTCGTCCGCTATGACCGCCTCAATGTCGGCGCCTTCGATCCCCGGGAGAACAATTACACGGCGCTGCGGCGCCTGATCGAGGGGACCGAGATCGCCGAGACCGGCCTTCGCTACGACGACGCCGACGTCAAGACGGTGCAACGCTCCCTCGGCGCTCTCTCCTACGTGCTGGCGGCGAGCGCGACGCGGCGCTGTTTCGTCTTCGCCCATATCGCCGCCAACCAGGAGCTCGTGGGCTCCCGTTGCCTCGCGGCCGGGCATCCCGACATGTTCAATCTCGAATTCAAGATGCTCGATCTGATCGGACGCATCCGCCTCGACGGCGGCGTGATCTCGCGGGGCAAACCCCTCGGCTGATCAGCGCCGCTTGCGGCGCGTCGCCTTTTTCCTGGGGGCGGCCGGCTTGGCCTTGGGCGCCGCCTTCTTCCGGGCGCGAAGCGCCGCCGCGACCGCTTCCCTTGCCCAGACGGCGAATTCCTCTGGCTCGTCGAACAGGTGCGCCGGCACCTCGTAAAAGGACAGGACCGCCTTATTTCCGCTCTTGGTGCCGTAGACGAAAGGGCCAGTTCCCGCTCTTTTGAACGCGGCGCGATTGGCCTCGTCGACCTTGAAATAGAGGGTCTCGTCGGAAATCAGGCCGAACATCACCCCGGATTTCCAGACCCCGGCGCCGCCGAACATGCGCCGCGCCGCGACTCCGGGAAGCGACCCCAGCAGGTCGAGCACGTGGTCGAGATATTCCGGCGCAACGCTCACTTGCGGCTCATTCGTGGAATCCCATACAATCCAAAAAAAGGGAGTTCTGATCCGTGCAAGTCGTCAATCGCAAGATGTTTCCCGCCGGGCAACAGATTTTCAAATCCGGCGATCCGGCCCACCAAGCCTATCTCATCCAGATCGGCGAAGTCGAGATTTCGCGCGATAGCCCGTCGGGCAAGCAAGTGCTCGCCAAGCTCGGCCAGAACGCCATTTTCGGCGAAATGGCCTTGATCGACGGCAAGCCGAGGAGCGCTTCCGCGACTGCCCTGGTCGATACGACCCTGATCATCATCAACAAGGGACGTTTCGAGAATCTGATGGAAAACGCGGATCCTTTCTTGCGGGGTCTCTTGAAGGTGCTGGCCGGCCGACTGCGGACTCAGTAGCGGTAGGCCGAGACGCCACGACGGGGCGCAAAAAGCGTCACGGAGGCGTCACTGACGCGACACAAAAAACTCGAAAAACCCAAGGAAAACTTGCCAAGCCGTTGATTTGATTTGGCGGGGGTTTGAAAAACCGAAAAATCCGCCCGCCTCAATTGGCGGCCCGAAATTCTCGAGGGAACGTCTTTCCTCTTGCGGCGCCGATTGGAAAGCGCCCCGTTGTTGCCGTTCGGCAACGGTGCTCGTCCTGGCCGATCGCTCGGGTCAATTGAGCCGGTACCCGGCTCAAATCGCGATCCTTGTCTCGATGGTGTCGTAATCGGCGCGCAATTCACGCTCGCGGGTCTCGATCAGGCCCGCCTCTTTGAGGACCATGACATCGGCATGAACGTTGCTGTAGTCACGCTTGAGCGCCTTTGCCAAAGCCCGAATGCTGCCAACATCATGGCGCCGAACATGGCGCAAGAGGGCCATGCGTTTCGTCGTTAGGACGCGCGACAGCGCCGCCCAATTCTCGAACACCAGATGCCGTTCCCGAAACGACGTGCCGCGCCTGGCCCGATGCCACGCTTTGACGAAGCGGCGGGAGGCCTCGGCCTCGAATTCGCCGCCGACGGAGATCTTAACGTCACTCACGATCGCCCTCGCAAGGTCATCACGTCCGACCAGAAATCCGCCATCAACCGCTCGACGGTCGCGAAACGATAGGCGGTCTCGACCCCCCGGTAATGCCGATGATCGCCCTTGCCCCGCTCGTTGTCATAGCCCACTTCCCGCGACCCCGGTCGCCCGTAAAACAGCGAATATTTCAAACGGTGCGTCGTCGGCGGCACCGACGTTCCCACCCGCCAGATCACCATTTCCACGATGGCGCCATCCTCGTACTCGATGCGCTGACGGAACAGCAACTCGGCACGCAGAACGATCAATTATGGTATCTAATACCATATGGCGTCAATAACCACATGAAATGACGATCACCCGGTGCCGCTTGAAGGTTATTGGCCGGATGTCCGCCCTATTTCTTTTCCTTGGCTTCCAGGGCGACGAGTTTTTCCCGCGCCCGGTTGGCGAGCGGGGTGGGCGTGCCGGTCTGGCGTTCCTCGGCGGCGAGGCGCCACCAG
>Ga0194120_10010307_pt1 | contig 11583 bp, 9 predicted proteins | sample TA2MahCa65mmetaG_FD_148642 | JGI IMG/M metagenome (GOLD analysis project Ga0194120, IMG submission 148642) | Freshwater microbial communities from Lake Tanganyika, Tanzania - TA2015019 Mahale Deep Cast 65m | ecosystem: Environmental > Aquatic > Freshwater > Lake | place: Tanzania: Lake... | reverse complement strand
ATGCCGGGTATCTCGGCTTGTGGCTGCTCCTGCCGCCGATCATCTGTGCGCATCGCATCGGTGCGCGTGCACCGCTTGCGCTCACGCTGGTAACCACACTCGGTCTTTGGCTGATCGCATCTGCGCTTCTCATGCTGCTTGGGGCGGTCTTGGATCCCAGCCCCGGGCAGTGGCAGTTGGCCGCCATTGCCGCGACGCTCGTTTGCGCAACGCTCGGCATCATCGCGAACTGGTCGCCCGCCGAAGCGCCGCGTGGCACACGCACAGTCCCACCGCGAATACTGGTGGCGCGCGGGATCGCCGCTGCGGGTGCAATCGGTGCTGCGGTGGTTCTGGCTCGGCTGGATGTACCCATTGCCAGCGGGCTCGTCAGCGTCTTCCCGGTCATCTTTACGACTGTGATGGTGGGCACTTGGCTCGCACAAGGCCCGTCGGTGCCGCGCGGCGCCGCTGCACCCATGATGCTTGGATCAACGAGCGTTGCGGTCTTTGCTTACCTCGCTGCTGCCCTCTTGCCGCGTCTGGACATGGCGTCATCCGTTGCGCTTGCCTGGCTCGGATCCGTGATCATTGTTCACGGACCTGCAGCCTTGCTCCTTCAGTGGCGCGTTCGCATGAACGCGACGCGCGCGAATCAGTGATGACCGGAGGACTGCGTCGATCCAGAACGCGGTAGTGCTGCGAGTCGCCCGATGAACAGCACAAGCAAAATGACACCGGTGAAGGCTTCGAGCATCGCGGCAGCGCGTGCCCAAGGTCCGATGGGCACGATGTCACCAAAGCCAACCGTTGTCATGATCACAGTCGAGAAATAGAGGGAGTCATTCCAGCGCAACGCGAGAGGAGCGTTGTTGAAGGTGTAGTTGTCTGGATTGACCGCAGAGATGTGATGATGAAGCATGGCGTAGAGGACAACTGTCAAGAGGTAGATCGCCAGCCCTCCGATCACACGGTCATCGAGCAGGGACTTTCCGTGCGTCAACTGGAATCCAAGCATGGCGATCGCCGTCGCGTAGTAACCAATGAATCCGAACATCAGCTGGCTTCGCACGATGGCAGACTCATCAAAGTCGTGGAGGACTCCAGCGGCAACAACAAGAGCGAAAGCCCACACCACAAGGACGAGACCCTGGCGCCACGATCCCACACACAGGATTCCAAGCAGCGGCACGATGTCCAGGAGCAGCGGAAAGAGCGGCAACTCGATCCCACCACCTTTGACGAAAAATGGATGAACCGCGAAGAGCGCGATCAGGGAGAGGAGAAGAGGCGTTGTTCGATTTCGAATCCAGCGCAATGAGACCTTGTACATCCGCATGGAGATCAGAGCGTACATCTCGCGTGGTCCTGTATCCGGATGCTGTTCCCCTACACTGAAATCATCGTCCGTCACCATCTTTGTTCCCGAGGTCCCGATGTCCCAGCCAACGATTGTCTACACACTGACCGATGAAGCGCCTGCACTCGCCACGTACTCGCTGCTGCCGATCATTCGAGCAGTCACCGATGCGGCTGGCATCCGCGTCGAAGTTTCGGACATCTCCCTCGCGGGTCGAATCCTCGCAGCATTCCCAGAGCATTTGGAGCCGCGCCAGCGGGTGACCGATGCCCTTGCCGAACTTGGACGGTTGTGCCTGAAGCCTGACGCGAACATCATCAAGTTGCCAAACATCAGCGCCTCGATGCCACAGCTCAAGGCAGCCATCGCGGAGCTTCGAGCACAGGGCTTTGCCGTCCCCGAGTACATCGACACGCCATCGACGGACGCACAGCGAACCAGCAATGCTCGCTACGACAAGATCAAGGGAAGCGCTGTCAATCCGGTCATTCGACAGGGCAATTCGGACCGGCGCGCGACCAATTCCGTCAAGGCCTTCGCGAAGGCGGCGCCACACAAAATGGGGGCGTGGTCAACGGACTGCCGCACACATGTCGCATCCATGCATCGTGGCGACTTCTTTGGCAATGAACAGTCGATCACGGTTGATGCGGCGACCACTGTCCGCATCGAACATGTGAGTGGAGATGGAAGCGTTCGCGTCTTGCGTGATGGGATCGCTTTGTCCGCAGGTGAGATTCTCGACTCGACGTTCATGAGTGCACGCGCCCTGGCGACGTTCTGGAGCGAGTCATTTGCCGCTGCAAAGCGTGATGGGCTGCTGCTGTCGGTGCATTTGAAGGCAACCATGATGAAGGTGTCAGACCCGATCCTGTTCGGTTCCGCGGTCCGAGCAGCGCTCGGCAGCGTGTTCGAGTCGCATGGTCAGGCGCTGCAGCAAGCAGGCGCAAACCCGCGCAACGGAATCGCCGACATGCTCGTGCGGATCGATACGCTGCCCAGTTCACAGCGCGACATGATCCGAACAGCCATCACCGATGCGCTGAAGAGCGGACCTGCGATTGCCATGGTGGATTCGAACCGTGGCATTACGAACCTGCATGTTCCAAGCGATGTCATCATCGATGCGTCGATGCCCGCCATGATTCGCGAAGGCGGCGCGATGTGGAATGCAGAAGGTGTGACCCAAGAGACAAAGGCGTGCATTCCTGATCGGACTTACGCGGGCGTCTATCAGGCAACGATCGACTTCTGCCGAGCGAATGGAGCCTTTGATCCGCGGTCCATGGGCAGCGTGCCCAATGTGGGGCTGATGGCGCAGCAGGCGGAGGAGTACGGTTCCCACGACAAGACATTCGAGATTGCAGCGCCCGGTACGGTGCGGGTGATTGACGCGGCAGGTCGCGTTCTCACGGAGCACAAGGTCGAAGCTGGGGACATCTGGCGCGCATGCCAGACAAAGGATGCAGCCGTTCGAGATTGGGTACGACTCGCGGTCCAGCGGATGAGGCTCAGCGGTATCCCCGCCGTGTTCTGGCTCGACGAGTCGCGGCCACACGACCGACAGATTCTTGTGAAGGTCCGTGCCGAGCTCGCAGAGCATGAAACGCGCGGCGAACTTGCAGGGCTCGACTGGCGGATTCTGCCGCCTGCGGATGCATGCCGCCACTCGCTCGAGCGCATGAAGAATGGTCTGGACACCATTTCCGTCACGGGCAATGTGCTGCGTGATTATCTCACTGATCTTTTCCCGATTCTCGAACTTGGAACAAGCGCCAAGATGCTCTCGGTTGTCCCGCTCATGAACGGCGGTGGACTTTTCGAGACCGGCGCTGGTGGATCTGCACCCAAGCATGTCCAGCAATTCAACAAGGAGAACTCGCTGCGCTGGGATTCGCTCGGTGAATTCCTCGCGCTGAACGCTTCACTGGAGCACTTGGCACAGCGCACTGGCAATGCGAAGGCGAAGGTGATTGCGGATGCGCTTGACGCGGCGACCAGCACCTATCTCCAGAACAATCGGGGGCCGGCGCGTCGGGTGGGTGAACTCGACAACCGCGGCAGCCACTTTTATCTCGCGCTTTACTGGATGCAAGAACTGGCGCGGCAGAAGACCGACAGCGATATTGCGGCACGTTTTGCCCCCTTGGCATCTGAAATGACGCTGCAGGAGACCACAATCGTCGGAGAACTCAACAGCGTGCAGGGACGTTCCGTGGATGTCGGCGGCTACTACCGACCCGATCCGACGCGAGCCGCAGCCGCCATGCGACCAAGCGCCACCTTCAACGCGATCGTGGACAACGCGATGGCGATGGCCTGAGAACGTTCAGTTCTGCGGGTCCAGTTCAGCGCGGCTTCCAGAGCGCCGCGTCGAGAATGGACCAGAGATGGATGATCCATCCAAGCCAGATGAGCCAGAGCAAACTGGCTGCGACGAACATGATCACTGCAAGCAGGAGTCGCCCCTGTACCAGTTGACCAAGGCCTGGGATAAAGAAGCTGCAGACCGCCGCGATGACATTTCCTGCTGAGCCTTGTCCGCCGTTTGCCATGCCGACCTCCAGTGCACGAAGAATACCTCGCACGATTCGTTTCGTGACCGGCAAGGCGGCGTCGCTTCAGACGGGCTGCCCTCCGCCCGCTCGGATCGCACGTGCACGCGCACGCACGCCACGCACCGTGACCTCTGTCAGTCGCTGTGCATTCTTCACCTGCAGCGCCATCCGCGGATTGCTGCCAAGTCCCTTGGCATGGCGCAGCAAGAAGTCCCAGTAAAGCGTGGTGAACGGACACGCATCCTCTCCTTCGGACTTCGCAGGATCGAAGCGGCATCCTTTGCAGTAGTTGCTCATGCGACTGATGTACTTGCCTGTGGCCGCATAAGGCTTCGATGCCATGATCCCACCATCTCCGTACTGTGACATGCCAAGCGTGTTGGGGAGTTCCACCCACTCCACCGCATCCACGTACACGCCGAGATACCACGCGTGTACTTCCTGCGGGCGCACACCAAGCAGAAGGGCATAGAGACCCGTCACCATCAGGCGCTGGATGTGATGTGCGTAGCCCGACTCGAGCGTCTGCGTCAGCGCGGCGCGCAGACAACTCATATCAGTCTCGCCAGTCCAGTAGAACGCCGGCAATGACTGATCTGCCTTGAGTGCATTGCGCTCCACATAATCCGGCATGTGAAGCCAGTAGATGCCGCGCACGTACTCACGCCAACCGAGCACCTGACGAATAAACCCCTCTGCGCTTGCGAGCGGCACTGCCCCGCTTCGGTACGCCTTTTCCACTCGCTCGATCACCCGCCGCGGACTGAGAAGCTTGAGATTCATCGCAGACGAGAGTCGCGAGTGGAACAGCACTGGCTCGTCCGTCCACATGGCATCTTCCCATCTGCCGAACTCTGAGAGTCGATGCTCGACGAAGTCATCAAGCGCATCCTCCGCCTGCGCGGGGGTGACCGGCCAGTCGAAACGGCCGAGATCACCGGGGTGATCCTTCAGCATGCGCTCAACGACCGCGATCACATCGCGCGTTGTGGCATCAGGCTTGAATGCCTTGGGCTTTCGAACGCCTTCGGGCCCCTTCTTGCCAAACGACTCTCTGTTCTCATGGTCCAAGTTCCACTCGCCGCCCTCCGGCCCACCCGATCGGTCAAGCAGGACGCCGTACTTGCGTCGCTGCTCTCGGTAGAAGTACTCCAGACGGAGTTGTTTGCGTCCATCCGCATGCGCACGGAACTCTTCGATCGAGCAGAGGAAGTGGCGATCGGCCAGCACATCGAGCGGCACACCGGCGTTCTTCGCGGCTCGCTCCAGCATCTCCTGTACGCGCCACTCACCCGGCTGCACGAGGAGTATTCGGGCGGGTTTCCACTTGGCGATGGAGTACTCCAGTGCGGATCCGAGATCCCTCCTGCCGTCATCCGCATCCAGTGTTCGATAGTCGACACGAATACCCTCTTTTTCCAGTGCCGAACGAAAGTGACGCATCGCGCTGAGAAAGAGCGCTGTGCGCACTTTCGATGAACGCACGTGTGTGCTCTCGCCCATCACTTCCGCCATCCACACGCGGTCGGTCGCAGCGTCGAATCCATCGAACGCTGCCGAGTCACGGTTGAGTTGGTCACCCAGGCACACAATCAGATTTCTGGTGCGGGGCGCGGGCATCGTCAGAAGCCTAGGCAGTGCGCGAGCGCAGCATCGGAATGCAGAGGAGTCCGGGCACACCGAGCAAGACAGACCAACCAAAAAACGGTCCGTAGTCGAGGTGGCGAAGCAGCACGCCACTGATACTGCCGCCGATGGCCCCCCCGACCGCCATGAGCGCAGTCAAAAGCGCATACTGCGTTGCAGCAACGCGCCGCTCGCATAGTGACATGAGTGCAGCAACAAAACCGGCACTGACCATCCCGCTTGCAAGGCTTTCCACCATCACGACAACCGTGAGGGCAGGCAGCGGAGCCGCGGCAACGGCGTCGCCCGCAATGCTGGCGCCCTGCATCGATGCGAGCCACAAGAAGCCGGCATTACTGATCGCTTGCAGGACTCCGAAGATCCACAGACACGGGCGCAGCCCGATGCGCCCGACGAGCCATCCGCCCGCGACGGCACCCACAATCGTGATGCCGAATCCGAGCCCTTGGCGGATGAAGGCGAGATCCTGCAGCGAGTGCCCCAAGCCCTTGAGCAGCAGCGGCTCGATCATGGCGTTCCCGACCTGATCGGGCAACTTGAATGTCAGCACAAAGAGCAGCAAGATCGGCAAACGCCTACCCCACTGTGATGCAAACAGCGCGAGCGGTTCCCAGAGCGCGGCAGCAAATCCTGGCGCGGGTTGATCGCTTCTCGTTGGTTCGACCGCCCAGAGCGTCACAACAGCACCGACCGTCACCAGCGCGCATGCTGCCGAGGCGGCAAAGGTCCATCCCCAAACGGGCGCCACCGCAAGAACCGCCAGTCCAAGTCCTGCCCACGCGACTCGGTATCCGCTCACAAAGAGACCGGCACCCTTTCCAAAGGCCGCGCGAGGCAGTCCATCGATCTGATACGCGCTCGCAGCGATATCGATGGTGGCACTTGCGATCGCTGCCACCGCAAGGAGAGTCAGAAACACCCGTGCATCGCTTGGACCAACCACACAGGCACCAGTCAGCAGGAGTGCGGCGATCAGATGCCCTGCAAACAGCCAACTTCGTCTCTGCCCGAGGGCGCCACACAAGGGCGGCCGGAGATGATCCACGATGGGCGCCCATAGGAACTTCAGCGCGTAGGGCAATGACAGCAGTGAGAGAAGCCCGATGGACTCGATTGACCACTGCGCTGCGGTTGTCCACGTGCGCACGACCGACGTCAGCATCAGATTCGGGATTCCAGAGGAGAAGCCGAGTGCTGCAATCACAGCCAACGTTGCGGCGCTCGCATCCCCAACCGCGCCATCCTTGCGAACTCCGTCCGTGGAGATCATCCTGCGGTGCAGGCTAGACGCAACACCGCCGAGGCGTGGTGTTCAGAACTCCCAAGAATCGAGGGAGAGAGACACGGCCATCCAGGCGCGACATGGCTGTGCGACGGAATCGAACGTTGTTCTTGTGCAAGGCCATAGGTGATCCCCCTCCTCTGACCCAATGGGGATGAGCCGCGCGACAGCGATCACAACAGCAGCAGGCAGGCGAGTGTGATGATGATCGCCGCACAGATGTTCAACTGAATCCCGATCCGCATCATGTGTCCGATGGGCAACTTCCCCGTCGAGAACACCATCGCGTTGGGCGCCGTGCCGACTGGGAGTGCGAATGCGAGGCTTGCAGCGAGCGCTGCCGCAACCACCATTTGATCGGCGGGCATGCCAAGTCCGACCGCCAGTGGCCCCACAATTGGAACAGCCGTCGCAGTCAGTGCAGTGTTGGAAGCGACCTCACTGGCGATGAGAAGTGTCGACACGAGGAGGAACAGAATCGCCCATGGCGGCAATGCCGCCAGCGAAGACGCGGTCTGCGCGATGGACTGTGACACGCCGGTTCGGTCCATCGCATCGGCGAGGGAGAGCCCCCCACCAAAGAGTATGAAGACCCCCCACGGCAATCTCCCAAGCATCTCCACTGGAACAATCCGTGTTCCCGGCGTTCCCGGCTCCGGGAGAGCAAGCAGCAGAATCGCCGCAAGCACCGCGACCGCCCCATCGGTCAGCGGCGGCATCGGCACACCAGCCGCGCGCGCCAGCGGAACGCCGATCCATCCGATCAGAGCCAACACAAAGACGGCGAGCGTGATCCATCCACCCCGACTGATTCTCCCTGGCTCACGCCCGAATCCATCGATCGGCGCAGGCGCGAGGCCATCCAACGGAAGATTTGCCCGAAGCACGAGTGAAGCCGCGAGAAGTGTCGCAATGCCGACAGGCACGCCGAAGGACACCCAACGAATGAAATCCATTTCTCTGGTGCCGGGATGTTCGCGCGCATACTGATTGATCCACTCGGCTGCGATCGGATTCGGTGGGCTGCCAAGCACTGTCATGACACCGCCAATCGTCGCACCCCAGGCAACCGCCAACAGCAGACCACTTCCAAAGTTTCGCAGTGCAGAGGCAGTCGGTGGCACTGAGGCATTGCCACGCTCGACGGCAGCAATCGTCGCCATCACCATCGGCAGCAGCATCGCCACGGTGGCTGTGTTGGAGACGAATGCACTCAGCAGTGCGGACACGCACAAGAATCCAAGCAGAAGTCTCTGCGGTGTTGTGCCGACGATCCCGATGACGTATCGCAACAGTCGCGCCGCAATTCCGTGACGCTCAAGCGCCAGTGAAAGCACACAGCCACCTGCAAAGAGGAAGATCAACTCGTTGGCGTAGGGTGCAAGCACTGCCGTGCCTTTGCCCGCGCCGATCAGCGGCAAGACAACAACTGGCAGCAGGCTCGTCACCGCAAGATCGACTGGTTGGAGTGCCCACCACAGCGCCATCCACCCGAGGAGCCCGATGGTTCCAGCCGCGGGTTCTGAAAAGCTCCCAAAGCCACCGTAGTGCGGATGAAAGAGAAACCAAAGCAGTCCGCCCAGGAGCGGACCTGATACAGCGACAACACACCTTCGTGCGATCGAATCCGCCTGAACGGATCCTCCTGGTATCAAGGTCGTCCTCCCTCGACTGATGCGTTCCGCCACGCATCACGGGCTTGAATCTGCCAGCGTCCTACGCACAGCGTTTGATCGCAGAGCGCGTTCTTCGCCACTGGAGACCGAAGCGAAGTCCGCAGACCTGCCCGCTTGACCGAGGAATGCGCGAGCCCTGCGGCTACTCGGACAACGTCATCATCACATATCGCGGTCCACTCTGCATGCCCTACTGCTCGTCTGCGCATCGCCGCGTCATCCATCATGCCGACTTCCGGCCAAGCATTCACACGTGCGCGGAAGTGCAGACTCTGGAGGACCGCGGGCGGCGCCATCAAGACACCTTCACTTTGCGCGCAGTCAATCGTCGCTGCCGAGCGTTTCTGGCCCGGCGTTTCTTTGTGCCTACCCCTTGAGCCATCACACGCTGTGCCATGCTCCGCCGAAGGCTGATCGGCATGTCATGCCCAATGCGCAGTCGCATTGGGGTGACACCCCTTGCCGCCTGCACGACGACAATTGATGCACCAGGACGGAGTCCGCAGCGTGCCGCCTCACGCAGGAACTGAGGCGCCTGATGCATCACCCGTTCGATTCGTGCCACGGAGCCTGTGGGGAGGCAATCCAGTGAAACACCCTGCGCCGAGTGCAGACGGCCACGCGCACTTGGGATTGGATCGCCATGCGGATCCTTGGATGGCCGGCCGAGGAGTCCATCAAGCCGCTCCAAAACGCGAGCAGACAGCGCATGCTCAAGGCGCTCCGCCTCCGCGTGTACCTCCGACCAGTCAAGCCCAAGGAACCTCACCAGAAAGCACTCAACAATGCGATGACGCCGAAGCACATCGAGCGCCTGACGCCTTCCCTCCGCCGTCAGCGTAATGCTGCCATACCTCGGCGCCCGAAGGAGTCCGCGCCGTGCAAGCCGCTGCACCATCGAGGTGACAGTCCCCTTGGTCAGGGCAAGCTCCTTGGCTAGCCGAGCAACACCGACTTCGCCACCTCGGCTCAAGGACTCGACAGCCTTCAGATAGTTCTCGACGGTTTCTGTTGCCACTGAGGAAGAATACCGTCCGGTCCGCTCGGTACATCGCTGCTCGAAGTTTGACCATTCAAACTTTTTGTATAGTACCCGTCTTGGAGCAAGACCCACTCATCACAGCGCCAACTGCAGGCTGGCGTCGATCACGGCGCCACCTCTCCCTGCCGGAGGCGCACGCATCTATCCGAATACCGACTGGTCCGATTCGCTTCCGCACATTTCTGGCGTTCATGGGTCCAGGGCTGATGGTTGCCGTGGGTTACATGGACCCGGGCAACTGGGCAACCGATCTCGCAGGTGGGGCCCGCTTCGGCTACGCGCTGCTCTGCGTTGTTCTCTTGTCGAACCTGATGGCGATCCTGCTGCAGCATCTCGCGCTGAAGTTGGGAATCGTGGCAGAACGTGATCTGGCGCAGGCATGCCGAGATCACTTTGGACCACGCACGAACTTCATCCTCTGGATGCTCTGCGAGGTGGCAATCGCCGCATGTGATCTTGCAGAGGTCATTGGCTCGGCAATCGCACTCAACCTGCTGTTTGGCATTCCGCTCGTGTGGGGAGTCGTCATCACCGCAGCGGATGTGCTTCTCATTCTGCTGCTTCAAGCCCGGGGTTGGCGTGTGCTGGAGGCCGTCGTAGCGGCCATGGTCCTGCTGATCGGCGCATGCTTTGCCTACGAGATCATCGCCGCGCGCCCGGATCTGCCGGGGATCCTGCGAGGATTGATGCCACGCACCGAAGTTGTCGTGAATCCCGACATGCTCTACATCGCCATCGGGATTCTTGGGGCAACCGTCATGCCTCACAATCTGTATCTGCACTCGGCAATCGTTCAGACCCGCGCTTATCCGCGTACCGAAGAGGGAAAGAAGCTCGCTGTTCGCCTTGCGACATTCGACTCCACGGCCGCCCTGCTCTTTGCATTCTTTATCAACGCAGCAATTCTCGTGCTTGCAGCTGCGACCTTTCATAACTCCGGCCATCAGGGTGTGGCTGGCATCGAGGATGCGTACACCTTGCTCACGCCGCTGCTTGGCGCACCGCTTGCGAGCACACTCTTTGCGGTCGCATTGCTCGCTTCCGGGCAGAACTCCACGTTGACCGGAACACTCGCTGGGCAAATCGTGATGGAGGGATTCCTCGATATCCGACTGCCCGCGTGGTTGCGCCGACTCATCACGCGACTGATCGCCATCGTGCCGGCCGTCATTGTTGCTGCTCTCTATGGCGCAAGTGGGGTCAACGACCTGCTCATTCTCAGCCAAGTCATTCTGTCGCTGCAGCTTTCCTTTGCCGTTGTTCCGCTGGTCTGGTTCACGGGCAGTCGCGCCAAGATGGGGTCCTTCACAAACGCGCCGTTGCTGGCCATGCTCGCCTGGGTCGTGACGGCGGTGATCGTTCTCTTGAACGGCTACCTGCTGCTGCAAGTTGTGCTCGGATGAGATGACAGCACACCTTGCGGTAGCCTGCCGAGCACCATGTCAGACCAAGCCCAAAACACGCTTCGCCAAATCTTTGCACATCCAACCTCGCACAATATTCATTGGCGTGATGTTGTGCACATGTTTGAGGGACTCGGCGGGACGACCGAAGAGACCAAGAAGGAACACCTCAAGGTGAAGTTGCGCGGGAAAGAGATGACATTCCGCACGCCGCACCACGGGCATCACTCGCTCGATGACAACGAGGAGATCGGACATATCCGTCGTTTCCTCCGAGAGTGCGGATTCGAGCCCGCAAAGGGACACTGATCACATCGCGGCGTTGAAAGACGGGCCGCCAAGAGCCTTCAGCATGCGGTAGAGAGGGGCGCCGCTTGGCTCCGTGCGGTCGGTCATGATGCGCGATCGCTATTGATGCGACCAATGGTTAGACGGAGCGCGCTGCCGACTTCGTGGAGCGCCGGTGCGCCCACCACTCCCAGACCAGCGGAAGGACGCTGACAACGACAATGCCGAGCACGACCACACTGAAGTTGCGCTTGACCCAGGGGATATTGCCGAAGAGACACCCACCGCCGAACGCCAGAACGACCCACAGGGCCGCTCCAAGGATGTTGAACACGGCGAAGCGCCGAT
>Ga0194120_10010302_pt1 | contig 11590 bp, 11 predicted proteins | sample TA2MahCa65mmetaG_FD_148642 | JGI IMG/M metagenome (GOLD analysis project Ga0194120, IMG submission 148642) | Freshwater microbial communities from Lake Tanganyika, Tanzania - TA2015019 Mahale Deep Cast 65m | ecosystem: Environmental > Aquatic > Freshwater > Lake | place: Tanzania: Lake... | reverse complement strand
TTTCGGCGCGCTGGCTACGCTCCCGGCTGGTTTTCAGCCCAAGTTTTGGCTATTAATGAACGGCTTCTTGCAGAGGACTCAAATGTAGTATTACTTTGCTGCTTCCGCCATTTGAAACACCATCGGGCTGAAATAGGGGATCAGCCAGATCAACCACACAAAAATGCTGAACTTGTGAAAGCTGACTATCATCTTCTCATCCTTCTTCAAAAGGACAACGGTTGCCCAGATCGCGTGGACAAACATTAGGGCGATGGCAAGCACACCTGAAACGCCATGAATATCGTAACTCATGCCGCCTACATATTCGAACATCAAGCCTGTCCCCCAGGTGTCACAGACAAGCCCAAGCCAAAAGAAAACGGTGTGCCAAACTTTGAGCCTGCCTTGCAGCCGCTCGCTCCAAACCCCAATGGAGTAAAAAAGCAGGGCTAAATTGATAATGATGATCGCAGCGGGATCCATTGATGATTGCCTCCAGACGTAGTTTTATGCCTGAAGAAATTATAAGCATCCTCCAGAAAAGCAGACTGTGTCAAACGTCACTGAAAGTTGGTTCAATCGCGGTACGACTCCATTCCTCAGCCTTTTACGGGAGTAGTCCTGTTAGGTTTGTTTGAGTAAAAAAGTGACAGTCACGTGCGAGGTGACTGTCACTTGGGGTACAAATTATCCATGAGGAAGGCGGTCTAAAACCCTTCCGCCACATACTCGCCCCATATACCGCGTAAGGTATTGCAAATTTCTCCAAGCGTGATGTCATTCTCCACGCATTCGATGAAGAGCGGCATTAGGTTCTGAGTACCGAGCGCCGCGTCCCTGACCTGCCCAAGCAACGCATCAACCCGTTTCCCGTCCCTTGTTTCTCTTAACTTCTTCAAGCGTTCCCTTTGTCCCAACTCGATGGATGTGTCCACCTTTAGGCGTTCCAACGTGAGAACTTCGTCAACAGCAAATTGATTGACTCCGACAATGACCTGTTCCTTCTTTTCGATGGCTTGCTGGGCGGCATAGGCGGCGTTTTGAATTTCGTTTTGCATGAAACCGCGTTCGATGGAGGGCATGGCGCCGCCCATTTCGTCGATCTTGGCGATGTAATCTTGCGCGCCTTTTTCGATCTCGTCGGTCAGATATTCGATCAGGTACGAACCTGCCAGCGGATCGATCGAGTCCGCGACGCCTGATTCGTATGCGATGATCTGCTGCGTCCGCAATGCCACGCGGACTGATTTTTCGGTGGGCAGCCACAAGGCTTCGTCCATGCTATTCGTGTGCAGGGATTGCGTCCCACCGAGCACGGCGGAGAGCGCTTGCATGGTCACACGCACGACGTTGTTTTCGGGCTGTTGCGCTGTGAGCGTGGAGCCAGCCGTCTGTGTGTGGAAGCGCAATTGCCATGAAGATGGCTTCTGCGCTTTGAATCGTTCGCGCATGATCCTTGCCCATAACCGTCTCGCCGCGCGGAACTTCGCCACTTCTTCCAAAAAGGTGTTGTGCGCGTTGAAGAAGAACGAAAGCTGACCCGCGAAGTCGTCCACGTTCAAACCCGCTTTAAGCGCCGCTTCCACGTAGGCGATGCCGTTCGCGAGCGTGAACGCCACTTCCTGCACGGCGGTGGAGCCAGCCTCGCGGATGTGATAGCCCGAAATGGAGATCGTGTTCCAGAACGGCACTTCCTTTGAACAGAACGAGAAGATGTCGGTGATGAGTCGCATGGATGGGGCAGGGGGGAAGATGTACGTCCCACGCGCCACATATTCTTTGAGAATGTCGTTTTGGATCGTGCCGCGCAGTTGTTTCATGTCCGCGCCCTGGCGTTTGGCAACGGCGATATACATGGCGAGCAGCACACCCGCAGGCGCGTTGATGGTCATGGACGTGGAGACTTTGTCGAGCGGAATTTGATCGAACAATTGCTCCATGTCTTTGATGGAGGAGATCGACACGCCGACCTTGCCGACTTCCCCTTGGGCAATCGGATCGTCCGCGTCATACCCGATTTGAGTTGGGAGGTCGAATGCGACCGATAGCCCGGTCTGACCTTGTGCGAGCAAATAACGATAACGCTTGTTGGATTCTTCCGCTGTGGAAAAGCCCGCATACTGGCGCATCGTCCAGAAGCGCGAGCGGTACATGGTCGGCTGGACGCCACGGGTGTAGGGGTATTCTCCGGGGAAGCCTACTGTCTCCCCGTAGGGCGTATCAGGCTCGGGCGGAAGAGCGAGGCGCGGTACTTCGATCCCTGAACTGGTTTCGAAGCGTTCCCTGCGTTCCTTGAATTTTTCCAATGATTTTTTGAGGGTGGTTTCTTTCCATTTGTTGTATTGGTCGTGGAGGGTCATGTTAAGTTTCCTTTTTATGGTAGCCAATACCTCGATTATATAGGTTTGAGCGCATTTCAGGAACTGGATGAACACAATCAGGGCGGCGGATGAATGTCACCTGCGATTTTTGTCGATTTGTGCCCCACCTTTTCCAAACGCAGGAATTGGATAAAAACAGGAAGATTATCAGACAAAAGTCACATGCCTTAATCGGATGAAAATGCTACACTTTTTGTGATAACGATCAGGAGTATCGCAAAATATGAGCAATAAAATCTTTTTGTATATCGGTGCGGGGATATTGTTGTTGATCGGACTCTGCCTGTTTGGCTATGGGATTTTGAACGTCATTGGCTCGACCTCATCTCAAGGTGACGCTTCGTGGCTTGGATTTGGGATTGGTTTTGCCATTGTGGGTGGACTCTTCCTCGGTGGGGGAATCCTGCTGGTCGTGAAGGGACAGGCTCAAGGTCAGGCTGGCGGCGGGGATGTCACTTATAAGATCGACCTGCCCGGTCAGACAAAAGTCGAACAGATCAAATGCCGCAATTGCGGGGGCAGTCTCAAAGCGGACAACGTCAAAATGATCGCAGGCGCACCGACGGTGGAATGTCCATTCTGCGGCACGGTCTATCAGATGACCGAAGAACCGAAGTGGTAGTTCAACCCTTCGACTTTTCTCAGGGCAAGTTTACGATTGCCGATTTTTGATTGACGATCATTGCGGAGCGGCTATGAAAAAATACCTTTCTTTTTTGCTTGCGCTTTTGCTTTTAGCGGGAACGTTCATCCCCGTTTCAGCGCTAAGCTATTCTTTTAGTCTCGATAAAATGATTGTGGATGTGTACTGGAATGCTGACGGCTCGATGGCGTTGGATTATTTCTTCACGTTCACGAATCAGGCAGGCGCAAGCCCGATCGATTTTGTGGATGTTGGCTTGCCGAATTCCAACTACATATGGACATCCATCAATGCATCTGTGAATGGGGAAAGTGTATCCGTCTCCACGGATTATCAAGGCGATGGCACAGGTGTGGCAGTGGAATTGGGTTCGCGCGCCATTCAGCCTGGGCAAACGGGTGTTGTGCGTTTATTTGTTGGGCGCATCGAGCGTGTGGTCTACAACGATGACGACGATGAGGCTTACGCGTCGGCTGTTTTTACGCCCACATGGTTTGGCTCACAATATGTGGTTGGATCCACCGATACAACGGTCACGTATCACCTGCCGCCTGGCGTGCAGCCTGAAGAACCGCGCTGGCATTCTGCGCCTTCTGGTTTCCCCAGCGAACCGCAAACAGGCTTTGATGACGAAGGACGCATCACTTATACATGGAACAACGCCAATGCCAGCGGTTCGAGCCAGTATAAATTTGGCGCATCCTTCCCAAAGACGTACATCCCTGAAACTGCCATCGTCACAGCGCCTGCATTCGATTTCGAAGCATTTTTCTCATCCATCATGGCGGTGATCGCGCCTGTTTTGTGCTTTGGAGTAGTCGGATTTTTCACCTTCATTGCACCGATACTCGCGATGATCAACGAACGCAAGCGCAAACTGCAATATCTCCCGCCGCGCATTGCCATCGAAGGTCACGGCATCAAGCGCGGGTTGACCGCCGTCGAAGCCGCGTTGCTGCTCGAACAACCGCTCGATAAAGTGATGACGATGATTCTATTCGGTGTCATCAAAAAGAACGCGGCAAAAGTCATCAGCCGCGACCCGCTTAAAGTCGAATCGATCGAGCCGCTGCCCGATAAACTGCATGAGTACGAGAAAAAATTCCTTACAGCATTCAAGGAAACCAAAGCGCAAAGCCGCCAGAAAATGCTGCAAACGATGATGGTCGACCTTGTCAAATCAACTTCTGAAAAATTGCGCGGGTTCAGCCGCAAGGAAACCATCACCTATTACAAATCCATCACCGAAAAAGCTTGGGCGATGGTCGAAGCGGAAAACACCCCCGAAGTGAAAAGCGAGAAATACGAAGAAGCCCTCGAGTGGACGATGCTTGATAAAGACTACGATGACCGCACCCGCCGAACCTTTACAGGACCTGTGATCCTGCCGCGCTGGTGGGGGAATTACAACCCGACCTACCGACCTGCCACATCCGTGCCCGCCTCTTCCATGCCGATCGCTGCTCCTGCTTCGAGTGGCAGCGGACTCCCTGGTGCAGACTTTGCCGCCCAAATGGTGACGGGTGTGCAGACCTTCTCGCAGAAAGCGATTGGCAACGTGCAATCCTTTACCGAAAGCGTCACCAAGACCACAAATCCGCCCCCGAAACCTTCCTCCAGTGGGCGCAGCGGCGGCAGTGGCGGACGTTCCTGCGCCTGCGCGTGTGCTTGTGCGGGCTGTGCCTGCGCCTGCGCGGGTGGTGGACGATAATTCGATTTGCGATTTTAGATTTGTGATTGACGATTAGAGGTGCAATATGACATTACTTGATGCTGTAAAACATATCTTTCAACCATCGTCCACGGTCCACGGCGTTGCCCTGAGTTCATCGAAGGGCCCATCGTCGGGTTTACATCACTACACCCGCGAAACCGCGGACGAGAAATCACGCATCCACTTGCGCATTGACCCTGACCGCACGGGCACGCTCATCGTCAATGCCAGCAGTGTGATGCACTTAAATCCCACAGCGGCGTTCATGGCGTGGATGATTTTGGAAGAGAAGCAGGAGCAGGAGATTGTTGCTGCGATAACGAAGAACTATCGCGTTAATTCATCACAGGCGAAGGACGATCTTTCCGCCTTCCGTTTTCAGTTTTCCGAACTCCTCCGCCCCGACGGTGCCTGCGCCATCCACGATCTTGAGTTGGAAATGAACATGCCGTTCAGCGCCCGTCCCACCGCGCCCTACCGCATGGACTTGGCGATCACGTATCGCTGTAATAACGATTGCGCTCACTGCTACAACGCCCGCGAACGGAACTTCCCCGAACTGACCACCGACCAGTGGAAGCAGACCCTCGATAAACTCTGGGAGTTGGGTGTACCGCACATTGTTTTCACAGGCGGTGAAGCGACCCTGCGTGACGACCTGCCAGAGCTCATCCGTCACGCTGAATCGAACGGACAGATCACAGGTCTCAACACCAACGCCCGCCGCCTGATGGACATGCGCTATGTGGACCGCCTTGTGGAAGCGGGACTCGACCACGTGCAGATCACCGTCGAATCGTGCGTGCCAGAAATTCATGATGATATGATGCGTGCCAAAGGCGCTTTCCGTCAGACGATTGCAGGCGTGAATAATGTCCTGCGTTCGAAACTGTATGTGATGACCAACACCACCATGCTGCGGACGAACGTCCATACCATCCCTGCTACGCTCGATTTTTTGGCAGATTTGGGCGTCCCAACCATTGGCTTGAATGCGCTCATCTATTCGGGGCAGGGACTGACCGTTGGCACAGGCTTGCGTGAAAGCGAATTACAACCCGTCCTTGATATTGCCACGAAGAAGACCGCCGAACGCGGACAAAAACTGATCTGGTACACACCAACCCAATATTGTGAGTTCGACCCCACTGCCCACAACCTTGGTGTGAAGGGTTGCACTGCCGCGTTGTATAGCATGTGCATCGAATCGAATGGAAATGTTCTGCCGTGCCAGTCGTATTACCACCCGCTTGGCAACTTCCTCACTGATGCGTGGGATTCGATCTGGAACCATCAACTGTCCACGCAACTGCGTGAACGGCAGAACCTACCGTTTAAGTGCGAGACCTGCCCCGTAGTTGTCGAGTGCGGCGGCGGATGTCCGTTGCAATTTGAAAATCACCGTAAAAATTTTGGAGTAGACCTGCCTGTGCTACACTAAAGCATACTCAAAGTTTGGAGTTAGCCAGCGCGAGTACCCATCAGGGTATGCGCCCGTCATGACGCCATGGATGCTTTAGGAATCATCTTATGCAAATCTGCTATCTACTCGTGTTCCCCGAATCGGGCGAAGGAAATGCTCTTGCGCCGCAGCAACTCAAGGTCCAGAAGGATGCGCCTTACTTCCAGCCCGTGGACATTGACCTCGTCAGCATCGGCGAAGAAACTGTCCTTATCGAAGGCTACGCGGTCTCCGTCATCCGCCAACGCTACGACGGGTGCGCCCAGATGATCGAATGCCGATTTGATCTGCAAGATCCATTCGCGTCATCCGTGCTGCAATTGCGGATCAAAATTCAAGCGGCGCTGCAAAGCAAGTATGTGCCCGTATCCATCCGCGATAGCGGACTGTTTGAAGACTACACCATCCTGCTGGTGAAGACAATGAAACCTTCGCCCGAAAAATGGATCGAAAAGAACGCCGCCGCGCTTGCCAAATTCATCCGCTCGCAGCGCGAAACGCTCGACCCCGCAGAGATCGCCGATATTTTGGTGTCGCGCACGCAATACTCCGCCAATGACATGACGGTGGTGGATTGGGAAGGCGCAGTTATTATTGCGCCCAATGAAGATTACGACTCGGACATTGCCTTGTTGAAAATCGGCAATTACCAACTTTTACGTTACCGCATGTTGGACCTGTCGATTGAAGCCATGCTTGATGCGATCAGCGAAACGTTCTTCAAGGACAAGGGACGCCCGCGCCTGACCACAAGCGTTGTCCGACAGATCGCCGAACACAAACTCGAAGTGATGATCGATTTCGAGCGCGTCGAACAAAACCTGCTGCTCATTGGTGATTGGTACTCGGCAAAATTATATGAAGCCATTCAAAGCGAGTTGTACCTCAAGGATTGGAAGGACAACCTGCGCAGCAAACTCGACAACCTCGAAGGTATTGTCGGCACGATCAAGGATAATTTTTCACTCTCCCTCGAACGTATCTGGGGACGTGTCGAAATGGCAGTCTATATGATCATGTTGGTCGGTTACCTGTATCTTTTCTTTGCAGATATGGGTTGGATCGGACCCTAGGAGAATCTCATGAACATCTTTCAACGCATCAGCAAACGCTTTGCAAAAGTCACGCCGCTGCCTGCGGGCACGCATCACATGCAAGCCGCCGAGGATGAAAAGCCCTATCGGCTTCATCTTCGCCTGCGTGCCGATGGTTCGGGCATTCTTATTCTCAACGCCTCCACTGTCATGCAGTTGAACGCCACCGCGGCGGAATATGCCTATCACTTCATCAAAGGCACGCCGCCCGAAGACGCCGCCAAGGAAATCGCATCCCGCTACAATATCAAATGGAAGGATGCCCTCGCAGACTTCACCAACTTCTCCGAACGGATTCACGACCTCATCGCCACTCCCGATTTAGACCCCGCCTCTTTCCTCGACTTTGAGCGGGCTCAACCCCACACGGCAGATTCTACGCTGCGGCTCGATTGCGCCCTGACGTACCGCCTGCCCGCAGGTGACCATACCGAGCATGCCCCCGTCAAACGTGTGGAGCGTGAACTCTCCACCGCCGAGTGGCAAATCATTCTCGACAAAGCCTGGCACGCGGGTATTCCACATATCATTTTCACAGGCGGCGAAGCGACCTTGCGTGACGACCTTCCGCAACTCATTGCTCACGCCGAAAAGAATGGTCAAGTCTGCGGCTTGCTCACGGATGGAATCAAACTTGCGGATAAAGCCTATCTCGATACCCTCTTGCAAACAGGGTTGGATCATATTCTGCTCGTCTTGCAACCCAATGAGCCGCTCGCGTGGAAAGCCATTCAAACCATCGTCCCGCAGGATATTTTCATCACCGTCCATATCACGCTCAGAAAAGAGAACGTAGCGCAATCCCACGCTATTCTCGAAAAGGTTGCCAATCTCGGCGTGGAAAATATCTCACTCAGTGCTGCCGACAACTCCCTCACCGACGAATTACTCGAACTTCAAGCAGTTGCTCAAGGACTGGCGCTCAACATCCGCTGGGATCTGCCCGTGCCGTACTCCGCTGCTAACCCCGTCAGCATCGAAACCGTGGACGATGAAATTCCCGCAGGCGCAGGCAAGGCCTGGATGTACGTCGAGCCTGATGGTGATGTCCTCCCTGCGCAGGGCGAAGCGGACAAAGTCCTCGGTAATATCCTGCGCGATGGTTGGGAGCAGATCTCGGGTAGTGAATGAAGCGGGTTTGCATCCCGTCTACAACTGACCAGTTCCATCCTTCCTTTTTTTACTCTATGGTATCCTTGCCAAAATTTTTTACAAAGGATACCCAAGTGAACTCGAAGATAAAGATCATCCTGACCAGTTTTTTATTGCTTTTTCTGCTGATCGCCTGTGCCCCGCTTTCTGAAGAAGACTATTACGAAGAGGAATATGTAGCGGAGACGGATGCCGAAGTACCGTTCTCCGGTGAAGCCATGTCTTGCCCTGTTATCACCGACCAGATCATAGACCTGGCTGTGTATGGCAGCGAAGGCGAAGAAGACCTGCTCGATGAAGAACTTGTCCTTGTCAGCTATATGGTGGATGGCGACGAAATACTTGACCCCGCCTATGAAGATGTCCCCGATGATTTGCTGGAGCAGCAGGAAGATACTGAACTGCATCAGCAGCTTTGGGACTACTACATGGCGCTCATCCCTGCCGAACAGCGTGGGACAATTGCCGAATATGCCATCACAACCGATGGCGTGGGCGGCACGCTGGCATCTGTTGCTCAAACCGCCTATGACCCCAATCTCTGGGTTCTGAATGTGGATGTTGCCGATACTGCCAATTATTATGAACTGACCTACACCCTCGTCCATGAGTTTGCGCATGTGCTCACTCTTGGTCCCGATCAGGTTGTGCCCAGTTTGGCGGTTTTCAACAACCCCGAAGATAACAACATCTACTTACAAGAATTATCCGCCTGCCCCGATTACTTCCCCGGCGAAGGCTGTGCCAATGCAGATTCCTATATTGACGATTTCTACTTCCAATTCTGGGAGGAACTTCGCGAAGAGTGGGATGTGATCAACCTCGAAGAGGATGAAGACGCACGCACCGAATTACTGGACGAGTTCTACAGCCAGTATGAAGATCGCTTCGTCACCAGTTATGCCGCCACCAATCCCGAAGAAGATATTGCTGAAGCCTTTACCTTCTTTGTGTTCAGCTCGCAGCCCGCGGGAGATACCATTGCTGAAGAGAAGATTCTCTTCTTCTATAACTATCCCGAACTGGTGGAATTACGCGCCATGATCTTGAATAATATGTGTACCTCCTTCCCTGAATAGAACGAATAACGAAGGCGCTGGGGCTTTCCTCAGCGCCTTCGTTTAAAGGAATTGCCCATGACCAAACTCCCCATCATCGAATCCTACTGGGTTGAAGAAAACCGTTTCCTTGCGGGTGAATACCCCGCCAGCTACGAGCCTGAAACCGCCCGCCGCCGCATCGAGGCATTTCTCGAAGCGGGCATCCGCACCTTTATTGACCTGACCCAGCCGCACGAGCTTGCCCCGTACGAATCCATTCTCAAGGATCAGGCTCAGATCTACGACCTCGAACTTGATTATCAACGTTTTGCCATTCGTGATCACGGCGTCCCTTCGCGTGAAACCATGACCCGCATCCTCAATACGATCGACGAGTCCATTCAAAACGGCAAACCAGTTTATGTCCACTGTTGGGGCGGGGTGGGGCGCACTGGTATCACGGTTGGGTGTTACCTCGTCCGCCACGGGTTGACTGCCGAAGAAGCCCTTATGCGCGTAGCCGATTTGTATAAAACTAGACCGCAAAATCATTTTCTAACCACATCTCCCGAAACCCCCGCGCAATTTGATTTTGTCCGCAATTGGCACGAAATTCCAAGCGCCAAGCACCGCTCCAAACAGAATTTTTGCGAAGGATGAACTGGCACGCCCGTTACACCCAGCAAGCCGCATGGACCCGCGACCTTCGCAAGTATCTCTTTGACAAGGCGGGCTTGGATCGTGCTGCTTTTGTGCTTGAAGTGGGATGCGGCACAGGCGCCGTCCTGCGCGAACTCACCACGCCCACCCCGCTTCATGGTCTGGATCTTGAGCCTGCTTCGTTGACCCAGTGCCGAATCCACGCCCCAGCCGCTTCGCTGACGTGTGGTGACGCGCACTTTCTCCCTTACCCTGATCGTTCATTTGATATTGTTTACTGTCACTTTCTTCTGCTGTGGGTGAGCGACCCGCTGCGAGTGGTGCGTGAAATGGCGCGTGTTGGTAAAACCGTGCTGGCATTGGCAGAACCTGATTACGGCCAGCGAGTGGACGAACCTGCCGAACTCAAACCGCTCGGAGAATGGCAGACGCAGGCGCTGATGCGTCAGGGGGCGAATCCGTTCGTTGGCTCTACATTGGCGGAGATCTTTTTTCAGGCGGGAATAAAACTCGAGGAAACAGGAACCATTCGATCTGTAGGAGTGAAGCGGTCTCTTGAGGAGTGGGAGAATGAATGGGCGGTGACCCAAGCCGACTTGGGCGGATTTGTCCCAGATTCGGAAATCCAAAAAATGAGAGTGTTGGATGAGCAGGCGCGCACGCGTGGGGAGCGGGTTTTGCATGTGCCCACTTATTTTGCCTGGGGTAAGACTTAAGGGCGGGTGGATTGTCGGAAAATTGGAAGTATAATTTCACGCGTAATTGGAGGCGTGTTTGGAGACGATAAACGAAGAAGCGCAAACTGAAGAAATCAAGCCCATTGAAGAGAAAACGGACTGGAAACGGTTTGTGCTTGACATATTGGAAACGATCGTTCTGGCGGTGGTTTTATTTGTTGGCATCAATACACTTTCGGCGCGTGTGCGGGTGGATGGCTACAGTATGCGCCCCACATTGGAAGACGGCGAGTTTGTGCTGGTGAGCAAGTTGAGCTATTTTTGGGGTGATGTGACCCGTGGTGATATTGTGGTTTTCCATTTTCCGTTGAACCCGGAAGAGGAATTGATCAAACGTGTGATCGGCCTGCCCGGCGACCGTGTGATGGTGGAGAACGGTCAGGTGTATGTGAATGGTCAGGCTATTTCTGAGCCTTATATAGCACAATCCCCCTTATATTTAGGGGAATGGCTGGTGGAGGAAAATCATCTGTTCGTGTTGGGTGATAACCGCAATAACTCGAACGACTCGAAGGATTGGGGCTTGATGCCAATGGAAAATTTGGTGGGCAAGGCCGTGTTGATCTACTGGCCCCCGCCCATGTGGAATTTGCTTGACCATGCGGATGTAGTTGCCGCACAATAGGAATATAATTATGAGCGAGATGGATTTTACTTCACAGGATGTTCCGTGCAATGAGTGTCATGCCGGTTTGATGCTTCCGCGCCGCATCACGTACTTTACG
>Ga0194120_10010296_pt1 | contig 11594 bp, 7 predicted proteins | sample TA2MahCa65mmetaG_FD_148642 | JGI IMG/M metagenome (GOLD analysis project Ga0194120, IMG submission 148642) | Freshwater microbial communities from Lake Tanganyika, Tanzania - TA2015019 Mahale Deep Cast 65m | ecosystem: Environmental > Aquatic > Freshwater > Lake | place: Tanzania: Lake... | reverse complement strand
GCACCAACACCGTTTCCAGCGGCTGTGGTGCCCTGAGCGGCCTTGCTGGAGGCTGCGACCGCCTTCGAGGCGGGCGGGCGGCCGCCCAGCAGCCCCGAAGGCCGACCAAGCACCCGCCAGGGGCGACAATTCTTCCGCGTTTCGCCTTGAATGGCCACCCCCAGCCAGGCACACTCCAGCCGCGTCGAAAAAGCAAATGCCTATCAGTGAATTCTGCTCGCCTCCATCGCCAAATTCTCCCAGCATCAAACCGCACCACGAATGAACAGCCTGCGCAGGATGGCCGTTGGGCCGGTAGTAGCGATCGTGACGACTTTTTGGTCGGCGCGCGGGGCGGCTTTGACTTCGGAGGCCGAGTTTTTTGAAAAGAAAATTCGGCCCGCGCTGGTGGAGCATTGCTATGAGTGCCACAGCGCGACGAGCAAGAAGCTCAAGGGCGGATTGCGCGCCGATGGCCGCGCTACTTTGCTGAAAGGCGGCGACACGGGGCCGGCGATCGTTCCTGGCAAACCGGAAACAAGCCTGCTGATCGCGGCGATTTCGCATCGCGATCCTGACCTCGCCATGCCGCCCAAGCAACCGAAACTTCCCGCTGCCGTCCTCGCCGACTTCGAGCGTTGGATTCGGGAGGGAGCGGTCTGGCCGGGCGACGAGATCGCGCCTGCGCCGGCCGCCTCGGATGGCTTCAATCTCGCGGAACGAAAGCGCCGGCTGCCGTGGATTTGGGAGACCCCCAGTCGCCAAAACCTTCCGCCCGTGAAGGACTCCACGTGGCCGCGCAGTTCGGTGGATCACTTCATCCTGGCCCGTCTCGAAAAGGACGGCCTGAAACCTGCCCCGCCCGCCGAGCCAGGCCTCTGGTTGCGGCGGGTCTATTTCGCGCTCATCGGGCTGCCACCGTCGCCGGAGGAACTCGCCGCGTTTCTGAACGACCGTTCCCCGGGCGCACGGGAATGGATCGTGGACCGACTGCTGGCGTCCCCGCAATTCGGGGAGCGCTGGGCGCGACATTGGCTGGACCTGGTGCGCTACGCGGAATCGCGCGGGCATGAGAGCGATTTTATCATCCCCAACGCTTTCGAGTATCGCGACTACGTCATCCGCGCGCTGAATGCCGACGTGCCTTACAACGCGTTTGTCCGCGAGCACATCGCCGGCGACCTGTTGCCCAAGCCGCGCCGGCATTTGGAACGCGGGTTCAACGAATCCATTCTCGGCACGGGCTGGGCTTTTCTCGGCGAGGAAATTCACGCCCCGGTGGACACGCGGCAGGATGAAAACGACCGGATTGACAATCGCATTGACGTGATGTCGAAGACGTTTCTGGGCCTGACGGTTTCGTGCGCGCGTTGTCACGATCACAAATTCGATGCGATCTCCCAGCGAGACTACTACGCCATCGCTGGTTTTTTCATCAGTTCCAGCCAACGACTGGCGCGCTTCGAGACGCTGGAGAACGAGCGCGAAGTCGCCCGCCAATTGGAGGAACTCAAGGCGAGGTGGTCGATCAACCTCGCCTCGAAAATTCCGGATGCCCAAGCTCCGGTGCTCTCGAAGTTGAAGGACTATTTGTCTGCCGCCACGGAAGCGGCTAAAGCGGAAACCAACGCCGCTCCGAAAGCTGGCGCGCGGCTTCGCCTCCCGGCACTTCCACAACCCATCACCAACGCCATCGGGCGGTTGGCGGCTGAACATTCCCTGGACACCAACATCCTTGGCCAATGGACGCTCGCCATCTTGAATGCCGTGAACAACTCCGACGACGTGCTGCATCCCTTGGCAGGCTTGGTTTGCCCAGAGACGAACGTCCCTGCGAGCACGAATGCCGCGACGAGCGAATTTAGTTTGCCTGCCGGAGCGCGAGTGAGGGTGGACTTTGGAAAGCTCGCCGGCCACGACTGGTTCGCTGACGGCGTGGGCTTCGGACTCCGGGCGGTGCGGCCGGGCGAATTGCAGCCAATAGCGCCGGCTGGCACAAACGGACCTGCGCTGCGCATTGCCACCCGCGCCGCCGCGCAGACTGATCCGGATTGGCGCGATTTGGATCTGAGTCCCGGCGTCGAACGGGAGCCAACCATGTTTGGGAACTGGAAGCGCGACGGAGTGATGCTGCGGGCTCCGAAGTTCGAGCTAACGAGTGGGAAGATTTATTACCTGGTCCGGGGCAGCGGACGCGTCCTGGCCAGCGTGGATTCGCAGCGGTTGGTCACCGGGCCGGTGCAAACCGCCCAAGTCCGCGAGTGGAGCTTCAAAGACCACTGGCATTGGGTGGCGCACGACCTTTCCGAATACGCCGGCCATCGCGTCGCCATCGAGTTTTCGCCGGGCAATGAGTTCGACACGACGATTGCCATGATTGTCGAATCTGAGCAACCGCCGGGCGAACCGTCTTCACCGGGCCAGCGTTTGTCGAACACGTTGAAGGAGCGCAACGCAACTTCTGTTGTCGATGTCGCCGCCGTGTACCAGGAAGTTTTCACCGCGGCCTCGAAGTCTTTGTGCGCGGAGGGAACGAGCGGACGCGCGCACGAAATTGAAAACTGGCTGGCCCAACGGCCGGAATTATTTTCCGGCAAGGACGGCGAATGGCCGGAGCCGGTGGGCGGATTGCTCCGCGAGTATCTCAAAGAACGTGAACCGTTGATCAGCCGCGTCCAATGGAAATCCCGCACGGCCCCGGCGATGATGGAAGGCAACGGCGTGGACGAATACCTCCTCGTCCGCGGCAAGCACCAGACGCCGAAGGGCCTGGTCGCGCGCCGCTTTTTGGAGGCACTGGCCGGGCCGGAGCCGATTGCCTGCGCGCAGGGCAGTGGCCGGCTGCAACTGGCGCAGGCCATGACCGATCCGCAGAATCCACTCCTGGCCCGCGTGTTCGTCAACCGCGTCTGGCATCACTTGTTTGGCCGGGGCATCGTCGCGACGGTGGACAACTTCGGCTGGCTTGGCCAGCGCCCGACGCATCCCGAACTGCTGGATGACTTGGCAGCAACCTTCATCCAGGAGGATCGCTGGTCGCTGAAACATCTGCTCCGCCGACTCGTGCTCTCCCGGACTTACGCCATGTCGAGCAAACCGGCGGACGCTGACGCCGAACAACGCGATCCGGAAAACCTGTTGCTGCACCGCATGAACCTGCAACGGCTCGAAGGCGAAGCGATCCGCGATGCCATGCTGACGGTTTCCGGACGGCTCGACTTGCGGATGTATGGGCCGGGCGTGCCGTTGCATCCATCGCAATTCGTCGAGGCCCGCGGCTTGCGCAATGAGCGCGGCCCGCTCGATGGCGAGGGTCGCCGCAGCATTTACATCGCGGCGCGGCGCAACTTCCTGCCGATGATGATGACGGCGTTCGACACGCCCACGCCTTTCACCACAGTCGGCCGGCGCAACGTGTCCAACGTCCCCGGCCAGATGTTGTTTCTCATGAACGATCCGTTCGTTCATCAACAGGCGGAGTTCTGGGCCAGGCGGCTCCAGACAGAAATGCCCGGCGCTACGCCGGACGAACGCCTCCGCCAGCTTTTCCTCGCCGCCTTCAGCCGCGAACCTTCACCGACGGAGAGCGCCCGCTGTATGACGATGTTGCGCGAGGTGAATGGAACTGCGGACCCGGAACCAGGCAGGCTTGATTCGTGGACGGAGGTTTGCCACGCGCTGTTTGGTGTGAAAGAGTTCATCTATGTCCGCTGAGCCTGTCCATTGCCGACACTGTCTGAGCCGCCGCGAAATGCTGAAGCGCTTTGCGTGCGGGTTCGCCTCGGTGGCGTTCTCGGGGCTTTTCGGTCAGAATCTTTTGCAAGCTGGCCTCGCGCGCTCAAGCCCGCTCGCGCCGCGCGCGCCGCACTTCCGGCCGCGGGCCCGCAGCATCATCTTTCTCTACATGGACGGCGGGGTGTCGCAGGTGGACAGCTTCGACTACAAACCGCTGCTCGAAAAACATCACGGCGAGGATCCACACAAAGCCATCGGCAAGCTGGAGAAAACCCAGTTCGCGAACATCGGCAAGGTGATGCAGTCGCCGTGGAAATTCTCGCGCCGCGGCGAAAGCGGGCTTTGGGTGAGCGACTTGTTTCCGCACATCGCGGCCGAGGCGGACCAACTCTGCGTCATCAAATCCATGACCTCCAAGTTTCCGGAGCACACGAGCGCCAATTATTTCCTGCACACCGGGACGGGCCTGCAAGGCCGCCCCAGCATGGGCGCGTGGGCGACGTATGGCTTGGGGAGCGAAAATCAGGACGTGCCGGGATTCGTCCTGCTCAACGGCGGGTTGATTCCGTCCGGCGGCATGGACAATTTCAACAACGGTTTTCTGCCCGCCACGTACCAGGCTTCGGTGTTCGAATCGAAGGACCCGCCCTTGGCCAACATCCGCGCGTCCGAGAAATCGCCCCGGTTGCAGGAATTGAAAACTTCGCTGATCCGCGACCTGGATGAGCAGACCCTTCAGCAGGCCGGGCACCTTGACGCTTTGGAATCCGCCATCGCGAACCACGAACTGGCCGCGCGCATGCAATTGACCGTGCCGGAACTTCTAAACCTGGAGGGTGAAACCGCCGCCACGAAAAAGCTCTACGGATTCGAATCGGATTACGAGTTCACCCGCGGCTACGCCAGGCAATGCCTCATCGCGCGCCGGCTCGTCGAGCGCGGGGTGCGGTTCGTCGAATTGACCTGCCAAAAGATCGGCGGCTACGATCGGTGGGACGCTCACGGTGATTTGCGGAAAAACCACAGTCAAAACGCGCGGGCCGTGGACCAACCCATCCGCGCCCTGCTCGTGGACCTCAAGCAACGCGGGCTGTTGGACGATACGCTCGTCGTGTTCTCCGGCGAGTTTGGCCGGACGCCTTTCGCGCAAGGCTCCGATGGTCGCGATCACAACGAATTCGGTTTCTCTGTCTGGCTGGCCGGCGCGGGCGTGAAAAGCGGCATGAGCTTCGGCGAGACTGATGACTGGGGCTACAAAGCCGTGGTGAACAAGCTGGAGATGCACGACCTCCACGCCACGTTGCTTTATTTGCTCGGGCTGGATCACACCAAACTGACCTACCGCTTCAGCGGCCGCGACATCCGCCTGACGGATGTTTACGGAGAGGTCGTTCACCAAATAATCAGCTAACACTCCGCCGCCAACGCCTCGGCCTGGGGATTGCCTACGCTCCATCTTGCTGTGGCCAGGGGCGGCCACACAGCGTCCGGCTTCAGCGCCCCATCGCTCCCGCCAGCGCCTGCTGCATCACCGCCGCATCGGGCAACACGCCGGTCCAGTATTGCACACCCAGAACACCTTGATTCACCAGCATGGACAAGCCGCCCAAGGTTTTGCATCCGCGCGACGCGGCATCGCGAAGCAGGCGCGTGACGGATGGGCTGAAAACCACGTCGGCCACAATTTGCCCCGGCGTGAGGGTGGTCGTATCCAACGGCAGCCGCGCCTCGGCATCGTAAAGTCCGATGGACGTGCCGTTGATCACAATGTCCACGCCGCTGGGCAAAGCGAAATCCCCGTCCCACCGCCGCAACTCCGCCTGGCAATGCAACTTTCCAACCAGCGTATCGAGCAACTGTTGTCCGCGCTCCGGTGTGCGATTCACCAGGATGAAACGCCCCACAGCCGCCAGCGCCAGTTCAACCGCCACCGCGCGTGCCGCGCCACCGGCACCGAACAGCGCGACCGTTTTCCCTCGAGGACACAGTCCGAGCCAACTCCAGCGAAGGCTACGTATTCATCATCAATCATGAGGCAGCCGACCCAAAGACGACCGTGCGCCTGGGTGATCTGAAGTTCCGGGTTGGACGAATGGAGGACGTAGAATCCGGGAAGTCCGTTGACTTCAAGTCAGACGGGGACGGCGTCCGGTTTCGCGTCACGGTCCCGTTGGGCGCAACCCAACTGCTGCGGATTCGTCCTTAAACGTCTGTGTGATGAAACCGCCATTTGCGTTTGACCATACTGCGGCCGTCATCGGTGGCTTTGCCCAAGGTGTCACCAGCAGCAGGCAAGGGACCAATGGCACATCGCGCTGACACGAGGCGCCCTGGTCAACCGGGTCCAAGCGTGGGCGGGCTTTGGCGTTAGGGCGAAACGTGACACGGAAACCGGAACCGATCTCCTCGAACTCCGGCTCAGGCAATCCCGCCTTCACACAGGCGTGGGTGATCCGCTGGATGCCGCTGCCCCATTCTTCGACTAGGAAGCGGCGGAATCGTCAACGCTTCCGTGTTCCGTGGCGAAGATGTGCGGCGTCCCCTACGGGTCGCGGAGCAGTTCAACCGTGGGCGCGGTGGCCGCCATTGCCCACGAAAGGCAAAGCAGCGTCCCGAGGCTGAGCCAATGGCAGGCGCGTCGGGGCAGCGTCCGGGGGGACGTGGAGTTCAAAGGACTTCATCGCTGGTGTTTTAGCACGAAGCGACTTCAGTGTTCCAGAAGCCAGTTGTTTCGTGACGGAAAAGAGTCGGAAGGGCGGCACGGTGGCCAACGGGCAGAGGCGAGATCGCGGGAAATCGCGGGACAATTGCCTTGCACAATTCGTTGCGCTTCGACATGCTCCCATTCCGCAAATCAGCGATTTCTTATGGTTCATTACCTTGCTCAAAAGTGGCTGCTTCCCCGGCGGCGTTTTCTTCGCGGCCTGGGCGTGGTGCTCGGTTTGCCCTTCCTCGATTGCATGAACCCGCTCCGGGCCGCCCCTTCCGCTTCCGCGGGGCGACCGCGCCGTGGCGTGTTCATCTATCTTCCCAACGGCGTCAACACCCACGACTACGAAATCGCCCAGGCGGGCGCCGATTATCAGTTCTCCCGCGCCCTCGCTCCACTGGCGGCACACCGGGCGCGGATTACTCCGATCAGCGGGCTTTATCACCCCAACGCCTTTGGTGTCGCGCACAGCGCGACCCAGACGTGGCTCACCGCCGCGCGGCACGGTCCCACGGACCGCAACACCATTTCGATCGATCAACTCATCGCCGGCGTGACCGGACCCCAGACGCGTTTTCCTTCGCTCGAGATTAGCAATCAGGGACAACCCCTGGCCGTGAGCGCGGATGGGATTGCGCTGCCCACCCAGAAGAGCCCGGCGGTCCTCTTCAAGGAACTCTTCACCGGGCCTGCGGGCGGCGTCGAGAAGCAGCGCCGACGGCTTCAACGGAAGCAGTCCATGCTGGATTTGGTCCTCGACGACGCCCGGTCGCTCAGCAATCAGTTGGGCCAGGAGGATCGGGGTCGACTGGACCAGTACCTGACCGCGGTGCGCGAGGTGGAAGTTCGAACCAAGCGGGCCGAGGCCTGGCTCGAAACCCCACGGCCCGAAGTCGATCCGGGCACCGCTTCCAAGCTCAACCGGGAAGTTCAACTCGAACGTCTCGGCGAGTATCTGCGGACGATCTACGACCTCATCTTGCTCGCCTTCCAGACTGACACGACGCGGGTGGTTACTTTCAACACCGGCAACGAAGGAACGGGACCGGCAGTGCCGGAGATTGGGATCAGCCGGGATCGCCACGCGCTTTCCCATCACAACGGCGACAAGGAGATTCTCGAGCAACTGTCCCGCAGCGATGAATTCAACGTGCGCCAGTTCGCCTATTTTCTGGATCGCCTTTCCGAGGTTCAGGACGGCGAAGGACCGCTCCTGGAGACGACCATCGCGCTGTACGGCAGCGGGCTTTCCTATGGCAATAGCCACGGAACGACCAGCCTGCCCCTCGTGCTGGCGGGCGGCGCCAGGCTGGGTCTCAAACACGGCGCTCACGTCGACTACAACCGGCAGGTCAAAAGTTTTGCCGGGTACGGACAGGGGATCGGGTTGTACCACAGCGCCGTGAATTCCAAGGCTCACTTCAGCAATCTCCTCCTGACCATCGCGCAACGAATGGGAGTGGAGACGGAGAGATTCGCCGATTCCAACGGAACCATCTCGGAGATCGTCTCATGAGTCGGGTTCGCGAAGGAACAGTGTTCCAACAGACGTATCGTATGCATCGGGCGAATCTAGGGAATCGATTGAATCGATTCAGTAGTTTCGCCCTGTTCCTCAGCCTGGTCGTCGTGAACACTTACGTGGCCACCCGCGCGGCTGCCGGAGACGCGGCCAGGACCCTCCGCGATTACGTTCCCAAGCCCGGGGTGTTTCCGCCCCCCGGAGCTGGCGTCTCGTTGAACGGGGATCTCGTCCTGGCCGATCCCATCAATCGCCGGGGCGCGATCCGGCCGGGAGGCGACATGCCCCGACACCACTTCGCCATGCTCCCGTACGGCATGGTTCGGCACCACGGGGCACCGGCCGACATCCGCGACCTGCCGCCCGGAATTCACCTCCATGGACGCTTCCTCCGACCCATGGAAGGGGAGGAAAACGTCGTCCCGGAGGCGTTGCGCAAGGGCAACTCGTCCGGGATCCATAACCACGCCGTCGTTCTCGAAGATGACGTCAGTTTCTATTCGCGCCAGGGTCGAACCTGGAAAGTCCGCGGCTTCGAACAGGGAGGCGGTCCGGCTCCGCGTCTGAAACTCTCGGTCGAACCGACCGGTCCGGAAATCGAGGGCGGGATCAACAAGCCCGCGCTTTTCGATATCGACGATTCCACCCGCATCTGGAAAAACCGCCAACTGGTCGCGCGGGACCAGATCACGCCCGGCCAACAGATTCACGTAAACCTGACCTGGGGCCCCTTCGACAGCCTCGCCACGACCGACGTCTGGCTGGATGATGACAGCCTCGCGGCGTGCCAGGAAATTCAGCGCCAGAAGCATCTGCGACTCATTCGCTCGCGGTTTCTCCCCGGCTGGGTGGATGCGGTGACGAACCACGACACCGGCGGCGGTGAGGTCACGGTCACGTTTTTCGGAGGGATGGATCCGTCGCTCTACACCGACGTCCGTGACATGAAGGGCAAGAGCCCGCGGATCTGCAACGCGGAGAACACCCTGCGCACCTGGGGCTATCATCAGGAGTATTCCTCCCCGGCAAGCATCCTCGAGTGGACGGAACAGAAGGACCCGCCTTTCGGCAGCAGCGGATTCCAAATGCGTCTGCGGGTGAAACAGATGCTGGACGGGTTCCGCCCGGGCCATGTGGTTCGCGTCAAGGGTCCGTGGTCCTATGTCCTGCTGCCTCACGACGAGTGCATCATGAACCCGGAAGATCTGAAACGTCCCGGGAACTGAGCTGATGGTGATATGAGCAAGACGCGGTCATTCCTGTCGCCGAGTGTGGCCGCGTTCGCCCTGATACTTTCCCTCGCGAACGCCCAGGCTGATCTGGACCCCGCGGCGCGCGATTTTCTGAAGTCGAACTGTTACCCGTGTCACGATGCCGCCAAGCAGAAGGGCAAGCTTCGACTCGACGACCTTTCGACGGACTTCACCAATCCGCAGATTGCTGAGAAGTGGAGCGAAGTGGCTGCGAAGCTGACGGCTGGCGAAATGCCGCCGAAGGAGGAGACCCAACCGGCCGCGAAGGAGGTCGACCGCTTCGTGGAATATCTGACGAGCCAGATCCGCGATGGGGCCGCCGCCCGCATGGCCAGGCGCGGGCCGGTCCAACATGATCGCCTGAGTCGACGGGAATATGCGCACACCGTTTACGATTTCCTTGGAGTGGTCTTTGATGTCGAGGCGCCGGGCGCTTTTCACGAGGATCCGCTCTGGCACGGCTTCGACCACATCGGCGCGCTTCTGGCCACCTCACCGAGCCACCTGGACCGTTACCTCGGCGCCGCCGACGCCGTGATCGATCTGGCTTTTCCGGACCAGGAGACGGCGTCGAAGACTGTCCGGAAATCCGCCGGGGACGGGAAACGGCACTTGTTGCAATTGGGGGAAGGCTGGGGGGCCGTCGACATCCGCGTCCCCGGCCGTTATCGGATCAAGGTGCGGGCCAGCGGGCTGCCGGCGTTCACCGGTCGAAGACCGCGTCTTTCCTTGTGGCACGATCGACACAAGAAGCCCTTCGCCGGGATCGAGTTGTCCACGCCGGACCCGGATCCCGAGACGATCGAAATCGAGGGCTTGTTTCCCGCCGGCCACTATCATCTTCGCAATCACGGCCGTTCGCAGGATCATCCCAACGGCTCCTACAAACTCTTTCGGAACGAGACGGTGGACGCCACGACTCCGCTGGCAGCACTTCAGGGCGGGTTCCTCGCTTCGCGCACCAAACTGGTGGATGAACAAGGCCGTCCGGTCATGCCGCTCCTGCTGATCGATTGGGTCGAGGTCGAAGGCCCATTGACCACGGAGGCGATTCAAGCCAGGCGGGCGGGCTTGATGCCCCGGAAGGAAAACGACCCCGCGGAATTGCGCGCCTGCCTGCGGCGGTTCGCCGAACTGGCCTGGCGACGGCCGGTTGCCGACGCCGAGCTCGAACGTTACGAGAAGCTCGTGGCGACCGAACAGTCCGCCGGGGAATCGTTTCGCGCCGCGTGTCGTTCCGCGCTCGCGGGGATGTTGGTCGCCCGAAGTTTCTTCAACCTGGAGGCGGGCAGCCCGGGGGAGAATCGTGCCCGACTCAATCCCCACGAACTCGCCAGCCGGCTCTCCTACTTCCTCTGGAGTTCCATGCCCGACGAACGGCTCTTCGACGCCGCTCGCGCCGGTGAATTGACCAATCGCGAGAAACTCGCCCGTGAGTTCAATCGGATGATTGCGGATCCCAAGTTTGATCGGTTTCTGGATTCATTCCCCAGGCAGTGGCTGCAGCTTCACCGGGTCGGCATGTTCCAGCCGGACCCCGATCTCTATCCGGACTACGATCCTTGGCTGCAAGACAGCATGGTGATGGAAACGATCGCGTCTTTCACGGAACTGTTCCGAAGAAACCTGCCACTGCGCGAGGCAGTCGACTCGAACTGGACCGTGCTCAATTCCCGGCTGGCCATTCACTACCGATTGCCGCCCCCGGCCACCAACGGTTTCGTCCGCGTCGAGATGCCGCCGGCTTCCGGGCGCGGGGGGCTTCTGACCCACGCCTCGGTCCTTTCGCTCACCTCCGATGGCACCCGTCATCGCCCGGTGCATCGTGGCGCGTGGCTCTCCGAAGCGATTCTCGCCCACACCCCGCCGCCACCGCCGCCCAATGTCAATCCGATCGAACCGATCACAGGAAACCGGCCGAAAACCACGATTCGTTCCCAGTTGAAGTCCCACGCCACCGACCGCACCTGCATTTCCTGCCACGCCCGGATCGATCCGCTCGGCCTGGCTTTCGAGAACTTCGATGCCATCGGGCGGTGGCGCGACACCGAGCGCGTGCGCGGCGGCATTGGGGCGGACCCCGTCGTCGATGCCTCGGGCGAATTGCCCGATGGACGTCGGTTCGCCAACGCTGTCGAGTTCAAGCGGCTCCTCGCCGCGGACTCACGCCTGGCCGAAGCGTACGTGGAACAACTGGCGACTTACGCCCTGCGACGCATCTTGACGGTGGACGATCGGGACCTGGTGCGCGCCATCGTCCAGGCCACCAGAACCGACGAACACCGAATCCAAAGCCTCGTCCGCGCCCTGGTGCTTTCAGAATTGTTCAGCCGTCGATGATCAAGCAAGCGACTCTTGCGCTGGCGCGCGGGAACCGGGCAGGAGGATTGATCCT
>Ga0194120_10010295_pt1 | contig 11594 bp, 13 predicted proteins | sample TA2MahCa65mmetaG_FD_148642 | JGI IMG/M metagenome (GOLD analysis project Ga0194120, IMG submission 148642) | Freshwater microbial communities from Lake Tanganyika, Tanzania - TA2015019 Mahale Deep Cast 65m | ecosystem: Environmental > Aquatic > Freshwater > Lake | place: Tanzania: Lake... | reverse complement strand
CCAGCACCACCTTATCTTCATCGTCGGAGACGAACAGATCCTTCACCGCCAGCACGTTGGCGTGGGTCGGCATGTGCGCCACGGCGCGATAGGCGTTGCTGATCTTCTTGAACTCTTCCTTGCGGGCAACCTCGTCCTGGTAAGGGTCGGCCTGATAGACCCGCAGGCGAGCCATGCCACCGCTCTTGCCCAATAGATTGTGCTTGGCGCGATATTCGGTGTAGCGCTCGGTGCCGCCCAGCTTTTCTTCCACCTGCCAGTCGCGGAACACCAGCGCCGCGCTCTTGGGTTTGGCGTTGCCGGTGATCGCCTTGGTAATCTGGGCGTGGAAGCGGGTGATGTTATCCAGCCGGTTGTCGGGGATACGGCTCGCGTCGCGGAAGTATTTCAGGCAGTGCTTGAAGTTGGTCACGTCCGGGCTGTCGAGGCCCGCCTGATCGAACACGGCCGCGTCATCGGCGGTGAGCAGCACGGCGGCATGCACATGGGCCTTGCGCAGCTCGATCAGGCCAGTGTTGCTCTCGCGGATGATGGTGGCCATGGTCTTGGCATGGCTGCGCAGCTTGGCCAGCGGCGAGAAAAACGGCTGCCTCCCCTCGGGATACCACTTGGAGCCATACACATCGATGTTGCCCCGCGTCCCTTTGACATCCACCAGATACACCGCGTGAGGCGCGAGGATGGCGATGTCGATTTCGAACACCTCCTCACCCTGGCGCATCTCGAAGTTGTGGAAGATCAGCCAGCCCTCGGGCAGATGATCCCGAAGGAAACCGATGGCCTGGCGTTCGGATTCGTTCGCGGGTTGGCCGATGGGTATGACCTTTGCCATCAACTGCCGCCTTTCTCGATGACATTTTCGACCAAGGAACGCGCCTCATCTTCGAGTTGGACGGCCCTTTTACGATCTGCATACGCCTCTTCAACCAGTGTATGGCACCGCTTCTGTATATCCACTGGCGGGACAGGAATTGGTAGCGCGGGGGTCACCCCATAATGAAACTCCTGCAACTTACTACCGGTAGATGCTGACCGAAGCATGCGAAAAGCTGTTTCAGATCTCAAGAATGCGAACAATGCTCCGCGCTCAATGACCGCTTTGTCACCAACGACTCGAAGAAAGTCTTGCGAATAGGCTCGTTCCACAGCGTTGCCGGTAATGTACTCGGCGCGGCAATACAGCTCTGAATCACCTAGAGTTCCGTGAGCTGCAATCAACGTAGTGCCGGGCTGTACGAGCACGCCATCCGGCGTGAATTTCCTTGCAATCCACCGACCCTCGGGACGAAGCCAGAAAATTTGTTTTTGACCAATTAACTGGAACCCATATTCTGGATCGGCATCGATACGTTTGAACCGAGGACCAGTTTTCAGCATCCCCTGTTCGCATAGTTCGCCGAGCGGTTTCCACCGTACACGTTTAATTGTTTCGCAGAGACGATTAAACCGGGGGTTAAAATTCAGCGCTCGAAGAGAGTGGACACTGGCAGTGGCGCTAAAACCAAGGTCAGCCCCCCAAGCGAGCCAATCGCTTGATGTGATGTCTTTTAACCCAACTGCATCGAAATAAAGCTCAGTCGCTTCGTTCAAATTGGCTTGATACTTGGTGAGCAGCCTGGCGGATTTCTCAACAAGGTCATGAGCCTGCTTTTCGGCAGTCTCTCCGAGGCGGGGAACTAACAAGTCCGCAAAATGTTTTGGCTCTAGATGTGTAATTACCGAGCCGTATTTTCCAGAAACTACAAAGGGCACTCCGAATCTCGTGCAGAGATATGCATTCAAGTATCCCGAGAGTATCCGATTTGGATCGGCAACAATCTTCAAGATATCTTGGTTAGACCAAACGCCATTCATGTCGGAACGAGCATAGATGGTCCTTCCAACCGTTCCGGAACACGTAATTAACGTCATTCCTTCATGAACCCGCAAGTAACTGAGCTTTCTTGACTGCGCATCCTTCTTGTTCAGCAGAGGCAACCGGCTCAAATCCGCCTGCATCATGAATGTGGTTGTCAGAAACGGAACGCCGTATTGCGCATCATCGACATAATTCCGCTCAAACTGAGGGCCGTTGTAGATGCCTCCGTCATGACCTGCCGTCAAATCGGGAAGTAGATCGGTTTTGTGATTTTTTAGGAGCTCACGAATCTCAACCGCACCAGACATGTAGGGTCCGCAGTCGAGCCGTCGCCCATTGCTTTCCAGCCAGGTGCTTGGAACCGCTTTCACCTGGAACTTTCTGCTCATAACGTCACCTCGCCGGTCGCACGGAATTCCTTGTATTTCTCTGCCACCAGCGGCAGTTCGTCATGAATACGCGGCCCTCGTTTTACGACGCGCCTTACCTCGACATGACCGCCATTGCGCACTCTCTCAATGACCTCCTCATCGAAGATCAGCACTTCACCATCAGGGGCACGCTGAAACAACTTCCCACGAGTGTCTTCTCCGGCACGATCCACCACGGCCATGAAGACCTTGTATTCCGGGTGCTCGGTATTGATCAGCTCCTCCTGACTGCGGCGGCGAAGAACGAGAAGGCTGGGCAAGGCAGGGGTCAGGCCATACTCCTTGACCGTGACTTTGAACGGCTCCACCGGCAGGTCGACCGAAGCCAGCACCTCACAGTGGCGCAGAATCCACCAACGAATATATTCATCGCTCGCATTTCCCAATACCCCATCAGGCAACAGGATGCCCACGCGACCAGTGCCAGGTTTAACCCATTCCAAAGCACGTTCAATGAACAATACTTCAGGTGGTATTCCTCCAGCGTTGATGGCCCCGGAATTGACGTAACCGTCGCCGCCCTGTTCTTTGCTCCAGACCTTTCCAAGGTCATACCGGGAGAGAATTGATTCATCGGCAATAACATCCTTTGTCGAGAACCAGGGGTTGAGCAGAACCATATCCATGCTGCCCAACGGCATAGCCGGGCGGGCGGCTTCGATGCCATCCAGATCGCCGTCCGGGTAAGTGCGGGCATCGATACGGAATACGCGGCCGGGATTACCGGTGGTGAACAGCAGGTTCATGCGACTGGCCACGGCCAGGAAAGGATCGATGTCGCAGCCCAGGGCATTGCTGGCCGCCCAGGCGGCGGTTTCGTTTTGCGCCTGACGGATCTGTTCGTTGGTGGCCTCTTCGGGCGTGGCGCCCATGACCGCCAGTTTCTTCTTGAAGATGTGTGCGGCGGTCATGGCCAGGAAGGTGCCGGTGCCGCTGGAGCAGTCCATGATGCGTTCGCCGGGTTGCGGGTCGAGCATCTCCACCGCCATTTCGGCCACGTTGAGCGGCGTGGGGTAGCGGCCCTCGCGGCCGTCCATCACGCTGCGGGCGACCGCACGGAAGGCCCCGGTGCGGAAACGGGGCTGGGTTTCGCTCAAAGAGTAACGGGCCAGCTCCATGACCACGCGGGCGGTCTCGTGGAGTTCCAGCGTCAGATCCCAGCCACGGGTCAGCAGGTTCGGTTGCCAGGCCTTGGCGGCGGCAATGGATTCGTTGATGCGCTGGGCAATGGCCTGTTGACCCGCCTCGGTGAAAGGCTCGTCGCCCCTGATCCAGAATTTGCGCTCGCCGGTGGGCAGGGTTTCATCAAAGATCTTGGCCAGCATCAGCACGGCCAACTGCTTGAAGGAATCCTTGTGATCAAACCCCAGGTTGCGGTTGAGATACTGGCGGCAGCGCATCAGGGCGTCTTCCAGGTCTTCCGCCTCGGCGCTGACCTGAATGACACCGCCAGTGCGGTCGAGATCGGTGGTGCGTTCGCCAGGCACAGGCCAGACACCGAGCGGTTTGGCGCGGACCTCGAAGCGGGTTCGCTCGACCTGGAACAGGAACTCTTCCTGGCCGTTGGTCCACATGCCCAGCGTCGCGCCGGGGATCAGTTCCAGCAGCTCCTTGAGCTCGCGCAGGTCGGCGTCGGCCTCGGCAATGGAACGGAGCTTGTCGCGCTTCTTCTGAGTCTTGCAGACGATGATCCGCTGCAGATTGTCGTTGTTGTGCTCGGTATCGGGACGGAAAATCGCGATGTCGATGCGCTTGCGCCCCTGGCCGGGAATCTGGGGGTTGTAGTTGACCTCCAGGTCGTTCCGGTCAAAGCCGTAGCTCTCGATGAGCTGGCGCAGAACCTTCTGCACCAGCAGCTTTTTGGCTGAGGCGCTCTCCTTGTTGCCGGTCAGGATGTCGATGAAAAAGTTATCCGGTCCGCTCTCTTCGGCAGCATCCTGCGGGGCTTCAATGATGTCGTCTTGATCGCTCATCCGTTCTGCTCCTTTGATGATCCTCTGGGTTGTGGCTCATGGACGATCCACTACAGCCTTTGCGGATCAAATAATCCATTCAATGATCCGCAACGGCGTTTGTGTCTCGTCGGTGATCCTCAAAATGCATTGTAGCCCTCGGCGATGTTGAGCAACTCGGGGTAAGCCAGCACTGACGCCCGTTGCCCGGCCCCCTCTTCGAGTACACGCAAGATGCCTTCTTGCTTGAGGACGCTCAGAATGCGTTTGGCCGTGGCTTCTGGAATCTGCGGAGAACGGACGAAATCCGAACTTTTGAAAATGGGCCGCTCGAATATCCAGTCCAGGGCATGGATCGCATACTGAGAGTGCGTTACCTCGACGAAACGGGGTTTCATTTCGTTGTAGAGTCCAAGGATGGCGTTGGCCCTGTTCAGATTGTCCAAGGCCTGCTGCTCGACCGCCTTGAGAAAGAAGAGGCACCAATCACTCCAAGAGCCGTCGCGGGAGACAGCCAGTAGCCGTTCGTAATAGGCGTCGCGGTTGGACTCCAGATAGGCGCTGATATAGAACATGGGGGATTGGATCAGCTTCTTTTCGAAGAGGAAAAGCGGGATGAACATCCGGCCCAAACGTCCATTGCCATCCAGATAGGGGTGCAACGCTTCGAACTCAGCATGTAGGATCGCAAGCTGGACCAACGGATCGGTCGCTTCCTCGTGAATAAACCGCTCCCAACGAGCCATGGCTGCCGGGAGCTGATCGGCGGAGATCGGGACGAACCGCGCCTGCTCGATCGTGCATCCGTGGGGACCGATCCAATTGGGGATCTTCCGGTACTCGCCAGGCGACTTGCCATGGCCTCGTACACCTGAAAGCAGGATCTTATGGGCCTGGTTGATGAGGCGCTGGGATAGGGGCAAATCTCTGAGCATCGCCTCAGCCGCGCGCATGGCCTTGCGATAGTTGAGCACTTCCCAGATGTCAGCCTCTTTTGGTGAAGTCGGGTCACCCGTGTCACCTTTGGCCTCATATTCCAACACCTCGCCCATGGTCGCCTGGGTGCCCTCGATCCGAGAGGAGAGGACCGCCTCTTGGGTGGTGAGGGGGCTAAGCAGAACAGCGGCATTCGGGATGGCGGACAAGAGGCCATCGTATCGCGCCACCGCTGCATTGGCCGATCCGATCAAGGGAGCCAGCCGATGCCAGTCTAGTTTTTCGGGTGGGAACTGGCCTTTGTGATAATGAACCACGGTGCTCATCCGTTCTGCTCCTTGAGAAATTCGCGGTACTTCTCAGCGATGACCGGCAAATCGTTATCCTCGATCTTTTCCGGGCGCGTCAGGGTTCTAGCGACCCATTCACCTTTGATCCGGAATCTTTCCACATGTGTTTTTTGCTCAATAATCTCCTCACCGTCAGGCGTGCGCTTGTAGAGTTTGTTGCCACGGCGGTCGAAGCCAACCTTATCGGCCACCGCCATGAAGACCTTGTATTCCTCGGCTCCGCCTAGGGCCTCAAAGCGCTTTTCCTGTTCATCCTTGCGGCGCAGGAACAGCAGACTGGTGAGAATGTTGACGTTGGCCTCGGCGATGAAGGCCTCCACCGGCAAATCGATGGAGGCGAGTACCTGGGTTTCGCGCATGATCCACCAGCGGATATATTCCGCTGCTGGATTGCCCAGGATGCCGTCCGGCAGAACAATACCCATGCGCCCTGTACCAGGCTTAATCCATTTGATGCACCGTTCTACGAATAGGATCTCTGGTGAAACACTGCCCTGGAGCCGCCCTGTGTTACGGAAACCACCTTCATCATCGCGTTCCCAAACATGCGCCAATTCATATTGCTCCAGGATATTTCGGTCAGTAATCGGAATGTCTGATCCGAACGGAGGATTGGTTGCAAGAATATCAATTGACCCGAGCGGTATCTCTTTTTCGGCGATTACACGATCAGCAAGATGGCCCTTGGGAAATTCCAGTGAGTTGATATTATAAATATGCCCACGGCCGTCCCCCGCTAACACCATATTCATTTGGGCTGCGCGAATCAGGAAGGGATCGAAATCTGCTCCAAAAACATATTTGGAGGCATACTCTTTCAGACGATCATGCACATTGAAAAACTCGATTGTGCTTTCGTTACCCGGTTGGGTGTCCTGTTCTTTGCGAAACTTTTTCAACATGTGGGCTAAAGTGGCAACCAGGAAGCCGCCTGTCCCACAGGCGGGATCCAGCACCGTCTCACTCTCCTTGGGGTCGAGCATTTCGATGACCAGCTTTACCACGCCTCGGGGAGTGAAATACTGGCCACGGTCGCCGCGCAGATTGACGCCCACCAGTTCCTGGTAGGCCACGCCTTTGGCATCGACATCCGTGCGGGTGAAATCGTATTTAGCCAGTTCAGAAACGATGAAGGCCAGCGCCCGGTCGGAGAGGGTTATCTCTTCGTTACCCCGGAAAATGTTGTTGTATTGCTTCTTGACCTCGGTAAAGAGTACGTCGATACGGGCGCGAATGGCCTTGCGGCCCGCTGACTCGAATTGCTCCTTCGGCCCAGCCCAGAAGCGACGCTGCCAGGCCTGACGCTGCTTGGCACGCAGGTTTTCATCATGCATCTTGCAGAAGATCAGATAGAGGAACTGCCAGAAGGCGGCGTCCTTAGGCATGCCTTCGTTGCCGTGGATGAAGTTATGGCAGCGACGGAAGGTGATCTTGAGCATCTCGTTGTCGGCGACGCGGGTATGGGCATCGGAGATGACCTCCTTGGTGCCGACCGATTCTTCAGCCATTGGCCAATCGCCAATAGGGTTACATTTGGTTTCAAAGCGCTTCTGCTCTTTTTCGATAAAAAAGAACTCCAGGCCGTTGGTCCACAAGCCATACTGAACGGCTTCGATGCCGCGCATGATGGTCTCGATCTCGTCGAGGTCCTTGGCGGCCTGCTCAAAATCGCGGATACGCACGGCATTCTTGCCGACGTTCGGCTCCGGGCGGCAAAGCACGGCGCGGCCCAGATTTTCGAGGGTATGTTCCTTACCTTGGTGGAAGATGGCCACGTCCATCTTCTTGCGGCCACCAATGGAGAAATCCAGCTCCATGTCTTCAGGCGAAAACCCATATTCGTGGATCAAGGCCCTAACTACACGCTGACGAACCAGTTCCTTCGGGGATTCCTTAAGTTGATTCCCAGATACGTAATCTAGCGTGTATCCGGATGGGATAGTTCCCTCTGGATGGGACTGGTTTTTCTTTCTGCTCATGGAGTGTTCCTTGTAATTGCCATTCGCTTTCCCTCTACTGGCCATTTTCTAAGCCTTTATTCAGTGCTTTTGCTGCTCTATCCAAGTGTCTAAATCCTTTCGAGAAACCCTCCATTGCCCTCTGACCTTGAACGCTGGGAGCTCACTCTTTTGAGCCATGGAGTAAATGGTCTTCTCTCCAACCTTCAGTAAGGTGGCTACCTCTTTAATCGTCAGTAATTCGTAGGCTTGCATGGCGCATCTCCTGGTGACGGAACTTGCTGTCCCATGGGCTGAGCATCAGGCAAGACTTTACAAGGCAAGCCATATAGCACTGCTCAATGGTAGATTCTACCAACAGCGTTTTGTGTTGCACAACACTAAACAAAAAGGTAGCATAAAACCCATGAATTCTTTTGGCGACACCATACGCGACCTTCGAGTCGCTCAAGACCTTGGCTTGCGGGAAACGGCAAGCAAGGTTGATATTTCGCCAGCTTATCTCAGCCGAATTGAAAGGGGGAAAGAACGACCGCCTCGTCCGGAGGTGATCAAGGCGCTAGCGAAGGTTCTTGCCGCTGACCCTGACGTTCTTTTTCGCCTTTCGTCATCGACTGATCCTGAAGTTGTTGATTTTCTCCACGATCAACCAGAGGTCTTGATGCTGCTTCGCTATCTAAAAGATGCCTCCTTCACGGAAGCAGAAATTAAGCGGCTAATCGAGCTTGCTGAAGAAATCAGGAAGCCCACACCATAGAGTCTGAACGTCAGTTCAATGAGCGAACTCGAACTGGCGTCTTGCCCTCAGAATAAGGAAAGCTCTGGCGACCGGCCGCCAAGGCTTGAACTGGCGTGGCCGTGGCTCAGCCGGACGATCGGTGCGACGCCACCCGCAGGGCCTCGGCCACCACGGCGAAGGCCTGCCCCTGGCGGACGTGTTCGCCGGTGAACCGGAGCACGGTCCAGCCCATCAGGGCGGCGATGAATAGGCTTTCGCAGTCCGCGGCGTAACCGGCCGGGCGGGTATGACGGCCGTTGTTCCAAGTGCCGCCGTCGATTTCCACGGCCAGCCTGTAATTGCGCCAGGCGCGGTCGAAGCGACGGCGGCGCGAGGGAGGGAAGTGGTATCCAGTACCGGCTTCGGCAGTTTTTAGTCTCTGAGCCCGAATTCTGAGGTCGCCTCCAGGGCCGATCTATTCCCGCTCGATACTCTCCCCGGTGTGGGGATCGACCCACGGCATGGGCTCGGGGGGGTAAGTCCATGAATCGCTCATGATGACTCTGCCTCCCAAGGGTTGATGATGTGAACACCAGGCAGATCAAAATCGCTCAGATTGCGTGTGACCAAAGTCAGGCGATGTTCCAACGCGGTGGCTGCCAGCAGGCTATCGATGGCAGGCAGCGGGCGACCTGCCGTGCCGCACAGATGGCCCCAGCGTTCGGCGACCGCCAGATTGACCGGCAAGAGATGCGAGCCAAGCCAAGGGAACAGCGTCCCCTCCAGCCAGAGGGTGAGTTGGGACCGTTGCATCGGGTCGGTCAGACGTTCAATGCCACGGCGGATTTCGCCGATCGTCAGCACGCTGAGATATAACTGCTTGTCATCCACCCGTTCAAACCAATGCAAGACTCGCGGTTCCGGTCGTTTGCGGCGCAGTTCCGAGACAACGTTGGTATCCAGCAAAAAACCCGCGCGGGTCACAGTTCTAAATCCCGCGTCATCGATGGCTCGCGGCTCAGGTCGATGTCCACATCCATCAGAGGCGAGTTACGGATGAGATCCACAAAACTCTCCTTCTTTTGCGTCATGCGGTCATATTCCTCCCGCGACAGCACCACCACCGCCGGTTCGCCGCGCAGGGTGATTTCCTGTGGCTCGTGTTCCATCGCCAACCGCACCAGTTCGCTCAGACGCGCCTTGGCGTCCTGTAATGCCCATGTGTGCATGATGCTCTCCCATTTGAGCTAGTCTGTCTGGTCAGTATAGGCTGGCCATGGCATTCACTCAATGACGAAACGCAGCTTGGTGGCATCCTTGCCCTTGCAGCGCTCTTACATGAAGGTGTCAAAACGTTTGCGCAGGTCGTCTGGCGTGGCTGACGAGCCGCCTGGTAACAGCGCCTGCTCGATCTCCTCGCCCTTGACTCCGATCTTCTCCAGACCGGGCAGCGCGTCCCGCATGGCATCGGCGAACACATTCAAGCGCTTGTCCTCCGCTTGGCGCACAGGATGTGCTCCACATTCGGGCAGTCGCTCTTGCAGGACGCGACCTCGTGTGTACCCAGACGCATAGGGTGTGCGGCGCGAAACTCGGGCAGTTCATCCCGGATGGCGCGCTCGGCGTCGGTGAGCGGCCAATCCAGGGTGTCAGTGACGCTCACGTCGATCGGTTCGATGACGACGCGCACCCGGCTACCCGTCGGTATTCAAACCGGCCAAGCGATGCCCGGCACCACAAAAACGGGAACGCGCAATGGGTTAAAGGGCGGCCAGACCCGTTCTGGCGGCGACCAGCCGCCAAGCCTTGACCTGGTGTGGCCGTGGCTCAGCCGGACGATCGGCGCGACGCCACCCGCAGGGCTTCGGCCACCACGGCGAAGGCCTGCCCCTGTCGGACGTGTTCGCCGGTGAACCGGAGCACGGTCCAGCCCATCAGGGCGGCGGTGTTCAGTTTGTCGCAGTCCTCGGCGTAACCGGCAGGTCGAGTATGCCGGCCGTTGTTCAAGGTGCCGCCGTCGATTTCCACCGCCAAGCGTAGCTCTGGCCAGGCTCGATCAAACCGCCACTTTCGAGAGGGATGAAAGCGGAATTCGATCTGAGGTTGCGGGAGTTTCCAGGCTTTCAGGCCTAGATCGAATGTCGCTTCGAGTGCTGATCTATTCATACTCGATGATCTCTCCAGTCCCTGGATCGACGTTGTGCAGGTGCGCGGGGGGCGGTGAGGTACTTTCCGGTAGGCCTAACGAAAAAGGATAAGTCGTGTGAGCGAAGCGAACCACGACTTATCCTTATCGTTGGACAAGCCCAGCGGTAGTGCTGCGAACTCATGGCGTCGCTCCTGGATCATGGCTGGCCGGCGTCACGTTATATTCGCCCACCAGTTCTGAAATGCTGACGCCCAGTCCGCGCGCCACTTTGAGAGCTACGGATAACTTCGGGTCATACTGTCCCGATTCCCAGCGGCAGACCGCCGCCTGCGGTATCCCGGCCATCTCGGCAATGTGCTTCTGGCTGTAACGCTGGGCCTTGCGTAGCTCCTTGAGTCTCATGGCGTGGTCTCCTGTTGTGTGAATCACAACAACAAGTTACTAAAATCGCATAATCATTGACAAATCTATGCCCATCACGCATAAAATGCGGCATGGATATCAAATCAGTCGGTCATCATATAAAGGTCGCCCGGGAACATCGGGGCATGTCTCAAGTCGAGTTGGCTCGCCGTCTGGGGGTGCAACAATCGAACCTGAGCCGTCTTGAGCGGGGTTTGCAGGGGGTCTCTCTGGAAACCCTCGGCATGTATGCGCGCGTCCTCGGCGTGGGGATTGAGGAACTGACGCGCGAACGCGACGCGAACAGTGAGCAGTCGCAGAATCGCTCGGCTGATCCGCGTCTGACCATTCAGTGTGATTTGAAACTCGCGCCAGGCTTGCGCGAACTCGCGAACGATACGGCTCTGTGCGAAGCCATGGCTATCAAAAACGATGAATGGCGGCAGCTTTCGTCTATCCCTCTGCCACATACCGTCACGAAGGCCGGCTTCCTCCAGGTGCTGATTACCCTTCGAGCGGTCCAGACTCCACAGGAATCCTTGAGCGTGACTGAATCGTGACCGCGACGGGTCACCGTCTGGCATTTTGTGTCCAATCCTGTCCATTTGATGCGCGGGGCTGATAGTTAGTGCCTGACAGAAAACCCCCCTCGTTTGGAAAAATCGGCCTACTTGTCCGGGCGATCGGTGGCGGATTTGGCGGAATGCGGGCGGGTCAAGGACGCTGGCGGGGGAACGGGCGAGGTTTGGGCGGGCCGGGGCCGCTGTTCGGGCACGGCTTGCCCGGGCCCGCTGGGCGGGCGGTGCCGTTTTGGGGTCGGCTCAGGCCGCTTTTCGGTAG
>Ga0194120_10010290_pt1 | contig 11599 bp, 11 predicted proteins | sample TA2MahCa65mmetaG_FD_148642 | JGI IMG/M metagenome (GOLD analysis project Ga0194120, IMG submission 148642) | Freshwater microbial communities from Lake Tanganyika, Tanzania - TA2015019 Mahale Deep Cast 65m | ecosystem: Environmental > Aquatic > Freshwater > Lake | place: Tanzania: Lake... | reverse complement strand
GTTTCTTCTTACCTTTTCACATGTGCGCTGACTGGTTACAGCCTTACGACAGTCTCAAACAAATGCATTGTGGACGCCGCACACATCCACGAAAGGCGTGACAGCAAGAACGATGACCCTCGCAACGGGCTTGCTCTTTCAAAGAACGCTCACTGGATGTTCGATGAGGGACTCTGGTCGGTGACGAACGAACTCAAGATCATTGTCGCGGAAAAGGCATTTACCGACTGGAGTCCCGAAGGGTTCTCGCTTCGCAACTATCATGGACGTTCGTTGTTCTTTCAGCGAGGGTGCGCGCTTCGTCCCGATCCGAAGTATATCACTTGGCATCGTGAGCATTGCTTTTTGGGCTGACCATGAAGAAGCGATCTAGACTTTGCCCCGGCACTGCGCGGAAGCTAACGATCCATCCGAGCAACTTAACTCAGCAACGCGACAGCGCCGCAGCTTTGTGCCGTCCAACTGCGTTGTCGCAAACCTGATCTACTGTTCAGGCGGGGACGACCACTCGCCCGACTCCTTCAAGGCCTCATCAATCAATTCCTGACGGATGAAGATGTTGCTCGCTACCAAAGCATCAAGCGTGGGCTTGAGCTTCGGAATCAAACCTTCGCGCTTGGCTCGGCCAAGCAAAGCCACAGTCCCCATACGCCGCAGGCCGAGCCGCACCGCAAACTTTCGGGCACGGAGGTCGTCGAGGAGCAAAATAGCGGATGATTCTCGCTGTGCCAGAGCGATAGCCTCTGCTTCTCCTTTCCCAACAAGTATCAGGAGCGGAGCCACGATTGCCGGGTCGGCGTCCCGCACCTCAATCCATGGTTGCGCAAGCACTTCGGAGGCGCCTGGAGCGTTCGTCCGCGAAGTCGTCACCTCGGCGTAAACAGCGCGAGGCACGACAACGTGTCTGGCAATCAGTGGCAAAAGGCCAAGTTGTCCGATGCGCCCAAGTCCAATGAGGGGACTGCTATCCGCGATGATGATTTCCTCGGATGGCACGCAGTTCCGCCTGGATTTCTGAGTCGTCCAAGTTCACGACCGGGATCTTCAACCGGCCGAGTTCGTCGGCGAAGAGAAGCCGATTCCAGCCCGCGAGTTCGGCGGCCTTGCCCAATGAAAGCCGCCCGACCTCGAAGAGGCGAACCGCAAGTTGGAACTTAAGTTCTCGCTCGACTTCGCTTCGATCCTTGCCGCTCGCCACGAGCAGGTCATCCGGATACTGCAACGTCAGTTCAGCCATGCCGCCAGTGTACCGCACGCGAATACCCGATGGCAAGTTTGTGGCTGGGCCTGCTGGACCTGTTTCGAGGGACGGAGATTTGGGGCTCACTACAGCGAACACCACGCCGGCAGCAACAGAAGGGTGCGATGCGGCAGCTTTCAAAAGCTCCCGGTTTCTCCTGGGCTGCGAGCCGGCCGACACCCGTTTTGTCGGGCAGGCCTTTGGACAGAGCCCACAACCGAAGGATGCCCTCCCTTTCCAGCCGGAAATCAAAATGGTGCGTTCGTGCAAGGTGCTCTTACACCACGAATCGGCCGCCGGACGCTGGCATACGTCATTGAGTGCAATCCTCGTTCCACACGTAAAGGCAACTCCGAAAGATTTATCAGACGCGCGGCGTGAATTCTTTCTTCGGTCGGCGGGGATTCAAGTTTCCGTTCAGACCTTTGCTCGTGAGCAGCGCAGGGTCGCCCGTTGTTCTTCGCGCCGGGGACGAAGCTGCGGCCGAGTCCGAACTATTTCGGGTGGCATCGCGAGCGGCGGTTTGTGGGCGGCGGCCGGGCTGAGGCGACTTGACTGGGAATCAGTGGTAAGAGACTTTTACCGCATGAAAGCGACGACCATGACTCTATCATCGAAACGGCAGTCGGTTTTCCCGCAGGATTGGTGTGAGCGGGTCGGGCTGGCCAATGGTGGGCCAGTGAACGTGTTCGATCTGGGTGAGGCGGGATTGCTCATCCGTCCGGTGAGGCCCCCGTCGAAGCAGGAGCTGGAGGCGGCGCTGGCTGCGGGGCGGCCACGACGAGCCAAGCCAGGGGAGGCGGAGCGAATTGTGGCAGAGGCGCTGCGCAAGGCGCGGGAGGAGTCTTGAGCCCGGTCGTGATGGATACGGGGGTGCTGGTGTCCGGTCTCTACTGGCTGAACGAGGCGCATCAATGCCTCCGCGCGTGGGAGCAAGGAGCCTATCACCTCGTCGTGAGCGACGCTGTGTTCGAGGAATATCAGCGCGTGGCTCGCCGGGTGAGGGAGCACGAGGGGCTTTCCGGTGACCCCGAACCGATGCTGCGCTTGATTCGCGAGCACGCGCTGTGGGTAGTGCCGGATCCATTGGACCGCCCTGTTTGCCGCGACCCAAAGGATGACAAGTTCATCGAAGCCGCGCTCGCTGGCGGGGCGAAGCTGGTGATTGCCCGCGACGCCGATCTGACGGACTTGGAGAAGCCGTTCGGAGTGGAGATGGTCACGCCGCGCCAGTTTCTCAGCCGATTGCCGCGCCAAATGCGACGGCGACTGGGCAAAGCATGAACAGCCTGGTGAATAACGTCCCAGCAACTCGCAACAACATTCCCCCGAAGTTGTCCACCGCTCTGGTGGCTTGCCGCGAATGAAATTCAGACATTTCAACAAGCCGCAGTTCTTGAAGAAGATCGCAAGGTCGCTTCTGGCTCAGCGTTCTTGCACTTTCCACAACAGCCATTCACGTGGGCGCCCGTGTCGAAACGGAATCAGCACCAAGGTCCCTTGAGCGCGGGCACCGTGGAGTGTGATGCGGATGTGGTCGTCGCGCCACTCGTGGATGTCGTAGGTGCCGCGGTCCCAAATGTGGATGTCGCCCGCTCCGTACTGCCCTTCAGGGATCGTGCCCTCGAAGTCGCCGAAATCGAGCTTGTGATCTTCGACTTGGACTGCGAGATGGCGGACACCCGGTCTGTCCGGCAGCCCTTTAGGGACCGCCCAAGACTTGAACACGCCATCCTTTTCCAGCCGGAAATCAAAATGGTGCGTTCGTGCATGGTGCTCTTGCACCACGAATCGGCCGTCTGCCTGTGACACACGCCATAGATTGCAGTCTCCGTTGAATGCGTAAAGGCAAACTCGGAAAGACTTATCAGACGCGCGCCGCGAATTTCATCTTCGGCGGCGGTGATTCAGGTTTTGGTTCAGGCCTTTTCTCGCCAGCAACTCGTCCAGTTCCGGGCGCAATGGCCCGCGTCCGATGGTGGCCGGATCAAAACCGAGCTTCCGCAATCTCGCGCTGAAGGCTTCCATGTCAGACCGACGGGGATGATTGTGGCTGACGAAGCGTTCCTTGAAATACAGCAACTGCCGTTCGGCGCTGTGATCGAAGACCTGCACCCATCGCGTCCGGAGATTGACCTTGATGCGCTGGCGGAGTTCCGGTAGCGGCTTCCCGTCAAAATCGTCGTACACCAGGAACGTGGCCTTGCCCGTGCGCTTGTGCAGCTTGATGACATCTGCTTGCGACACGTCACCAAACAACGCCACCGCACACGCGACGTATGCCCGCAAGACCGGCGGCAGTTCGTCCACAAGACTGCGATGCAAGTAGAGCGCCTGTTCATCCTGCCATCCCAGCTTCAATTCCTCGCACGCGAGGTCAATTTCGCCGGGATCCCCAGCGGCATAAAGCAGTTCGACGCCTTTCTCGAGCGCCCGCCTATAGTTGCCGAAGAAAGCACGGATGTCCGCGCGCAGACGTGCGGAGAGATGCCCGAATGCAACGCGTTTCCGGAGGTTCGCCAATGCCAGATATACGATGAGATCGCGCTGCCGGTCTTCTACAGCACGCTTCCAATCCTCCGCGCCGCCTTTTTGGACGAAGAGGCGCAGCGCCTGTTTTGGTGACCCGATCTTGTTTAACAGATCACTGAACGGCGGAAATTCCTCCGGCCCCGGCAATCGTCCGAGTTGCAGCATCAGGACTCCAAAATGAATCCAAGAGCTCGCGATGTTCCTCATACACGAGTTCCCAGCGCCGTTTCCGAGGCTGCCCGATTCCGAACTGCACCCGCACCCGGTCCCAGTCGGCGTCTTCCGTGCCACCGCCTTGAACGAACGCCCTCAATGCACGTTTCGCCGAACCGAGCCGCTCACAGACCTCCGTGAGTCCTTCATAATCCTCCAGCGTTGGAATTCGTCCAAGGGCCAGTGCGAAACGACCGAATTGATCCAGCAATTCCTTGTGCTGCTCGTACAGGATTTTCCACAGCGTTCTCGGCTCGCCGAGACCAAGGCGGGCACTGATTTGTGTCCAATCAATCGCCCGCCGACTCCGCGCGGACAAAAAATCCTGCTGGTCCATCGGATCGCGGAACACGTAGAAAATCCCTAGCGCGACCGGCACGGCCGTAACGTCGAGTGCATCCTCGATGTATTGCTGCAATTCCTGCTGATCGAAGAATTTTTGGAAGGTGTTTCGTTGCGTCAGCACGCCGTCGCGATACTGCGGCGCCCGCTTCGTTTCCACGGTCTCGCGAATCAGCCCGGAAACCACGAGCAAATGTTTGGCGAGCCGATGCGCGTCCACGAGCGCTTCAACCCGCTCTGCCGGGTCTTCGATCACGTTCAGGACGTATCCCAGATTTACGATGTCCGCCTCTTGCTTCGCTCCATCGGGGCGGTGCACCGGATCCCAGCCATCGGCCCGATGCCCGAAGGCTTGTAGTCCGCGCACGTCGCTCCCTTGACCGCACCCGTAGTCAAAAAGCGTCATGCCCGTCTTGAGCAGTCCGTACTCAAGCAAAGTTCTGACGGGTTTCGATAATTCATAACGCCTCAGCGCGGTCTTGTGTCGCTCGATCAACGGCGCGGTTGGAGCCGGACTCGACGGAGCACTCTTGCGGCTCAAACAATGCTCTCGGATTGCGAGGCCCCTGCTAGTCAATAGCCGTTCCCAGTTCAATTCGAACCCGATCGTCGCGGTCTCGCTGTATAGCCCCGCCTCTTCTTCGGCCCGCGTCAGTGCTTCAAAGGCCGGGCGACGCGGATGATCGGCGGGTAGAAATGATTCCTTCCGATGTAAAATCGGCGGATTCGGATTATTCGCATAGTCCGTATCCCGCATGCGCCCTGTCACCAGGTCGATCGCGACTGCGCGCTCCAAGCACGGATGAGCCACGTCCATGAAACGCGGGTAACTCAGGAATGAGATTTTCAATTCATCGGTCCTGAACTTCACGACATTGAACTCATCCCCGAGCGCGTGGCGCTGCGCCACCTTGGCCACAAGCTGCGTTAATTCAGCCCCATAATCCGAACCTGCTTCTCGGTAAACATAGACGGCCGTGGGAAGCCGCTTCCCGAAAGGAATTTGCTCCACCAGTTCCCGGAAAGCGACGAAATCCATGCTCCGATAATACCATTTTCGGAAATTCGCCGAAAGCAGGTTCAGCGCAAGCTTCAGTTAAGCCCGGATTTCAGAAAGTGAATGAAGTTAGAGATGGGAAAAAAGGCCATCTTTTACCAGTGTCTATCCGGACAACGCTTGAGTTTGGACCAAGGATGCCGTCCCGCTTCGGAGCGCGGGCAGCCGCAAAAAGGATGAATACAGCGCTCGAAATTCGTGTTGTACCACTGAGTCGGGCACGACCGACAAATCGCCTCCTTCTGTTCGAGGGAAAGTTCGACCTTTGCGACAGCGGGAATTTCCACTGGCCTGGCTTTACGCACGACGCGGACGACACGCAAGTCACCGTGTTCCGGGTTCAGGAACTTTACCTTTCGTTGCATTGCATGCACGGTTCAATGCGATTAGACCAGCGGCACTTGAACGAAAAGGATCGGATTGTTGACGGGCACAAAACCCACGCTACTGGACGCTCCGCGCTGTTTCTGGCAGCGGGCGCGGTTGTACCAAGTCAGAACTGACTCCGGCAGCGGTCGCAAATGTGGTTCCAGGCTGCCGACCAAAAGAATGCATTTCTCAGCGGTCTCCCACGCATCGCGAATCCGCACAAAATCGCTGTTGGGATCGTCTGGATCAACACGGATTACCCAGGGCGAGCCTGCGCAGTCGGCGCCAAAATCTTCCCGCTCGCCATTGACCTGGTCGTACACCACCCAACTCAGCTGGATGACGAGTTTGCCCATGACGCCGAGTTGATTGTCGTCGCGGGTGATCATGTCGCGCCATTGTTCCGGCACAGCCAGGAGTTCGTCGCGCTCCGGATTTATGCGAATGGTTCCAACTCGCTTTTCGCCCATCGCGGGAAAACGAAAAAGGCCGTTCTCGCACATCAGCGCAGGGCCGGTTCCGGGTCCAGGGCCTCTGAGGATCGTCGCATCCAGGCTGGCGTAGGCGTTGCCAAAGCCGTCCACCCACTCACAGCCGATCTCGGCACACAGGTCTCGCCAACCTTCGGTCGGGGGAACAAGCGGCGCGCTGGTAAATGCGTAGTTTCCAATTGTTGAATCGCAGACGCGAAAGCTTCCTGACGGCGGACACGTGCAGGCGCCATCCGGCGGGTCATCTCCAAACTGGGGCAAAATCGGACGCAATCCTTGCGTAAACTGGATGAGTTTCGATTGGACCGGCAGCGGGAGTTCGATCCGCACCTTGTCGAGCTTGTTCACGCAGAGGGCGAAGTTGTTGAACATTTCCGCATACATCTACGTGCGCGGCAGCGGGCTGTGGCCGCCAAACGGACTCGGCTTGAGTTTTTCGGGAAGGATGTCGAGCCACTTTTGGCCAATGGCATCGAAACAAAGATTCTGAAACGTATAATCCATCAAGGGCGAGTCAGTGTCGCAGAGTTCCAAGCTGGTCTTCTCGTCCACGAAACCTCCACAGATCGCTCGCAGATACAATTCCATCTGGCAGTAGGGCTCGACCTCGACGCCGGCGTCCTCAATGTCCTGATCGTCGTTTTGATCCTCGTACACCTCCGGGACCAGCCGGACAAAATAGCTGCGCGGCAAACAGCAACCTTTGGGACGGTCGCTGCCAAAAACGCCGACGTTATTGTTCGCCCCGAGATCGCCAATCTGGAACGGATAACCGACCTTGATTTCCTCACCTGTATCCGGGTCAATCACGGGACTGCCGTCCTGATCAGTCGCCGTGTAAAGTTCCGAGGCCTCTTTGCAGTGCTTCCCTGTCGCTCGGTAGCGGAGGTAATCCATGATCGCATTTTCGTCCGTGCGATAACGTTCGTGATCGAGGAAGGTCCAAGTCGTTGGATCGTTGGCGATGGCGTCGGGCGCTTGGTCGGTGTGACGCAGACGGCCGCGCAGAGTCACCTCCACGACATCATCCGGCTCGGCGGTGATGGATTCGATTTCGTGGGGTGCCTGGTAAATCTGACAGGAACGATAAAAATCTCGTTGCGCTTCCCGTTCCAGGGAATGCCGTCCGTTGATCCCCTTGGCGTAAATGTAACCCGGAGGCGCTTCCGAAATCAAAGCGTGCCGTTGTCCCAGAGTGAAATGATCATTCAAATCGCGTTTCGGCGGGAAGATGCCGTTGCCAGCCAGCTCCACAGTCAACGTGTGCGCGCGTTGATGAAGAACGATCGTGTTGTCGTAGAGTTCTTCTTTCCAGAGCGAGGTCTCGACGGGGCGGTATCCGTTGAGCGAAAAGAAAAGGCACCAACGGTTGGTCGTGCCTTGCTTGGGCGCAACCAAGCGGATGCCGTCGAGTTCATAAACCTGACCGCCGTGGCTCGTGAAAGCTTTTGCGCCGAACTTTCCCTCGAAACGCTGGTTGGCTTGAATCAATCGACCGTCGTATTCAATGGGACCGCCCTTAACCACGTACTGAATTCCGGGCTTGATCTCGCCATTTGGAATCCGGTCCGGTGATGGCCCGAGGCCCGCGAAGATGTCAAATGCCTCATTATTCAGACCGTAAGCGTAGCGTTTGTAGTAGAGAACGCTTTTGCCGTTCGCGACTTCGTAGCCGACCAGATTGTCCTTCTGCGCCAGCCGCCCGTGGTCCACGATGAGCTGGCGCATCGCCTCATAAATCGGATTGTTGACAATCGAGTTCTCGCCGATCGTGGCCAGACCAGCGGCGCCTGGATTCACGATGCAGCCGGTCTTGAAGTAGGCGTCGGAAATGGTGCGCGGGCTGGGCAGATCAATCCCGTCTTCATCGAGGTTGCAGCCATCGCCGCCGCGACTGGATGCGGCGCGAATGACCGCGTAAGCGTCGGGAACACTCGGCTTCATTTTCCACAACTCGGCGATCTCGAAATGGAGCCTTCCGCCCGGAGCCAAATCGGCTGTAGAAGCAACGCGCAACGATACTTTGACCGCTTCAGGGACCTGGTCGAAGTACCGGATGCTCGATGCGTTCTTCTGGTTGTCCGGAGTCAGATCGAAGGTGTGGACTGGAGCGTCATTCGCGAGCACTTCAATCGTGACCGGCGCTTTCAGACCAGCCGCCGCCGCAAATACGCCGCCCAAGACAAAGCCGCCAGCGATCTGGTGAAACGTCGCGCCAGATTCGAGCTTGGTGGCCTTGGTTCCTGAAGGCACACCGGCACCACCAGCCGGAGCGGCGATTTGGAAGGCTGGGTAAATTGCGTCCAACCCGCCGTTACTGTCCATCCGTCCGAGAGCCGGGGCCAGGAAGTATTGTCCGGAAAAGAACTTCTCGAAATCAAAGCTGGTCAATTCGGGATCCCAATCTTCCGAATCGCGCTGCGCCGCACTGCCTCGGAAATTCTTGATGAAATAATTCAGGGTTTGATTGAGTTGTTCACCCTGATCATGGGAAATCACGCCGCCGCCTTTGTACGGCCCCTCGATGTAATCGGCGGTGCTCAACCTCTCGATTTCGACGGCATTCCCGTTTTCGTCCCAGGCGTAGATGCGATACCAGAATTTTCCGTAACCGATCCCGGCGATGGAGGCGCCATTGCAGTCGGACTCGGTTGCTCCGGGAGATCCGAACGGACAAAAGCCGCTGTAATTTTTGACAGGCAGGGGCTCCAGGCCCGCCTCCGCGCGCCGCCTTTGCGCTTCGGGAAGTGGAGTAAAGAACACTTTGAACCGTCGGGTCTCCGGTTGATCTGCTGTCGCGTCTCCGCAGCCCATTGGACACTCCTCGCGCGTGGGAAGAAAGCCGCCGTAAGATTTCAGGTATCTCAGTTTCGGATGATACCGAATCTTTTCGTGCTCCTGCGCCGCTCGCAGCGCTGGCGTGAAGTAGGCGTTGGCAACGGGATCGAACGCGCCCCGTTGATACTTGGCCAGGAGCCAAAATTCTTCGTCGGTTTCGGGTGGACCGAAAACACCGGCAGGTTTGGGCAACCACAGCAGAATCTCGTTTCCATCCGCGACCCGCAAATCTTCCGCGAGCAAATTCGCTCGATCGTTTCCAAAGACGAAAGCACCGATTGGGCTGTTCAGATTCACGCCTTCTTCTTCGCCAGGCGGAGTCACGGGCCATTCCGCGCCGGTCTTGCGTGGGTCCAGGTAAGCGTAAATCCGAAACCACTCATCGGCGTACGGCCAGAGGCCGATCGGTCCTCCGCCGCTGAAGCTTGGATTGCGAATCTGGCGCATCCATCCGCACATGTAGTAGATGATCCGCCAGGCGCAGTCGCCCAGACCGCTCAGGATGCGGTCATTGAAAGCCTGGGCGAGCGCGTTGTGTTGCGCGCTGGTGATCGGGTCGCCTTCCTGGACAACGGGAGCTTTCTTGAACGTGATGGCCATGGCGATCTGTACGGCGTTTTACCGCCGCGCAACGTTTCTAAATTCAGTCCCGCACGCTTCGCGCAATCCGTCAACTGTTTCGTCAAGAAATTTTCCGATAGTCCGAACGGCACCGAATCGATCCGAAAAATCAAAGCGCGCGCGCTTGGGCAAATGGCGATGGACCGCTTTTTCGCGCGGTGTTTTCAAAAGCCGTGCGCAGGACTTCTCCTCACTCGGAAGCAATGCCAGCTTACGCTGTGGCCGCCGCTGGCGTCGGATGATCGCTGGAACTGCCGGACGGCTCAATCGCGAACCACTTCTTGGCGTCGGCCGGTCGGACCAGTTCACGATAATGCCTGAAAATCATCTGTGGTGAATTCCCCGCTTCCAACGCGACCTGATTCACATTTTGCACCGTGGCCAAACGGTACGAGATAAACGAATGGCGCAACGCATTGGTCTTCCATTTGACGGCGGCCAAGGTCTCGGTCGCGGTGGCTTCGGCAGTTCTCTGCTGGGCGTCGTAAAAATCATCGTGGCCACCTGGCCAAACCCTGCCCCGGCAGTTCGCATAAGGCCCCAGCCATGCTGCGAGGTTATCCGTGATTGGCACCAGCCGACGGGCCGCTGTTTTGCTTTTGCCTTTCTTCACCTCAATAAAACGCTCCACCAAATTGATCTCCTGCCACTCTAATCGTTCGATTTCGGGGGAGCGCAACCCGGCGAATCCGCCGATCGCCAGAGCCGGCAGAAATTCCTTCGTGGCGGCCCCGAGTAAACGAGCCATCTCTTCCACGGCGAAGATTTAAATCTCTCCTCCCTGGTCTTTCACTTTTTCCAGATGGTCCATCTCGTCATGGTCTCGCGGCAGATAGCCACGCCGTTTGGCAAATCGGAATAACGTCCCGATCACCCGGACAAAATTGATGTACGAGCGCGCCGACAGCTTCATCGAGTTGAGGAACTCCTGAATCTGGCTTGCGCTGATGGAAGAGATCGGACAGTGAAAGGAAGTCTCAAACTTGCCAAGGCGATATCGCAAATCGTTAAGGTAGCGGTCGCCCAGGCCGGCCGTTTTCTTGGCCTCAACGAGTTCAACGACCACCTCGGAAACGAGTTTCTTTGGAAGCTTCGCCGGGTGCCTTTTGGCGTAGAAGCGGGCGGCTTCGATAATCGAATCACCGCCGAGTATTTTCGACGCTTCTGCAAATTGGACGGCGGCGACTTCCAAGGGGAAGCCCGTGCCACGCAACGCTTCGACCGCCCGAAGATAGGCCGCCCGGTCTTCGCTCCGCAGCGTGAGCACGTCCAGATCTCCGTGGCTCATCCGGTCGGCGATGAGCCCGGCTTCTTTCTTTGCTTCAAGCAAATCGCTGAAGGTGCGAATTTTCCGCCGGCCGGAGGAGTAGTCAGCCATTTGGAAGGACTCGTAGCCGAGGGCCGATCTGGTGCGGTAGATTTTCACGGTGACAAATCCCCGTTTGATTGTAATTGGCTTGTTTTTCGAGATCATCGTCCAGAGTGTCAGAAAAATGTCAGAAAAAAGCAAACTTAATCTTTATTACCAGCCCGTGGATTCGATGTAACTCCTTGATTATTAGATGGAGCCAATGGTCGGGATTGAACCGACGACCTACGGTTTACGAAACCGTTGCTCTACCACTGAGCTACATTGGCTAAATGCTTGTAATTAGGTGGTTACGCATTACACACCTTGGCGGAATTTGTAATTTACAACCGCTTTATGCAACCCCAAACTGCTGCTATGCAACAACATGGCCTACAAGCCGGGCTACCGGTTACAACTAAGTGGTCCGTTTCGTAAATACGCTCACGTTCGTTGCGCCCAATTTGGCCTGGGGCAAGGCGCGACGAGCGAGCATCCCCCGCCAGTGGGGCTGTGACCGAGGAGCAACGCAGCCCCAGGCAAAATTC
>Ga0194120_10010287_pt1 | contig 11604 bp, 13 predicted proteins | sample TA2MahCa65mmetaG_FD_148642 | JGI IMG/M metagenome (GOLD analysis project Ga0194120, IMG submission 148642) | Freshwater microbial communities from Lake Tanganyika, Tanzania - TA2015019 Mahale Deep Cast 65m | ecosystem: Environmental > Aquatic > Freshwater > Lake | place: Tanzania: Lake... | reverse complement strand
AGCCCGCCCAGGACCAGCATCAGCACCGCCGAGAAGACGTAGACCAGCCGCCGCGCGCGCAGCATCACGGGCGCTGCGCTCCCTTCTTTGCGCCGCGCTGGCCCTCGCCGGCCGCCGGGGCGGCTCCGCCCAGCTCCTGGGCCGACTGCTGCAGGCGCAGCTGCAGGTCCCGCGCGTGCCGCTCGAGCGACTGGCGCACGTGCTCGCGGCGCATCAGGTCCTGCCCCTCGCGCACCACCCCCGCGCGCAGGTTGACGGTGAGCAGGCTCAGGCCCAGCAGGGCGCTGGCGGCCAGCGCCGGGCGCCACGGAAAGGTGCCGCGGTCGTTCATGCCCCGGACGTTCCTCCCTTGGCCAGGGCGCGCAGGCGCGCGCTCCGGCTGCGACGGTTGCTGCGCTGCTCCTCGCGGTCGGCCACCTCGGGCCGGGGCGTGAGCAGCCCGTGCCCCTCGCGCGCCGCGCGCGCGAAGAACTCCTTGACGAGGCGGTCCTCGCCCGAATGGAAGCTGAGGACGACCAGCCGGCCCCCCGGCGCGAGCCGCTCGAGGGCCAGCGGCAGGGCGGCGCGCAGCTGGTCCAGCTCGCCGTTGACCGCGATGCGCAGCGCCTGGAAGGTGCGCGTGGCCGGGTGGACCTTGCCGCCGCGGTGCCCGAGGACGGCCTCGACCAGCTCGCGCAGGTCGCCGGTGGTGCGGAACGGCCGTTCGCGGCGGCGGGCCACGAAGGCCCGCGCCAGGCGCTCCGCCGCCGGCTCGTCGCCGTGCTCGCGCAGGATGCGCGCCAGTTCCGGCTCGCTGGAACGGTTGAGCAGGTCGGCCGCCGTGCCGGGGGCCTGCGGGTCCATGCGCATGTCGAGCAGGGCGTCCTCGCGCAGCGAGAAGCCGCGCGCCGGGTCGTCGAGCTGCATCGACGACACGCCCAGGTCCATCAGGATGGCGTCCGGGCACAGGCCCTCGCCGGCCAGCTGCCGCAGCGCACCCGCGAAGTCGGCGTGCAGCAGGCGCACGCGCGGGCCGTGGGCGGCCAGGCGCCCGCGCGCCAGCTCGAGCGCCTGCGGGTCGCGGTCCACGCCCACGACGCTGCCCGTGGGCGCCGAGGCCTGCAGGAAGGCTTCTGCATGGCCACCGGCGCCCACGGTCAGGTCCAGGAGAACGCGATCCGGAGCGGGCGCCAGCAGGCTGACCACGCTCCCCGCCATCACCGGAACGTGGGGCCTGCGATCCTCAGTCATGGTCAGGCTCCCGCTCACCGGAGCACGTCCCTTGCATGTTTCTCGTAGTCGGCCTGGCCGCGCGCCTGGCGCTCGGCCCAGGCGGCCGGGTTCCACAGCTCCACCCGCCGGCCGACGCCGGCGAACACGACCTTGTCGCCCAGGGCCGCGTACTCGCGCAGCTGGGCAGGCAGCAGCAGGCGGCCCGAGCGGTCGATCGCGCACGGCTCGGCGCGGCTGTAGAAGCTGCGCGCGAACTCGCGCGTGGCTTCCTCGCCCAGCGGGCTGCTGTCGATGGCCTGCCCCACGGCCGCGAAGCCGGCCGGGGTGTAGAGGAACAGGCACTTGTCGAGGCCGACCGTGAGGACGACTTCCTCGGGCGACCCCATCTCGCGCAGGGCGTCGACGATCTTGCGCGGAACCGACACGCGCGCCTTGCCGTCGACGGCATGCGTGAAGCAGCCCGTGAAGATGTTCATGGCATGCCTGCCGAATGCGCCCGCTAGCCTTGGAACTGCCTCCCATTCTATCCCACTTCATGGGAAAAATAGGGGCTATAGCCCCATTTCAAGGCTGTTCGGACCTAACTGGCCAGCCGAATGGTCTAAATGAACCACTTCTGGCCAAGCCGTTGGCCCGCTGGGGTGGGGGAGGCTCCCTTGGGCCCGGTCCGCCTTCCGGCGGTGGCTCAGGCTTCCGGCGGCGCGGCCTCCGGCGGGCCCGATCCGGCCTGGGCCGGGGCGAGCTCGGGCAGGTCGCCCTCGGCGACGTCGGCCTGCAGCAGGCGCGTCAGGTGCTGACGCACGGCCAGCATGTCCTCGGGGCCAAGGAACGGCGCCGGAACGTCGAAGGCGGGCTGCCCGGTGCCGCGGCTCACGACCATGACCTCGCGGCCCGCGCGCACCTCGAAGCCGTGCAGGCGCAGGAAGCGCTTGCGCACCAGGACCAGCGCCACGAGGTAGGACAGGCGCCGGTAGATCTCGTCGCCGCGCAGCAGCATGCGCGTGAAGAGTTCGCGCAGGAGCGCGTAGTCCACCACCGGGCGGCGCGCCTCGTCGGCCCGCAGCCGTCGGCGCCAGAAGAAGGCCTCGGCCACGTTCTCCTCCGCCCGTCCACACGCTTCGCACAGGTCGCGGCGCTCGGGACCCTCGGCCAGCCAGCGGAAGGCCGTGGTGACCGAGTCGCCCGCCTGCAGCGCACGGTGGCAGGCCGCGCACTCGTGCGAACCGGCAGGGATCTTCCAGGCGTCGGTGAGGCTCAAGCGTTGCGCCCGCGGCGGGAGGCACCGACGCTAGCACACCGGCCCGCGGGCGGCCAGCCGCGGCGGAGTTTGAGGTGCGCGCGCCGGTCCCTTAGCGTGTGGCCCGAGCCCCATGCCTGCCACGCCCTTCACGCACCTGCACGTCCACAGCCACTACTCGCTGCTCGACGGCGCCATCGCCATCGACGGCCTCGTGGACGAGGCGGCGCGGCTGCAGATGCCGGCCCTGGCGCTGACCGACCACGGCAACCTGTTCGGCGCCATCGAGTTCTACGGCAAGGCGCGCAAGGCCGGCATCAACCCGATCCTCGGCTGCGAGGCCTACCTCGTGAACGGCGACGCCACCGCGCCGCGCGAGGAGGGCGACAAGACGCCGCGCCACCACGTCACGCTGCTGGCGCGCGACCGCACCGGCTGGGAGAACCTCTCGCGCCTCTCGACCCTCAGCTGGACGCGCGGCTTCCAGCGCAAGCCGCGCCTGGACAAGTCCATGCTCGCGCGCCACCGCGAGGGCCTGATCGTGCTCTCCGGCTGCATGTCGGGCGAGGTGGCGCAGCACGTGCTCGCCGGCCGCACCGACGAGGCCTGCCGCACCGCGCTCGGGTATGCCGAGATCTTCGGGCGCGACAGCTTCTACCTCGAGGTCATGTCCACCGGGATGCAGCAGCAGGCCGTCATCCGCGACGGCCTGACCGAGGTCGCACGCCGCACCGGCCTGCCGCTGGTGGCGACCAACGACATCCACTACCGCTGCGCGGGCGACGCCAAGGCGCAGGACGCGCTGATCTGCATCGGCACCGGCCAGCGCATGCACGACGCGCAGCGCCGCTTCCGCATCGACTCCGACCAGCTCTACTTCCGCAGCAGCGAGGAGATGGCCGCGCTCTTCGGCGAGGACAGCCAGGCCTATCGCAGCACCGCCGAGATCGCCGCCCGCTGCGACATCCGCCTCGACCTCGGGAAGATGCACCTGCCGCGCTTCGAGATCCCCGGCGGCGGCCCGCCGGAGGAGTACTTCCGCCGGCTGTGCGAAGAGGGGCTGCGCCGCCGCTACGGCGAGGTCACGCCCGCGGTGCGCGAGCGCTTCGAGACCGAAGCCGCCGTCATCGCCAAGATGGGCTTCGTCTCGTACTTCCTCATCGTCTGGGACCTGATCCGCTTCGCGCGCGAGCAGGGCATCCCGGTGGGCCCCGGGCGCGGCTCGGCCGCCGGCTCCATCGTGGCCTACGCCCTCGGGATCACGCAGCTCGACCCGTTGCGCTACGACCTGCTGTTCGAGCGCTTCCTGAACGCCGACCGCATCTCGATGCCCGACATCGACATCGACTTCTGCCGCGACCGGCGCGAGGAGGTCATCGACTACGCGCGGCGCAAGTACGGCAGCGAGCAGGTGTGCCAGATCGTCACCTTCGGCACGCTGGCCGCCAAGGCCGCCATCCGTGACGCCGGGCGCGTGCTCGAGGTGCCGCTGCCCGAGGTCGACCGGCTGGCCAAGCGCATCCCCGATGGCCCGGGCCAGACGCTCAGGGGCGCGGTCGAGGCCGACAAGGAGCTGGCCGACATGTTCGCCGGGAGCGAGCAGCTCAAGGAGCTGCTCGACGTCTCGCTGCGCATCGAGGGCATGGCGCGCAACACCAGCACGCACGCCGCCGGCGTGGTCATCACCGACCGGCCGCTGATCGACCTGGTGCCGCTGTGCGTGGTGCAGGGCCAGGTCAACACGCAGTTCCAGATGAACGACCTCGAATCCATCGGCCTGCTGAAGATGGACTTCCTGGGCCTCAAGAACCTGACCATCCTGGAGAAGGTGCGCGACATGGTGCGCCGCGAGCGCGGCGTCGCGGTCGACTTCGACACCCTGCCGCTGGACGACGTGCCCACCTTGGCGCTGCTCAAGCGCGGCGACGTGCTGGGCGTGTTCCAGCTCGAGTCCGGCGGCATGCGCGAGCTGGTCATGCGCCTGCAGCCCGACGGCTTCGAGGACATCATCGCGCTCATCGCGCTGTACCGCCCCGGCCCGCTGCAGTCCGGCATGGTCGACAGCTTCGTGCGCCGCAAGCACCGCCAGGAGCCGATCGCCTACGACCACCCGCTCATGGAGCCGGTGCTGCGCGACACCTACGGCACCATGGTCTACCAGGAGCAGGTCATGCGCCTGGCCCAGGTGCTGGGCGGCATGTCGCTCAACGACGCCGACGGCCTGCGCAAGGCCATGGGCAAGAAGGACAAGAAGCGCATGGCCAGCTACGAGGAGAGATTCCTCATCGGCTGCGCCGCGCAGGGCATCGCCGCCGCCACGGCGGCCAAGATCTGGTCGGACATGAGCCGCTTCGCCGAGTACGGCTTCAACAAGAGCCACTCGGCGGCCTACGGCCTGATCACCTTCCGCACGGCCTACATGAAGGCCAACTACCCGGGCGAGTTCCTGGCGGCGCTGATGTCCTGCGACGCCGACAACACCGACAAGCTGGCCGAGTACGTGGAGGAGTGCCGGCGCGCGCAGCGGCCGGTGCTGGGCCCCGACGCCAGCCGGTCGGAGGCCGACTTCCGCCTCGAGGGCGAGGCCATCCGCTACGGCCTCGGCGCGGTCAAGGGCGTCGGCGCGCGCGTGGTCCAGGCGCTGCTGGCGGCCCGCGCCGAGGCCGGCGGCTCGTTCCGCACGCTGGCCGACCTGCTGGACCGCCTGGACGCACGCACCCTCAACCGCGCCGGCTTCGACGCGCTGGTCAAGGCCGGCACCTTCGACGCGCTCGAGCCCAACCGCGCCGCGCTGCTGGCCAGCTCCGAGCACCTGCTGCGCGACGCCGCGCGCGCGCAGCAGGACCGCAGCGCCGGCCAGTCCCAGCTCTTCGGCGCCTCCTCGGGCGCCGCGCTCGAGGTGCGCCTCGAGCGCGCCGCGCCGCCACGGCCCCGCGACGTGCTCGAGATGGAGAAGGAGGCCCTGGGCCTGTGGATCTCGGTCGACCCGCTGGCCGAGGTGCGCCCGCTGCTGCGCCTGCTGTGCTCGCACGACATGGCCGCGCTGCGCGAGCTGGACGACCGCGCCGAGGTCTTCACGGGCGGCCTGCTCACCGCCCTGCGCACCACCGTCAGCAGCAAGGGCCGCCACGCCGGCCAGCCCATGGCCATGGCCCGCATCCTCGGGCCCGGCGGCGGCTGCAACGCCGTCTTCTTCCCGCGCACCTTCGCCCGCGCCCGCGCGCTGCTGCGCGACGACGCCTGCGTCTTCGTGCGCGCCGCGGTCGACCGCACCCGCGACGAGCCCACCCTGCTGGTCAACGACGTCCTGGACATCGGCGACCCCTCCATCGCCGCCGGCCGCCGCCTGCTGCTCGAGGTGCGCGGCGCCACGCCCGAGGAGGTGCACCTGCGCCTCGACGCGCTGCGCAACCTGCTGCCCCTGCACCCGGGCCCCACCGAGACCTTCCTGGTCGTCGAGCGCGAGGCCGGCCGCCTGGCCACCTTCCGCCTCGGCGACCAGCACCGCGTGGGGCTCTCCGTGCCGCTCGTCGGGGCGCTCGAAGAGCTGCTTGGCGCGGGGAGGCTGCATGTTCGGTAGGACGGCGCGGTCCGGCGAGGGGGCGGGGGCGGCCTCCGACGGCGGCGCTCCATGTGGGGCGGTACCCAACACGTTGGGCGTTACGGCGCCGGCGTAGTCGGCCGCCCCCGCCCCCTCGCCGGACCGCGCCTCCTCGTTGAGCTGCCATGGTGGGGCGTGGGGCTGCGGGGCAGGTTGGATGGTTGGCGGCGTTGAGTCGGTGCCGCGAGTTCGCTGCGGCCGGGCGCCGCGAAGGGACCCAGCCTTCGCGAAGCGCCCGGCCGCAGCTCCCGCGCTGAACGACGGTCCGGCGGCGGGGAGTCGGGGCGAGCGGCGCGGCGCTTTCCGGAGCGCATGTGACAACCGGACGGTTCGCGGGCGACGGGGGCGTGGGTGCAGGGACGTCGACGCCGCACACGACATCGAGGCCACCGGACGGCTTCCGTGCACGAGCGGCCTGCGACACCTCATGCACCTTGTTGCTGTCGCCGCGAAGCGGCGCCGCCCGATGCAGTGATCTCTACGCGGCTCGCACGCGTCCTGCGCGGGCTGGTCGGCGCACACGAGCGAGTGGCCCGCGCCCGGGCCGATGCTTCGTGGGCGCCGATCAGCCTCGCGGACGTTGCATCAGGCAGCCAACGCGCTCGATTGCAGGCGCGGCCCGGGCCTCACCATGGTTGCCAGAAACGGAGGCCCCGTCCGGCGAGGGGGAGGGTCGGGCCGACTACGCCGGCGCGGTCACGGGTGACGCGTTGGGTAGCGGCCTGGCTGGAGCGCCGCCGTCGGAGGCCCGTCCCTCCCCCTCGCCGGACGGGGCCGGAACGTTCAGGACTCCGGCAGCCGCGGCGCGGGCTCCGGCGGCGTCTCCTGCAGCGGCGTGGCGGTGGCCTCGACGGCGTCGTCGCCCAGCGGGTCGAAGGTGACCAGGCCCACGAGGAAGTCGACCAACTCGACCGGGCGCAGGCCGATGCGCACGCCGATGATGCCCGCAAAGGCGTTCCCCTCGATCAGGTCCCAGCGCCGCGGCAGGTCACGGCCATCGCGCTCGACCTCCCAGAACGTCGCGCGCACGGGGCTGCCGAGGGTGGTGAAGGGCTGAGGATCGCCCTGCGCAAGGCGCAGGTCGTGCCAGGCCAGCTCGCGCACCGACTCGGGCAGGCCGAGGGCGCCGCTGGACTCGCGCGAGAGCGGCGGGTGGCGCCCCCACTGCCGCAGCTTGGGCTCCCAGCCGCCGGGGTACGCGCCCTCGCCCGAAGGCGCGTCGCGCCGGATCTGCCAGCGGTAGACCAGCGGCAGCGGCTCAAGCCACCACGACTGCCGCACCGCGGCGGGCCGTGGCGGGATGGGGCTGATGTCGGTCAGGAAGGGCGACCACGGGAACACGGCCGTGAACTCGCGCCAGTGGCCACGGAAGGTGCGATCCTGGAAGCCGACGCGCTCCTGCACCACGGGCGTGACGCCCAGGCCGAGGTTGACCAGCGGCGTGACCTGTACCGAGGCCTCGATGCCCCAGCCCCACGCGACCGACACGGGCAGCGCGTCGCCCAGGTCGGCCCAACGCGAGCGTCCGTAGGCGGACAGGTCCGCGCAACCCGCCGCCGCCACGCAGGCGAGCAGCGCCGCCGCGCGACGCATCTCAGCCCCCCGCCGCCCTGGACGCCTTGGCCTTGGGGGCCTTGTCGGCCTTGGCGGCCGGCTCGGCCGGCGGGGCCTTGTCCTTGCCTGCGCCCTTGGCCTCCTCGGGCGTGGCCTTGTGCACGGGCACGTGGTTGACCAGCTCGAGGAAGCACTTCTGGCCCTTGTCGCCCAGGCGCTTGCCGGGCAGGCGCACGATGCGCGTGTAGCCTCCCGGGCGTTCGCGGAACGACGGCCCGATCTCGTCGAACAGGCGCGCCAGCAGGTCGCGCCGGCGGATGTCGACCTGCGCCCGCCGGATGCGGTGCAGCGTCTTCTGCTTGGCCAGCGTGATCAGGTGCTCGGCCATCGGCCGGTACTGCTTGGCCTTGGGCAGCGTGGTGGTGATGCGGCCGTGCTCGATGAGCGCGGCCACCAGGTTGCGCCCGAGGGCGGTCCGGTGCTTGGTGCTGCGCCCCAGCCGGCGGCCCCGCATGCGATGTCTCATGGCGTCTCCTCTCGCGTCTCGCCGCTCAGCCGCCGCCGCCCAGGCCGGACAGCTCGGCCGAGAGGGTCATGCCCAGCGAGAGGTTCATGGACGCGAGCTTCTTCTTGATCTCGTTGAGCGACGTCTTGCCGAAGTTGCGCACGCGCAGCAACTCGGCCTCGGTGCGCTGCACCAGGTCGCCCACCGTGCAGATGTTCTCGCTCTCCAGGCAGTGCCGGCTGCGCACGGACAGGTCGAGGTCCTCGATCGAGGTGGCCAGCACGCCCTTCAGCTTGTCCAGCTCGCCGTCGCCCACGCCCACCGAGCCGGGACGCGCCTCGTCGGCCGGGACGGCCTTGTCGCTGTCGTAGTAGTGGACGAAGGCGTTCAGGTGCTTGCGGTAGATGCGCGAGGCCTCGACCAGCGCGTCCTCGGGCGACACGGTGCCGTCGGTCCAGATCTCGAGGACCAGCCGGTCGTAGTTGGTGACCTTGCCGACGCGCGTCTCCTCGATGCGGTAGCGCACGCGCGTCACCGGGGAGAAGTTGCTGTCGATCGCGATCACGCCGATCACGCGCTCCTCGGACTCGTGCTCCTCGGCCGTGACGTAGCCGCGGCCGCGGGCCGCGGTGATGGTCAGCGCCACGCTCACGTCGTCGGTCAGCGTGCACAGCAGGTGCTCGGGGTTGAGGATGCGCACGCCGGCCACGGCCTCGACGTCGCCGGCCTTGAGCTGGCCCTTCTTCGAGCGCGCTGCGCGCAGCTCGACGCGGTCGGAGGACTCGAGCTCGACCAGCAGACCCTTGAGGTTGAGGACGATGTCGGTCACGTCCTCCATCACGCCCTTGATCGTGCTGAACTCGTGGGTGACGCCTTCGACCTGCACGGACGTGACCGCGAAGCCCTCGATGGACGAGAGCAGCACGCGGCGCAGGCCGTTGCCGATGGTGTGGCCGAAGCCCTTCTCGAAGGGCTCGATGGTGAACTTGCCGTAACCATCCGTCAGCGTCTCGCGGTCGGCGGCGACGGTGGACGGCAGCTCGAAGTTGCGCCAGCGGATCCTCATGGTGTCCTGTGCTCCTGGCCGCGCCGGGCGGGTCGCGGCGGCTGTCGTGGGAAGGGGGTGTGCGGGATTACTTGGACATCAGCTCGATGATGAGCTGCTCGCGGATGTCGAAGGTCACGTCGCTGCGCGCCGGGATCGCGGTGACGCGGCCCTCGACGGCGGCCGCGTCGCGCTCCAGCCAGGCGGGCATGGGGTAGCTGCTGCGCTGCTCGAGCGACTCCTTGACCTGCTTGCGGATGGACTCGCGCGGGCTGACGGAGACCCGGTCGCCCAGGCGCATCTGGGCCGAGGGCACGTCGCAGCGGCGGCCGTTGACGTACACGTTGCCGTGCGTCACCAGCTGCCGCGCGCCGCGGCGGCTGGTGCTGAAGCCCAGCGCGAAGACCGCGTTGTCCAGCCGGCGCTCCAGCAGCACGAGCAGGTTCTCGCCCGTGTTGCCGGCCATGCGCGAGGCCCACTCGAAGTACTTGGAGAACTGCCGGTCCGGCACGCCGTAGAAGCGCTTGAGGCGCTGCTTCTCGCGCAGCTGGGTGCGGTACTCGGAGTGCCGCGTGCGCGCCCAGGGGTGCTGGCCGGGCGGGAAGTTGCGCTTGGAGAGCGCGCACTTGGTGGTCTCGCAGCGGGCGGCCTTGAGGAACAGCTTGACACCCTCGCGGCGGCACAGCTTGCAGACGCTGGTCTTGCAGGACATGGGTTCGATGCTCCGGGATCAGACGCGGCGCCGCTTGCGCGGGCGGCAACCGTTGTGCGGGACCGGGGTGCGGTCCTCGATGGCCTTGACCTTGAGGCCGGACTGCGCCAGGGCGCGCACGGCGGACTCGCGGCCGGAGCCGGGACCGCGCACGCGGACCTCGACGTCCTTGATGCCCAGCTTCAGCGCCTTCTGGGCGGCGCGCTCGGCGGCCTTCTGCGCGGCGAAGGGCGTGCTCTTGCGGCTGCCCTTGTAGCCGGCGGACCCGGCGCTGTCCCACAGCAGGACCTCGCCGTTGTGCGGGTCGCAGAAGCTGACGACGGTGTTGTTGAACGTCGCCTTGATGTTGACGACCGCGCGCGACAGGGCGCGGCGGACCTTCTTGCTTGAAGTGGCGGCGGTGGTGGTGGTGGTGGCCAACGGAGGTCTCCTGCGCTCAGCCGAGAGCCTTGACGGACTTCTTGCCGGCGACGGTCTTGCGCGGGCCCTTGCGGGTGCGCGCGTTGCTCTGGGTGTTCTGCCCCCGGACGGGCAGGCCCTTCATGTGCCGGATGCCCCGGTAGCAGCGGATGTCCTTGAGGCGCTGGATGTTCTGCGAGGTCTGGCGCCGCAGCGAGCCCTCGACCAGGAAGGACTTCTCCAGCATGTGCGCGACCTTCTGGATGTCCTCCTCGGTCAGGTCCTTGGCGCGCAGCTCCTGCTGGAAGCCGAGCTCCTTGCAGACCTTCTCCGCGGTGGTCCGGCCGACCCCGTAGATGTAGGTCAGCGCGATCTTCACGCGCTTGTTGGGGGGAACGTCGACGCCCACGATTCTTGGCATGTTGCTCCGATTCCGCCTAGCGACCCTGGCGCTGCTTGTGCCGCGGGTTGCTGCACACGACGCGCACCACGCGGAACCGCCTCACGATCTTGCAGTTCTCGCAGATCTTCCTGACCGACGCCCTGACTTTCATGACCGTCCCGTTCCGCTCACGATGCCGCGGTAGACGATGCGCCCCTTGGACAGGTCGTAGGGGCTCACCTCCACCGTCACCGTGTCGCCTGGCAGGATGCGGATGTAGTGCATGCGCATCTTGCCCGACACGTGGGCAATGAGCTGATGTCCGTTGTCCAGTTGAACCCTGAAGACCGCGTTCGGGAGGGACTCCACCACCTTGGCGGGAACGCGCAGGGACGTCGCCTTGGCCGCCTTCACGCGCGCCTCCCGGCGCCGGCGGCCGCCGCGCCGAGGCACGCGACGAGGTCGCGCTCCACGGCATCGACGTCGCGGTCGCCGTCCACGCGGGCGAACAGCCCGCGCGAACGGTAGTGAGCCTTGAGCGGCTCGGTCTGACGGTGGTAGGTGGCCAGGCGCTCGCGCACCACGGCCTCGCGGTCGTCCTCGCGCTGCACCAGCTCGCCGCCGCAGGCGTCGCAGGCGCCCTCGCGCCGCGGGGGCAGGAACTGCACGTGGAAGTTGCGGCCGCAGGCGCGGCAGCTGCGGCGGCCGGTCAGCCGCGGCACCAGCCGCGCGTCCGGCACGTCGATGTCCACCGCCGCCTCGAGCGGCGCGCCCAGCCCGGCCAGGCGCCGCTCGAGCTCCTCGGCCTGCGCCACGTTGCGCGGGAACCCGTCCAGCACGAAGGCCGGCGTGCCGGCGCCGAGGCGCTCGAAGAGCACGCCGAAGACCACGTCGTCGGGCACCAGCCGGCCGGCCTGCATGTGGGCGTGCGCGGCCTTGCCGGCCGGCGTGCCGGCG
>Ga0194120_10010285_pt1 | contig 11605 bp, 9 predicted proteins | sample TA2MahCa65mmetaG_FD_148642 | JGI IMG/M metagenome (GOLD analysis project Ga0194120, IMG submission 148642) | Freshwater microbial communities from Lake Tanganyika, Tanzania - TA2015019 Mahale Deep Cast 65m | ecosystem: Environmental > Aquatic > Freshwater > Lake | place: Tanzania: Lake... | reverse complement strand
TTACACACCCAACCCCTCTCTCCCCCCATCCCTTCGGGGGAAATGCGTGTTCTGAATTCCACCGTACGACAACTGCATACACAGAGTTATCTCCATACAAACAGTACGTTGTGTAATTTATTTGATTTAATTTGATATGAGTTTGTGAATTGAAACAGTAATTGAAAAGGAATAACAGGGTTGGAGGAGGAGGAGGGGGAGGGGAGGGGAGGAGAGAGGGGAAGAGAGGAACAACTAACAAACTGAATCATTGTGCTCTACTGTTGTATGACTGCTTTTTCTTATTCATAGGGACTCAAAGGTGTTACAGCGGACGTGTGTATCATGGAGGAGGCAGCACGTATCATCCCGATGTTTTTCTTCGAAGTCATTGTCCCGCTGCTGGGTGTGGAAAATACCACCATTTTAGGAATAACAACCCCCATGGGTACACAAAACTTCTACCACAAACTACTACAACTTCGGGGGAGCAAAGGAGAGAAAATATTCCGGACACTGGTCATTGAGCGCATCTGTGCCAAGTGTAAACTCACGGATCATCCGGAGTTGTGTACGCATCTATTAAGTCAGAACCCGTCATGGAAGCCGGCAGATGCAGCCGAAAAAGTGATGCGAATTATGGAGTGTGCTCCAGAGCTCTTGGCGAGAGAGGTGGGAGGTGTGGGGGATGCATATAGAAAGTCCGATTTTGACATAGTCGCAATAAACAACTGGGCGGCTCGACCGGGGTATCCCTCCCTGAGACATGCAGCCAAGCATTTCATTATTGCTTTGGACCCCACGGGGGGTGGTGAGCACTCTGAAATTGGGATTACGTGTGGATTTTTGGACCCTGTGTCCAATGTTTTCGTGGTCTGCGGGGCACACGGGGAGCTGCTGAGCAGGAGCTCCCCTTATGAACACAACAGACGGGTAATAACAGAGTTCATTAAGAACATGTACAAACACTGCTCGGAGGCGGTAACTGCAACCACAATCGTCACCATTGTGGAAGCACAGATGAGTAGGGTCCAAGCAGTTGACGAGATGGCAATTATTAAGGCTTGTTGTCAAACCGTATCAAGAACGGGGCAGAGTTTTGTGCAGATGCACAATGAAAAGGGGGAACCTGGGGTGTCCACAACATTTTCCAAAAAATGTGAAATGGTGGAAGTGTGTCGAAAGTTTCTGGATGATGGACGGCTTTATTTTAGTCAGTCATTTTTTTGCGCCTCCCCCAAGGAAGAGGAGCGTATGGAACAGCGGAAAAAACTATTAACACAGGCAGCCGTATTTAAGTTGCACGTGGATGAGGGTAGAGATCCCGGGTTTTCTGCACCGCGCATGTCTTGGCATGGAAAACATGAGGGCCCAGATGACACTTTCATGTCCTTCCTCATGCTGCTATACCACACCGTACAATTTTTCATGAGACCAGAATATGCCCCTTTTAGAAGGTAGTAGTAGTAGTAGAAGAAGAAGAAGAACTCTCAATATGTGTTAAAGGATGCTATCTAATAAGTTAATTAATTAATTAAATACTTTATTCTCAAAGAGAAATATAGCAGCTACACATTGCACAAACAAATTCCGTGTCTGTTGGATATTTTAAAGCCTCCGCGGTAATCATACCACTTGCTGGTACTCTTGTTTCATCAACTGCACCGTAGCTATTCTTTTTCAACTCCACTTTAAGAATATCCAAAAAAACCCGTTTCCGATCAGGAATTGAGTGTTTTATTCTCTTTATTGTTTCCAGTCCCGGCATTTCATCCAATAATGTAAAAATGATCAACTGCGAGGGAATGAAATCGATCTTATCGACACCATCCTTCAAACATCCCAGTGCCTTTCGGAACTGATTTAACACGTGTGGTTTACTGGTTTTTTGAGTGATCTCAAGAACCAAATTACTTGTTAAATCCAGCACTGTTGCGTGGTCCGAGAGACAACACTTGTCTAACAAATCAGGGGATGCGGACATAACGCCAGCCATAGCTAATGTTGCTGCAACACTGTTTGTCTTCTTTCTCCTCTATTGAAAACTAGCATGTATGATCTCTTTGCTGTCTTTATGTTTGTTTTCTTTTTTCTTCCACTAAATTTTTTTAAGGCAACTTAAAACCAGCCTCCACCAACCCCATCCTCATCCTCATCCCCACCCCCCGTAAGAACTTCAGCAGTCGCAGCCGCTTTGGTAGCTACATCTTTCCTTGTCTGTTCATGCCTTTCCGCGGCCTCTTTTAACACCTCACTACGCTCTTGCTCCTCTCGTTTTGTCTTCTCTACCTCATTCTGCGCCATTTTCAGTATCCGTTCTTCTTCTGCCATTCGTGCGTTTGCCGTCATTAATTTCTGTTTGGCGTCCAATGCCGCCTGCGCCTGCATAATGCTGGCAGCAATTTCAGAGGCCCCCACAAGGTCAATCATCGCAGTATCCGCCACGGGTAACTTAGTACCAAAAAAAGGCTCGTCCTCATCGACGCTTTCATATCTATGTCGCTTTACACCTCTATTCACCATCTCCGCCTTCTCATCCTTCTCACCCCCTTCCTTCCATATTTCTGTCACCCGATGCTCCATCAATGTCGCGTCACACACCAATGCCATTAGACTCTTGTTTTCACGCTGTGTTTTCCATAGTGCCTGTCGCAGCGCCTCTCTGTTGCATATTATCTGCTTTTCCTGTATTTTCCGGGCTCGTTCAGCATAAAATTGGGCAGTTTCTTTTTCATGACGCTTGTTACGCTCCCGGTAGAACTTATTGACTCTGGCTTTATGAGCTTCTGATGACTCTCCGGGTGCTTGTTGCAGTTTACGCGCAGTCGCACGCGACAGGAAAGTGGTCATGAAGCATATGAAAAGAAGAAGAATCAATCAAACAAACAACGCAGCAAGTGTAAGGGGTGTGGTGTATGGAGCCGGAAATACCCCCAAAACCATTTTTATTTATTTATTTAAATAAATGCGAACGGGATACCGGGAGAATCCACTATCCCTACTTTTTACTTTGATAAACTGCCAGTGCTTTATATGTCCACTCAACCACTGTTTTGACGGTTTTTATGACTGCCGCCTCGCAAGCCTTGTATCTAACATTCAGGTCCCCAGCTTCAGGCAGACCGATCCATTCCGCCCAGTTCTCCGTCCGTTTTACCGCGGGAGTCCCCTCACACACCGCCGTAATATAGGACTGCAACCTCTCGGGAAGTGCCTGTAAGACCCGCAGACTTTTAATAAACGTGTACATAACGGGGTGGAAGAGTTTCACCACGCCGTCATCGACCAAGAGCACCACTCTTGGCTCCCCGGTCTTAATTCGAAACCCAGTCTCAGCGCATTTCATTGCGGCATCAAAGTACGCAGAAGGTACCCCAGTCCGGCTCCCTTCACCGACTTCATCCACCACGACTACTACTTTCTTCCACCTCAAATAGGTATTTAATTTTTGATCTGGCACAATTTCATCCACAAGACCCACGATCAATTCCACCACCTTAGCCATTATTAAAGTAATTGAATTCCTCGCAATCTCAAAACGCTTTCTCGTCTCTTCAGTCAAAGACACATCTGGGTGGACAATCAGCGACTGGATATAGTACCGGAGCAAGTTAGGGTGCGCTTCAAGTATGTTTTTGAACGCAGTAGTGTAAATTTCAACCAAACGAGTCTGCGCCTCCCGAAGTACCCCGTCCAATACAACTTGTATAAAGGTCCCTTTGCCATCATCAACTTCTTCATCTGAAACCACGGTATTACTATCACTGTCATTACTCCCATCTGCTTCTGCTTCTGTTTCTTCATCCTGACCCCCCTTCTTCACATCGTCATCACTGGCCATGAACCCGTCCTGCATATCATACTCCGCCAGTGAACTACCGTCATCCTCGTCTTCAGCATCCCCCGTGTTTGTTATTAGTTTTCCCCCTTCTTCATCCAACTTTTCGTATTTTTTCAATTTGATTCTCTCGTCTTTCAGTCTCGCCTCTTTAAATTTTCGGTGGCTTTCTGCCTCCGCAGTGTAAATTTCAGCGAATCCCTCCTCTTCTTCCCCAGAGTCGGTAGCAACCCCGTCATCATCTTCATCTTCGTCCTCCTCCCCCTCCTCCTCATCATCACTCCCAGCAAAACAGCGTTTATTCGCAAGTTTGTGGAACCGCTCCTGCTTGATACTCAAATAATTGGTGGCGGTAATCGCGGGTATTGGTACGGCTTTTGGTGGCATTGTGGCGACCTTTTTACTGTCGTCCTCACTCTCATCCTCTTCCAAACATCTTTTGCGGCTTTTCCCACTCGCCATACGGGTTGTGGGACACAGAGAATATTTAATTATTAAATTCAAACCGTGTATGCATCATACCGGAACAACACTACCCCCAAATATTACGTAGCATATCTGAACTACACTGAAACAATCACAAAACTTCTATTCCATGTTCCAAGTCAAACTCATTGTCCTCTTCCATTTCGTGTTCCAAAGTCGCCACACTATCATCATCCATTCCTTCGTCCTTTGCAATTTCACGCATCGCTTCAATTCCGTTTTCTTCGGCATATACACGCATGGCGTCCGCACGAAGGCGGCGTACTGTCTTACCAGTATTATCCGCAATATCAACATCTGCTCCGAGTTTGATGAGTTTATAATATGTCACATATGCAGTTGCTGTGATTGGATCCGCAACATCTCTCTGTTTAATTTTCGACGCCAACTGTAACGGTGTTGTTCCATTGTGATCTCGAGCATTGATATTAAATTTTTTCGATTCCAAAAACACCTCCATCATGTCATATGGATCAATAAATTCCTCCGAAAAAGCAGCATGTAATACCGTATCGGTACAAGTATTGTCCATAAACCCATGCGTTTCAATAGCCGGAACTGCATTCAAAATACGTCGACAGAGTTCCACTTTATTTTCCTCAAATAAGTATTTCCATAGTGTTGCAGTCTTGTGCCGAGAATAAAAATAAAGAAGAATATTTGATGAATATATATTATCGATGTCTGAAATTCCAGTCGCCCACCGATGTGGTGCAATATCTAACGAAGCTCCGTCCCGTAGGCAGGCAATCACTACTTCATAAATTGATTTATCCCTTCGATACAACACGGTTTTAGAATATGTCAACATTGTTGTAAATAATGATACGGTTTTGACTTCCGTTTCAAATCGGGAGCACGGTAGTCGTGTCTGTTACAAGTAATTACATTTTAAACGCCCCATAGAAACATGTAATAATACTTACAGGTTTTTGCTGCCACACCACTTCTCGTTGACGCGAACATTCAATATCGCGCAATAATGTTAGTTCTCTTGTTGCACTAAACCGCTTCTCTATAAGGTTTCGTGGAGTTTCATCGCTCAAATTATCGATATCAAGGTCCGCGCCGTGTTTAAGCAGTAGTATGGTTTTTGCCAGAACTCGGTCGTGTTTATCCGCAGAGAGGAGAACCACATGCAGTGGCGTGTTGGCTGGACCATGTAACACATGCAATTGAGCATTGATGTTAATTTTTTTTGACTCCAAGAGTACACGCAATATGTCAACTGCCGCCTCCTCTTGAAGTTCGGCTGCCGTATGTAGGACGGTCTTCTGCTCCGCCGGTTCACAAATTCCTTCTGTCTCGACAGCCGGAATCGCTGTCAGAACACTCGTAATAAGGGCCAAATCACCTTTACGGATCAGGTACTCCCATAGAGTATCGAAACGAGAATTGGGCGGCTCATCGTACGTGTAATCCGGAGACCAGGTGTATGGCGCCCAATCCAAAGTGGCACCATCCCGTAGAAGGGTAAGCACTTGTTGATGGTATTTTTCAGTGTCATCTGTGGCCTTGTGCTCTTGTAACAAGGCTTGCAGTTTATCTGTGGCGATTTCGTGGGGAGAGAACGGGAACGGGAACGACATAACAGCAAACAGTGGATGGTTCACCGGAATGCTGATATATGTCAGCCAAATTTACCCCTAAAAGTTAATTTGTTGTCGGATGTGTGTGTGCGTGCTCACTCATCTAAACTATTTTATTGTTTGGTCGTTTTTTTTTCACACTGACTGTTCAAGAACCCTGTCTACCAATCTATCTCACAGCACCACTCTACTCCGCGATCCTTGGGGCCTTAGCAGGAGGAGACGGGGGAACAGTGGCTTCCGAATCCGCATCACTTTTAGAGCGCTCCTCTTTATCAGTTCCTGAGTCATCGGATTCCGACTCATCTCTTTCGTGTTTATTTTTTCGTGGAGGGAGCTTCAGCCCCTGAGCCCAAGACAACCCCCCAACAAGTCCTCGCACCGTTTCCCCCGATTCATCTTCCATGTCAACATCTGCTCCATGCGCCAATAGTAGCTCCGCCTTTGCTAAGACTATCTCATTTTTACCACAGGTTGCAAACGCTAAATGTAGCGGAGTGTACTGTCCATACCCACTTGCCAATGTAGCGTTGATATTAAATTTTTTGGATTCTAAAAGAACCCGCAGCGCATCAACCCCAAAGTCTTCATCAATTTCAGCCGCAGCATGGAGCACAGTGATGCCCACAAAAGGATTACTAATTCCTTTTGTTTGAATAGCCGGAACGGCTGTCAGGATGCTTTAATAAGATCAAGATCACGATTATCAAACAGCCTGTCCCAAAGGGTACCGAAAGCCGACCCTGGGACTTGTCCCCCATCGTTTAAAGGAGACCAACTGTAGGGTGCCCAGTCCAAACAGGCGCCGTTCCGCAGCAGTTCCAACACGGCCGCATGGTACTGTACACTATCATCAGTATCTTTATGTTTCCGCATCAGTTCATTGAGCCTGTCTGTGGCTATTTCCTCCTTTGAACGACAACAATAAACTTGGTGTGCAACAGCCATCGTGAAAAACAAACCACAATTACCAAGCGCCACCAAAGAGGAACCAGAATAGTGGCAGTATACACCCAAAAAATTACCCCCATTCATACTGTTACCCCCCGCTCTCTTTACACACACCTCATGATGGCTGGAGCTCCTGCCCCCACCCCCCTCTCGGAAGTCTCATTTGTGCTTCTGGACACGGAGACATCGGGCCTGTTCTCTGGCGCCCGGGTAATTGAACTCTGTGTCATGGACAGTGGGGCCACCTCTCCGCAGATAAACACCCTCCTCAATCCCGGTCCCGACTCCACTCTCCCTTCCTGCATTACGGATTTGACAGGCATTACCCCTGCCATGCTCGCGGACCCCAGCATCCCCAGTTTTGCTGCTATCTACCCGGAGCTGCTGAAGCACACTTCAGGAAAGATCATTGTGGCACATAATGCCACCTTTGACAGCGCACACATCCGGTACGAAATCAACACTGCTCGTCTCCAAGGGCAACTCCCAAATACTTGGCTCTGTACTCTGAAGCTTGCGCGGTGGCTGCTCCCAGGTATTGGCCACAGTCTAAACGAGGTGTGCAAGCATTATGGCATCCATAACCACGCTGCGCATCGAGCGGCGGGAGATGTCATAGCCACAGGGGCCATCTTGATACGGCTACTGGAGGAGGCAAAAACACGTCATGGCATTACAACTCTTCAGGGCCTTCAGAAATGTTTGGTAGGACCTGAAGTTCCAGTTGATCCTATTTCTGTTCCGGCCCCAGCCACATCCACAATACTCAAGAAAAAAATGCGGGCTTGCAAGTGCAAAGGGACATGGTGTGCCTCACCTGCCTGTGGATGCAAGCGTGCTGGTATTGGTTGCAACCTTCATTGCATGTGTGTTTATGCTCCGGATGGATGCAAAAACACATTTAAAAAAGTACCGCATGCCATGCCAGCAATAGAGGAGGGGGGGAGTGGCGGTGGGAGCGGAAAAGGGGAAGGAGAAGGAGAGAAAGAAGACGACTGTCCTCCGGTCACCAAAGACTCTTTTTATCCTCCACATCCTCTTCTTCATGGTACGAAGCTGAAGCACAAATTAATAATATCAACGGAAAATGAGCAATTTGTGCGTGAGGTTTTGAAATGGGCAATCAATCATGCGGCGGAGACTGGCACAAGAATAACTTCGGTGCTGAAAACAGAAATGTAAACACGCCAATAGTACGGTTTTTCTTTTTTCTTTTTCTTTATTTCTTGGTGTTTCCAATTTTAAATCAATTAAATATGACTTTCGACAGCATTGGTATACATGTTTTCTTTCACTAAACAACAAGCACAACCACTGTGGGGTGTGTGTGTGCGCACACACGTGGTCATGGCAAATCGTGTATGTTTGTGCTGTGCGGATGCGGGTAGTGATACCTCACCGGGGGCGCTGCGACTGTTAACATGGGCAAATGAGTTTGACAATTTCCCTGACATCCCAGAGGAAGGGGAAGTTAAACGCTGCCGCGATGACCCATGGAAGAAGGATGTTATTTTCCCTCCTTCGACACACGTATTGGATGGTGTTGCCTTCCGGCATATTCTCGGAGCTCCTTTCTTGGAGGGAGAGTGTACCTCCAATCCAGCAGCCACAGCTTATGCAGCTGCTACCATTGTCCGCGCGCTGGCCGTTGAGGCAGGTGACGTCTACTGGACAGCCGATATTTTGCTCACGGCGCTACTGGCTCATATTCCACAGGAACCACAACCAGCACTAATTGCGGCGGCGGCTGCTGCTGCTGCTCCTCCTCCGCCACCACAACGAGGGCCAGTGCTGGAAAGCATATTACGGCACATTAACACTTGTGTTACCACAGTTAAAAACCGATACTGCTTGTCCATATGGAGTGAGGATGTGCCACCGATAACCCCGTTACTGATTGAGGGGAGGCATGCAGTAGTTTTATTGGTTTCTGATGTTCGTTCCAGTCGCACTGCATACGTATTTCCAAAACCGCTAACAGTGTCCCAGCCCGCTTTATTTGTGGCAGTGTCGCTTAAAACAGTTTTGAAGTTGTGTGGACCGGTGTGTGCACCCACAGAAACCCCCAATGCGCCCGGAAGTGTCATAGTTGCAGATGTATTCTGGAAGGGGATGTACGCGGATACGGGGTTGGTTCCTCTTGCTCCTCCTCTTCTCCCTGTTCCAGCTGTTCCAGCCCCTCAACCACGCCGACTTGATCCCACCGCAAACATAAAGGCAAAAGAGTATAGCCGCATGCTACTGAAGACGCTGCGCACTGTGTCAGCGGATGTGTTTGCTTCGGTGTGTACTACTGCCCACCCGTGTTACGCTATTTTTGAGGCTGTCTGGAGATTAAAACACTACAAGAGGTATAGAGACGGGCATACTCCATTCCCTCTCCCTCCAGCTGTTTCTGCGGATGACGCACGATTTGCAGGCACATTATTTCCTGAAATAATGGGTGCAGCAATGGGCGCAACGGCGTACTTGTATCAAAACGGATCATCTTTCCCAAAGCTCTGTACAGTTTTGCAGGCGGTGCTTATAAGCCAAGGTATGAGACATGTGATGATCGACAGTGAGGATGCCGTCAGTGGACTGTTTCTATTGATCGCGAGTCTCTCGCTTTCTACTCATGCCACCCCTCGCTACTGGCATGCCGCCGTATCGGACAGGGGTGTGATTCTTTTTTCAATCTACCAAAACTGCATTGCAGTTTTCAATACCCGAAGCATGGTCCACACCACCTACACCCTCCCGCTCTCCAAGATAATCCATGTGGCAGCATGGAGGGTGCTTGAAAGATACGCAGTTACACATATGTTTTTGAGTTTCGGGGAGGAGCTGAGTGTATCTGTGGTTCCAGTGGGGGTTCTTCCACCCGGAGCTGTTAAATGCCCCAGCACAGAGGGGCGAGCAGGGGGAGGAAAGTGTATCCCGGGAACACGACTAAGCATTGCTAGTGCATCCGGGTACCAAGCCACTTTCTACATCCCCCATTCCCCAGAATTGGAAAAAGGAAAGGGTGAGAAGGACCATATTTTCTCATCCTCTTTCTTGGAGCGCCTGCAGCACACACTGGGAACGCCGCGGTGGTATGGCATGACCTACTCTGAGTTTCTTTATAATGCATGCGAAGCAAAAGGCGAGCCACTTGATGTTACTAATGCGCCGGCGGTACATAGTTTGATTGCTTTTACATCCCAATTGCGGGCCACAGAACTTTTCGGGTTTTTTGATGGAGTTGGTGAAACCTCATATGTTGTGCAAGAGGAGCAACAGGCCATATTAGAGGAATATGCAGCGATGGCGGGGCAGGATTTAGTGGATTTGTGTTCTGCGACTGGCACCAGAGGGTGGTTGCCCCGTGTTTTAATTGGCACATCCCCGGGAACAGCGAATGCCTCTCTGATTGATAATGCCGGCCCAGACATCGCAAAAACAGTTCGATGCCCAATACGCCACAGACACGGGCGTGTGAACTACAAGGGTTTCATCGAGGTGCAATTTAGCGATAGGACCGGCTGGGGAATAAAAACTGTGATTTTAAACAATATCAACGAGGGGTTGGTAACTGTCATGTGGAATGCCTTTAATGCGAGCAGAGCCACTGCAACCAAAGACTACACTGTCATGGTTATACTACACTTGAACGCGCTGCTGGCAAAATTAAAAGATAGTGCGGACTGGGATGTTGTTGAGAACTACGGGATTATTTTATATGATACATCTTTTGATGTACTCTGGGTTATGTACTCCCCTCTCTATAGCTGTACCGTTGTCGAAGACACCCAAAGCGCGTGTTTGGTGTCTGGGGTTCTCTTTGGGGGAGACAGTATTCGAGCGTGGCTCAATTTGCACACCTGCTTTCTCCACTCCGGTCCTCGGACACGAAAAGGGCTCTTGGACAACGGCACCATCAAAACATGTTTTGGGTTGACCACTCTCTTCCCTTTTGTTGGAGTTACAAGAACCGTGTGTACTCGCTTTGATCCCATTGTTCCACGTAGTGTGGATTTGAAACGAGGTTGGAAAATAGTACATCTGCTTCATGAGGCACAACAAATGCTTTTTATGGAACTCCTGTCAGCTGGGGTGGCAGAAACAAGGTCGGCGAACTTCATTGGCGCATATTTTATCCAAGAAGGTACAACACACCTATTGAGTGTGCGGTCAATTCCAAATGTAACCGCACCAGAAATTACACTATTTGCTGCTGGAATACCCACAACTACTTTTAGTTTAGTGAGCCTTCCAACTGCAAACACAGCTCCAATTGATGTATCACGCAACTGGACAATGGAATGTGCTGCGGCTGTTTTATTTAATCCTCATGTTATGGGTGTGCTGCGACCGCATAATGCAAACCGTTATATTCCAATTCCGGTGGTGGTTGTTACACGATTCAACCGGACATTTGTTGCGCTTTCCGTAAACGCGGAGCACTTTGATTTGGTTCAGTATGTGCGCCAGCGGACATTGTATGCAACGGAAATCTTGCATCCAACGCCAAGAGAAGTCGCTGGGATTGTTTCCAGAGCAGCACGTGCTGCTGCTGCTGCTGGAACATGGAATATTCCACCTGAGCTACTGTCGGAGACCTATGTCGAGACTCATGTTCAGATATCAAAATTTTTAAGTATTGTCACAAATGCTGTAATAGGAGGAGCAGCAGCAATAGTTCCCCCTATTGTTGCAAACATATCAGATCTTAAAATAAATTACATAGAAGCAGCGCATTTTGGACAGTTCTATCAACTGTATGGGTTTCTTGGTGGTC
>Ga0194120_10010281_pt1 | contig 11610 bp, 8 predicted proteins | sample TA2MahCa65mmetaG_FD_148642 | JGI IMG/M metagenome (GOLD analysis project Ga0194120, IMG submission 148642) | Freshwater microbial communities from Lake Tanganyika, Tanzania - TA2015019 Mahale Deep Cast 65m | ecosystem: Environmental > Aquatic > Freshwater > Lake | place: Tanzania: Lake... | reverse complement strand
TTTGTGTTTTGGGCTGTAGCGGGACGAACGCAGGCCGCCGAAGGCAAACTCGCCACGTCATTTTTCGCTGCTGAAATCGGATTGGACCCCATTTCAGCTTTCGCGAAAAATAGTGGCGCGCTGGATCTTGGGTAGCGGTATGCGTTTCGACAATAAGCAGTCTGGAGGTCTTAACGAACCGGTTATTATCGATGTCGGTAATGGGAAAACGCGTAAAATTGTTAGTACGACCTCCGAAAAAATTAAGGATCCGTTAGAATGTAACAATCCGCCTTGCGGTTTAGGTACTGTAAAAGGCCTTAGAAAATCCTGGCGGCAGCTGCGTTAAATATTATTTAACTGCCATAACCATGCTTTAATGAATGCGGACACAATGATGTTAAAAAAAGAACTACGAGGCTTTACTTTAATTGAGTTAATGATTGTGGTGGCGGTGATCGGGATTTTAGCGGCCATTGCCATACCCAATTATCAGGAAAGCATGCGAAAGTCCCGGCGGTCGGATGCCCAAGGTGCTTTGTTAAACTTTGCTAATGCCATGGAGCGGCATTTTACCCGTGTTAGCAGTTATTGCGATGCCGCTGATGCTGCTGGTACGGTAGTCGCGGATTGTGGCGGTGCTGGAGCCGACACAGGAACGCCTTTGGGAAATATATTTGCGGCGCCTGGTGCCACCCGGGCAAATTATACATTTACCATTGTTGCTGCTGACGCCAGTTCTTTTACCTTACAGGCTGCGCCTGTTGCAGGTAGTTCTCAGGCAACCAATGGCTCCATGCAATTAACCAATGCGGGTCAACGGCGTTGGGACAGGAACAATGACGGCGATTATGCCGATACCAATGAATTGAGCTGGGATAATTAATTAGCGTCTGTTGACAATTAATGATTAAAAATTCTCCAATTCCGTCATGCCGCCAAGGAATAGCGGCATCCAGACCGCATGGAAGCCATCCCTGGTTTTTGGATTTCGGCAGGCGGCGCAAGTTCCTGCTTGCTTGCCGCACTTGACCTACAGGGATGTAGGGAATGCTGGCAACTGTATGGAACAGTTGCAGCCCACCATCCCTGGTAGTCGTCCAGGCCGGAATGACGATGTTCTAGCTAAGGCACTAATTAATAATGCATTGATAATTAATGGAATATATCATTTCGTAATTAATTGTCGACAGACCCTGGATTACAGCAAAGTTATAAGTCCTGATTTCTAAAATCATCTACCTGAATAGCCAGCAATCTCGCTTCTTCTGCTTTAGTTAGTAATTTAGCTTCTTCCTTGCTGATGATATTTTTATTTATCGCAGTAAGGATTAATTCGTCTAACTCTCCTTTTGCTAACAGCTTTTGTTTCTGCGCCGCTTTGATTTTAGCTTCCACAGGCGCAGCCGCCAATACTGCTTTAAATGCGACTTCAATTCTGCCGGTAGGGTCGTCGGGTTTGTCATTAATGTAAATACCGTGGGTCAGGCGGTCGCGTGTGGGCGAGTCGTTAATCAGCAGTTCTGCAACTTGTTTTACCAGACGGTCGTTTACGGGTTTTAGCCGCCTGCCCAATGGAAAAACCAGAAAATACAATACACAAGCCACGGGACGGAACGGCAGTTTTGTTAATATGGCGGCCAGCGCTTCCTGCGCGTTAATTAATGATTGCCTGCATGTCCATTGCAGCAAGGGTAGGTCTTCTGCTTTGCTGCCTTGATCGGCAAAGTGCTTTAATGCGCAAGAACAAAGGTAGAGATTAGATAAGGCGTCGGCATAGCAGCCGGAGAGTTGTTCTTTGCGTTTTAAAGCGCCCGCCAGCGTTAATAAACCGTAATCCGTCAGCAAGGCGAAGGCGGCGCTAAAACGGCCGATTTGCCGGTAGTAACTTCTGGTGTATTTATCGCCGGGCGTGGGTATTAATGCTGCGCTGGTTAAACCCAGCCACAAAGTGCCGGTCGTGTTGCGCGCAAAATGGCCTATGTGCCGGAAGAAAATGCGGTCGAACTCCGTTAAATCGTTGCTATTAATGGCGGCCATTTCCGCTTGAATGTAAGGATGGCAGCGTACCGCGCCCTGGCCGAAGATCATCATCGTGCGCGTCAGAATATTCGCGCCTTCTACGGTAATGCTGATAGGAATCACCTGATAAACACGGCCTAAGAAATTTTTCGGACCCAGACAAATACCCGCACCGCCCAAGATGTCCATGCCATCGTTAACGATTCGCCGCATACGTTCGGTTAATTCATATTTGAGGATGGCAGAGATGACCGCCGGTTTTTCGCCTTGATCCAGGGCGGCGTTGGTGACTTGTCTTGCCGCATCCATCAGGTAAGTTTGCCCCGCCATACGCGCCAACACGTCCTGAATGCCTTCGAATTCGCCGATCGGTAAATTAAACTGTTTGCGAATGCGGGAGTATGCGCCCACGTTCCGGCTGGTAAATTTAGCCGCGCCGACACTTAAGGCGGGCAGGGAAATGGCGCGTCCGGTGCTCAGGCATTGCATCAGCATCTTCCAGCCGTTGCCGACTTGCGCAGCGCCGCCGATTACCCAATCCATCGGAATGAACACATCTTTTCCCCAATTGGGGCCGTTCTGGAAAGCCGAATCCAGCGGGAAATGCCGCTTGCCGATATTAATGCCCGGCGTATTGGTGGGGATTAATGCAGCGGTAATGCCGATGCTTTCTTTGTCGCCGAGCAAGCGATCGGGATCGTACAGTTTAAACGCCAATCCCAATACGGTTGCGATTGGCCCAAGCGTAATGTAGCGTTTTTCCCAATTCAGCCGTATGCCCAAGACATTGTTTTTACCGTTAAATCGGCCGTAGCAAACCACACCCTTATCCGGCATGGCTCCCGCATCGCTGCCGGCGTGGGGGCCTGTCAAGGCAAAAGCGGGGATTTCCTCGCCGGTGGCAAGTCGTGGCAAGTAATAGTTTTTTTGTTCTTCGGTGCCGTACGCCAAAAGTAATTTTGCCGGTCCTAACGAATTCGGCACCATTACTGTAACCGCCGCTGAAGAGCTGCGGCTGGAAATCTTCATGACGATTTCCGAATGCGCCGCCTCTGAAAACGCCAGTCCGCCGTAGTGTTTGGGTATGATAATGCCGCAGAATTTTTGTTTTTTGATGTAATCCCACACTTCCGGCGGCAAATCTTTTCTGTTATGGGTAATTTCCCAATCATTAATCATGGCGCACAGCGTAGAGACCGGGCCGTCAATAAAGGCTTGTTCTTCCTTGCTGAGCTTGGCGGGCGGCAGATTTTGCAGGACAGACCAATCGGGCTTGCCGGAAAATAGCTCCGCATCCCACCAGGTATTGCCTGCTTCCAGCGCTTCTTTTTCGGTTTGCGACATCGGCGGCAAGGCTGACTTCATTAATGTGAAGATCCAACGGCTGATTAATAGTCGCCGTAAGGGAAGAACATTTAACGGGATGAAGATGATTAAATAAGTCATCCATAAACTGAGATTGCTGGATGATGCCGCGCCGTTCACCACCAAATAGGTCGCAAGCAATACGCCAACAGCTAGCGTTGTCCAATGGATGGATGCTTGGCGATAACACAAGACCGACAATAATACTATTAATGCGAGCAACCAGAGCATGGTGTTCTCCTGCAATAATTACTTTTCAAGGCGAATGAACTGAAGCAACTAACAATCAGCCAATTTTTAGCTCATTCGACTACTGCTTAACCTTTGAACTAAAGCGTAGAAAATGAAGTGCTTGCGCTTTGCCTGTTAATATTATCTTGTTACTTCAGCAGGGTACTGAACGTTCCAACCGTTCCGCCAACCATATTTTAATAATGGATTGACGGGTTACGCCTAATTTTCTGGCTTCTCGATCAAGCGATTCGATCATCCAGGTTGGGAAATCAACATTCACGCGCTTCTGTTCCAGCAAAACCCGTTTAGCTTTGCCGAGTTCTAAAACGGCGGAGACATCTTTGTTGTTGTCAAATTGCTGGTCGAATTCGTTAGCTTTCATAATAATTAATCTCTTCAGATCGGGAGCGGCGGATGGAAATCAGTTGGATATTTGCGCCTCGATAGGTGATTACGGCAGACCAATGTTTGCCGTCAATCATTCCAATTACTATATGTCGAGGTTCATCTTCGGTTTTCGCGGGAATTTCCAAAACCATAGGATCATGCCATAAGCGTTGGGCTTCTATAAAGTCGATGCCGTGCTTAGATAAATTGATTCGGCTTTTAGCTTCATCATATTCAAAAGTAAACATGGTATAAAAAATATACCATTAATATATACTTATGCAACCTATTCTAAAAAGGAAATTAAAATCTTCAATTTCTCAACGGTTTTCCTGTCTTTAACATATGTTCTAACCTTGCCAAGGTGCCGGGCTGTTTGACCAATTCGACAAAAGCATCCAATTCCAGCTTCAATAGTTCATTCTCAGTTAAAGGTGCGAGAAAATCAGTATCGCCGCCCGATAACACATGCGCCAATTGCCCGCCGACCACGACATCATACGCGGTGGCTTTGTCGAGTAATCGGAAAGCCTTTATGCCCATTTCCAGCAATACTTTGGCGGTAAGGCCGGGTAACGAATAGGTGGTAGACGTTGGCGCTTGGTAATTTTCGCTCAGTGTTAATGCTTTGGCCTTGGCGTCTGCTAGTAAACGCTGTTTGTTCATGGTTATGCCATCATTAGGGCTTAAGTACAACAATTCTTTGGCATTAATGGCAGATTTCGATACGCTGGCGGTGCCGATGGTCTGAAAAGCTTTCACCACAGGCGGAATAGGCCCGCCTGGACGTTTAATTGCCATACAATGGCGCAGATATTCCTTGCAACCGCCCCAGCCGGGGATCAGTCCGACGCCCACTTCCACCAAACCCATGTACAATTCGGCATGAGCCTGGATGGCATCGCAATGCAATAAAACCTCACAGCCGCCGCCCAATGCTAGACCGGATGGCGCGCCGACGACGGGGAAGGGTGCGTATTTCAGGCGTTGGTAGGTTTGCTGGCCTTGTGTTATTAGGTGCTCGACGGCTGACCAATCTTTGTTGTGGATGGCTTTCATTAATAAGCCGAGGTTTGCGCCTGCCGAGAAATTATCGGCATCGTTATGGATAATTAAGGCTTTGAAATCAGCGTTGACTTTGTCCACGCTGGCATTCATTAATGCCATACTGTCCATGTCCAGCGTATTCATCTTGCTGTGGAACTCCAGGCAAACCACACCATCGCCGATATCCCAGAGCGATGCGGAAGGGTTATGCAGGATGGTTTTGCTTTGCTGTTTGATGTCAGATAGCAACAGGACACCATCAGGGCGTTTAATAGGACGGTATTCTCCATTAATAGTGGCGTAAGAAAGTCTGCCCTGAACAGTCGAATACAAGCTTTCTTTATTTAACAACAACGGCGGCACCGGACGGTTTTCGCTGTTGAGTTTTTCTACGAACCACGGCAGGCCGATTTGGTCGAGCAATTCAAACGGCCCGAATTTCCAGTTATAACCGTCGCGCATGGCGGCGTCAATGCCGGTGATATCGCCGGAAATTTCAGGCACCAGACTGGCGGCATAACACAAGGTGTGCGATAGCACCCGCCATGCGTATTGCGCAACCGGATGGGGATGCGAGAGCAAGGCTTTCAGCCCGGCTTTTTGGGCTTCATGAAGTTCATTAATGTCAGGTTTGGTACTGAGTGCGTATTCGCCGGTAACAAGATTAATGGATTCTTTAATGCGTTTGCCTTCGGCTTTTTTCAGGCGGTAAAAGCCGCCTTTGCCTTTACGCCCGGTATAACCGTCGGCGATCATCTTGGCAACGATGTCGGGCAAGCGATTAACTTCATGAAACGCATCTTGCGGCGGTAAAGCCAGCTTCATGCCTTTTAAAACCGGGGGGATCAAGTCCAGTCCGACCAAATCCAGCAAGCCGAAAATGCCGGTTTTAGGAATGCCGAAAGGCTGTATGACGGCATCGGCCTGCTCGACGGTAATGCCGAGTTCGATAGCGTCCAGCAAACCGTACAACAGCCAATAAATGCCGATGCGATTGCCGATAAATCCCGGCGTGTCTTTACAAGTGACGCAATTCTTGCCGAGTTTAATGTCGGCAAATTCATTAATCGCATTAATTAATGCGGGATTCGTCTTGTCGCTGCCGATTAATTCCAATAGCCGCATGTAGCGTGGTGGATTGAAAAAATGTGTAATCATAAACCGGCGCGTAAAGCTGTCTGGCATCCCTTGTGTTAATAAGGCTAGGGGCAAGGTTGAGGTGTTGGAAGAAATCAAACAGTCCGGCTTACAGGCCGCATCGAGTTTTTGGTAAAGCGATTGTTTAATTTGCAGATTTTCCACCACAGCTTCAATCACCCAATCGGTATCTTTAAGGTAATCCAGATGGTCTTCAATATTGCCTGTAGTGATGAGCTTGGCGTTGCGGCTATCCATGAAAGGGGCAGGATCGGCGTCCAGCAGTTTTTTGACCGCGCCTTCTGCAATGGCATTACGGTTATCTCCTTCCTTGGGAACGATATCAAGCAAATAAACCTGAATGCCCGCGTTGGTTATGTGCGCCGCAATGCTCGCACCCATCACCCCTGCGCCGATGACGGCTGCTTTTTGGATGTCCATTACACCTTCTCCAGAATCGTGGAGATGCCTTGACCTCCGCCGATACATTGCGTTGCCAGCGCATAGCGTTTGTTTTCCCGTTGCAGCAAACTTGCAGCTTTGCCGGTGATGCGCGCACCGGATGCGCCCAAAGGATGTCCCAGTGCAATCGCGCCGCCGTCCAGGTTTAGTTTTTCCAATGGCACAGGCAAATCTTTGAGAACGGCTAACGACTGCGCGGCAAACGCCTCGTTAAGCTCAACGATGTCGATGTCATCCAAGGTTAATCCGGCGCGCATTAATGCCTTTTGAGATGCTTTAACCGGGCCAATGCCCATGATTTCCGGTGCGCAACCGGAGACTGCAAAACTCAGGATGCGCGCCAATTTGGTTAACCGATGGGTATCGGCATAGTCTTCGCTACACACCAGCACAGCGGCAGCGCCGTCCGTTAATGGCGAAGACGTGCCCGCAGTGACTGTTCCGGCGGCTTGAAAGGCCGATTTTAAAGCGGCGAGGCCTTCCAACGTAGAATCCGGACGTAAACAACCGTCGGTATTAATGACACCTGTTTTGGTGTTAATCGGGATGATTTCCTCGTCAAAACGGCCTTGTTGTTGGGCGGCAAAGGCTTTCTGTTGACTACTTAAGGCGAATGTCTCTTGCGCTTCACGGCTAATTTGGTATTTAACGGCAAGATTTTCCGCCGTATCTCCCATACTGATGTATGCTTGCGGAAAGGTTTTATAAAGTTCGGGATTGGGCATATTATTGTAGCCGCCCATCGGAATACGGCTCATGGATTCGATTCCGGCGCAGATAAATACGTCGCCCGCATTCATCCGGATAGCACCTGCGGCAATGTGGATGGCTTGCATGGACGAGCCGCAGAAGCGGTTCAATGTCATGCCGGCCACGGATTCGGGTAAGCCCGCCATAAAAACGGTCAACCGGGCAATATTTAAGCCTTGCTCGCCCTCGGGAAAAGCGCAACCGACGATTAAATCCTCAACATTTTCAGGATTAACCCCTGTTTTACCGACCATGCTTCTCACGACTTGCGCCAACAAATCGTCTGGTCGCACCGTCGCTAAGCCGCCTTTTTGCGCGGGGGTAAATGGAGAACGGCAATAACCGGCAATGACTACGTTTTTCATTTTTATCTCCTGATTTTTCACGGTTGTCGGGTTAGCAGGCTGGTGTGGAACCTGAAAATCCCGATTATTAATCCTATAAAACCGATATCCTTGAGACCTGTTTATTCAGAATTTGTTGCATCGGAGCAGCTATTAATGAATTGATTAATGGCTTCCCACGTGCCGCCGATATTCTCCATCAATATGCCATGACGGTTCGAATGAATATTTTGTAAGCGTTTATTTTTACTGGAAAGTTTATGCATGAATTCCTCGGCGCTTTTGTAGGAAACGACTGGGTCGTTATCGCCCTGGACGATTAACACCGGCGCTTGACAATGCGGCGCGGCTTTCTCCATTTCATCGATGAGCAAACTCAACTCATACAAGCTTTTGACAGGAACATGACGGTAATTGACATCGGGATGCTCGGTTTCATTTTCGACGAAAGGCTTGAGTCCTTCGAAAGAGGTCATCATATCGACCAGTTTATTGGTGCCGTGCAGTAAAGGTATGAAGGGAAAAGCCGGATTCATCAATCGTATCGGCAGGGCGATGGCGCAAATCCCGATGATTTCCGGCAATTGTTCGGCAGCCATCTTCAGCGCCAGTGCACCGCCGGTGGAAAATCCGACCAAAATAATTCGGTTACAATGAGCTTTAAGGATGGTATAGCCTCGCTCAACGGAGTTGTACCAATCTTCCCAGCTTTGATTCTGCAAAGCGTAAGGCGATGTACCGTGGCCTTTCAGGCGTACGCCCATGACGATATAACCCTGTTGCACCAAGAATTCGCCGTAATCCCTGACTTCGGCAGGGCCGGCTAACAAGCCGTGGATAAGCAATATACCGATACCGTTTTCCTGTTTCGGCGTAAGAAAGAACGGTTTGGGGTCGGCCGTTGCCGTTTGCAGCTCATTAATGTCGTCGTAAATTGCTTTGTTATACGCATGATGCTCCCAGATCAAATCCCGTCGTTCGTCTTCAAAATACCAGGCGGCGAGTTCTTTCCGGTCGATTTTGTCGCAGTCTTCCAGTGCCCGAATCATCGTTGCCGTGACGACGCCGATCGGTTTGGCCTCGTTGTCGTAAACGGCAATGATATTTTGCAGGCGTATGCTGTCGAAATCGTGCTCTTCCAGCAGTTTAGGCAGCAGATAATAATTATCCTGATCCTCCTTCATCAGGCCGGTGTGGATGGCTTCCAGAATGAAATTCTCAAACCGTGAATCGGTGCCGGTGGTGAGCTCGGAATAATCGATCGGGTTCAATAAGCTTCGATGCAGATTAATGCCGGGCATATTCTGTAAACGCTTCACGGCAATGTAGAGCGCAATGTAAAAACGCTGCCGGGCAATTTGAGTTTGGCCGTTTTTAACCAAATGCATGATTAAAGTTGAGGCAAGATGGCTGAGATTAATCGTTACGTTAAGGTAAATCGCCTCCATGTATTTATCACGGGTGATGTTGGCGTATTTCTTAAAGTACATGCCTAAAATCTGCTGCTCCCAATTTTTAGGTTTTGCCTGTAAATTGAAAATTTCATTAATGGATTCAGCTTCAGCCATCACTTTTTCAAGCAGATAATGGCTGCCGAAAAACTTGCGGTCGAAAGGCTCCAGAGGTTGGTCCATGCGGACATCCATGTCGGTATTTTTTAGAATGATATTGCCCTCAATCAACAATTCTTCGGTTTGCCGCAAACTCAAACTGTCGGAAAAAAAATCGACTGCTTTCAGTAATAAATTTTCTGATGTGCGCAGCGGATAGAAGGTAATATTGGCCGGAATAATCATCGTGTGTTTAAGCGACGACGTCAGCAATTGATCGAGGCTGTCCAACCGAAGTTGTTCCTGCCACCACAACAGCCGGGCATGGTCTTTGTTCTGGTAGGCGTGGCGAATCACAATTTTAATGGCTTCCACCCCTTGCGCCAAAACCGCCGCGCCGGTGTGTTGCTTGCGGCGTTTGCCGGTCATGCGGGAATAAATGCTGTAATTACCCTCGTCATCGATAACCCGGTGGTCTTTAATCATGCTGCCTTCGGGAAAAATAATGACTTTCCGGCCGCGCATGATCTGAGAGGTTAATAATGAGAATAAGCGGTCGTGATCGTGAGGAAATACGCCAACCTGCTGCAGGTAACGGGACAGTACAGTGTCTTGCTGAAAGAATTCGCCGGAGGCGATGGCGCAACTGTAGGCGCCGGTTTGCTTGTAAATTAAAAACTGCGGGATGAAGGTTTCGAAGCGGGAAAAGTGATTGAAAAGAAAAATATCGCCTTGTAGTACCTGGGTGTCGGTGTGCAGCTTCATCTTCACGCTTAATACTTTTTGCACCGTATCGAACACCCGAACCGAGCGGTTATAGAGAGTCTTATCTATATCGCTCCAGTTTTCGGGGTAAGCGGCAGGCATGGCGGCTACTCATTGGGCGCGGTGATATCCAGGATATGCCGGGAATTATCAATGACGGGGGCTTGGCTTGGCGTTTCCGTTTTGGGTAACGTGGCCGAGTTATTAATAACCTCGACCGAACCCGATTTTTGCGGAATGGCGTTGGTGATGGGATCCGCCGTTGTGCTGGCAGGGGCCGAGAGAAAGCCCTGGGCAGTGCCTTGGGTCGGTGTGGTGCTTGCCGTGCCGGTGTCGGTATTAATATTTTGCCCGGCTAACGGATCGTTGTTGTCTTCCGGCGGATTGCCGTCGTACACCAGATAGTCCCGGCGTTGAATGTAAGCGTTTTTGACGAAATCGTAGCGGTCGACAGAGGCTTCATCGATGATCTTTTCCGATTGCATCACATCGGAACGCGTATCGGTGATGTCGACGCCCGTGGCGGCGGCAGTGGCGGCGTTGGCGGCAAAACCGCCGAAAAACGACACGTATGTTAATGGATTAAATAACGCATCGCCGAGCAGGCCGAAGGCATCCCGCGGCGAGCTGGCGCCAATAAACGGCAGCACCATGTAGTTGCCGGAAGGAACGCCCCAAACGCCCAGGGTTTGGCCGAAATCTTCATCGTGTTTCGGCAAGTCGATTAACTTGGCGACGTCGAAAATGCCTACCAGACCGACCGTGGTATTAATCAGAAAACGGCTGGCGTCCATACCACCCTGTTTGAATTTGAATTGCAGAAAATCATTAATGGTAACGCCGATGTCGTTAATATTGCTGAATGCATTGGAAATGCTTTCATCGACAGGATTCGGCGTTACTTCCTGATAACCTTTGGCTAAGGGTTTTAGAATGGTGTCGTCGAAATCTTTGTTAAATTCGCTGACATCCCGGTTCCAGCCTTCCCAGGGATCGCTTTTCGAATGCGTGGCGCTGGATGTTGCGCAGCCGGACAAGACACTTGAAATGACACAGGTGCTGAGTATATGAGCGGTAAGAAGTCTGTTTTTTTGAATTTTCATGAGAATTATTTACACCGCTATACGTCAATGTGCCGTTGTGAGTTGGGTAACAGTTAATAGCAAGTATAACGCAATGTGATTATTAGTGAAAAAACAAAGATATTTCCGCAATTAATCATTAGCTTATCTGTAAAAATTTCTAGCGTTGTTTACAGTATTCTGGAGAATACTGTAAATGAACATCCATAAACGAACTCGACTCACATTGCTAGACCGCCAAGAAATCTGGCGGCTTTACCAAACCCGAACCTGGAAGGTGACGCAGTTGGCGGAACGTTTCCGGGTCTCAAGGCCGACCCTCTACGAGGTGCTGAAACGGGCAAGGCTGCAAGAATTTGCCCCCCGCGACAGCACCAACCAGCGCTTCAAGATGATCCAGTATGGTTTGAAGCGTCTGGCCAAGGTCGAGCAGGCCATCCAGGAACGCCTGAAACGCGAGGCCAAGCGATACAACAAGTCCTATCC
>Ga0194120_10010279_pt1 | contig 11611 bp, 9 predicted proteins | sample TA2MahCa65mmetaG_FD_148642 | JGI IMG/M metagenome (GOLD analysis project Ga0194120, IMG submission 148642) | Freshwater microbial communities from Lake Tanganyika, Tanzania - TA2015019 Mahale Deep Cast 65m | ecosystem: Environmental > Aquatic > Freshwater > Lake | place: Tanzania: Lake... | reverse complement strand
CACGGGCGAGGTCGCGGAAAGGGTCGCGGGTACCGATCGCCGTGATGAAATCGGCGCGATGGCGGCGACCGTCGGCGTATTCCGAGACGCCGCAATCGGCAAAGAGAAGTTGCAGGCGGACCTCGAGGAGAATCGCCGCGCCGAAGAGCGTGAACGCGAGCGTCGCGCGAACGAACTGCGCGCCGTGGTCGAAGCCGTCGGATCAGGGCTGCGGGCGTTGGTGGACGGCAACCTAACCCACCGCGTCACCGCATCGTTTCCGGCGGAATTCGAGAAGCTCAAGCACGACTTCAACGTTGCCACCAAGACTTTGTCCGAAACGGTGGGCGAGATCGCGGTGGCCGCTGAAGCACTCGGAACGACTGCCGAACAATTGTCGGCCTCGGCCGAGGAGCTTTCGACGCGAACGGAGCACCAAGCTGCGAACGTCGATCAGACGGCGACGTCGATGCAGCAGATGACGGCCACCGTCAACGAGACCGCTGCAGGCGCGGCGGAGGCAGATAAGTCCGTGGATCAGGTCCGAGGGCACGCCGAGGCCAGTCGAACGGTTGTCGCCAACGCCGTCGCCGCCATGCAGCAGATCGATCGTTCGTCTCGGGGCATTACGGAGATCGTCTCGGTGATCGACGATTTGGCGTTTCAGACCAATTTGCTGGCCCTCAACGCCGCGGTCGAGGCGGCTCGAGCTGGGGACGCCGGCAAGGGCTTCGCGGTCGTCGCCACCGAGGTTCGCGCCCTGGCGCAGCGTTCGGCCGAAGCGGCCAAGCAGATCCGGGACTTGATCGCCAAGTCGAGCGCCCAAGTGAGCGACGGCGTGCGACTGGTCAACGAAACCGATACGACGCTAGCTGCCATTCTCGGTTCGATCGAGCGCATCTCGACGGTCATGAGCCGGGTCGCCAACGCGTCGAGTGAACAAGCGAACGAGATCCGCGACGTGGGTGGCGCGGTTCAGCAACTGGATGAAATGACTCGGCAGAACAAGTCGGTCGTCGAGGCAACCACCGCCGCAGCGAAGTCGCTATCGGACGGGGCGAGCAGCCTGATGTCGCGCGTCGGCTATTTCAAGACCGGCAGTTCTTCGGTGGCGGGCAACGGCGACCGACGAGTCCGCTCCTCCGCGCCTGATGCCTGATCGGCGTGATCTTCATTCTTTCGATGACTTGATTGCTGGCTCCCCTAAGCTGGGCCGTTCGTGGGTACGGAACGGAGGAGCCATGAAAATTCGACGACGCGAGGCGCTGGTCGCGCTACCCCTACTGGCGGGAGTCGCTGGGCCTGGCGCATCTCAGCCGACGCAGCCGCCGATCGTCCAGCCCGAACGCCCGGGTCGGGACGCGTTCATCGCGCGCGCCCACGCCATGCGCGATCGCGCCGTCCGCGAGGGCGACCAGGCGTTCGGCGCGATCGTGGTCCGCGCGGGTGTGATCGTGGGCGAAGCGCCGAGCCGCGTCGTGACCAATCGTGATCCGACGGCGCACGGCGAGATCGAGGCGATTCGCGACGCCGCCCGTCGCTTGGGCACCGGCGATCTCAGCGGTTGCGAACTTTATTCGAGTTTCCGACCCTGTGCGATGTGCGAAGCGGCCGCCTCGTGGGCCCGCATCGCCCGTCTGTATTCGGGGGCGGAGGGCACCGACCACGGCGCCCCGCGCCTGTCGCGATGTTGATCGCCGGCTCGACGATGCGAGGACGGCTGCGCACAATGGTCCTCACGAGGTGACGCGATGATCGAGGCTTCCCCCTACGCCGGATCCTGTCCGCTGTGCGGCGCGGCTCCAACCGCCGTACGCTTGGCGGCGACGCGCGAGCATTGGACCGCCGCGCGGCGCGCCGCCCAGGCAGCGGCCCGGCCCTTAGGCGCGCGTTCCGTGCGGCAGGACAAGGTCTCGGTGCCGCGGGGCGCGGCGTTCGTGATCGAGGCGGGTTGGGTGCTGACCCGGCGCGACGACCGGCCGTTTCTTCTGCGCGACGGCAACGTGCTGGTTCGCGATTCCCGGATCGTCGAGGTGAGCGATCAACCGATTCGCGGAGATTTCCCGCGGGTGCGGGTTCCCAACGATCTGGTGATGCCGGGATTCATCTCGGGGCACACGCACGTGTGCTCGGGCTCGCCCACGCGCGGCCTGATCGAGAGCGGGCGGTTTTTCGGGCGTCCCCTCGAAGTCGTCGACGACATCCTGTCGGACGAGGAGATCGAGGACCTCACGGCATACAATCTGGCGGAGATCGTGCGGGGCGGCTGCACGACGCAGGTCGAGATGAGCCGATCGGTCCGCCAGGCCGAGGCCTACGTGCGCGTGGCCGAGCGTTGGGGCGTCCGCGGGTTTCCCGGGGCGATGGTGCCGGGCGCCCGTCGGCTCTACGGCATCTGGTTCCGGCGCAACGATCAGGTGCTGCGCGATTCGGTGCCGGGGACCCTTGAGGAACTCGCCGAAGCGCGCGCTTTCGCCAAGCGCCGGATGAATGCGGGCGACGGGCGCATCGTGCCGATGATCGCGCTCCATGCGACGGACACCCATACGCCCGAAACGATGCAGGCCGCACTTGCGGCCACCCGCGACCTCGGCACGGGGCTCCATATTCATCTGGCGCAGTCGATGCAGGAGACCGACACGGTGCGGCGCCTGTGGGGCGTGACCCCTGTGCAATGGCTGGAGCAGCTCGGGTTCTACCGCGGGATCGTCTTTGGCGCCCACATGTCAGGGACCGTCTGGCCAAGCGATCGCGAGCCGTTTCGCCGCGGCGGCGCCGTCTACAGTCACTGTCCTTCGGGCGGCGGCGCCGGCGGGGGCGGCCACACGCAGCCCTACCCCGAGGCGTTGGCCGCCGGATGGAACGTCAACATCGGCATCGACACGCACTCGAACGACTATCTCGAGAACCTGAAACTCGCCGTGCTCTACGGCCGTGTGCGGCACGACCTGATCGGTCACACGAGCCCGGTGCCGCTCGAATGGCCCGAGGTGCAGCATGCGGTCGAAGGGGCGACGATTTTGGCGGCCCGCGGTCTGCGGCGGGATGATCTCGGCAAGATCGTGCCGGGAGCCAAGGCGGATCTGATCGCGGTCGATGTCAGCGGGTTCCATGTCGGCGGCGGCACACGTCCTCCGGAGCCGCTGCACAATCTGCTGTATGCCAGCGGGCGTTCGGTGCGCCACGTCGTCATCGATGGGTCGTTCGTGGTGTTCGACGGCCATCTCACCGCCGAGGACGAAGCGGCGGTCATCGCGCGCGGTGGTGCGGCCGTCGAAAAGGTCTGGGCCAAGTTGGAAGCCGAGGGCTGGTTCGCCAAGTAGCTTCAGCGCGCGAGGCGCTTGACGGCGACGCCAGGACATGGTCGATAGGCCGGCGGCGAGGTTGATCAGATTGAACCCAGACCCCGAGCCCGACCGCGAGCGGGATGCCGATCAGCACGACCGCCAGCATCCACCTCTTCGTAGTGCTTTGTATCCGTGGATGCGCGGTCGCCCAAATCTTGCGGCCGCTGCGTGGGCACCGACACGGAAAAACAGGGCTGTCAATCCGCGGTCAGACTAGGATAGGGACGACCACCACCAGGGAGGGGGCCATGGCCACAGCACGAAGGAGTATCGGGAGTGTCGTCGCCGCGTTGATCGCCACGACGACGATAACAGCGGTCGATAGCATCGTTCTGTCGTCGGAAGCGCGCGCGCAACAGACGCTACGGGTTGGAAACACCGCGTTCGGGCCACGTAAGGGGCAAGTCCACTGGGCGTTTGCCGCGGCCGACGTCATGCCGCTGATGGCGTTCTTCGACTCGCTCACCTACGTCGATGCCGAGGCCAAGCTGCAACCGGGGTTGGCGACGTCCTGGCAGGCACAGGGCAACGACACCTGGATCTTCAAGCTGCGCCCGGGCGTGAGGTTCCATAACGGCAAACCGATGGATGCCGCCGCGGTGGTGGCGAACGTCGAATACATCCTCACCGACGAGGGCAAGACGACCTCTGGCGGGCGCATGCTGAACGACTTCGTCATCACCGGCCGGGCGATCGATGCGACCACGGTCGAGATCAAGACCAAGGTGCCGCAACCGATCATGGATCGTTGGTTCGCGTTGTTCCGTCCGATGGAGGTGGGCGCCTACAGGGAAATGGGACCGGAGGGATTTGGCGTGAAGCCGATCGGCACCGGTTCGTTCCGCGTTGTGTCGTGGACTCCGGAAGGCATCCGTGCCGAAGCCTTCCCCGAGGCATGGCGCAAGCCCAAGGTCGAGCGTTTGGTGATCAACGAGCTGCCGGAGAACGCGGCACGATTGCAGGCGTTGACCTCGGGTCAGATCGACATCGCCTGGTCGCTGACGCCGGACGACGGGCCGCGCATCGCTGCGGCGGGCGGCTCGGTGTCGGTGACGCCGGTGGGCGACGTCGTTTCGATGGGCTTCAACCTGATCAAAGACAGTCCGTTCAAGGACGTTCGCGTGCGCCGGGCCTTGAGCCACGGCGTCGATCGCGAGAGCTTCGTCAAGAACGTGCTCGGCGGCTTGACCAAGTCCGCCGGCCAGCCGGCGGCCAGCAACATCGCCGGCCACGTACCGGCGATCCGGCCCTATGCGTACGATCCCGTTCGGTCCAAGGCGCTGCTGGCCGAGGCTGGGTTCCTGAACGGCCTCAAGGCCAAGATCGAGATCGTCACCTTCGGCGATTTCGGTGTGGCGATGCAGAATATGGCCTCCGACCTGGCGAGGGTGGGCGTCGAATTGGAACTCATCAACCTGACCATTCCTGATTTCATCCAGCGCTTTGTCGGTCAGAAAGCGTGGGATGGTATCGGCATCTCGACCATCTACGAGCCGTTCCCGACGGCCGATGTCATGCGCGCTCTGGTTACGCAGTCGTGCAGTGGCCGGGGCAACTTCATCTGCGATCGGACGATTCAGCCGACGATCGAGGCGGCGAACGTCGAGACCGATCCGGCCAAGCGCACGGCGCTTGTCACCCAGATCATGCAGTACTATCACGACAACGCGTTGTCCCTGTATCTCTACGAGGCGATCCAGGTCACCGGCTTGGCGCGCAACGTACGCAACTACAAGATGGCCAACCGCGCGCCCAACTATCACGAGATCGAGTTGGCGCGTTGAGGTTCAGGCGGGTCGCGCGCCGACCACGCACACCGCTGGCGGTTCCGGCGACAGGTCGAGAGTTTGGCGGCTGACGACCGAAAGCCCGGCCGCGATCAGCCAGGTGGCGATGCGCTCGGCCATCGCCGCCGCGTTCGCGTTCTTGCGCGGGATCAAAAACGTGGTGGCGATCTAGCCGCCGGCGCTGAGACGCCGGGCAAGCCTGGCCATGACGGGTGCGCTAATTGCCGCCGGCGAGATGGCCGCCATCGACGGCGAGGTCGATGCCGCTCACGTGCCGTGCGGCATCGGACGGGGCCCTAACGCCGAGACGGTTTCGGCCTTGGCTGCCGATGGTCGGCTCACGAGACAATCGCGCAGAGCGAGGCAATTGGTCGCGACCTGGAATAGGGTGCATCGTAGCGACCTGGTTTGGACTCGCTGCCGGATTTACCGCTCAGTTTCTTAGTCGTGGCCGCTACTAGGGGAGCGCGAATCATACCTTTTGACGTTGAGGTGCCGGGTCGATCTGATTAGCTGCTCAGGGCAGGCTCGCCGTTTCAGTCTGGTTGGCCAGTTGCATCCTCAATGGGCCGTTTCGCGCTTATGGCTAGCGAGCCCGAAAACTCTCGGACCCCGGGAATGACTTCGGCAAGTGACCCCAACGCCGATATCAGGGGGATGAGTGGCTTGGGTGTCGCCGGGTGCAGCCAATCGAAACATGCAATACGCACGTCTTCGAAACCCGCTCGAAGGAGCACGTTGCGAATTGACCACCTCAGAAAGGCGGTTTCATCCGGTGAAACCGAAGGAAAGAAACGACGGAAGCGTCGCTCTGCATATACTTGAGGATTCAAGAGGTTTGGTTCGGCGAAGCTGAGGTATCCCCCAGGGCGCAAAAGTAGGAACATCTTCTCGATCGCCCGCGGCAGTTCAAGATGTTGCAAAATCGAAGAACCGACCACTGCATCAAAACCGCCGCTGACTGCCGCGCTCTCGAAGTCCGTCACCAAAAACTGGACGTTCGACAGGCCGGCGCATCGCTCGCGAGCTCTTTCGACCAGAACTGGTGACAGGTCGACGGCGATGATTTCGGCGTTTGACTTGGCGAGGGCCTCTGTGAAAAGGCCTGTTCCGCAACCAACTTCGAGCACCTTCTTTCCTTGGGCGAGGGCGGCGCCCTCGCGGATCATCGCGGCCCGACGCAATGCTCGCACTTGGCCGGCTGGAGTTCCCCATCCCCAAATGCCCTCAGGATCATGGGTCGCAATCCACTCCCCATGACGAATCTCGTTTTCGGTTCGATGAATAGTGCCGCTCCTTCTTCTGAAAATCTGATGCTGAGGAAAAACTCTACTTCAAACAGTGAGAAAACACCCGGACGTGATCGACGAAGCACGATCCCACCGCTCGCACAGTCGATCGCTAATTGCCACCGACAAGGCGGCCGCCGTCGACGACGAGGTCGATGCCGCTCACGTGCCGTGCGGCATCGGAGCATAGGTAGACGGCGGCCTGCGCGGCGTCTTCGGGTTCGCCCAGCCGGCGCAGCGGAGTCTTGGCGATGATGCGCTCCTTGAAGCGCTGGGCACCTTCGGGGCCGCCGTGGACGCGGATCGCCCCTGCAGACAGTTCGCCGCCGGCGAACAGGACTCCCGGCACGATGTTGTTGACGCGGATGCCGCGCGCGCGTCCCGCCAGAGCGGCCGCCTTGGTGAGTTGGGCGAGCGCCCCCTTGGCCGCGCCGTACGCGGTGGAACCCGCATTGCCGCCGTAGGCCGTGAGGACCGTTACGTTGACGACGGCTCCGCCCTCAGGACCGAAGTGGCGAAACGCGTGCTGGAGGCCGAGGAACGAGCCCTCGAGGTTGAGGCGCAGGACGTACTCGAGATCGGCGAGCGCCAGTTCTTCGATTGGTGCGAGGCGAGCATCACCCGCATTGTTGACGACGGCATCGAGACAACCGTATCGGCTCATGACCTCTTGCATGACGCGCGACCAATCACCGTCTTCGGTCACGTCGTGGGCGAGAAAGACCGCCTTGCCGCCGTGACGGGTCGCAAGGGCGACGGTCTCTTCGCCCAGCTTGAGGTTTCGACCGGTGCCGATCACGGTGGCGCCGGCTTCGACGAGGGCCACAGTCATCGCACGACCGAGCGAGCCGCTCGCTCCGGTCACGACGATGACTTTTTCGTCCAACACGCCCATCAGTTGCCGCCGGCCTGCCGGCCGCCGTCGATGAAGACATCGATGCCGGAGATGTGGCGGCCGGCCCGCGAGCATAGGAACACCGCGGCCCGGGCCGCGTCGTCGGGCTCGCCGAGCTTCTTGAGGGGGCTTTGCGCGATGGCGCGGGCTTTGAACAGCTCGGCGGCGGCGGGATCACCCTGAACCCGCACGGCGCCGGGGGAAACCTCGCCGCCGGCGAACAACACGGCCGGAACGATATTGTTCACACGAATGCCGCGCGCGCGGCCGGCAATCGCCGCGGCCTTGGTCAAATGGGCGAGCGCCCCCTTGGCTGCAGAATAGGCCGTTTGGCGCACCGCGCCGCCATAGGCGGGCAACGCGGTCAGGTTGATGACGGCGCCGCCGTCGGTGCCCATGTGGGCGAACGCATGCTTGAGGCCGAGGAATGAACCGTGGAGATTGAGATCGAGCAGATACTCGAGGTCCTGGAGCGTGAGTTCCTCGATTGGGGCGAGGCGCGCATCGCCCGCGTTGTTGATCACGGCATCGAGGCGCCCAAAGGCGGCGATCGTTTGCGCGATCACCGTTTGCCAGTCCTCGTCGCGAGTCACGTCCTGGGCAAGGAACGTGGCTTCGCCCCCCGAAACGGTGATGGCCGCAACGGTTGCCTCGCCTCGCTCGACATTGCGCCCGGTCGCGACGACCTTGGCCCCGGCCGCCGCCAAGGCAACCGCGATCGGTCGACCGAGGCCGCCGGTGGCGCCGGTGACGATCGCGACTTGGCCGGCGAGCGCCGTCATCCTGGGAAGCCGATGCTGCGGCCGCCGTCCAACGTGATCTCCATCCCGGTGATGTATTTGGCCGCCGGCGAACGCAGGTAGAGCACGGCCTCGGCGACCTCGGAGGGTGCGATTGCGGGGCCGAGGTCGAGATCGTCCTGCGTGGTTTCCGCGTGCGGCCGCCAGGGCACGCTGCCGACGTTCACCGTGTTGACGGTGACGCCGTAACCCTGCGGGCCCCATTCGAGGGCGGCCGACTTCGTCATCATGCGCACGCCGGCGGCGGTGGCCGAGAGTGCTGCGGCCCCGCCATGGGCGGTCCGTCCGACGGTCGACGTCAGGTTGACGACGCAGGCGTTCCCCGCTTCGCGCAGCAGGGGCGCGCAGTGTCGCAAGCCCAGCCACGGCGCCACGATGTTGTCGCGGGCGAGCGAGCGGAGGTCCGCGAGCGTGGTCTCCGTGAAGGGTTTGACCAGCAGGGTCATTGCCGCTTGCACCAGGACGTCGAGGCGCTTGTATTTGGTGCGGATGTGCCCGGCCATGGCGCGCCAGTTGCGCTCATCACTCGCATCGAGCGGTGCGAACTCGGCCGAACCGTTGTGTTGGCGAATGAGTGCGACCACGGCCGCGGCCGCGGTTCCGTCCGTGTCGGCCGCGATAACGTGATGACCGGCATCGGCCGAACCGTTGTGTTGGCGAATGAGTGCGACCACGGCCGCGGCCGCGGTTCCGTCCGTGTCGGCCGCGATAACGTGATGACCGGCATCGGCCAACCGGGCGGCACAGGCGGCTCCGATCGGCGAACCCGCGGCGGTCACAAGCGCGAGTTTTCCCTTGAGATCGGTCATTCGCCCCACACTTCGGTCAAGTAACGAAGCCAGTTTTCGCCCATGACCGCGCGAACGCGAGTCTCGGACCAGCCGCGGGCGAGCATGGCCGCGGTCACGTTCGGCATCTCGTGGTGGCGCTCCAGTCCCTTGAGTTCTTTCACCGTACCGAAGTCGGTGAGCTGACGGGCGTATCCTTTGTCGCGGATGCAGTACTCGGTGAGCGCGTCGGGTTGGTCCTGCACCATGTCGGTGCCGATTCCCACGTTCTGTTCTCCCGCCACGTCGATCGTGTGTTCGATGGCATCGAGATAGTCCTCGAGGTCGGAGTTCTGACCGCGGCGTAGCAGCACGGTGAAGCGGGTGACGCCGATGAAGCCGCCATGATCAGCGATCAGCCGGAGTTCTTCGTCGCTCTTGTTCCGCGGGTGATCACGCAGCGCGCGAGGGCAGGTGTGCGTGTAGCACACCGGCTTCTTCGAGTGCCGGATCGTCTCTGCGCACGTCCTGGAGCCGACGTGGGAGAGATCGACGGCGATACCGACGCGGTTCATCTCGTGGACGGCCTCGCGGCCGAAATCCGAAAGGCCCGAGTCGCGGCTCTCGTAGCAACCCGTCCCGATCAGGTTCTGGGTGTTGTACGTGAGTTGGATGAAGCCGACGCCCAACGCCTTGTAGATCTGGAGGAAGCCGAGTTGATCGTCGATGCCGGTACAGTTCTGCCAGCCGAGCGATACCCCGACCTTGTTCTCGGCCTTGGCGCGGCGGATGTCGGCCACCGAGTGCACCGGCCGCAGGATGTCATGGTGTTCGGTGATCCAGTTCTTCCACTTGGCAACGTTCTGCATGGTGCCGCGGAAGTCTTCCCAGATCGAGCAGGTGAAATTGGCGGCGGTAATACCACCGCGGTGAATGTCCTCGAACACGGCGCGCGTCGGCGCCGACAGGATGAGCCCATCGAACACGGTCAAGTCGCGATGAAGTTGTGCGGCGGTCATACGCCATCTTCGTTCATTCGCGCCCACGCCGTAAACTGAGGAGATGACGAAGAACGAACCGGCCGTCTTGGGCGGCATGTACGAGGTGGGCGTCGGTGTTGCCGATCTGGCAGCGGCGATCGGCCATTGGCAGGCCTTCGGGTACCGCGTCGGTACGACGGGTCGTCTTGGAGCGGCGGCGGCCGAACGCCTCTATGGCGTCGCCTCGGCGGTGCGATCGGTGAGGCTCCTGCACCAGGACGCCGATCACGGTCTCGTCCGCCTGATGACGTGGGACAAGCCCACGGGCGAAGGGCTTGGACAGATACCGTTGCGCACGCCCGGCAACCGCTGGACCGTCGCGAAGACGCGAGACGTCCAGTTGTTTGCCGATCACGCACGCGCTTGGAAAGCGCAGGGCATGGACCTCTGGTACCTGGAACCCGTGTTTCACCCCGTCGGCGTGACCCTCGACCAGACGCAACCGTTCCGAGACGATTTCCCGCACAAACGTGAGCTGCCGATGTTCTGGCGCGAAGGGCGGCAGGTGCTGGTGCAACGCTACGCCCACGAGCTGCCCAACTTCGGGCGTTACAACGAGCACTGCCTGCTGCGCGCCAGCCAGTTCACGCAGGCCGGTATATGCATCGGTCCCGACGATCAGGGGTTGCTCGGCTTCTACGATCAGGTTCTCGGCCTCAAGCGCATCTCGGAGCGGCGGATCGTAGTAGAGGGAGGCACATTGCCAGCTCTCATGATGCCGATGCGAGATGGCGAGTTGCTGTTCGAAACCGATTTCGACGACGTGCGTTCGGGTCCGGAACCCGACCGGCAATTGTCGGGCAAGCTGCGGGTGTTTCGCCTCCCAGAGTCGGCCAAGGACGATCGCTGGTATCGTGCGTCGGCGCCCGGGAATTTCGGGTATTCGCTCTATACCTATCGCTCGATGGACCTTGCCCGCCTTCGTTCGAAGGTGGCCGGCGCCGGCGTGCCTTGGACGGGGCAGGTGCTCGAAGACGAGTTCGGCGCACCTGCCTTCGGCTGCACGTCGCCGGACGGCTACGCTTGGGCCTTCGTCCAGGCCTGACCCGAGAAAATCGTCCTGAACCATGCATAGGCCCCGTGAGGCTTCTCGCGGAGGCGGCCCATGCGGCGGAACGGGCGTCGATTGGCGATAGGGATGATGGTGACGCTCCTCTTAGCGGCCGGGCTGTCCCTGACGGGCGTCCAGGCGTATGCGCTCGACATCGATACGCCACGGAATGCCGGTGAACGGGTTCTGGCGCTTTCCGGGCGATTTCTCCAAAACGAAGCGGAGCGCGTCGCCGCCGTGCTACGCGCCGTCGGGCCGTTCGACGTGGTGACGTTCGACTCGACCGGGGGCAGCGTTCTGGGCGCGATCGAGGTTGGCGAACTCCTGCGGCGCGAGGGCTTGGCGACCAGGATCGAGTCCGGACGGACGTGTTCCAGTGCCTGCCTGTTTGCGTTTGCCGGCGGCCGGCATCGTCAGGTCGAGCGTGGCGGGCGGGTCGGCGTCCATCGCGCCACGCTTACAGGGAACGAGGAGCGGATTGCGGCTGTCGTCGCCGCAGCGCGAAGTGGCGATCATGGCGCGGTCGTCCGAGCCATCGGCCGATTCGAGCAGGCGAGTACGGCCGCTGCGACGGCACAGATGCAGCACTTGAACGACATGGGGATCTCAGTCCGCTTGATGGCGCTCCACGTGGAGGTCGATCACGACGCCATGCA
>Ga0194120_10010278_pt1 | contig 11611 bp, 9 predicted proteins | sample TA2MahCa65mmetaG_FD_148642 | JGI IMG/M metagenome (GOLD analysis project Ga0194120, IMG submission 148642) | Freshwater microbial communities from Lake Tanganyika, Tanzania - TA2015019 Mahale Deep Cast 65m | ecosystem: Environmental > Aquatic > Freshwater > Lake | place: Tanzania: Lake... | reverse complement strand
GCCCAGGCCCATCTACCAGCAACCGGCCCGCCCCGCGGCGCCTCCGCCCAGGCCGGCGCCGCGCATCGAGATCTACTCGGGAGCGCAGAAGCAGAACTAGTCGGCGGCCAGCAGCGGCCGCAAGGGCAATGCGTCTTCGGCCGCCGACATGGCCGCCCATGCGGCCCCACGCGAGCCGCCCGAGGAGGACACCCCTCCTAATCAGAACCCGGTGATGGTGGTATAAACCCTCGGCTCTGCCGAGCCAGTCCCGCGAGAGTCGGTGAATCCTTGAAACGGCCCTATCTACTGGTCCTGGCCTTCCTGGCCTGCCTCCTGCTGCCGCCGGCCGCTCCGGCCGCGGCGCGGGCGCCGGACGTGGTGATCCCGCTCGGCCAGACCACCGTGTTCACCGTCCCGGCGGGCGTGAATCGCGTGGCCATCGGGGACGGCACGATCGCCGAGGTCACGGTCATTCCCGACGGCACCAATCGCACCCTGCTGATCGCGGCCAAGAAGCCGGGCATCACGAATTTCCTGGTCTGGCAGAACAACGGCCCGGTCCAGAACTACATGCTGGAAGTGCTCTCCAGCCGCCGCCCCGAATCCATCGCCATCCGCATCAAGGTCCTGGAAGTCAAGCGCGGCAGCGGCGGGAAGGCCGGCATCGACTGGTCCGACAGCTTGCGGATCAAGGAGGCGCCGCCGGACACGCCGTTCCGCCTCGGCCTGCCGATCCGGGACTCGTTGCTCGAAGCGCAGCTAGACATGCTGATCGAGGACAAGAAGGCCAAGCTCCTGGCCCAGCCGACCCTGGTGACGATGAACGGCCGCGAGGCCACTTTCCTGGCGGGCGGCGAACTGCCCATCGTCATCGCCACGGCCAACAGCATCTCGATCGAGTGGAAGCCCTTCGGCGTGCGCCTCAAGGTCGTTCCGGTCCTCGAGGGCGTGGACGATATCAACCTGACGATCACCCCGGAGGTGTCGGGAATCGACCGCCAGAACGAAGTCACGGTGGGAAATTCCAAGATCCCGGCCATCGCCACCCGCACCGCCTCGACGTCGGTCGCGCTCAAGAGCGGCCAGAGCGTGGTCCTGGCGGGGCTCCTCAAGGAGGAGAGCCGCGAGGTCGCCTCGAGGATCCCCATCATCGGGCAGATCCCGGTGCTGGGAGCCCTCTTCACGACCACGTCCCACGAGAGCGAGACTTCCGAACTGATCTTCGTGGTCTCCCCCTCGATCATCGCCAACAACGAGGTCAAGCCCGAGGACCAGTACGGGCAGACGCAACCGTGAGCGGCCCGCGCGTCACCCTGGTCTTCGCCGCGCGCGGCGGAGTCGGGCGGAGCGTGCTGGCGGCCAACCTCGCGATCACTTTCACCCGCCGGTTGCGGCAGACCGCCGTCCTGCTGGATCTGGACTGGGCGAGCGGCGGCACCCTGGCCTCCGCCCTCGACCTGGATCCCGCACCCGGGGACTGGGCGCAGGTCCTGGCGGGCTCGCGGGACCTGGCCGATTCCCTCGCGGTGCACGCCACCGGCGTCAAGCTCCTGGCCGCGCCGCCCGGCGGCAGCGCCGACCCGCCCACCCCGCGGCAACTGGTCAAGCTGGTCGCCGATCTCGCCAAGCACGGCGGCTCGCAAATCGTCGTCGACACCTGCGTGCCCAACGTGGCCTCCGACGTCGCCGTGGCCCTGTTCGATCTGGCGTCGCCGGTGCTCCTGCCTGTCATTCCCGACATCCCGGCGCTCGCGGCCACCCGCGCCCTGCTGGAGCAGATCCGCCAGAAGCACTACCCGATGGAACGCGTCCACGTGGTCCTCAACCGCTCGGGCGTCACCGAGGACATCCACCCCGACGATCTGGTCGAGCATCTGGGGCGGCCGCTCCTGGCCACCATTCCCTTCGCGCCGGCCATCATCTCGTCGGTCAACCGCGGCGTCCCGCTGACGGCCGGCGGGGGCGGCGGGCAGGCCGCGGCGGTCATCGGCGCCGTCGCCCAGAGGGTGCTGGCCATGCCCACGATCAACCTCGCGCAGGTGGGGCAGGGCATCCTGGCGCGCCACAAGGCGGATGCGCCGAAGGCGTCCGGCTATTCCGGCGACTCGGCACAGGACGGGGCTGCGAAGCAGGGCGGCGGCGCCGGAAACCGCTCGGCCTCCGTCGCCGACGATCAAGAAGACGCGGCGCTTCGCGCCGCGGACGCCCCGGAAATCATGGCCCTGGTCCCCGTCGCCCGGGCGGCCGACACGCGCCTGCTGGAGGCCCGGCAGGCCATCCACCGCCAGCTCGTCGAGGATCTCAAGCGGCAGAACATCTCGCCCGAGCGCCTGCGCGATCCGCAGTTCAAGCAGGAGATTCGCGAGCAAGTCGAGCGGACGGTCATCGGCATCGTCGAGCGCATGCGCGACCTGCCCGCCACCAGCCGCGAGCAGCGCGCCAAGCTCGTCAAGGACGTCACCGACGAGGCCATCGGCTACGGGCCGCTCGAGAACTACCTCGCGGACGCGTCGGTCACGGAAATCATGGTCAACGGCGCCACGCAAATCTACATCGAGCGGCACGGCCGACTGGTGCAGGCGCCCGAGACGTTCACCGACGAGACGCAGCTCCGCGTGGTCATCGACCGCATCGTCGCGCCCCTGGGCCGGCGCGTGGACGAGAGCTCGCCCATGTGCGACGCCCGCCTGCCCGACGGCAGCCGCGTCAACGTCATCATCCCGCCGCTCTCGCTGCGCGGCTCCACCGTGACCATCCGCAAGTTCCCCATGAGCCGGCTCACCATCGAGGACCTGGTGGGCTTCGGCTCGCTCACGCCCGACATGGCGCAGTTCCTGCGCTACTGCGTGCTGGCACGGCTCAACATCTTCATCTCCGGCGGCACCGGCTCGGGCAAGACCACGCTGCTCAACGTCCTGTCGAGCTTCATCCCGAATTCCGAGCGCATCGTGACGATCGAGGACGCCGCCGAACTCCAGCTCGTGCAGCCGCACGTGCTGCCGCTGGAGGCGCGCCCGGCCAACCTGGAGGGCAGCGGCGCGGTGCACATCCGCGATCTGGTGCGCAACTCCCTGCGCATGCGCCCCGACCGCATCGTGGTCGGGGAAATCCGCGGCGGCGAGGCCCTCGACATGCTCCAGGCGATGAACACCGGCCACGACGGGTCGCTCTCCACCGGCCACGCCAACTCGCCCCGCGACGCCCTGTCGCGTATCGAGACGATGGTGCTGATGGCCGGCATGGACCTGCCGGTACGAGCCATCCGCGAGCAAATAGCCAGCGCCCTGCACGTCATCGTGCAGGTGTCGCGCCTGCGCGACGGCAGCCGCAAGATCACGAAGATCACCGAGATCACGGGCATGGAGTCCGACGTGATCACCATGCAGGACCTGTACCTCTACGACCAGACCGGCGTGGACCACGACGGCCGCGTGATGGGCGCCTTCCGCTCGGCGGGCTTGCGCCCGCAATTCGCCGAGGCCTTCGAGCGCGCCGGCCTGAAGGTGGAGCTGGGCGCGTAGCGACGCCCGGCAGACCTATCGCGACCGGAGCGAGATCGCGTGCGCCGCTCGCGTTGACGGGCAAGCTGCAGAGGTCGGTCACGCAATGCCCCGGTGGTGCCACCTCGCAACGGTTTCGGCCGTGTCCTCGAGGGGGTATGATGACATTCGGGAGGGCAGCCTGATGGCCAGCGCAGACCCGCAGTTGCGGCCGATTAGCGCCGAGGAGTTTGCCGACATGGCCTGGCGCTACGTGCGCAGCGAGCTGGTCGAGGGAGTCATTCTGGAGATGGGGCCGACTTCGGGTGAGCACGGCAGCGTGGAATTCGACGTGGCCGCCCTGGTGGGTGCCTTCGTGAAGGCAAATGGCCTGGGCAAGGTCTACACGGGCGAGGTCGGCTTCATAGTCAAGCGCAACCCCGATACCGTGTACGGGGCGGACGTGGCGTACTTGTGCAACGAGAAGGCCAGCAAGGTCCCCAAACGGGGGTTTGTCCCCTTCGCGCCAGATCTTGCGGTCGAGATCGTCTCTCCAGAGGATCGCTGGACAGAGATACGCCGGAAAGTGGATGATTGGCTGGCGGCCGGCACGCTGGCCGTCTGGGTGGTGGACCCTGAGCGCCGGACCCTGGACGCGTTTGCAAGGAATGGGCACCAGGCGCTCTCGGAGTCGGACGTCCTTTCGTGTGGCGACGTCCTGCCTGGATTCTCGGTGGAGATTTCACGTTTGTTCGGTAGTTGAGGGCCGGAGGCCAATTGGCCTCCGGCGAAGTTGTGTGAGTCGCCAACTGGCCGCCCGAGGTAACTACGTAGGCAGCGCCCCCCCGGTGGAAGCTGGGGATAACTGCCGAAGCGCAGGTATTCGGCCATTCTCGGCGGTGGAAAACTTCCCGCCGGCGGGGATCTTAACCTGTTCGCCGGGGCGACCGTCAGGGGCACGGGCGCTCACCCGGTAGCACGGCACCGTCATGAACGCTGAAACAAGCGGGTCTAACGGGTACACCATAGCTAACCCAGATGGACCTCCGGCTCCTCCTCGTCTTCCTCCTGGCCTTCGCGGCAGCGGGACTGGCGGCGTTCGCGCTGATCTCGAAGTACCAGGATCAGCTGGTAGAGCTTTTCGCGCAGTACACGGGGCGCACCCGGGAGCAGCTGGCACGCACGCGCAATCCGCTGTCCACCGAGCGCTTCACCCGCAACCAGGCCATCGCGGCGGGGCTATTCGCCCTGCTCGGCGTGGCGCTCGCCCCGGGCATCCTGCCGCGGCTCTTCCTGGGCGCGGTGTTCGGCGGACTGGCCTGGTTCGCCGCCGACCGCTACCTCGACTGGCAATGGCAGCGCTACCAGCGCGAGTTCGAGGAGCAGCTCCCCGACATGGTCGGTGTCGTCTCCAACGCGGTGAAATCGAGCTTCTCGGTGCAGCAGGCCCTCGACCTGGTGACTGCCGAGTTCGCCGATCCGATGGGGGCCGAGGTCACCGAGGTCCTCCAGGAGATCCGGATGGGCGTCCCCTTCGAGGAGGCGCTGCAGAACTGGGGCGAGCGGCTGGATAACGACGACCTCGACATCTTCGTGACGGCGCTGATCATCCAGCGGCAGACCGGCGGCAACCTGAGCGAGGTGCTCGAGAACCTGGCCGCCACGATGCGCGAGCGGCGGCGCATCCAGGGCCAGATCCGTACGCTGACCACGCAGGGGCGGTTCTCGGGGCAGATCCTGACTTTCTTGCCGGTCGGGCTGTACGTGGTGCTGTACCTGCTCGCCCCCGACCGCATGGGCGTGCTGTTCAGCGATCCGCTCGGCTGGGCCATCATCGCGGTCTGCGCGACGATGATCCTCATCGGCTCGCTCATCGTGCGCCGCATCGTGACGCTGGACGTGTAGGCGATGGGCCCGATCGTCTTCCTCGTCGTCTTCGGCGGCGTCTTCCTGGCGTTTGCACTGGTCATCCTGGCTTTCGCCAAGCCCAAGAGCCGCAGCCAGGTGGAATCGCGGCTCAAGCGAGCCGGCGAGCGCGATCGCTTCGCCGGCCCCGCCAGGGAGCCGCGCGCCAAGACCGCGCCCTTGCGTGTCCTCGAGGAGCGGTTGAAGCCCTTCGCCGTCGAACGCCTCACCGAGGAGCGGGAGTCCGCGCTGGCGCGCCAGCTCCGGATGGCCGGCGATTACGACACCACGCCGCTCCGCTTCGTCACGCGGCAAATCATCTCGGCGCTGCTCCTGCCGGTGGCGTTCTGGCTCGTGAGCTGGGGCGCGGTGCCCCTCGAGATGCCGGTCCTGGTGGCCGGCACCGCGCTTTCTATCCTGGCGGGTTACCGCCTGCCGGCCTCGCGCCTGGCGCAGAAGATCGAGCGACGCCAGCGGCTGATCCTGCGGCAACTGCCGACCACACTGGATCTGCTCACCACCTGCGTCGAGGCCGGCATGTCCCTGCAGAGCGCCCTGCAGAAGGTCGCCGAACGCATGAAGCCACACCCGATGAAGGACGAACTCGAGCGCACGCTCAAGGAGATGCAACTGGGCCGCCCCCGCGGCGAGGCCCTGCGCGATCTGGGGCGCCGCGTCGGCCTCAAGGAGCTCAACAGCGTGGCGATCGCCCTGGTGCAGGCCGAAACCATGGGCGCCTCGGTGTCGAAGACGTTGCGCGTCCAGAGTTCGGTCATCCGCGAGGCGCGGTGGCAAGCCGCCCAGGAGCAGGCGCAGAAGGCGCCCCTCAAGATGGTCTTCCCGATCACCTTCCTGATCTTCCCGACCATCTTCATCATCATCTTCGGTCCCTTGATCTTGAGTATCTTGACGGGGCAAACGTGAGAGTGGGGCCCACGGAGCCGCCGCCGCTCCGCAAGGCGGCAAGGGCGACCCCATCGAGAGTGGGGCCCACGGAGCCGCCGCCGCTCCGCAAGGCGGCAAGGGCGACCCCATCGAGAGTGGGGCCCACGGAGCCGCCGCCGCTCCGCAAGGCGGCAAGGGCGACCCCATGGTGAGGCGCGGCGCCGATCTGGTCGTCTCCCACCTGCGCGTCGCGGACTGGTTTCTCCCGCGCCTGGTGGGGCTGGGCTGGATCCGCGAGTTTCCGCAGGGCCACGGGTTGCTGATCGAACCCTGCAACAGCATCCACACCTTGTGGCCGGCTTTCGCCATCGACGTGGTATTCTTGTCGCCTGAAGGCCGCATCGTGCGGACCTTCCCGGGTGTCAAGCCCATGCGCGTACGCGCCGCGCTGGATGCGCACTCGGTCCTGGAATTGCCGGCGGGCACCATCGACCGCTTCGGCCTGCAGCCCGGCCAGACCCTCGAGATCGAGAGATGATTCGCAGCCCAGACGCAGCACGGCTCGCCGCCCTGCTGCCCGCCTTGCTGGCGTGCGGCCTGCTCGTGGCGCGGCCGGCCGCCGGCGCGCCGTTCGAGGATGTGGCGGGCGACCAGGCATTCATCGCCAACGCCCTGGGCAGCCGCGACGTGCTCCCGCCCGTCTGGGGCGCCGTCCTCGCGCCCCACGCGCCGGTCTACCGGTACGAGCAGGCGTGGATGCTGGCCGCCATGCTCGACCCCAAGGAGCATCCCTTCAGCGTCATCGCCTGGCCGGACGTGCCGCCCGGGCACTGGGCCCTCCTGGCGGTCAACCGCATCGTGGGCGTCGGCGTGCTCAAGGAGGAAGATGGCCGCTTCAACGGCGATCGGCGCATTCGCCGCGACGAGTTCGTGGCGACCCTCGACAAGGTGCTTACCTATCGCGCCCTGCCGCCCCCGCCGCCGCGCAAGGCCGGCATCGTATCGTTTCCGGACGCCCGGACCCAGGCCGTGGATCGGGCGGCAAACTTCTGGCAGTTCCTGGATCCCGCCCCCCGGTTCCGGCCCACCGAGATCCTCACGCGCGCCGAGGCGGTGGAGATGCTCGCCAAGGCGGCGCCCCTGGTCGATCGCAGCTTCATCGCGCTCCTGACGCCGCCCACGCCCACACCGGTCCCGCCCACGCCCACGCCGCGGCCGACCCCGAGGCCGGCCGCCACGCCGGCGCCCTCGGGCAGCCCCGGAATGGTCGTGTCCGCCACGTCCGAACCAGGCGTCACGCCTGGCCCCGAGCTCACGCCCAGCGCCGAGCCCCTGCCCCGCCAGACCCTGCCGCCCTTCACGTGGCAGTGGGAGGGCGCCCCGTCGCTCGCCTCGGTGCAGTTCGGCGATCTGCTCGGCGTCAGCTACGCTTTCCCCAGCGGCGGCGACGTTTCGGTGCGCGGGTCGGCCGGGCCCCTGGTCGGGGCTGGTTCGGCCGGCGGCCGGGCGATCCTCGTCACATCCGACAAGCGGACGCAATTCAACGTCAGCGCGAGCGCGCGTGGCCTGTTCGAACTCGGATCCGAGGGGGCGCGGCCGGCCCTCGGGGCCAACGTGCTGGCTGACATCCAGTCGGTGACCGCGCCCGCCAATCCCGATGTGGCGAAGAAATCGTCGCGCACCTTCCTGGGAGCAGGGCCAGCCGGCCAGGTGGCCGTGGCGGCCGGCCCGGTCGATCTCACCGCCGGCGCCCAGATGCAAATCGGCGTGGCCATCGGCCAGGGCGTGGGCTTCGGTTTCGGCGTGGGCTACCAGGTCGAGGGCCGGCTTCCCGGCCTGCTGGGCGACATCGGCGCGCTGGCGGCCGTGCGCGGGCAGATGGTGTCCCCCGGGGGCGGCTACGACTTCATGAACAGCCTGCTGCTGGGCCTGGGCGGCGGCTTCTAGGGCATGGGCACGGCCTTCTACGCTCTCCTGGCGTTTCTGGCCTACGCATTACCGTACACGCTCCTTGCCTTGGCGCCCGGCGCGATGGCCGACGCGGCCGGCAAGACCCTGCGCGAGCGCATCGATCCCCCCGGCGCCGCCCGGTTCGCCCTGGATGTCGATCCGCCCATCCGCGCGGCCGGCGGCGAACTCGACCGCGTGGCCGTGGCGATCGCCTCGGCGACCATCGCCGGCGCCCTCCCGGTGGAGTACCTCGAACTCGAGGCCCGGCACATCCGCTTCGACGTCTGGGCCGCGGTGTTCGACCGGCAACTGGTCCTGCGCGGGCCCATGGAGGCCTCGGGATCGGTCGAGTTGACCGAGGAGGGCCTGACGCAGTTCGTCCGGTCGGATCTGGTGCGGGCGCAGTTCCGCGGGCTGACGCCGCCGCGCAACGTGGCGTTGCCCGGCATGAGCGGGGCGGTGACGCGCGTGGACATCGTGCCCACCAAGGTCGGCCTGGCCGACGGGCGCATCGAGGTGCGCGCCCAGGTCCAGGTGCCCGATCTGGGCCTCGCGGTGCCCGTCGCGGCGAGCGCCCGGCCGATCCTCATCGACGCCACGCACTTCACCGTGGCCGAACCCCGGGTGGTGGCCATGGGCCGGGTGCTGGGCGCCGAGCAACTGCTCCGCGGCGCCCAGATGCCCATCTTCGACCTGGCCGATCTCGCCTCCGGGGACGTGGCCGTGCGGGTGGCCAACCTGGAGGTGAGCGGCGGCCGCCTCAAGGTGGCGGGCGAGGCGACCATCCGCCGGTTGCCGCCGCCGCAGTAGGGCGTATTCATGTCGCCGGCCCGGCTATGGCCCGAGTAGGGCCGGCGTCTCTGCCGGCCCGGCTGTGGCCCGAGTAGGGCCGGCGTCTCTGCCGGCCCGGGCTACAATTAGCTCATGAGAAGCGGGCTCAGGCTGCGCCGGGGCATGGTCGACTTCGGCCAGGACCTCTGGTACACGACCTTGAAGGGCATCCTTTCCGAGCCGGTGAGCCGGACCCTGGGCGGCATCCAGGTGGCGGGGCTCGACAACGTGCCAGCCGCCGGGCCGGCCCTCCTGGTCGGCAACCACCGGACGGTGAGCGACCCGTTCCTGCTGGGCGCGGTGCTCCCGCGCCGCGTGCAGTACGTGGTCGCGGCGTTCATGGGCAAGTTGCCCTTCACGCGGGAGCTGGCGAGTTCCACCGGCAACATCGTGCTGCCCGTCAGCAAGGGCGGCAAGAGCCAGGAACTCATCCGCCGCGCCCGCCGCCTGCTGCGCAACGGCCGCCTGGTGGGCGTCTTCCCCGAGGGCATGGACAACTTCCTCAACGGGTCGGCGCCCGGCACCGTGTCAAAGTTCCACACCACGTTCGCCCGGCTGATCCTGGGCTTGCGGATGCCCGACCTCCCCGTCATCCCCATCGCCATCACGGGCGAAGAGGAACGCATCGTGGTCAAGTTTCCCGCGGCCCTCTTGAAGGTGGTCGACCCGCACATCCCGGTGGACGCCGCGGGCGGCATCGTGGCGCCGGTGTACAACAAGGCCCGCATCGCCGTCGGGCCGCCCCTCACGTTCCCCGAGGTCGCCGACCTGCCGCCGGACGCCCACGACGATTTCGTGGCGCACATCGTCGAGACGGTGCGCGGCGAGGTGGTGCGCCTTGCCGAGGCCCCCACGATCGCCATCCTGGACGCCCCGCCCCGGCGCCTGTCGCTGCCCGGTTTTTTCGACGACACCGACAGCATGTGAAGCTCTCGTGGGCCGTGCCGGCACCTCGGGAGAACCTGCATCTGCTACGCTGGACGAATGAGCGAACACGTCCATGGGCCCGACTGTGGCCACGGCACTCCCGTCAGGCTGGGTGAGGTGGGCGGCAAGGAGCCTTGCCCCTGCGGTTCCGGCAAGAAGTACAAGCATTGCTGCTATCAACGGGATGCCGCGAGCACGCCGGCCACACCGGCCATGCATGCGCGCGCCGCTACCGACGACGCGAGCGAGGCCCCGCCGGCCGAAAGCCCCCATGGCGGCCCGAAGGCGCCGCCGCTGCCCAGGGGGCCGGTCCGGCCTCCCAGCAAGCCGCCGCAGGGGGCGGTGAAGGCCCTCGGGCGCCGATCAGGCCACCGCTAGATCGGCGCCGATCCCGCGCTTGCTGGATCTCGGCAGGATCGCGGGTATCCTCCTCCCCGATGAGCCTGACCTATGCCGCCGCGCGAGCGTTGCTCAAGCCGCTGGTCGACCGGCAGATCCACATCCGGGCCGAAGTGTTAACGCGAAACATAAGCACCCCGTAAGGCGGCGCCCAGTTAACATTTCGGCCCCGTGGCGCCGCAAGGCGGAGGCCCCGGAAGAGGCAACTCGTACGGCCCGGGCTGGGGGCTCTTGCCCATGCTTCAATGGGGCCGCGGCACGGAGGCCGCGGAAGAGCTCGTCAAAGGCGGGTGCGTCTTCGGGCGGCCGGCGCTTCAATGGGGCCGCGGCACGGAGGCCGCGGAAGAGACCAGTGCCACGAGGGCGAGAAGCCCCAGGAGGATAAGGCTTCAATGGGGCCGCGGCACGGAGGCCGCGGAAGAGGCTAGAATTAGTATGAACATAAACCCTAGTGTTTCTGCTTCAATGGGGCCGCGGCACGGAGGCCGCGGAAGAGACGTGCTGCATAATCTCCCCGCGCGCCGTGGCGGCGGGCTTCAATGGGGCCGCGGCACGGAGGCCGCGGAAGAGTTGTCTATCATGGGCTCCGAGGGCTGCGCCCCGGCCGCTTCAATGGGGCCGCGGCACGGAGGCCGCGGAAGAGGGCCGGATCTCACGAGGCGGCGAGCGGATCAGCGGGCTTCAATGGGGCCGCGGCACGGAGGCCGCGGAAGAGACCGTTTCTCTGGCACGCAATGAAGGTGCTGGGCAACTTCAATGGGGCCGCGGCACGGAGGCCGCGGAAGAGTCGGGCCAGTCGGACTCGACGTGGAGTATCGAAGACGGACTTCAATGGGGCCGCGGCACGGAGGCCGCGGAAGAGCGCCATGCCCGAGACGTAGTACTGCGTGTTCGGCGCACTTCAATGGGGCCGCGGCACGGAGGCCGCGGAAGAGGCAACCGAGCGCCAACCCTTCGGCGCAACCGAGCGCACTTCAATGGGGCCGCGGCACGGAGGCCGCGGAAGAGGGTCGCGTTGTACGTGTCGCCCATGTTCACATACTCACTTCAATGGGGCCGCGGCACGGAGGCCGCGGAAGAGCCTTGTATTTCGGTATCCACTCGTCGCGGCGGCGCGACTTCAATGGGGCCGCGGCACGGAGGCCGCGGAAGAGCTGCGCTGTCTAGCGCATTACAGGCCTCGCCGGCCGACTTCAATGGGGCCGCGGCACGGAGGCCGCGGAAGAGGGTGGCCACCCCTGGGAAGGGGCGCC
>Ga0194120_10010276_pt1 | contig 11614 bp, 13 predicted proteins | sample TA2MahCa65mmetaG_FD_148642 | JGI IMG/M metagenome (GOLD analysis project Ga0194120, IMG submission 148642) | Freshwater microbial communities from Lake Tanganyika, Tanzania - TA2015019 Mahale Deep Cast 65m | ecosystem: Environmental > Aquatic > Freshwater > Lake | place: Tanzania: Lake... | reverse complement strand
CTTGAAAAAAGGGAAATCAGCCGCTTTCAATGTATAGTTAGGTTTAGCGTCTTGATTTGATAACTCAAATTTTTTGCTTGATACTGTATTACTGACATGCAGCATCCCGGGATTTAACTGATTTTCAGATCGTATATCAGCGCCAGCATGAAAATGGCAACTTGCACAAGCATCACCATTGCTACCAACATTCGTATCCCAAAACAATGCTTTACCCAACTGAATCGCGGCATTTTTATCCAGTACAATGGGGGATTTTCCATCGAGTAAGCCAGCCGTCACCGGGATAGAATATAGTGAGAGGTTCTTACCTGTCAGCTCACCGTGCGCCACTACGTTTTGAGCACAGACACTAAGCAATATGAAAATTAAAGGAGTATTTAAACGCATAACAATTAGTTTTTTGTTTAACACGCAGATCAAATGATTATACTCTCAAGTTCATTTGATCTGCTGCAGATCAAATGAACTGTTTTTATTTCTGAGTGACGGTTACTTTCAGAGCGTGCACATTACCAACACCCTTTCCTGCATTTACTGCAGCTGCTGAGCCTACGTCAGGCTTGAGCCCCCCAACCACAAACTGAAAGATTCCTGTTGTTTTAGGTGTAAATGTTAATTCAACTCTTCCGGGAGTCCTTGCCAAAACACCTGTTGCAGCATTTGCCGCATCTGATAATTTTTTAGAGTTTGCAATCCCTGTCGTTGTAAACCCCGCTGGCAAATACGGACCAAATACCGTAGCCGTTGCATCAGTTGCTGCATTGTAGGGTCTTAACGATTTTGTAGTTGCATCTAACGTGAACTTGTCACCTAAACCATCGACATCGTAACCACTTGCAACATATTCCATTGAGATATCGCCAACAACTACGTTGTTTGTCTCATCTTTTGCATTCGGAACTAAAATGTTAGAGGCCTGATCGTAAGAATGAGAGTTCACATAGAATAATGCTTGTGCCGCAGTCGGTGTTGCATCTTTAGCAACTGCAGCCGGTAGTACGCTAGGCAAATCGACTTTAGATCTACGTTGCCAAACAGTGATGCCTGGATGAAAACCCGCTATTGCAGTTGCATCAACAACAATAGAGACTGGTTTCCCTTTTGTTAAGGACACAGAACCCCATTTACTGAAATGCGTCCACCCCAAGTACCCCATAGACTCACTGACCCAAGAAGCACCGTTCACCTTTTCAAAAGTTGTCGTATTGGTACCTGATGTCAGGTTAATCACATAACTACTTGCCAAAATTGATGTGGCAGCATCAGCATGGAATGATGTAGCAAGTAAAATTGAGGAAGCAATAGCGCCAAATTTAGCTTTTTTATAAAATTTCATACATTTCATTTCCTAGAAAAAAAATTATTGGGCAGGCCAGGAAGGACGAATGTTAAAAACGCACCTCCTTACTTTGATACAAGCGAAATTCATGCCATTTTATTTATCATTAATATTCAATAAGTTATACCACCACCAGAAATAAGCTTATTCAACAAATGTGTCATATGCCATATTTTTTAATGAAATACGTGATATGACTCATTTTATGCTTTTGAAGAATATCAATTCTAAGAAGGCCAGAAAGCGGATTCCACAGTTATTGCAATTGATAGGGCAGTTGCAAGAAAGTCCAGCTCACGCTTTGGCCAGAACACTACTTTTTTGGATAGAACCCATTATTCGAATGTGGCGTTTATCAAGATCTAATGGAATTACCGAAGGGTTTCACACTAAAATGGAGATGATTTCCAGGCGAGCTTATGGCTTTAGAAATTTTGAAAATGTCCGGATGCGTGTTTTAGCGCTTTGCGGGTGGATTGATGTCATTAATCGGGTTTAATCGTGTCCATCCCCCGTTTATGACGGAGAGCCGACTGATTGCTTTAGGTCCATCTTACTGATTATGAAGAAAAATCGATTGGGGTGAACGATGGGGCTCGAACCCACGACAACCGGAATCACAATCCGGGACTCTACCAACTGAGCTACGCTCACCATAATGATTTTTTTGGAATGGCACGCTTGGCAGGACTCGAACCTGCGACCCTCGGCTTAGAAGGCCGATGCTCTATCCAGCTGAGCTACAAGCGCAAATCTTGGTCGGGGTAGAGAGATTCGAACTCCCGACATCCTGCTCCCAAAGCAGGCGCGCTACCAGACTGCGCTATACCCCGAATTTGACCTTCTAGTCTGGAGAGTCAAACCCTCCGTGAAGAGCCGCTATATTAGCCAGTCAGGGATTAATCGTCAAATACTTTTTGCGCCAAATGTGAATATCTGCCTCAAAGTCTGGATTGGACCAGCGCATAAATTGCCGCAACCTTGATGTCCAACCCCTCTGCCAGACACGTTAATGCCTCTCGCTTTGAGGTTGCCAGTTCAATATTCTTCAAACTCGCCGCATTGATTTCGACATTCAGTGCCGCACTCTTAAATCCTGCATATGCTGACATCACTGCCACGCCCGCGTCACTGATAACCGCAGTACTGCCCTTTTCAGCCGCCAACTCACTTAAGGTGATGACCTCAGCACAAGCTTTAGCACACTCCAAAGGCACTTCGATCGCTTGCTGTAAAACAGCTTGTATACTTTGGCTACGTTGCTGTTTTTGTTCCTCTGTGTCTTTGGGTAAGGCGTAACAGGCCATTAAGTCATTAAAGACCTCAATATCCGCTTTAATCATACTAGTTAAACGACCACGCAGTTGTTCAGCTTCTTGCAATAACTGCTGCATTTCTGCTTCAACATTCGCATATTTAGCTTTACCGATAGTCAGATGACACACCATACTCAACAAAGCCGCCCCCTGCGCACCCAGCACAGCGGCAGCACTGCCTCCGCCCGGAGTTGCATCTTTGGACGCCAGTTTGTCCAGATAAAATTGCAAAGACTGGTCTTTCATATCCAACATATTAATTTTCCCTGCGCCAAAGCGTTTGACCACCCGCAACATCTTCCAGAACGACGCCTTGCGCCTTTAATTGATCACGAATAGCGTCAGCCTGCGCCCATTGTTTATTCGCTTTAGCCGCAGCCCGCTCGCTGATCAACTGCTCAATGGCTTCTTCATCCAAACCTTGTTGACTGGCAGAACCTTTAAGAAATTTTTCAACGTCATCCTGCAGTAAACCCAAAAGCCCAGCCAGCGTTTTTAAGGTCACCGCATAAGGCAGCTTGTTTTCGGCTTTATTCAGTTCTCTGGCTAAGTCAAACAATACCGCCAAGGCCACCGCCGTATTAAAGTCGTCATTCATCGCGTCTTCAAAACGCTTGACGTAATCTTCTAATAGAGGGGTTTCGGTGCATTCAACGCCTCTCAGGGCCGTATAAAGACGTGTTAAAGCCAGACCCGCATCATTCAGCTGTTCATCCGAGTAATTCAATGGACTGCGATAATGGCTGGATAAAATGAAAAAACGAATAATTTCAGGGCGATATTGCTTAAGCACTTCGCGAACTGTGAAAAAATTACCTAAAGATTTGGACATTTTTTCTTCATTGACCCGCACAAAGCCATTGTGCATCCAGTAATTCACAAAGGTTTCGCCGGTCGAGGCTTCAGACTGGGCAATTTCGTTCTCATGATGCGGGAACTGCAAATCCATACCACCACCATGAATATCAAAATGATTACCCAGGCAGCAAGTCGACATCGCTGAGCATTCAATATGCCAGCCTGGTCGGCCTAATCCCCATGGCGATTCCCACGATGGTTCGCCGGGCTTGGCCATTTTCCACAACACAAAATCCAAAGGATCGCGCTTGGCCTGATCAACATTCACTCGTTCACCGGCTTGCAAGTCTTCGATATTCTTACCGGATAGTTGGCCATAACTGGCAAACTGTCCCACGGCGTAAAACACATCCCCGTTGCTCCCAACATAGGCGTATCCCTTGGCAATCAGATTTTGAATCATATTGACAATATCGGGAATGGATTGTGTAGCGCGAGGTTCAATGTCTGGTGGCAATACCGACAAGGCACGCTCGTCTTCGTGCATAGCCTCAATAAATCGCTCGGTCAGTGCCGTAAAAGCCTCGCCCCTTTCATTGGCACGTTGAATAATTTTGTCATCAATATCGGTTACATTACGCACATAGGTCAGTTCATATCCGAGATGACGTAAATAGCGGGCAACGGTATCGAAAACCACCATAACCCGGGCGTGACCAACGTGACAGTAGTCATAAACTGTCATCCCGCAGACATACATACCAACCTTGGGATGCTGTCTAGGTTGAAAAACCTCTTTGTTGCGGGTCAGGGTGTTATAGATTTTTAACATGATTTTGACTGATCAATCCGACAAAAGACTGGGCAATCTATCAAGATTCCAGCTTCTCTTTCAAGATAAAAACACATAGAATTCTGCGGCTAGGGCGTTTACAGGATCCCATTATGTACAAAAAACTGTTCGTTGTATTATTACTTTTACTTTCAAACCTTTCATTTGCAAAGGAAAAAACCATGTCTGACACACAAACCAAAGTTAAACTGACTACATCATTAGGTGCAGTCGTTATTCAATTAAATGCTGAAAAAGCGCCTGTCACAGTCGCGAATTTTGTCCGCTATGTTCAAGAAGGCTTCTATACTGACACTATTTTTCATCGCATTATCCCTGGCTTTATGGCGCAAGGCGGTGGCTTTGACATCGGCTTCAACCAGAAAAACACCCACGAACAAATTGAGAACGAAGCCAACAATGGTTTAAAAAACAAACGCGGTACGATTGCAATGGCCAGAACCAATGCTCCGCATTCTGCCACCGCCCAGTTCTTTATCAACTATAAAGATAATAGCTTTCTGGACCACACCAGCCCAAGCCCAAGCGGTTGGGGTTACGCAGTATTTGGTGAAGTGATCGAAGGTATGGACGTTGTCGATGCGATGGCGAAGCAAGCTACTGGTAATCGCGGCGGTCATCAGGATGTTCCTAAAACCGATATCGTAATTGAAAGCGCAGAAGTTATTGAGTAACACGTTTGGCGCCGGTTCTTTTTCCGGCGCCGATTTTCAAAGCTTTTGAATACTATCATTCACTTCATATCCGATCTACATCTGAGTCTCGATAAACCCGAGATCACCAGACGTTTCCTGCATTATCTGCAAAATATAGCCCCTGAGGCTAAAAGCCTCTATATCCTGGGCGACTTATTTGATGCCTGGATAGGCGATGACGATAACACACCCCCTACCCCATCGATTAAACACAGCCTAAAACAACTGTCTGAACAGGGTACGCAGATTTACATGATCCGTGGTAATCGCGATTTCTTGTTGGGCCAGACTTTTTGTCAGGCGACGGGCGTTGAGTTGCTGAACGATTTTGCCCGAATCGAACTGGGCAATCAGGCCGTTTTATTGACCCATGGTGATTTACTGTGCACGGATGACTTGGCTTACCAGGCCTTTCGGCAGAAATCTCGCCAGCCAGAATGGCAGAGCAATGTCTTAGCCAAACCTTTATGGCTGCGTCTGCTGGCGGCTCGTTGGTACCGACTTCGCAGTCATTATCACAAACGCGGCAAGACCCAAGAGATTATGGATGTTAATCAATCTACCGTTGAAGCCATGTTAAATGAGTATGCTTGTGTCTGGCTGATTCACGGTCATACCCACCGACCGAATACACATCATTTTTTGCTGGATACCCAAGCCGCGCAACGCATAGTCTTATCCGACTGGACCAAAGAGCGCGGCGCTTATCTTAGCTGGGATGGGGTGAAACTGAGTGAACAGCTTTTATAAAGCCCAAAAAAAGCCAGGACTAAGCCTGGCTATGGAGTTGGACCAAAAACTAAAAAGCACAGCCGGACTTGATACCCAGCTTCTTAAGGATGATGGCTAATGGACAGAAACCGGTAAAAGCGGCTTGCAATAAATTGGCGCCGACAAAAGCGGTGAACCATAACCAATTGACCGAATGCCATTGAGCCAGAGCCAAGCTAATCAGAATAAAACTGCCCGCAAAGGCCATTACCAATCGATCAATTGTCATTAGTCACCTCTTATTTCAGACGTACTACGCCCATCAGTTTCAGAGTTAAGCGCTCATAGAAAGGCTCACTAATCCCTTTTCTAACTTTACGCATAAAATATTTTTCAAAACCAATTTTAGCCAAATGCACCCATTTACCATGATTCGACCAGGTGGTGTTGCGGGGTGGGATTTGCGGTACGGCCAAGAAGGCAACACCGGTATCACCCAAATCAGCCAGACACAAAGCACTTAAACTAGGAATATCTGAAGGCTCTTTACCGGCTAATTCATCGCGAATATTGTGCGCCGTAGCAGTTACCATAGACTCAATCATATAACCGGTTTTCGGTGTGCCGACCGGTAAAGGAGTTTTTTCAACTGGGGGCAAAGCGACACAAACACCTACCGAGTAGATATTCTTAAAGGTCGGATTACGTTGATGTTGATCAACAATCACAAATCCACGGGGATTGGTCAAACCTTCGACGCCAGAAAAACGGACGGCGTCTACACCAGTAAAGGCTGGCAACATCATGGAGTGCTTAAACGGCACCTCATGTTTTTGTTTTTCATTAGCCAGATCATCCACCTCGGTGACATACATCATGCCATCTTCAATACGATCAACTTTGGCGTTGGTAATCCATTTGATGGACTTATCACGCAAAGCACTTTCCAGCATACCCTTAGTATCACCCACACCCCCTAAGCCTAAATGACCAATATAAGGCTCAGAAGTAACGAAAGTCATGGGGACTTTATCGCGAATTTTACGACGACGTAATTCGGTTTCCAGAATCATCAAGTATTCATAAGCCGGACCAAAACAAGAAGCACCTTGAACCGCACCGATCACAATAGGACCCGGGTTTTCTAATAACTTATCAAAATCTACAGCAGCCACTGCAGCATGATCAACATGACAAACTGAACTGGTGAAACCTTCTGGCCCCAAGCCTGGCACTTCATCAAAAGCCAGGCGTGGACCGGTAGCAATAATCAAATAATCGTACTCAACTGAGCTACCATCTTCGAGATCGACTTTGTTGGCAGGAGGATCGACTTTAACCGCTTTTTTCTGAACGAACTCAATACCCTTTTTCTTCATGACTGGGGCGAGTTCAATTTTAAGATCCTGCGGTTTACGCCACTTAGGCGGAACCCAAGGATTTGAAGGCACAAAATGGAACGTAGGTGAATCAGATATCACCACGACTTCATGTTGCTTACCCACCATTTCTTTCATTTCATAGGCCATTGGCACGCCGCCAATACCCGCACCTAACACAACGATTTTAGCCATAACACTCTCCTGCAGACGCTTGAAAAACCTTTGATGACAGGCGCTTAACGAACGCTCTTGTTAATCTTCATCACTATCAAAGGGACAGACAAAGAATATTAGAATTTCCTAACATTGGCAATAAAAAAATAAAGTTATGTTTTTTTACGATACCAATCCAATTCGCTCTAATCGCCCTGAGCTGCCAGCAAAAAGCTAATTATTGTTCTGATTTGGATTTGAGAGGCGAGTCTTGCAATGAAGGCTCAATTTGAGGCGGCTGAATGGAGGACTGCGGCAGCGTTTTAGATGCTTGATGCAATTGATTTGGCAAAGCCTCGAAGCTGTCTTCTAGCGGCGGACGCTGACAATCGGGCTCGTCGCTTTGCTCAGGTGTGCAAAGCACACGATAGATTAAAGGTGAAGCATTAGGTGATAAGGTCTGCTGCAAGGGCACATCCTCTTCAGACATATGCCCCAGTAATTCAGCTGCCCAGGTAGTTTGTGCGCAAAGGCTTAGCCATAACCAGCAGAAAACGCGCATGGCCTTAGATTTTAGATAAGCGCTGTTTAGCTTCATGCCAGAAAGCATCTAGCTCCTCAAGTTCGCAATCGACTAATTCGCGACCAGAAACCGCAACCTGTTGTTCGATATAGTTAAAGCGTCGACTAAACTTCTGATTCGCTTCGCGCAAGGCGATTTCTGGATTGACTTTTAGATGGCGCGCCAAATTAACGACAACAAATAAAAGATCACCCACTTCTTCTTGCACGTGTTCTTGGTCCGCCGATAACCAGGCCTCATGCACCTCGGCTAGCTCTTCGTTGACCTTGGCAAATACCGGATCAATTTCAGGCCAGTCGAAACCATGTTGAGCGGCCCTATCCTGAAGTTTTTCGCAATGTAACAAAGCAGGTAAAGCCTGAGTAACACCGTCGAGAACACTTGAGGGCTTTTGTTGCGGATTTTTTTGCTGGCGTTCCAGCGCCTTGGCATCTTCCCAAGCCTGCTGTCTTTCCTCGTCATTGGCAAACTCGACACCCGCAAATACGTGGGGATGCCGTACGATCAACTTATTCGCAATAGCCGCTGCTACTTGTTCAAAATCGAAGAGATTCTGCTCTTTGGCGATCTGAGCATGAAACACGACCTGAAGCAGCAAATCCCCCAACTCAGAACGCAAGTCATCGTGATCATTCCGCTCTATAGCATCAATCACCTCATAGGCTTCTTCGATCAGATAGGGCTTGAGACTTTGAAAATCTTGCTTAACATCCCAAGGACAGCCAGTTTCGGGATGTCGGAGCTGAGTCATCAGCTCCAGTAATTGCCGGGTGTTTTCTAGCTTCAAAACGAGGATCCAAAACTGTCTTGATAACGCAGTTTGAAATCAGCCAAAGTGAACACATGATTTTGTGTGCCATTGTGCTCAATCTTGATCGCACCCATTAAGGAAGCTATACGACCGGTAACTTCCCAATCGTATTCGTTCATTAAACCGAATAAGAGACCAGCACGGTAGGCATCGCCACAACCCGTCGGGTCGGCCAATTGTGAAACTGGCGCCGATGGAATTTCGATACACTGACCATTGGCGTAGATTTTAGAGCCCTGTCCACCCAAAGTGATGATTAAAGCTTCGACCTTAGCCGCTAATTGCTCCAAACTCAAACCTGTACGCTGCTGAACCAGTTCCGCTTCATAATCATTAAAGGTGGCGTAAGTAGCCAAATCCAAGAAGCGTAATAATTCCTCACCATCGAACATAGGCATACCTTGGCCCGGATCGAAAATAAACGGAATGCCTGCTTCAGCAAATTGTTCGGCGTGCTCTTGCATCCCTTGCTTGCCGTCTGGTGAAACGATACCGATACAGATTTTTTCATCGACAGGCACTGCGTTGAGATGCGAAAAGCTCATCGCTCCGGGATGAAAAGCCGTGATCTGATTATCGTCAATATCAGTCGTGATATAGGCCTGACCGGTATAGTGATCATCAAGGACCTTGATAAACCGAGTGGAAATGCCATTGCGGCTTAACCATTGTGCGTATGGCTCAAAATCATGACCCACTGTCGCCATGATGGTGGCTTCTTCCTGCAGTAAATGCAGGTTGTAGGCGATATTACCTGCACAACCACCATATTCCCGTCGCATGGTCGGCACCAGAAAAGACACATTCAAAATGTGCAGTTTGTCTGGGAGGATATGATTTTTGAATGAATCATGAAACACCATTATGGTGTCATAGGCCATAGAGCCACAGATTAAAGCAGTCATTGCGTTTCCTTATTTGATCAGTATCAGAGCCCAGGTAATCCCAGCCCATATCAAGGATAACATGACTGCGGCAGAACCTATATCCTTAGCACGCCCCGAGAGCTCATGATGTTCCAGTCCTACCCGATCAACCACCGCTTCGACCGCTGAATTCAGCAACTCCACCACCAACACTAATATCACACTACCAATCAGCAACACTTTCTCAATAGCATTATTCCCTAAGACCAGTGCGATAGGTGTGCTGATGATGAATAGTAAGACTTCTTGGCGAAAAGCTTCTTCATGCTGCCAAGTTGCTTTGAATCCAGCAACCGAAAAAAAGCAGGCATTAATTAAACGTTTTAATCCTTTTGCGTTTTGGTTGGCCATTTCCTGTTTCCATTAGGCATCGATCATATTTAAATAGGCATCGGCATCCATTAGGGCATCAAGCTCAGCAGGATCCTTTGCTTCAATTACAAATAACCAGGTGTTGAACGCATCATCATTCACCCGTTCCGGCTCATCTTCCAAAGCCTCGTTAACTGCTACAACTTGACCGTTAACAGGACTATAAAGATCCGATGCGGTTTTAACGGATTCAACTACGGCAATCTGTTCGCCGAGTTCAACTTTTCGCCCGACCTCAGGCAAATCGATAAAAACAATATCACCCAGCTCAGATTGGGCAAAATCAGTAATTCCTATCCTGACGCGATTGTTTTCTTCCAGCTTTGACCACTCATGGCTGACAGCATATTTTAAGTTTTCCGGCATTGGTTTCATGATTGTTCCTTGCGCTCTGCTAAATCAAACTCAAAGAAAAGCATAACCCGCAATTTTTTTTAGACAACAAAAAATTACAAAACCCCTTGAGCTCACTATAATCATTTCAATTTAAATTTTTTGATCTCACATGCTCAAGCTTCCTGCTACTTTGTTGCTCACGCTTGGCTTATTACTATCGTCCAGCAGTTTTGCTGATGACGATGACAATCCCAAGCCCAAAAAACAGACGACTAAACCCGCTGAAAACATCAATACCGTCATTCTTGACCCAGAACAACAACTCCGCGCTGGCATTCAAACAATCGCTTTAAGCCAAAGTAAACTAGGCCCTGAATCGATTGCGTTTGGTACTGTGGTGAATCTGGAGCGATTATTACTGGTCCGCCAACAATATCTGCACAGCCTCGCGCAACAACAAACCGCCCATGCTAAAAACGCTGAAGCCCAGCTGAATTTATCCCGCACCCAGTCACTGCATGACCAGGACATTGTCTCCAGTCGCCGTCTTCAGGAACAACAAGCCCAAGCCCAGACCGAGCAAGCACAACTAGCCATCAGCCATTATCAAAATGAATTACTTTTGAATAATTGTCAGCTGGAATGGGGTGCCGATTTATGCCAATGGCTAACAGATGCAAAAGGCCGACACATTCAAGAATTCCTTGCACAGAAAGCACAATTACTGCAAATCACTCTCCCGGCAGGTCATGAACTGATTAGGAATCAACAGCAAATCTTCGTAGATGAACATGGCAAGCGCGAAAACGCAATTCCCGCCCATCTGATTTCCGTGATTCCTCTGGTCGACAATGTGACACAAGGCCGGCGTTATTTTTTTAAATCCAAGCTTCGCCCGATCGCCTACGGCAGCCACCTCACAGCTTGGCTGAGTGAATCCAGCCCAAATAGTGACGCAGTGGATCTACCTCGTTCTGCAGTGGTCAGACACAATGGCGAGGCAATGGTTTTTATTAAAACAAAGCCTAATGAATTTAGCCGACAGATCCTCCATCACCTTACCCCAAATCAAGCCTGCTGCTTCAACACCTCTGAATTACAGGCCGGACAGGAAATTGTCATTACCGGTGCTCAAACCCTGTTATCACAATCATTAAAAGCTCAGATTCCTGAAGAAGATGACGACTAAAAACAGCTTCAACAGACAATGGGTAACTTTAACAAGAGGGCGCCTCGAAAAACCCGTCCCCATGAGAAAATAGCGTCACCGCCCACATAGCCTCAAAGTCCCATGATCAAAGAAAGCCTATTTGCCGCAGAAGAACGTGAAGCCAAG